>Ga0268262_10000647_pt1 | contig 45092 bp, 38 predicted proteins | sample TergutNc150P3_FD_190354 | JGI IMG/M metagenome (GOLD analysis project Ga0268262, IMG submission 190354) | Nasutitermes corniger P3 segment gut microbial community from laboratory colony in Florida, USA - Nc150 P3 (SPAdes) (version 2) | ecosystem: Host-associated > Arthropoda: Insects >... | reverse complement strand
TGGTATTGGAACCCGACCGAGAGCAACGTAGGGGGTACGCCGGTCGGAAGCAATTCCAGTTCCCACGTGCCGGACACGTCGGCGGTGGGGACGCGCTACTATTTTGTCGAGGTGACTAATACCATCGCCAACAACGGCGACGGCGGTCAGAAGATGGCGGCGGTCAGGAGTAACGCGGTCGCCGTGACGGTGGCGGCGGCGCAGGTTATGTTTGGTGCAAGGTGGAGGCGGTACCTAACAAATACGGACTGGGTGAGGACGCAGGATTCGGCAAACTACACCTTTACTCCGAAGATCAACGGCGTGGGAGGAAGTTCGAGCTTCGACGACAAGCCCATCTACAGAGACATACGGCTTGTCCACGTGGTGAACGGTGAGATTGTGTCGGAGGAAGGCGACCCGCTGTTCCCCGCCAACCGGAACCCCGCGAGCGGCGACATAATGGTCAAGATTCCGAAGTTCCACTATGACATTATTGCCGACGCGAACAATATGGAGATCGTGATCAGCGATCAGCCGTTCGCCAACTCCAAGGTTTCTCCGCGCCACGCGCCTCACGCGGGAGCGCCCAACGGCTATGATTACATATTGGTCAGCGCTTATACGCTTGACAGCAACTACCGCTCCAAATCCGGCAACCAGTCGCAGGTAAGCATAACGAGAGCGGCGGCTCGGACGGGCATCCACGGGCGCGGCGCGAAGTATTGGCAGTATGACTTCTTGACTTATAGAACGATTTGCCTTTTGTACTTGGTGGAGGCGGCAAACTGGGACAGCCAAGAGGTGGTCGGAAAGGGATATACCGGAGGCAATGCGCAACAGAATACCGGCGGCGCGGACAATATCGGCTATCACAGCGGATCGACGGTAGCTGGTAACGTGGCGACAGGGATTGCCAAATATCGTCACATGGAGAATTTGTGGGGCAATATATGGCAATGGGTGGATGGTATTAATTTCAATGACGCTCGTACTTATATCGCGGCGAATCCGTCGCAATACGCAGATGACACGGTGTCGAATTATACGGAGCTATCCTACACCAAAGCGGCGGCGAACGGGTGGCAAAAGGACATCGGATTTGGTTCCGACTTCCCGTTTGCAATGGTGCCCACAGACACGGCGGGCGCGGAGGGTCAGTACATTGCGGACTATTACTACCAAGGTGCCGGTTGGCGCGTGTGTCACGTCGGCGGGGATTGGAGCGCTGGCGCGTACGCCGGCTTGTTCAGTTTCTTTTCCAACCGCGACTCGACGAGTTCGACCTCGAACGTCGGGTGCCGACTCCTCGTTCTACCATGAGGGGGGAATGGGGGCGTAGCCCCCTCTGTTTAACAGGGTTTGACGTTGATGTTGATTTTGATTTTGCAGTTGACTTTGCTTTTGACTTTGCAGTTGAGTAAAGGGGTTGGCCGTGAGGTGCCGGTTGGCGCGTGTGTCACGTCGGCGGGAATTGGAACAATGGCGCGAACGCCGGATTGTTCAATTTCAATTCCAACAACGACTCGACGAATTCGAACACGAACATCGGGTGCCGACTACTTTTTGCGAGATGTACTTTTGCAGTAAAACGGCCATCTCCTCACCACTTGGTGAAAATATTTTGCGTCGTGGTACGGCCTAGTAGGCCGCAAGGCTCGAAACGCCGTAGAGCAAAAAAGGAGACGGCCATGAAAAGAGTTGGTAACATTTACGAGAAAATGCTCGACCCGCTTTTTATCGGCTTCGCCATACACGCGGCAAGCGAAGGAAAGCGCAAGCGCCTTGTTGTCAAACGAGTGTTGGACGACATGGAAGGCCACGTCCAAAAAATCAAAGAAATGTTGCAGGCACAGAGCTTTAAGCCGTCACCCTATCACGTCTTTGAGCGGTACGATCACCTGAACAAGAAGTACCGCAAAATCCAACGTCCGAAGTTTTTCCCGGATCAGATCATTCATTGGCTTGTGGTGTTGGCCATAAAACCCGCGCTTACTCGCGGTATGTACTTTTGGAATTGCGGTAGCATACCTAACAGAGGAATAAAGCACGGTTTCAAGGCTGTTAGAACTTGGCTGAACACCGACAAGAAAAACACAAAGTACACGCTCAAACTTGATATACGCAAGTATTATGACAGTGTGCCGCATGACAAGCTGATGAATTTGTTGCGCAGAAAAATAAAGGACGAAAAAATGTTGGCGCTTATCCAACAGATCGTAGACACGACAGATACGGGCATACCGATAGGCAATTTCACAAGCCAATGGTTTGCAAATTTCTATTTGGAAACTCTTGACCATTATATCAAAGAGCGGCTTGGCGCGAAGCATTACGTCAGATATATCGACGACATGATTTTATTTAGCGCGAACAAGAAAGAATTACACAAGGTGAGGTTGCGCATTGCGGAGTTCTTGAGACGCGAACTTGGCTTGGAATTAAAGGCAAATTGGCAAGTCTATAAGACGGAACCGAGAGGTGTTGATTTTTTGGGATATGTGTTTCACCGGACGCACACGGCGTTACGCGCCCGGAACTTTTTGTCATTCGTCCGGCAGTGCGGCAAGGTGAGGAAGATGATCGCCTCGAAGGCGGCAATACCGTTCAGGGTGGCGGCGGGTCTTATCAGTAGGCTTGGACAGCTTAGTCACTGCAATTCTTTCTTGATAACAAAGAAGTATTTAACCGGCATCAAACTTAAAACTCTAAAAAAGGTGGTACGGAATGAGAGTAAGTCTAAGCTACAGCCCGCCGTCGCATGAGATAGAGGTTGACGGCAACAACGTTATTATGCGGTTCTACGAAAACGTCGAAGAAGTGAACGAGGTTGACGAGAACAGCGGGGCCGCGTTTGTTGGGTACAGGGCCGACCGCTATACCATCAGGCGTCCGTATGACAGGGCTCTTGCGGGGCGCGTCACAACGAACGTCGTTGCGTGGCGGGAGATGGCGAAGCGGGAGGAGCGCGAGACTCTTGCGGCCAAGGAGCGGTTGAGGCGTGACAAATTGCTGGAGGCGAGCGACAAGATGATGCACATTGATACGTCGTTATCCCCGGAACAACTTGAGGAGCACAAGGCCTATCGTCGCGCTCTAAAGAATGTTCCGCAGCAGCCGGGGTTTCCGTACGATATCGATTGGCCCGTTGAACCGTCATAAGGAGTAAAGGGGTATCATGGACGCACAATCGTTACGATTCGCGGAAGAAAACGGCTGTCTCCGCTTGCTCGACACGGCCTTCGGTGAACCCGAAAAGTTCGTGTTGCCGGTCGTCTCCAACACTGTCGACAGGGTAGTGGTTAATTCCGCCGCGCTGTTGGAAGACCAGCTGAAGGGGTGGCTGTTTGTCGTTGAGGATGGCGCCGCCAAAGGGCGGACGTTCATCGTCCGCGGCAACCAAGGGGCGGCCGGCGGGAGTTCGTGCGGCGTGTACTTCTTGTTTCCTATGGCCGCCTACGCCAATATAACCAAAGGGTACTTTGTTCCGCCAAAAGACTATTTGATCATGTCATACGTGACCGCCTTCAACCCCGTATCATCCATTGCGGACGATCTCGGTATAGACGGTTACGACAATTTGGTAGAGGCGTGGTTCAAGTGGAAGACGCAGGAACATGAAATGGCTTCGTCGGACGAATGCGTGTATTGGCGGAACTGCGTGGAAGCGGAGCTTATGCGTATCCGCGCGGAGTCGCTCAACCGTATTAACAAGCCGCGCGGCAGGGAACTGCCGGGTTTCGGGCGGAGGGGATAATGGCCAAGAAAAGAATGATCACGGTCAGCGACAGCAATTACCGCCGCGGTATGAATAGCTTGGACGATCCCAAGGCGCTTGCCGACGGCGAGTGCGTCTCGCTTGTCAACGCCTTCCCCGGCTATCCGTTGAGGCCGCGAAAGGGTAGCGATTTTACGTCTATTCTTGGCGGCGTCACGTTAGAATCGAAATCGTTTTATATGTCGGCCAAGATGCGGGACGGGCGCATCCGGCAATGGGCTTTCTTTTGGGTGAAGAGTGTCGGGGGTAATTATTCGTTGCGCTATCTCAATATTGATCAGCCGTCTATGCAGGGCGAGGTTGCCGGGATATCTTATTATTCAACGGAAATAATTTCGGCGAGGCGCTTTGATTTTCAGGCGATTGACGGAATTTTGTACGCGCTTGTGAACTTCGCGCCGCCGGGTACATATTCGGGCGGGGCGTCGGTGATGTATGCCATAGAGGCGGAGGGCGCGGATCATTTTGTTGCTAGAGAGATTCCGCCGTCTTCGGATAACAATTACGGTGTAAGCGTCGGCTATTGGCTGTCCGGGTCTGGCGGCGGGAGCCCCACATTTACGGGGCCGATATTGTTCGGCTATTCTTTTACGCTTGTCAGGCGCTCGAACACGTATTCGGCGTCTAATGTTTACGTGCCGGGCGAGATCGAGTCTCCGGAGGATCCGAAGACGCGATTTATGGTGTTGGATTCCATCGAAGGGTCATCAATAGAGATTACGCTTCTTGCCGACTCAGGATATGGAGCTTTTAGTCAGTACGGTTTTACGCATATCCGTTTTTACCGTACGCGAAATTTGATCGGCGCGTATGACGGGAGCGGCCCCGACGCCGCAAAGTCGCTGGCTGACGGGGCCGACAGATACTTTTTGATGGATGTGCCGATCCCGTCGACAGGCGGGAACACTGCCGAACGAGATCGTGTTTCTGTCGGCGAGCATCTTGGGGAGATGAATCAGCTTTCGGCTTCAGGCTATACGATGCCGCCGCAGATCGGGCGCAATATGCTATACTTCAAAGACAGATTGTTCATGGGCACGGACGACGGGAAGGTATTCTTTTCGGAGATTCCCGGCGGCGACGGCGGGAGCGATGCCGGGTTTGCGCAGACCAATAAGGGTAAATACGCGCTATGGTTTAAGCCGTTGGATTACCGCCTTGATCTTGACGTTGAGGAGGGCATACCCATAATAGGCCTCGTGAGTTTGGGCGACGATCTCTATATTTTCAAACGGAACAAGATTTACGTCGTCGTAGGCGGCGAACCGACCGCCGCCCCTTGGCGGGTGATATTTGATAACGCTGGGTGTCTGTACCCCGACGCGATTACCAAATGTATAGTGGCCGGACAGGAGGCGCTATTCTTTTTGAGCAGCGCCGGGCCGATGCTGATAACCTCCGGAGGCTACGTCAAGCCGTTTAGCGAGTTCAAGGTCAGAGACTTGTGGCCGGAAGCCGGAAGCGGGTGGATCGAGGCGGAGTCTTGTTCGGCGTCTTTTTGGAATAGCGCGCTATGGCTATTCTTTGAGACGGAGACCGGGGAGCGGAAAGTTTTCGGGTACTTGTCGGCGGGAGAGGATAACGGCGCGTTTGAAATGACACACTACTACTCCGCCCTCTTGGGACAATTGATGGTTACGACGGATGGGCGGGCGCTGTCTGTGTGTGAAATATATGGTTACGTTTTCATTGTAGACTTTTTGGGGAGAGGCGTCTCTGTGGATAGCTACAGCGGCGCGGTCGGAGGGACGTTCCCTATAACCATCACGCTCCGCTCTCGGAAAATATATCCCGGCCCTGAAGAGCGGAGCGTTTCGGAGCTATTCAGGCTTGTCGCGTATTGCGAGTATACCAACAGATCCGCCCCGTTCCGTGTCGAGGTTACGAGCAACCGGCGCCGCCAAAGCACGGACTTTTTGAGCGATACCGTATTTCAGTCGGCGTACCCGAATTCGGCGGACACCGTGCGGCGCAGCGTGGATTTTACGGTCAAGGCCGATTTTATCGGCGAGTATTTTCAGTATCAAATGACAAAGTCTTTTAACGGCAGCGGCACGTTTGATTTCTACGGCGTAGAAATACAATGTCTTCCGCGTCCGCAGTTGGGGCGCGAGAGCTTGGCCACAGGCGGGGCGTTGCAAGACACGTGGAGGTAGCTATGGGTTCTTTCGGCGATAGAATGGGTGAGATGGAAGAAGAGTTAAAGACGTTGACGGCGGACATGGCCAAAGTTAAGGAAACGCTGAAAAACGTCGCCGGCAACCCGCCGTTGATAAAGGGGTATGCGGGGGCGCAATTCACGCTAAACGATAAATTGGATGTGATAGAGTTGCGAAAGGAACTAAGCGGGCTGCGCACAGACATAGGCGGCCTCGGCCGGACAATAGATGCGTTGTCAAAGAAAACCGAGAAGGATATTATGTCTATCCGCGGCGAGGTAGCGGCGATCCGCGGCGAGGTAGCGGCAGTCCGCGGCGAGGTAGCGGCAGTCCGCGGCGAGGTAGCGGCAGTCGGGGAGAAAGTGACGGCGGTACAAGGCGAGGTAGCGGGAATCCGAAGAGAAGCGTTAGATAGATTTAACGAGGTGGGAGAAGCGATAGACAACCTGCACTCGGTAATCAGGGATAGAATAGCGGCAGTGCGAGGCGATGTGGCGGTGCTGCAGGGCGAGGTAGCGGTGGCGCGGGCCGACATAGCGGATATCCAAAGAGAAATACAAGATAGATTTAGCGCGGTGTGGGAAGCAATAGGTCGCTTGTAATCGGCGATAGCGGGCATCGGAGACTTGTCCTGGCCGTCGGAAGATGGTGAGTAGAGCGCGCGCAGTATGTAACATAAAAACAATAACCCAAAACTTTTTAACAGGAGGTTTGTATGGCTGATTACGAAGGCGGGAAAGTAGACGGCGTCGGGCGCACCCTTGGCGGGATCGCTCTTGGCGGAGCGGGTCTTTCGCTCATCGGCGGCTTTTTGAGTAGTGCTCTGCAGAACGTGGCCGGTTACATCGGCGGGGCGATTCGCGGCGGTGGGCCGGTGCCCATTGGCGGGTTCGGTGGGTATCACGGCTTTGCCGCTCCCGCCGGTTTCGCGGCGCCGGTTGGCTTCGCGGCCCCCATGCCCGTTCCTGTCGGTGCTCCGCTTGGCTACGGACTTGAGCACGAGAACACGGCGCTCCGCATCGAGAACGCGAAGCTGCAGACCGAGGCGAAGATCGCGCTTCTTGAAAAGGAGCTCGCGTTCGAGAAGGAGCGCCGGAGTCACGAGGACAGAGACGTCCTCGCGTTTGTCGGGAGTCACTACGTGCCGGGGCAGTTGGTTATGCCCGCGTCGCATGTGGTTACTACTACGCCCGTGGGCGGGGCTGCTCCGGCCGGGACCGCCACTCCTAGCGCGACACCGGTGTAAGGGAGGATGGCAACATGAAGTTTAACGATTTTTATGACGTCGCGTTGAACCATGTTGCCGGGCTTGTGGACAGCGCTTTCGCGAAGATGCCTTTGCTTGAGCGCTGTTTAAACCCGGACTACATGAAGCTGATGTTTGCGCTTGGCGTTGTGAAACACGAGGCGCAGAACGGGGAGCGTAAGTTGCTGGACGAATACGTGCCCTTAGCGCAGAAGCTTGGGATCGTGGACGCGGCACGGGAGAATGTGAACGTAGACGCGATGTTCGCGGGGTTCGATCAGGTCTTGCAGGGTGCGGGAAAGATAAAGGTCTTCGGTATTGCTTTGACCACCGAGGACGTGGCGCAGTTTAAGAGTGTCTTGAAAGGAGCCGGAGCATGATAAGTCAAAGACAAAAAGAATTTTTGCAGGAGTTTTGGGCGATACGTCTCCGTGAGTCTACGGAGTATTTACAAGAGCATCCCGATAATGAGCGGGCGCGTAAGGATAACTTTCGGGCGCTGCACGCGCTTGAGATTTTGGGGATAAGGTTATAATGGAAGAAGCCGCGAAAGCCGTCGCGCAGGCCGTGGAGCACGTTAACAGCGAGCTCCAGCTGGCCGCGCTTATCGCCGTTTGCGTCCTTGTCGGGTTCGGAATGTATCTAGCGAAGATCGCCGGAGATTCGAAAAAGCTGATCGAGTTGAAGGAGACTTCGGCGAAAAAGCTGATAGAGGAGAAGGAGACGGCGGAGAAGGAGCGCACACAACACCGTAAGGAAGAGCGTGATCGGGAGATTGCAGGTATAACGTCGCGGTTTGACACGGAAATAAAGGGTATTCGCGAGGATTTCGCGAATCATTTGGAGACGCACAAGACGGAGGATCACAGGCTATACGACCGGCTCGGTAAGATTGAGGACAATATGCACAGCATCAACATCAATCTGGCCGAGATAAAAATAAGGATGGCGATGTCTGAAACGGAGAAGGTGAGACATGAGCATAACCAATAAAATGTTGTTGGCGTTATTGTTCGCGGCGCTTGTCGTGGCTGTAATCGTCTACGCCTTGAAGACCGCCGAGCTTGGCCGTCGCGCGGCAGAGATCGCGCAGTTGAGGATCGAGCTCTCCCAATGCGGCAACCGCGTAAAGGATGCCGACGCCGCGGTCGCGCGGCAGAACGCGGCAGTGGAGGCGGCGCGGGTGGACACTGTCGTTGTCGAGCGGTTAATCAAAGACGCTGAAAAGAAGTACGTAGAGGTGCGCGAGGTAGTCGTCGAAAGCTTGAGAAAGGATAGTAGCTGTGAGAATCAAATTAACAATATTGATTTTGCTTTGCGGCGTTTTGGGGCTGGAATGCGCGCCCAAAACGGTAACAAAGACTGAATACCGGGACGTGCTCGTGCCCGTCCGGTGCAACGTGAGCGTCCCGCCGAGGCCGGAATACAATCCCGATCCGGTGATGGGGGTTGTTGATTTGTGCGAGTATGCGGAGAAGTTGGAAGCGCTGTTAAATGTGTGCGCCGGAGGTGGCAGATGAACGACATTCTTTCGCAAGAAGAGGTGACCGCATTGTTAAATGCGGTTAATTCGTGTGAGATGGAGAGAGACGCGTTTGGCGTTACCAAAAAAGAGGGGTGCAATATGGGCATAACGGTAGGTAAAGATTGTGTCACGTTAGATGACGGTTCGATGCTTTGTTATGATAAAAAGGAAAAATGTTTTTTTGTTTTTCGCAAGAAGAAAGTCGAATCGAGCGACCTGTCATCCAAAGACTTAATCAAACTGGTAGAGCATCTTGCTTCTATCATTAAGGAGGATTAGTATGCGAGGACTAGAACATCTTCACAAGGCCGTCCGCGCAAAGGCGGAGTTGCTGGTGTCGCGTTGTCTCGAAGCCGGGTTGAAGATTAAGGTAACGGACACGTTGCGCACGGAGGCGGAGCAAAACGCTATCCCCGCCGCGAACACGAAGGTCAAGTACCCGATGAGTATGCACTGTTGGGGCTTGGCTTTCGACATTTGCCGCAACGACGGCAGAGGGGCTTACGATACATCCGAGGGGTTCTTTGAGAAGGTGGGTAAAATCGGCGAGTCTATCGGTCTAACTTGGGGCGGTTCTTGGGCGTCGTTCAGGGATTTGCCGCATTTTGAGGATCGCACTGTCGCCGGAGACGTGAAGGTGGTAATCGCCAAATACGGGACGCCGGACAAATTCATTGAGGGGAGTAAGTAATCATGGCCTCGCCATTTAGCGCGATACAGAAATCCGCGGCCTCTGCCGCGTCGGGGATGAAGACTCTGGCAAATAGGTTCAGTGGGCTCTCTCTGCCCAGCGTGTCAGGGGTGACAGCCACACAAGGGACGCAAACGGGGCTTCCGGCCCCGGAGCCGCCGAGTGCGACGCCCGGCACGGCTACCGGTACGCCGCTGTCCGTGCAAACCTACAACGGCCCCGGCCCCGACGTCAACCCGTATGTCGCGCCGCAGTCGCTTAAAGAATTGGGTAGCAAGGCGCAGGGTAATATGTCGGCGGCGAGCGACGTCATTAACAACCAGCTGACCGGCAAGGCCTACGATCCATACGCGCTGCAAGCGCAACAGGCTTTGGGCAGGGCGGAGGCGAACCAGCGGGCGAAGACGGCGTCCGCGATCCACTCGTCGGGTTTTTCCGGGACACCGCTTGGCGCCTCCGCAGGTAATGCCGTCGAGTCTGATTTAATGCGTAACCGCTTCGATACCAATTTAGGGATAGAGGTAGAGCGGCAGAACATGATGAACACCGGCGTTGGCAACGCGATGAAGTACGGGGACGCGGTGAGCCAATTGCAAACTGACGACTTGGCGCGGGCCAAGAGCGTGTTTGATCTTGACAGAACTAAGTGGGATTGGGAGGACGGGAAGATCGATACGGCGACAAGGCGCGAGGCGGAACAGCTTGCGCTGGGAGCGGCGAAGCGCAACGATGCGCAGGACGCGCTGTCTTTGGCCCACAGCAATTGGACTGGCAGCGTACTTGGGGATTTTGATTTCCTATCTCAATTAGACAAGGCGGGAACGCCGATGGCTCAAGAGCTAGCGGTGGCGAATTATTTGTCCGCTCACCCCGACGTAGCGCAATGGCTGCGGCAGTCGGGAATAGACACTCCGGCGAAGGCTCTTACCGCGATAAGCAACGCGCGGAAAGGCGCGGATACAGGCTTCGCCATGAGAACGCAGATAAAACAAATTTTCCCGAATTACACGGACGCCGAAATCGACAAGGTGATCGAGCGTATTTTCGGGGAGGAAATCGGTATCGGAAAAGAGGAAGACAATACCGTCGGCGACTTGATAAGCGGGGACAAGAACTTGTATGACACTCCCATTTCCAGTACAGACGATCCGCACTACAAGGAGCTCGCCGCGAAAGCTCCACCTATCACCGGTAAAACAACGGCGACGGATTTAAAGATGTCGATGAACAACAGAACCCCCGTCAGTTACAACGGCAAAGTATACACCGTTACAAGCGTGCGCGGGTATTCGTCCCCAAGAGGCCCGGACTACGGCTTAGACATTTGGGTGCTGGCAGATATAGCCACCGGCGAGACAATTGAGCTTAATACGTGGGCAAGCGGAAAAGGCAAGGGCAACATAAAACAATCAACGTTAGAGAAATAAGGAGAAATAATTATGTCAAATCCATACGATAATTATGGCTCAAAAGGCAGTATGGCAAATTATATGGGAAATTATAGCGGTGGCAGTACCAATCCATCCGGCGGTCAAACCGCCCGGTCTCAAGCCGTCAACACAACGCTCGGACTTGCCGGCGGAGCGTTAGGCGGCGCCGCCGCAGGCGCGGCCGCCGGGTCTGTCGTTCCCATCCTCGGCAACATTCTCGGCGCGGTCGCCGGAGCGACCATCGGCGGGATATTCGATATCTACAATCAATCCAAAAACCGCAAGGCCAACAAGGATGCGCAGACAGAGGCCCGCGAAATGGCCGAACGCCAATTCGCTTGGGGCCAGAAGATCGACCGCTTCCAAATGGGTCAGCAAGAAAAGCAGCTTAACCACGCCGTCTCGCAAGACCGTGTGAATCAGCTTACGAACCTTGTACAGCAGAACGCCGGTTTAATGGATCGGCTGCGCTCGATGTATTCGACGGGAAGGAGATAGACATGAACGCTAATTTCGGAAGCTACAGCCCGGCGCACTATAACCGGCCGGACGACACTCTGTCGCGGATAGGCGACCGCTTCGCCAACGTCGCCGCCGCCGCTCCGGGCCTTGTCCGCGAGGGGCAGAAGTGGGGCGACGAGATGGACAAGCGGGACGCCGGAGAGAAGTCCAAGTGGGACTCGTATCGCCGCGCCGTCGCGTCGGGGCTTAACGTGCGGGAGCCGCGCCGCGGCGAGACGTTGCAGGAATACGGCGCGTACGCGCTCGTCCCGGCGATACAGGAGGCCGAGCAAAAGGGCGGCCCTATGGCGCTCCGGGCCTTAGAGCGGCAGTCGAGAGAGGCGCTTGAGAGCGAGGGCGCTGGACAGCAGGGCTCGCCGTTCAACATTGAGCCCGACGCTATGAATGGCAGGGAGTGGGCGGACGCGGCAAGGACAAACAAGTATGGCGTGCAGATGGAGCCGCCTGTCGCGCCGCCTATCCAACGGCAAACCGGGGCGAATGAGACGGTACGCAGCGCGACGGAAAACGAAGCCGCCGACGCGTGGGCGGCAATCCGACCTTCCAATCGCCCTCCGCAATCGCGAGAGGACGATGCTAACCAAGAAGTAGCGAGGGCGATGCAAAGCGGACAAGATCAGATGAGGGCGAATATAAGGCCGACGGTACCCTTAGCCGTCGCGCCTTCGGAAGAGCCCGCTCCGGCATTGAATGATTCGTGGCGTGATTTCGACAGGAACGAGCCTCCGCCGGAAGACCGTCCGTCTCCCTTCAATACCGTTGACGGATTCGGGAAGGGGTGGAGCCCGGAGGATCGGAAAACGATGTGGGATTGGGATTCGATGGGCCGGGGCTTGTCGTCTTTGGGGGAAATCCGCAAAGCCGACTTCGACCCCAACGAACCGATTCTCCATGACAATCCGCCCGCCCCGCCGGTAGCGCAGGCGCAACCGTCGCCGTTCGGCATTTTGTCCAACAGTATATCTCCGGCCCCATCCGCGAACTCGCCATCCGTCAAATCCAGCCCACTCTCTCAAGCGTCCGTCGGCGTGGTGCCGTCATTGATGGGCGGTCTCTCGAACAATGGTATGCAACCCAAGAGCGTCTCGCCCGAACGAGATGAAACAATCGCCGGTCTTAGAAGCCAAATCGATCGCAACAAAGGCCGCATCGGACGGTTAGAGGCAGAGTTGTCGGCGGACACGGAAAATAATAAAAGGTTCGCTCCGTTATATTCGTCTTTCGGCGGCGCATATACGCCAAAGCAGAAAGAATTAGAAAAAGAAATTCAAGCGTTGGAAAAGGAGAATCTTGGTTATCAAAAAGAGATTGACAACTATGGGTTGATGGAGTATGTCAAGGCGGAGAAGCCGGATTGGAAAGAAAAGTTGGCGCGTGAAAAATTTGAGTGGGACAAGGCTCACCCGAAGAAGGTTGGCGGCAAAGAAAGGGAGGTCGAGACAACGCACCACAAAAGGATCGATGCCGCAGACAGCCAAATAACCAAGGCGCAAGATAAGCGCGATACTAGCAAAACGTCGATGGCAACGGCGCAAGCAAGGCTTGTGGACACCACAAAAAAAGTAAGCGATATGGAAGCCGCACTAGAAAGGGCGATGGCTAATCGCGGTATAGACCCGACTACAAAACAGAGTACGGAAACTATCGAGGCGAAGCTGTCAACCCTTAAAAAGGAACTCGACGACCACAAGAAAGCAGTCGAGAACATCAAAACCTCTTATCGCGAAAGTGACCGGCAAATTAAGGACGGTGTTCGGAAGAGGTTTCAAGCGATTGTGGCGGCGAAAAATAGTCCGAGGCTGGGCAGTGTTGATCAAGGAGCTCTTGCGACAGAGTGGGGATGGGCCACGAGAGAAGCCGAAAGGATTGGTATGGGTCTCGCAAAGCGCGGGATGAGCAAGGGCGAGGGCAAAGGGCAACGCGGCCGGCTACCAAGTGAGAGCGAGATCCAAGAAGATATAAATTACTTGGCTAGGCACTACGCCTTGGATGCGGCCCCCGAGTTGATGACGATTGTGGAGGATAGCTATAGGAAAGCCCTTGGCAATACAGCCTCTGCCGCTACATCGCAAAGCGCGACCCCCGTACAATCGGACAAAGCGTCAGATATTGATATTCTCGACCATCCAAAGATTTCAAGAAAGGCGCTGGCAGCAGCTTATGCTGTCTCTCAAAAAACGTATTCCTCTCCATTAGAAAAAGGGGAGGCAATAGAAAAGGCTGGGTTGAGCAACGGTGTTCCCAAGGAAGTAATTGATGAATTCGTAAAGCATTATCTTGGTTTGAGGAGATAGCACATGGGCTGGAGAGAAGACCTTGCCGCAGAGATGGCGGCAACTTCCTCCGCACCGCAAGGTGCGAGTTGGAGGGATGCGCTTGCCGCAGAGATGGCGGCAGCGGAACTGCCTACACCCGCCCTCAACCTCACCGCCGCGCCGCCGGAGCCGTCTTTGTCCGACGGCTCGCAAGATGCCATCCCCCCGATTCCGGGCAGCCCCGCCAATAGACCGAACGCCATCTATACGAAGCGTCCCGGAGCGGCCCCGTCACTTACGTCTGCGGATGCGACAAGAGCGGCGCAACCGGAACCCCCGGTCTATAATCCGGGCGAACTCCGGCAGGGAAAGATACCGGGCTGGTTCGACCGGTGGACGGCCCCCGGCGGCAAAAGGGCGGAAATGACGCAGGCCACCATTGCGCGTACGGATTTGGATTTGGATAAAATCGAGACGCGGAAGCCCGGCTTTATCAATGATTTCCGCACCAGCTTTGACTTGGGCAACAAAGGCGTTGACGCCGACCGCTGGATGGTTGACGCCGCCGCGACCGGGGATAAAGACCTTATCGGTTGGAGCAAAGGACAGTCAGAGAGGATCGGCAAGCTACAAGAGGAAATTGGAAAACGCCACACCGGAATCGTGGACAAGCTCGCCCACGACCTGGCCGGAATGTCGGGCCCCATGGCGAGGAGCATAGCGACGAACCTCGTTCCGTTAGGCATAGGCAAATTCGCGTCCTTCCGTTATTGGATGGATCAGGGCAGCGGGGAATTTCTTAATCAGGTGGCTGAAGAGGACGAAGGGAGTTACGACCCCGCAAAGGCGCAGGGTATGGCGGCGGCGGTCGGCGCGGCCTACGCCGGTGTAGAAATGCTGCAGCTTGACCGGCTCGCCAAGCTGGGTATAGGCAAGAAAGTCTTTGGCGGTATAAAAAACAAGATCGTCAAGGCCGCCGTAAAGATTTTAAAAGAAGGTACTATCCAAACGGCGGAGGAGGGTCTCCAAAGATTGGTAACGGAGACCGGCACCGTTATTGAAACGGCGGCGCAGGGGTCGGACGTTAAAACGTGGGAGGCTATAAGGCGCATAGGCCGCGCCTTCATCGACGAAGTCAAGAACGTGGCTCTGGCCATGTACGCTACTGCCGGGATCGCGGGGGCGTTCGGCGGGGGGAATCAGATTCGCAAATCCGCGAGCCAGCAAAAACAACAGAACGCCCCCTTCATCAGCGCCGCCGTCGACGGCAAAGAGATTCGGGACGTTGAGACCGGCGAAGTGTTTACCCCGAAGCCCGGAGCGAAGCGGGACGACATCAGGGGCGCCGTTCGCGGCTGGCTGCGCAAACACGGCAACGTCGAAGTCGTATCAGCCGAGGAGGAAGCTCAGGAAGAAGTGGCGGACGTTCTGCCGGAAGACGATTTCAATCCGACGTTCGAGGAGATACTTGAAGAGGAGTTTCCGGAGACCCCGCCGGAAACGCAGGAAAACACGCCGCCAAGCGCGTCGGATGTTGAGGTGGAGGAAGTGTCCACCCAGCCCGAAGAAAGCGCCCCAGGCGCAACAGAGCAAGCGGAAAACAAGGCGGAAGCGCCGATCGTTAATAGCCGTAAGTGGGGCGCGGAGCCGATTGACGCAATTGTCGCAAAGGTAGAGGATGCCAAAGATAATGTTTCGGACGAGCAAATACAGCGCTTTCAGAAGGGCGCATCCGCAGAGGAAGCCGTAACCAAGCTCCGGCAACAGATAGAAAATAACGGTACGATTGGAAGTAGCGGAAGCAAGGAACTCTCGGTGACGAATGTCGAGACCGGCGAAACCGCAAAAATAACAGCGAACTCCGTAGGGAAGATGGTATCGGGAAAGGCGACGGCAAAATCTATAGCCAACGGATTTACCGGCGGTCAACACATGGCGGCTGTTTCTGACATTGAAGATTTGTTTAGAAACGCTACTCGAGCAGGAGCGCATCCCGACAAGTATCCTGATAAACAAGGGCGGTCTGCAAACGTTATTGCTATAAATCGGTATGTCTCGCCAATACATGAAGACGATGCCGCCTATATAACAGAAAAGATCACCGTAGAAGGGAACCGTATTTATTCATTAGAACTGATAAAGATGGCGGCGTTCGGTAACAAGGTAGCGGAAATAGAGCAATCTAATTCTGTACCTGTACCGAACCCCGTCAAAGTCAAAGAAGTCGTAGGCAAAGTAGAAACCGGAGGCGGGCAAGTGCTGAACATGGCCGCGAAGACCCCGCAGCGTACGCCCGAAGCGCCACATGCCGCAACCTCCGATACAGATAAAATATCTAATCCCGCGCCGGAAGTCAACAAAAAAATAAAAAAAGTTTCCGAGCCGTCTAAAGAGGGCGATCTTTTGGATGTTTTAGACGGGGTTCCGGGCGACCTCATTTATGGAGACGCGACGGTAAAAGAGCTTACGAACGAAGTATACCGTATGCGTAAGGAGATGGGCGCCAAATACCTTGAGCAAGAAAAGCCCGTACCCAAACGCGTTAAGGACAAATATTTTCAGCTTGAAGAACGGCTTGAACAGCGGAAGAGGGAGATTGCGGCGGACTATCATTCATCCGCAAAGCCCTCCGCCGACGTGACCGACAGCGACGCCGTCCCCGAAGACCAAGAGGCCCTGCGCGCCGCCGAACGGGACGCCGGGGCCGTGGCGGAGGAGGCCGACGACACCGACGCCGACGAAGAAGAGGCCCCGGCCAAGCGGACAAAAAAGGCAAAGACGGTAGAGGCCGACGACATAGACATCCTCTCCGGCTACGAGGATAAGCGGACGAGAAAGTATATCACGCCGCACTCGTACAAGGCCCGGAAGTTTGAGCTACGCCACGAGACGCGCCGGGCGATCGGCGGCAGTGTGTACGAGACCACCGGCGGCAAGGACGTACACATCGGCGAGGCGCAGGACTTGGACGAAGCCTCCGAGTTGATGGCGGCGCACATAAACAAGACGCCGGAACAAACGAAGAACCGGACAAAGATGAAGTCTATGGGCAGGGGCGAGCGCGGATACTACGACAGCGAGCTCCACGTCGGACGCGGCGACGGCGGCGTGGAGTACAGCAAGGACAAGTTCGCGGAGGACGGGGGCGAAGATTATATTAATGGTGGGGATTCTCGAGAGGCCGAACAACAAGAGAGAACGGACAAGGCAGAGATGTACAAGAAAGGCATGGGGCGCTACGAAGCTCGAAACAAGCTCTTTGGACAGCTTGGCGAAAGCAAAGAGTTGGTATTGCGGACTGACGACGGCGGCGAGGAAGCGCGGTTGAGCCGGTCTTCTGTCAGGAAAATGACATCGGACGCGGCGGTTGAAAAATCTATAGCCAACGGGTTTTCGGCAGAACAACACTATGCGGTAGCCTCTGACATCATATCCTTGTTTGAAGCGTCGATAAAGCTGTTTGACCACGCGGACAAGAAGGGCGACGCCAATGTTAAAGCTATGCACAGGTTCGCGGCGCCGCTGAATATCGGGGACGCCGTGGCCTATATCACGGTAAAGGAAAGCGCCGAACACGGGAAGACGATGTACTCGGTGGAAGCAATAGAAATGGAGAAGCTCGCGGGTATAATAAGAGAACTGTATGAAGAATCACCTCGGCTCTCTCCCTCTGCGCGAGCTTCCCTTAAGGATAATATAAATAAATTACGTGCCGCTGTCAATAAAAATAATAAAAAATATTCTTCCGGCTCCTCCGAAGCCTCCTCCGACCCCTTCGCCGACACCCCCAAGGCCGCCCCCCAAGCCTCCGACCTCCGTCCCGTCGAGATGCCGGAGCTCGTCGACATGGTCAAGAAATTACTTGGCAAGACCCCGAAAATTGCTAGTAAGAAGAAGCTGAAAGGCTCCTACGGCCTCGCCGTCCGCGACAAGAATAATAACTGGGTAGACATCGTTCTCGACGCCGGCCTGCCCAAAGACTTGTCACAGGCGTTAAAGACGCTGGCCCATGAGATAGGGCACATCATGGCCAAGTACGGCGGCACGGGCAAATACTTGGCCGTCGTACAGAAGATCAAGAACGCCGTGGACACGCTCAAACAATTCATGGAAGACGATCCCGGCGCGGTGAACCTGACACCGAAAGACCGTAAGCGCATACGGAAAGAAGCGGAAGATTTACTCCGCAAAGGCGAAGAGTGGATCGACGAAGTTATTACCCAAGAGACGCCGTACACGCCGCAGGAGATCATAGATATTTGGAACTCGGTAGACGGCGCCGCGAAGTCGCCGGAGCTCAACGAGTATATTGCGAGGCTCGATTCGGCGCAGAAAAAGGCTGTTATCGTCGCGGCTATGAAAGGCAGCGTCCCGGCAGGTGTCCCCACCAAGACGCAGACCGTAGCGACCGGCAGGCAGATACCGGTACAGAAAAACGGCAAGGCTACGCCGGCAGAGATCGCCGCGAAGTACAAGGAAATGATTCTAAAGGAAGCGGAGCTACGCCGGTTGACGGAAGTCAAAACCATCTACGACGAACTCTACGCGCTGTCGAAGAAGTGGAGACCGTTCGAGGAGGGGCGCGATCCGCCGCATGACAAGTATAGGAAGAAGGGCGAGGAAGTATTTGCGGACGCCATCTCTGTCTACCTGAATGATCCCGCCATGTTGGAGGCGGAGGCCCCGAACTTTTGGCGCGTGTTCCATGGCTGGGAGGGAGAGCGCAACCCGTTTACGGATGTGTACGAGGCGATACAGGAACTATACGGCAAGGGGGGAGAAGAAGCTGTCTACAACAGACGGAACGGGTACCTGCTTAGGGGCGCGGAACGAGAAAAGGAGCGCAATGAAAAGAACGCCGAAAAGGCTGTCGCGGATGAGAAGGCGCGTCGCAAAAGACCGGGCGGCGGAACATGGGAATACGTAAAGAGGAAGATACAGTCCAAGTCGGCGAAGCTCGGCGCGATTGAGCGGGAATTGCGTAAGCGCGGCATAGACATAAAGCACGAGGACAAGGCTACGGTGAGCGCGTCCGACAGGAACTATGCGCAATCCGCAATAAAAGAATACACGGAGACGGTGATTCAAAACGTCGGAAAGGCGCTGGGCGGATGGGACAGCGACGGGTGGGGAACGATAACCAAGGACGGCGTCACGCGAGACTTGTGCGCAAGGGAGGCGCTGCACCTATATATGGCCGCAAAGCGCATGGCGACGGAGCGCTCCAAGATAGCAAACCTTTTAGACAAGGAAAGCGCGGAGCGGCAACTTGCCGGCCAAAAGAAAAAAATCGGCGACAAGAAATACGCGCAGCTTGAGGCGGCGGCGAAAGAATTTAACAGGATTAATCAGGAGCTTATTGTCCCGGAACTTGAGCGCAGCGGGGCTTTCGGCGAAGAGTTGTTGGATTACGTCAAAAACAATGAGAACTACGCGAGGTTCGAGGTCGTGTTTGACGGAGACGAGAAGGCGCACGACGGATCGTATAAGGTTGTGGCTATTCACAAACAGGTCGGTTCTTTCTACGACATCGGCGACGTGGTTATAAACACCATCAAGACCCACATCGGACTGCTGGATTTCGCCAAACAGAATAGGCACAAGATAAACACTATAAACGAATTGAAGATGAAAGAAGTACAGGAAATGGGGTTTACGATCAAGGACGCCGAAAAGGTCTACGGCACGAACAAGTATATGAATCTGCCGGCAGACCACAAAACACTGCAAACTATACACGTTTCCGAGGGCGGTCAGCACAAGGCTTATAATGTGGACAAAGACATTGCAAAGATATTGAGCGTCCCGTCGGCGGATCATAGCGCGTTCATGAAGGTGCTGTCTGTTACCGGGCAAATCTCGCGCGGGGTATTCATAAACTATAACCCTGAATTTCAGACCAAGAACCCTTTCCGCGACGTTTTGGAGACCGTACTAAAGAATCCGGGTATTGTGATAAAAGGCGGATTCTTACAGAAGCTGCCAGACGCGTTCAAGCGGGCGTGGCGTTACAACCGCAAAAGGGAGCTAACCGATTCCACGCGTAAGATGCTGCGGCATGGCGCGATCAACGACGGCGTCTACAATCTGCGCAATAAGAACACCGGGGAGTTTTCTTTTGAGAATGACTTGGCGCCCATGAGTTTAGGGGCGCAGGAGAGGCTTGCCGCGCGAAAGGCGCGTACTTTCGCGAAACTGTGGGACGCCGTCGCTTCGCCGTTCGTCGCGGCGCACGAAGGATATTCTGATTTCACGGCGTCGCTTGAGTTCATGACCAAGTTCGCCGGTTACGAAGCGTTGAGAGAGGCGCACCCCGAATGGAGCGAAAGGGAACTGGCGTACAAGGTGAGGAAGCTCGTCGGTACGCCCGACGCCTTGGAAGGCGGAGAGTGGACGCCGGTGCTTAATAACCTGATCCCGTTTTCTAACGTCAACCTGCAAGGCCTCGCGACGACCATGGAAATATCAAAGCTGCGCGGCGCCATCTTTATTGCGTTCGAATTGCTTATGCAGGTTCCGGCCTTTCTCGCCGCCAAAGGCTTGCTGGCCGTCGTCATGAAGGCCTTGGGCTGGGGCGACGACGCCGCTAAGGACGCTACCGAGGCGTACAACGAGACGATAAGCTATTACAAGAAAAAATACTACGTGTTCCCGGCGCCGTGGAAAGCCAAGGACGGGACGCCGTACATATTCACCTTCCCCAAGTCTTTCTTTGCGGAGTTTGCGAGTACGGTGGCTTATCTCGGTTTTAAATCGATCAAAGAGAAGAAGGTGCTTTCCGACGGGCTTTTCGACGCCGCCGGCGACCTCATACCGTACTCGTCACAAGGGCTACAGCCCATAGTGCAGGTAGCGTGGGCCTATATCGAGTGGCTGACCGGGAAGAACCCGGAGGATGCGTTCAGAGACAGAGAGATAATCCCCAAGAAAGTCTACGGGGCAGGAAAGGCGGACGAACTGCCGTACATGTTAGGGTGGACGGCTGAAAAGATCGGCGGGACGTTTGGCCCGAAAACCGTAGAGGGTATTCGAGACTACGCGACCGGCCGCAAGAACTTCGACAAGCCGCTTCTCGACAACATCTTGGAGTTTCCGGGCCTCGGCAGAATACCGGGCGTGTTCATCCGGCGGGCGGACGGCGGGGTCAGGGAGGAGAAGCGGGAGGCGGCGGCGGCCAAGCAACAGTCCAAAAAGCAGGCGGCGGCGAAGAAAGACCGGGAGAAGTGGGTCAGCGATTGGACGCCTCAAGAGCGGAAGTAGCGGCCGGCAAAGGCAGTCGCCGCTACAAATGTAGCGGCGGAAACCCCCGAAATTCGCTGAAAACCGCCGGAAAACAGCAAAGAACATCTGACTTTTTCGGCAGAACCGCTGACAAATTGTAGCGGCATTAATAAAAGTCAGTGCCATACGAGTCAATAATAACAGGCAAAAAGCGGCGAACCACTGACTTTTAGACAGTGTAAAAAAATGTACACAGTACGATTTGTAGCGGGTTTGTAGTGGTTTTAACTCTCTAACTACAACAAAATCAACGACTTACAAAAACGGGGGATGACTCTTAATCAGCGGGTCTCAGGTTCGAGTCCTGAATGGTGTACTTCTTAGAGCTTCCGCGGGTTGATACCGTGGAGGCTTTTTTTATGCGGCGCCGCCCCGATCCAAAAAAATTTCATTTTTTTCTTGACCTTCGCCCCAACATATAGTATTTTATAAGATACCCCTAGCCAATACATTGTGTATTGGCCCTTATCCGGCCCTTCGGCTGCGCTCAGGGACCGGAAAGGGGGTTAGGAACGTTAAAAATGTCAAAAAAACGTCAGAAAAGGACAAAAAGACCCATGATTCTAAGAAAACTCTCTATCTTCGGCTTCAAATCGTTCGCCGACAAGACGGAATTGGACTTCGGCGAGGGGATGACGGCGGTCATCGGGCCCAACGGGTGCGGCAAGAGTAACGTGGTCGACGCCATCCGCTGGGTCTTCGGGGAGCAGAAGGCCTCCATTTTGCGCAGCGCCAATATGCAGGAGGTCATCTTCTCCGGGACGCAGAAGCGCGCCCCGCTGAATATGGCCGAGGTTACGCTCGTTATTGAGAACGACAAGGGGATTTTGCCGGTCGAGTACTCGGAGGTGGCTATCACGCGGCGGATATACCGCAGCGGGGAGAGCGAGTACCGGCTGAACAAGGTCCCTTGCCGTTTACGCGACATCCAGAACATATTCCTTGATACCGGCGTGGGGAGCAGCGCCTATACTACTATAGAAAACAAGATGATCGAGCGGATACTCTCCGACAAGGCGGAGGAGCGGCGGCTTCTCTTCGAGGAGGCGGCCGGGGTGGGCAAGTACAAGCACGCTCGCCGCGAGAGCCGCGCCAAGCTCGACAAGACGCGCCAAGACCTTCTGCGGATAAACGACCTTGTGGCGGAGTCCGACCGACAGGTGCGCGGGCTGGCCCGCCACGTGGAGAAGGCCAAGCGCTACAAGAGCTACCGCGACGCGCTGAAGTCTGTCGAGACCGCCTTTGAGAGCAGGCGGTACGCGGCGCTGACGGGGGCGATTCTGGAGCGGGGCGCGTCGCTTGCCGAGGAGCAGTCGCGCCGGGAGGTGCTCAAGGCCTCGGCCGCCGCGGCTGAGTCGCGTGCGGAGAAGATGCAGCTTGACGCGCTTGAGAAGGAGAACGAGCTTGGCCTCGCCTCGCGTAACGTGGCGGAGGCGGGGGAGGGTATCGCCGCCATAGACCGCGACCTCTCGGTGGCGGCGGAGCGCGCGAGCAACCTGAAAGCCGCCGCGGCGCGGCTTGACGGCGAGGCGGCGCAGCTCGACAAGGAGGCGGAAGAGGCCTCTCAGTTCAAGACGCAGATTGAGAAGAGCGTGGTTGAGCGCGAGACGTTGCTGCGCGATAGTTCCGAGCGGGCGGCCGGCGCTAGCGAAGAGCTCGCCGCTTTCGACGCCCGTCTGAGCGCTAAACGGCGCGAGGCTGACGATATAGGGCGCAGCCAGATAGAGCTTATAAACAAACTCAGCGAGGCGAAGAACAGGCAGAGCGTGGCGAACGGGGCGCGAAACGCCGCCATAGACGGCAAGAGCCGCAACGAGCGCGAGATATCCATCTTAGAGGCCCGCTACGAGGAGTACAAGGACAACGCGGAGGCTTGCAGGCGGCAGCTCGACGAGGTCAATTCCGCGAACAGCGGCCTCATGGACGCCCGCGCGGTGCTGCTTGAGCGCATAGAGGCGGAGGAGGAGCGCTTCGGCGGGCTGGTCGGGAAAGAGAAGCGTTTGGAGGCGCAGATATTCTCCAACAAGTCGCAGCTGAAGTTCTTGGAGGGGCTTGACGCGGAGTTCAAGGGGTACGAAGACGGTGTGCGGGCGCTCTTGACGGCGCGTCTGCCGGGGTTGCGCGGTATCGTCGCCGAACTCGTGAGCGTCTCCGACGAGAAGTTGCTGCCGCTTGTTGAGAAGCTGGCCGGGAACGCGGTTCAGACGGTCGTCTTTGACACCGAAGAGCAGATGTCGGCGGCGGTGGGCTTTTTGCACCGCGAGAGGGCGGGGGCGGCGCGTGTCGTGTCGCTCGAGCGTTTGCGCCGCCAAGCCGCCGACCGTCCGTCCGTCCGGGCGTTTCCCGCCGGATTGCGCGATGTCCGTTCTCTGATAAAGGCGGTCGACGCCGATTGCGCCGCCCTTGCCGATAGCTTTTTCGACAAGTTTGCCATTGCCGACGACTACGCGTCCGCCGCTTACGCGGCGCGTGAAATGGGCGCCTACGGGGCGACGGCCATAGTCTCCCTAGCCGACGGGGCGATTTGCTACGGCGACGGCAGCGTTGTCGCCGGTGAGTCCAAGAAAGAATCGGCGGGAATCCTCCAGCGTAAGCAGCAGATAGAGAGGCTCTCGGCGGAGATAGGCGGCGCGGAGAGCGAACTTCAGGCGATACTCACCGAAAAGGACATCTGCGTGATCGCTCGCGACGGGGCCAAGGCCGAGCTCATAGATGTCAACGAAAAGATAAACGGCGGCCAGCGTTTGCAGCAAGATCAGCAGACGACCATCCGCCACTATGAGAACGAGATGCAGGGCATAGTCTTGCGCGTGCAAGCCATTGCTCCGGAGACCGAAGCGCTTGTGGCGAAGATCGAGGAATTAACGGCGTCGATTGCCGAGATCGAGGCCGAGGTATCTGTTATGAACGCCCGTAACGGCGAGCTTGCCGGACAGTCGGAAACCGCACGCGACAGTGTACGCGCTATGGAGGAAGAGCGCGTCGCGCTTGCGGATCACCTCAAGAACGTGGAGCTTGAGGTTCACGGCTTGACAAACAGGATAGGGCTTGACAAACGCGACATCGAGAGGTTGGCCGGCGATATCGAGCAGTTCGGACAGAGGAAGCTCTTGAAGATCGAGGAGCGCAATGTGTGCCTGTCCGAGATATCCGGACTTGAGGAGAGCGTGGCGCTGATGACCGCCGATCTTGAGACCGCGCGTGAGAGGCGCGCCGGGCTTGAGGCGGCGCGGGATGTTATCCGCGAAGACTACAACGCGCGCTTGGCCGAGATCAACGACGCGCGCAACGAGATAAAGGTAATAAACGGCGATATAGCGACGGTAGGGGAGTCAATCCACGACGGCGAGCTGAAACAGGCCAACGACGAGCAGGAGCGCCGCCGCATCCGCGAGAGAATATGGGAGTCCTACGAACTCGACATAGAGGGATTGGATCGTGAGGGGCTTGCCGCCGTCGACGAGGACGACGAGGCGGTTATGCGCGACATCGCGATGTACAAAGATCGTATCAAGCAAGTGGGTCAGGTGAATATGGCCGCGCTGGACGACTTCGAAACCGAGAGCGAGCGTCTGAGGGTTCTCACCGCTCAGCGCGACGATCTTCAGGGCGCGGTGGACGAGCTTGAGAAGGCGATATCGAAGCTCGACAAGGAGGCGAGGGCGCAGTTTATCGCCACATTCGAGCAGGTGCAGAAGAACTTCACGGAGATGTTCACGACGCTCTTTGAGGGCGGCGAGGCGAATATCTCGCTTGAAGAGGGCGCGGACCCGCTTGAGGCCGACATACACATCAACGCGCGCCCCGCCGGCAAGAAAATGCGCGGCGTGCAGCTGCTCTCCGGCGGCGAGCGGGCGCTCACGGCCATATCGCTGCTCTTCGCGCTCTACTTGGTCAAGCCGTCGGCGTACTGCATTCTAGACGAGTTGGACGCGCCGCTCGACGAAGCCAACGTTTCGCGTTTTGTCAAGGTGCTCGGTAAGTTCGCCGAGAAGACGCAGTTCATAGTGATCACCCACAACAAGAAGACGATGGAGGCCGCCGACCTGCTCTACGGCGTCACGCAGCAGGAGTCGGGCGTGTCCACCATAGTGTCGGTGAAGTTTGAGGAGGCCGGGGCGCTTAAGGCGGCATGAATGGTTGGGTTTGATGTTTAAAAAGTCAAAAGAAAAATCAACATAAACATCAAATTTTTTTAATGTCGTTCGACCGTCGGGAATCGTTTCTGAGGATGCCGGCCCCAAGCGCGTTGAGCCGCTTGTCTATCTGCTGGTATCCTCTGTCTATCTGCTCTATATGGTTGATGACGCTGTTGCCCTGAGCCGCCATCGCGGCTATCAGCAGCGCCATACCAGCCCGAATATCAGGGCTGGACATCGATGATCCGTATAACTGCGACTTTCCCACCACCACCGCTCGGTGCGGGTCGCAGAGGACTATCGATGCGCCCATGCCTACCAGCTTGTCCACAAAGAACAGCCGCGACTCGAACATCTTTTCGTGTATCAGGCACGTGCCCTCCGACTGCGTGGCGCAGACCAGCAGTATAGACAGCAGGTCGGTGGGGAAGCCCGGCCACGGGCTGTCCTCTATACGCGGTATCGCCCCGCCTATGTCTTTGCGTACCTTCAGCGGCTGGTTTTCCGCCACTCGTAACGTCCGCGCCGCAGCGTTTGTCTCTGCCGCGATCCCGATCCGCTCGAATTGGAAGAGTATCATCCGCATAACTCCGGCGTCTACCCCGCTTATTGTCAAATCGGAATTTGTCAGCGCAGCCATCCCGATGAACGACCCGGCCTCGATGTAGTCGCCCCCGATCTCGTGGATCGCCCCGCCGAAGTCGCCGCGCCCGTGTACGGTGAGCAGGTTTGACCCGACGCCCTCGATCTCTACGCCCATCTCCTGCAGGAATCGGCACAACCCCTGAACGTGCGGCTCCGACGCGGCGTTGGCGATCACCGTCTTGCCGCGCGCTCCCGCCGCGGCTATCAGCGCGTTCTCCGTGGCGGTGACTGAGGCCTCGTCCAAATATATGTCCGCCCCGACAAGCCCGCCCGCCGGCGCGGTGAGGATAAAGGCCGTCTCCATGGTAACGTCGGAGCCGCTTGTATGGTGCTCGATCTCAAGCGTAGCCCCCAGAGCCGTAAAAGCCAAGAAGTGCGTGTCTAGCCGCCGCCGCCCTATGTGGTCGCCGCCCGGCTGAGTGATGACCGCTTTCCCCGTTCTGACAAGCAGCGCCGAAGCGAAGAGCGCCGAGGCGCGGATTTTGTTGGAGAGATCGACCGGCAACTCGGATGTGACGATGGATTTAGCCGTTATCTCGCACTCGTTGTTGTTGTTTGCGTTAACAACGGCGGCTCCGAGCAAAGAGGCGATCTCAAGCATATTGCGTACGTCGCCTATGTCAGGAAGGTTTTTGAGGCGGACGGGACTATTGCTCAAAAGCGCGGCGGCTATGACGGGCAAAGCCTCGTTTTTATTGCCGGTAACTGCGATGGAACCTGAGAGGCGGCGGCCTCCTTCTACTGTGAAATATCCCATTACGATTGGTTTCCTTTAGAACTCAAATATTTAAAGTCGAATAATAAGATTTAAATTACAGAAATATTTTTATTGTATTCATTCACTTCATTTACTATCACTCGTTTTATCTTTTCTATTGATAACGTACCTTTCAATAACTTTACAGACGCCCAACTGCTTTCCGTCACATCATCAAAATATACCAAACTCCTTTTTACCTGATTAACATCATGTTGCTTATACTTTCGTTTGTAATATTCAAACATATCACTCAATTTTATCTCTTCCAATAAATAATAAATATCAACAAAATCCTTCGCTTGATCGCCTCTATTCGAAATAGCCATAAGTTTCATAGCCGAAATATCTTTTTTACCCAGATACCTTATCCCTTCCTCAGATTTCACATCTTCAATTAAATCATAATCATATCTTACAAAATCTACTTTAACATCGTATATACTTATCTGTAAAATAGTGTTTTGTATATTGTGTATCTGATAAACTCCGCCATAATTTCTATTTAAAAAATCTAATATTTCATCCTTGTTCAGATCGTCACGTGTGAATAAATCAATATCGTTAGATATTCTATGACCAAGTTGCAGAGACAATGCTGTACCGCCGACAAGGAAATAGTTTTTAAATAGTTCCTTTTGTTGTAAAGTTTTCAGAGTATCCCAAAGGGATTTTCCGACAGACTGCGCTTGTAACACTTAAATGCCTCCTTGGGAATGTTAAAAACTATGCTTAAGTAATTAAGTGTCTTCTTATCAAAGTATTTTATATCCAATATCGCATTTTTTATAGTGTCTCTCCCGTAATAATGGAATACTTCTCGTTCATCATTTTCCGTTCCTCGCGAAAAGACACGCTCTAAGATTAATTTCTTGTCTATGTTTGGGTCAAGCCGGTCTATGTTGCAGTCCCAAAATAGGTGCTTTGATAATTTTGATAAGACGTTGCTTTCCATAAAAGGCCTCTGTGATCAATTATTCATAAAAAGGGCGGCCCGCCGGGGTCGCCCTATATCTCTTATAAACGCGAAACATCAAAACATCGACTACCTGACCACGACCCGCGAACTTCCTAGTTTCTTTCCGTTTGCCGTTAACTCTACCAGGTAATTTCCGGCGGGGATGTCGGCTAGATTGAATGCGCCGTTTCCTGTGGCGCGGAAGTTGGCTATGGTCTTGCCTTTTAGGCTGACTAGTTTGACGGACGTTTCCGCGTTGTCAAGGGCGTTTACTTTTAGCGTTCTGCCGTTGACTGTTGCGAAAATGGCGTGATTGGTTACGCCGGGGACGGTTTTGCCGTTGTAATAGACGGAAGATGTGCCGCCCACGCTCGAGCGCGCCGCTTGCGAAGTTGTTATTTGCGGGACCGGAGCGTTCGCTTCATCAACCCACTTAGTCGCGCTCCACTCGCTGCCCATATCGTTGAAGTTATATAGCACGGTATTGTCGGCCTTTATGTTGTCAATATATATCGTGCCGGTATAGGCTGAGCCGGTCGGCTGGAATTGCAGGATAAAAGCCTTGACCTTGCTCGCGTCGAACGATCCGCTTTCAGGTTTGAAACCGTTGGATATGGGGATAGTGACGGTGAACCATTGTCCGGCCGGCTTGGTTGACAAGTCAACGGCGTAGTCGGTAGCGGGGCTCCATGTCCAGTTGTCGCTTATCTTTACCACCGGCAATACTTTCATATTGGTACCGCTTCCGGAGGCTATGTACATTTCGAAAGTCAGATTAGTTTTTCCGGAAAGCGGCAAATCCCCGTTCTTACCGAGTTCCGCTTGCGGGTTGCCGGTAGGGAGAGCGTTTATCGCAACTTTCATCACCTGATCGCCGGTCGGCGTGACGACGGTGGAGCCGCCTAGGTCTATGTCAGCCTTGTGTTTTGAGGAGAGATTTTCCAATGCGGGTTTAGTTGTAGTAAAACTGCCGAACTTGTTTGGATTACTCTCCGTCATTGACCAACTCAACGCGCCGCAGTATCCGTTGTCGTAGGCGTACTCGTAGGCGGCGGTAATTGTCATTGCCGTGCCGTCTTTTATTGTTCCGTAACTCGAACCGTTACCCCAACTTTGAGCGGGGAACTCGCCGATAAGTATGGGCCTGTCCATTCCCCAAAAACTCGCCTTGTTGTGGAACGGGGAACCGGATGTTCCTATGTGTTCAGGGTAATAGTGAGCCATGTAAAAGTCCAAATACGCTTTGGAAGCGAGCGGGTCGCTGCCGGCCGCCGTTTTGAGTTTAGAATCGGAGTACCATGTTTTCATCTTGCCGTATTCGTGAATTCCGGTAGAGGCCATCTTCAATGTTTTATCATGTACGACCGCGGCTATTCTGGCGGTAATCCTTAAAATATCGCTCATTGGAACCTTGTTGTCGCCGGTAGTCCAACCGCCCGCGTCAGATGACATTCCTTCCGGTTCGTTAAACACTTCCCAGCACATGATTGCCGGATGATTGCCGACTGCATTTAACATCGGAATAAGCACTTTGTTGATATAGGAGTCTAAATTTGCCGGGACAGTAAGAAATTTTTTATTTATGGCAACCTTGTTGGCGTCCTTACCGTCTAATTGCAACAAATCAAAAGAAAAAAGGCACAGCGACACCACAATCCCGTAACTGCTCGCGCTGTCAAGCACCTGCCGCACGTTGTCGATGGTCTTAGTGCCTATTCTGTCCACCGACCCGTCGCTGTTCATTTTAGGCTCATTCCTGAAATCGGTATGCAGCCACCACCGCACCGCGTTGCCGCCGGCTCCCTTTATTTGTTTGAATTGGTTTACAAACGGAGCGATGACCACAGGAGCGTCGCCGACGTCACTGCCGAAATTATTCCACGCGATGTTCATACCCGATATGAACACTTTATGCCCGTTGATGACAAGCCTGTTTCCATCGGCTTTATCTTGCGTCGTCTGCATCGGCACCGGTGCCGCCGTCGCTCCCATCATCACCCCCGCCGCCAGACATAAAGCAGCGACCGCCCTGATTTTCTTGAATTTGAACATAATAAACACCCCGCAATGGTTAAGTTTTCATTGATCATACAGATTACCCGCAGTAGAGGTATTGAACCGGCATAAAATAAGGCCCCGCCCGGAGCCGATCTCTTGGACTGATAGGCACTGCAGTGGTTGTCCACTTGGGCAGTTCGCGCTCCGCCTGCGAGGGCGGCCTGCACTAGATACCCAAAGATGAATTCCCATATTAAAAGTGTTAGTCAAGAAACCCGGCAAATCCGAGCGAAGCCGAAAATACGACCACATTTTTAATATAATAATTTTTTCGGGAAGTGTACGATTTTTTTTGTAATTTTTTTGTATGGTTACTTCCAAGAGTGCTCGTCCCCCGGGAACTCACGGGATTTAACGGCGTCTATGTAGTCTTTGAAGGCCTCGAACATCTTTTCGCGCTGGTTCGCGAAGCGGTGAACGTGCTTGAAGAGCCGTCTGGACATCCCGAGGAGGTCGTTCACCACCAGCACCTGCCCGTCGCAGGCGTTGCCGCTGCCTATGCCGATCGTGGGGGCGGGGATTTCGGCGCTGATTTTGCGGGACAGGCTGTTCGGGACCATCTCCAGCACTATGATCTTCGCCCCGGCGTCGCAGAGGGCGAGGGCCCCGTCCAGCAGTTCGGCGGATTGGCCGGCGTCTTTGCCGAACAGCTGGGGTCTGTTGTGGCGCTGAGGGTTGTAGCCTATGTGGGCGCAGACTGTGAAGCCGTTTTCGGTCAGCAGCCTGACGATCTCCGCCTTCTCGCCCCATCCCTCGATCTTCACGCAGTCCGCGCCGCACTTCTTAAGCCTTTCGGCGTTTACAAGCGCATTCTCCGCGTCGTCCGCGCTGCCGTAGGGCATATCGGCCAAGACGAAAGCGTCCCTCACGGCGCGGCAGACGGCGGAGGTGTGGTGCGCCATGTCGTCCATGGTGACCTCGCGCTCGCTCTTGTACCCGAGGCAGTTCGTGCCCACGCTGTCGCCGACGAGGATCGAGTCGATCCCGGCCTCGTCGAGCACCTGAGCTGTGGGGAAGTCGTAGGCGGTGACCATGGTTACGGGGCACCCCGTCCGCTTCTTCTGGGCGATGTGGTTTATAGTCTTTTTCATCCCGAAGCCGTGTCCGTGCCGAATATCCCTGGGCCGAGTCTGTCCGCCCCGTCCCCGTCGCTGTCAAACCCGCCGGAACATCCTAAGACGATCAGACTCAGCGCGGCGGCGGTTATTATAATTATTTTGTAAATCATACCGATTCTCCTGACAGATTAATGATTCTGACCCTGCTCAATGACCGCCGGCAGCTGAGCGGAGCCGGAGGCTACACCCTGCTCTTCCAGTTAGACGGCCTTACCCTGAACTGCAGCCCGCATTGCAGCGAGTGCCACTTAGTCCTGAGCGTGGGGCCGAACGGCAGTTTGAACTTCGCGTAGAGCGACGGCGACGCGAACGTGTCTATGAACAGATCCGCCTCTACCATAAGTTCGTGAAACCACCAGTCGTTGTCGAATACGACGCGCTTCAGCTCCTTGTCGCTCATGTCCTCTATCTGGTCTATTATTATGTCTTCCCACTGGCGGCCTATGCTGTACCCTACGGAGTAGTTCCGCAGCCTGTACTTGAACCCTACGGAGAGAGCGGTGCTAGGGAAGAATATCGCCGGGTCTACGTTGTAAAGCGAATCGTACCAGACTTTGTAACGCGGACGTGTTATGTTCGGGTAATAGAGCGTGTCGGGGCGGCGGAACTTCACGCCCGACACCCACTGCCCGAGTTCCGCCTGCGCCATGAAGCCGCGGCACGAAATCTGATAGGCGTTCCCGAGCGTGATCCCGTTGTAGTTATTCAGCCCGCCGGTGCTGCCGCCGGAAAATTCGGAGAGAACGGTGCGGAAACGCCTGTTGGTCGGGGCGCGGCTTACTATGCCTATGCCTGATACGGCGAACGAGACCGGCTCGGTCTCCATGTACTCTCGAAGTTCGTCCCACCTCATCTTGGCCGTGTGCTTGAAATTAGGCTTCGGGCAGCCGTCGTAGAGACCGTAATCGTCGGGGCACTTGTCCAAGGAGTCGGCGAAACCGTCGTAGTCGCGGTCGGCGGTTTCGTCGAGCGCGACGCGGATCAGGTACTTCTTCCCGTGGCTGATCACGAACTTCCGCCGCTCAGGCTCGTAGCCGAAACGGCTGATCCGCGCCGTGTAAAAACCGCTGTACAGTTCCACCTCCATCCCGCCCGTGTGACAGGGGAAACCCTCTATGCAGAGCAGCGCGTCCTGAGGGTACAGTTCGAACACCGCCGAACCCGCGAGCCGCACGAAAGGCACGTTGAAGTAGGTCATCTGCCCCGCCGGAATAGTTATCACCGTGTCGATATCCTTGTAGCGGCCGCCGCCGTTCCACTTGATCCTGTACTCCCCGTCCAAGAGCGTGAGACGCTGCTCGCGGTGCGCGTATGTGGCGATAGTGTCGCCGATCCTGTACGCCGAGTCTAAGGGCGGGTAGGGGAGAACCAGAACCCCGTGCTGCGCCTCGCCGAGCACGTAGAGGGTGTCGAAGTCGGACATCAGCTGGAACGAACTCGCCGCCGAGCCGCGCGCCGGCACGGAGACGCCGCGCCGCTGGAAACGGTATTCGGGCAGAAAAAGTTCAACCTCGTAGCGTCCCGCGATCATGTCGCGGAAGACGGCGGGCGTCCTCTTCCCCGTAGCCTTGCCGTATAAATAGATATCCGCCCCCGGCGGCTCGCTGTCCAAGTTAAGTTCGCCGTAGGGCGCGGCCGTCGCGCCCGCGATAGAGTCCCACTCGTCGTTGCGCGAGTAGAAGATATTGGCGTGGTGCTGGACGTATATCCGCTCGTTGTCGAAAAACACCGTCTCGATGTCCAAGTTGCGGTTGGTCGTCCGCTTCGCGTAAAACCTGTACCACATCGCCTGACCCGAACGGCTCCACGGCGGGAGCGCGAAGGAGTACAGCGGCGGGTAGGCGTTAAACGCCGACGCGGTGTCGAGTTCGCCCATGTAGAGGCGGTAGTCCGCGCCGTATTTTTTGCGCATCACGACCTGCCCCGGCTTTATGAACGCCGGCGGGGAGGAGATTTCCAAGAGAGTGTCAGACTCGGTGAAGGTCTTCTGGTTTTTGACCACGAAATTGGCGCGTTCGGGGTAGTCGCGAGCGGTGATGTTGAACGCGGCTATCGAGTACAGGTCGGGCAGTTGGGCTAGGCTGAGCGCGGCGGCGGATATAAGTATTGTTATGGTCAGTTTTGTTTTCATAATTAAGGTCAAATGATAGAAGTCGTCGCCGCGCGCCGTCTTCGCGTGGCGGCCTATGTACAATATATATCGCGCGCGGGCTGGAAGCCGGTCTTTTTTGCGGATTCGGGGCGCGCCGCGGACAAGGCGGGTCGGAAAACGCGGTTTCCGGCTTTTTTTCTTTACTATTTGACACGGATAGCCCGCATTTATTATATTAGTAGAGTATGAAACTGTATAAATTAAAGGTACCTTTAAATTATCCACTTTATTACCCTTCAAACCCCCTCTATCGCCCTGATTTCCGCGTTTTCCACGTGTAAAAGTTGTACACTTTAAAGGTAGGTTTTTTGTGCTCATATATGCGGAATCACGGCGAAAACAGCGTTTTTGACCCGTTTCATGGCGGTTTCAGCCTGCACCGCCACGTTTTTGAGTGATTTTGGGGCGGGGGCGTAGTCGGATTTGGATTTTATGATAATCATTTTAACTATAATTCTAACTTTCTTAAAGGAGTAGGTCGTATGAAAAACTTTGTACGGATGGTGATGTTGTCGGCGGTATTGTTGACGGTTGGGACAGGCGCGGTCTTCGCGCAGCAGCCGACGATGGATAAAATAACGCTTACCCTGATAAACGACAGCAAAGCATATCGGGCCGAACTAGATCATGCAAAAAGCGGCGCGGCGGTCTTTCCCGCTACCCACAACAACTTACCAGTGACCGCCATCATGATTGATAATCTTCATCAATTTACCAGCATCACTATCCCCGCAGGTCCTGCAATCTACAACAATGTTGGTTTCGGTTGCGGTCGTCTTACTAGTGTTACTTTTCAGGGAAGTGATACTAAAATACAAAAAGGCGCTTTCGACGGTGATTTACATATCGCGTACCAAGCCAACGGCGCTGGAACTTACACGCGGCCGGCAGGAGGCAAAACATGGACAAAGCAAGGCGGCTACGCGCCTCCGCCTCCTCCGCCTCCAGAAAGAGACAACGGCGGGAAAAATCAAGGCAACGCGCTTGACGGCGTTTGGTATTCGCAAGGCAGGGCAACGGTTACAATCAGAGGCAATGTCGGCGTTTGGACTGATTTCGGCCCGCTCGGCGGCGCATGGCAGGATGCCGCAAACAAAGGCCTTCTTAGAATCGGCGACGTAGGATGGCGGGATATAACAAGTACGGGCAACTTAACATGGTCCGGACAGCAAGTCTGGGTACTGGCTAATGGGAATAATGCTACGGGCATAGCATGGAAAGATCGCGCATGGACTCTAAGCGGAGACGGAAGAACATTAACTATGAGAGAAGGCAATAGAAATCTTGAAACCTTTACAAGACGGCAATCTCCGCCCCCTCCGCCTCCTGAAAGAGACAACTTCGGCGGGAAAAATCAAGGCAACGCGCTTAACGGCGTTTGGGCGGCGGATGGCAGTAGTACGTGGATTACAATAAGCGGCAATATAGGTATTTTTAGTGCTTTGGGTACTAATAATAAAGCCTTAACACAGAGTGCCATAGACAATGGTTATATAAAACTTGGCGACACGAAATGGCGGAATATAACAAAAACGGGTGATTTAAAATGGTCTGGGCAAAACTTGAGTATTAAATGGGATAGACCGAATGTCGCCTCAGGTACGGTTTGGACTGATTGTTCATTCATCTTGAGCGCAGACGGACAAACTTTAACTTTTGTGGGTACAAAAACCGAGGGCGGAACTACTACTGCGGTTGCTGATACTTATACAAGGAAGCAGTAACCGCCCAATTTTTAAATGAGCGCAAGTAACCTCATCCCGCAATCGCGTAATCCCCGTCTCAACAATCAGAGGCGGGGCTATTCTCCCGCGTCCCCGCCGGTCTCGGTGGGGGTCGCGGGGGGGAGTCGTTATGTCGTCTCAAACCCCATTTCAGTCAACTTAGATTTTGTGAATTCCAATACGTCTTGCGCGTTCTTTAACGCCTGTTTCATGTCTTGTTCGGTCAGGTTTCCGAAAGGCGGGTATCGTATGGTTGTATATAGCGTTAAATCTTCGCAAGCGTCCTTGAATTTACTGAAATCAGGAGAGTGTTTTTCGCATTTATCAATGAGATTGTCGAGGTCATGCGTTTTTATTAATGTATTTTCTTTTGCAATGATATAGGCTTTCAGAATCTTTTCTACGGATTGCTGGCAATGATAGCACGCGGGTGTGTGATAGGGTACTTTAGATAGCACAGACGCGCAACCGAAATCCTCTAAAGCCGCCGATATCCATTCGCTGATAACAAGTTCATTTGTGTTCATACAGCAATATTCCTTCTTCGGCTATTTCATGTTGAAACGAGGCAGGGCAATTAACATAAGAATCGAATTCATCTTGATTAAACGCTAATAAATCTAACGGCATAGTCTTAATGCCTCGCAGTTTTTTCCTGAAACCTGACATGAGTTCAATGGGGCGTTTATCGCTTATCGGCGTGAGGACGCACAAATCAATATCGCTGTTTGCGGTTTCTTCGCCTTTTGCGTAAGAGCCGAAGAGTAAAATCCGCGATACGATACCGGTGTTTGCTAGGGTATCTACGATTCTGTTGAGTTCATCTTTGACTTTTTTGTTCATATTGTCACCCCGTAGTGTACAATATAGTATTTGGAAAAGAATAACGCAAATAATATTAATATAGCAAGGGCGGATAATAAATCTTAATTCAAAAAAGAAAAGATAATATCCGCGAGTTCTTTGGATGGCTTTTTCCCGCCTAATTGCGCTCTTAGGGCCGACAGGTTCGTTACGGTCTCTTCCCAGCGTTGGGGTATTGACATCAGTCTCTCCGCTTCGCAGTATAGTTTGTTGGGGTTGACATCGTTCTGGATGCATTCGGGGACTATATGTTTTCCGGCTACTATGTTCGGCAGACCGATGTAGTCTATCGTTACGAATCGTTTATAGATGGAGTAGGAGACCCGCGAGGTGCGGTAGGCTACCACCATGGGCACGCCGAGTAGCGCGGCTTCAAGCGTCGCCGTGCCTGATGTTACGAGAGCCAGATCGCTCCTCTGGAGCAGCGCGGAGAGCGGGCCGCCGAATATCTCGAAGCCGGCGTCCTTCGCGCGGTCGAAGAAACCGCTCTCTAAGCCGGGGAAGCGCGACACGGCGATATTTATCGCAGGGAATTTAGTCTTTAGCATACAGGCGGCGTCGATCATCACGTTGAGCATATTCCTTATCTCCTGCGGGCGGCTGCCGGGGACTATCGCCAGCCTGAAACCGTCGATCCCCGGGAATTTTTTCGCCTTCGCGCCGATCTCCGGCAGCGATTCGGTCAGCGGGTTGCCCACAAAGGTCACGGGCGCGGCGTACGGCGAAAAGTACCGCGTCTCGAAGGGGAATATCACGGCGATGTGCGACGCCAAAGAGCCGAGCGCGGCGGCGCGTTTGCGTTTCCACGCCCACACCATCGGCGCGATGTACCACACCACGGGAACGCCCATCTCCCGCGCCTCCCTCATCATGGGCATATTGAAGCCGGAGTAGTCTACGCAGACCAATAGGTCGGGCCGCCGCGTTCCGGCCATCATCTTCAGCAGTTTCTTTTTGGCGTTAAGGAAAAACGGCAGGTGCGACAGCACCTCCACGTAGCCCATTCGGTTGAACTTGGCGAAGGGCAGCACGGAATCGAATCCGGCGGCCTGCATCTTAGGCCCGCCGACGCCCCAGATTTTTGCGGAAGGGCATCTCTCTTTTATAGCCGCGACGACGGCCGAGGCGTGTGCGTCGCCCGAAGGCTCGCCGGCTATGAACATTATGGAAGGGTTGGCGTTTTTCATTATCAATCGAATAAGTTAAAACAAATCAGCCGGGAATTTCCCGCAGTTTTTGATCTCCGCCAGATATTTCTTGAACTCCGGCAGGCGCGAGCGGTCTATCGCCAATACCGCGTCGTCCACCGCTATTAACGCGACATTGTTCAGCCCGATCGCGGCCAGCGCGAGGTTTGACGACTTGTTGATCAGGAGCGAGCCGCCGCAGCCGTTTTCGTACACCGCCCCGTCTACCGCCGTTCCCGCGCCGTTGATTTCCAATATGCGGCTCATGGACTCCCACGAACCCAGGTCGTCCCAGGAGAACCCTCCCCATACGACGCTTACGTCCTCCGCCTTTTCCATGATGCCGTAGTCTATGGACTCTTTGGCGCACACGGAGTAGAATTCGTCGACCGCCTCAGGCGTGAAGCCGTCGTCCGCCGCGGCCATGGCTTGGGCGTGCAGTTCGGGCATATATTTCTTGAACGCCTCCAGGATAGCCGAGGCCTTCCACACGAATATCCCGCTGTTCCATAGGAATGTGCCGGTTTTCATGAAAGCGGCCGCGTCGCTTGGGTTCGGTTTCTCCACGAAACGTTTGACCTTGAACGCCGTGCAGCCGCCCGTGCCGATGTCGGCGTTCGCCGCCAGCTGTTCGCCGAGTTCTATGTAGCCGTAGCCGGTTTCGGGCCGCGTGGGTTTAACGCCGAAGACGACCAGCCCGCCGTGGCCTGCGGCGATGTTTATGGCGCGGTACAGCGCCAGTTCGAAAGCGTCGTATGGCGAGATCGAGTGGTCGGCGGAGGCGATCACCATTACTGCGTCTTCGTGTTTGGCCGCTATGAGCGCCGCCGCCAAGGCTATGGCCGGCGCGGTGTTTTTGCCCTGCGGTTCCGCGATGACGTCTACGCCGGTTTCCATGGTCGCGAGCGTGCCCATACACGCGCCGCCGTCCGCCGCGCCGTCGGGCGGGCTGTTGATTATGCGCGCGCGGGTGTCCACCGCCGCGAGCGCGTCGGCGATTTTGCCGGCGATGGCCGCTCCGGTGATGATAAGAGGAGGGGTGCTGTTCGGGCAGCACGCTCTCATCCTGAAGAGCGTTTCTTCGAGCATGCTTCTCTCGGAGGCGATGGCGTGCAGTTGTTTTGGCGAGCTTGATCTGCTCAAGGGCCAGAACCTTTCGCCGATACCTCCGGCGAGGATTACCGGGACCGTTTGCATAACTTTTCCTTTAGGCTTTCGACGGCGGCGTATTGAACCGGCGGGAAGCCCAATTCGAATTTACTCCGGCCGCCGCTGTGAAAATCCGAGCCTCCGGTGAAAGCGAGGCCGTTCTTTTTGCATATTTTAAGGTAGTGCCTGACGGCGGCGTCGGGGTGCTCGGCGTGGCTGACCTCGATGCCCTGCAACCCGTCGCGGATGAACTCTTGGATGCGCTCGTCCACCTTGGTCACCCCCGGATGCGCCAGAACCGGCACGCCGCCGGCGTTCTTTATGAGGTCGAAGACCTCCTTGGGCGACATTTGGAGTTTCTCCACGTAGGCGGGTGAGTCGTACCCGATGAACTTGTCGAACGCCTCGCGGAAAGAGAAGACGAACTCCTCCTTGAGCATAGCGGTGGCGATGTGCGGCCGCCCGATAGAACCCTCCCCGGCGATGCTCAGGACGGTGTCGAAACGCAGGTCTATGCCCTGCTTGTTCAGGTTCGAGACCATTTTTTGAGCGCGCACATAACGCGCCTCCTTCATCTCCTGAAGTTTGGCCATAAAAGCGCTATTATTGAAGTCTACATAGTATCCGAGTATATGGATATCGATCCCTTGGATCTCGCTGGACAGCTCGACCCCGGGGACGACCTCTATGCCCATAGCGGCGCCCAAGTCCAATACGTGCGGGTACGCGCCCGTGCAGTCGTGGTCGGTAATGGAGACCGCCGCGAGCCCTCGGGCGGCCGCGGCCGCCATGATCTCCTCTGGCGTGCAAACGCCGTCGGAATACCGGGTATGGATATGCAGATCAACAATTTTTTTAGAGTGATTTGTTTCCGGCGACATCCTTTTTTTGGTTTTCAGATAAAGTTATTGGTATATGACGAACTTAGTAAAATAATTGATGGGCGGGCGGGTATGTGAAAAAAAGTTTCACTTTCCGCAAAAAATATTTTATATTATGTAGGTATGGGCGAAGATCATAACAAATCCGACGAGGAGCGTTTCGAGGACGGCCTGCGGCAGATACTCGACGGCGGCCCCTCCGGCGGCCAAAAGAGCGCCGGCCGTCAGCCGGGGCAGCCGGAGGAGGGGCGCCCGGAGAACAAATATCTGGAGCGGAAAGCGGCCGGCGGGGCGGAGGCGGAACCCAAGGCCCTCTTCTGGTTCAGGCTTATGAGGCCGCTGGCGTTTGCCGCGCTCCTGCTCATGCTGGTAAAGTTCGTCCAGAGGATTATTAACGCGCAGTGACAGCGCCGATTCTAAAATCTATAATAACCGACGGAAAATGCAGATAATCAAATACACGAGCGGCGGCGGCGATGCGGGCGGCGGCATAGACGCGGCCATAAAAAGGGGCGACCCGATGCTGGCCGTCATATCCTTCGACGGCAGCCGGGCGATAATAGGCCAAGTCGACGATTGCATGGAACATCACATCCTGCTGGCTAAATCCGGCTTGCCGAGTTCCGACATAGACAAGCACTTCCGCATATCCTTCGACCGCGACGGCGCGAACTGGACGTTCGCCTGCCCGCCCGATTACAAGGATATTCAAGATAAGGCGGCAAGGATAACAAGATTTTATACCGACGGATTCACGGTGATATCGGCTTTCATGGCGGAGATGGGCCTGCTGGTGGGCTTGAAGATCCCGAAGAGGTATAAGAGGCACCTTGAATTGATGGAGTGAAAGCGGTGCGGACGGCTGCGCGGAGACGCGGTTAATCACGTCTCCGCGGACGGACTCAGCTATTCTTAATATGCGCCGCTATCTTGGCGTCTTCTTTTTGTATGTGATTCACGAACCAGTCGCCCACGTTGCGGACAAGTTTGTTCACCACCGAAGGCGTAGGCCCGTTCTTCTTTAACTCCGCCGCCAATTCCCCGACCGTTTTCAACAGCGACTCGTGGTGCTTGCGGTGGTTTTGAAAGTCGGGGAAGTTCGATCTCTTCTGCAACGCCTCCTCGTCGGCGAAGTGCCTCTTGGTGTAAGAGATCAGGAAGTCGAGAGTGGGGCCTACCGCTTCGGCGGACAGGCCCTGCTTGCACGCGTCGATCAGGTTGTTAAGCGCCTTGACGAGCTCTTTATGCTGCGAGTCAATGACGGAGTTGCCGGTTTCGAGCGAGGGATTCCATGTGAAAGCCATAAATGTCTCCTTTGGTTTTTGTAGTTCGGGTGACTGATACCGTATGTTTAATATAATTTATTGACGGGCTAAATAAGTTGTTTTTGTCGCGGGATTATAGTATATTGTACTATGCTGCGTGCGCGGATTTTAGTTGTTTGCCCGTTAAGGGCGATGAATTTAGGGGTGGTATCATGAAATATCCGAAAAAACCGTTAATATTGCTGACCGCCGCCGTCTGCCTCCTCTCCTTTGGCGGCTGCTACACCCGCCTGATGTCTTATGAGGGCGAGGTGACCGAGGCGGGAAGCAGCGGCCGCGGCTGCGCGAGTTGCCGGGACGAGGTTCTTCCGTTCCCCGGCAGCAGGCAGGTTTGCGTTTGGGAGCGCGATTTCTTCGGTTATCCCGAACTTAGATGCTACTACACGGGTTACGCGAGCAGCTGGCTCTATTTCCATAATACGCCTTGGTGGTATAGGGGCAGTTACGGGTGGCGCGATACGCGCGGGTGCCCGCCGTACTACTACTATGACAGGATTTCCGGAACGTGCCGTTATTACGGCGGGTCTTATTCGAGGCCGAATCCCGGGACGGACGGGGGCGGCGGAAGCGGCGCGGCCGTCGGTTCCGAGAGGCCTAGGCCGCAGATGCGCGGTGTTAGAGCCGGTACCGTTTCCCCTGAACCTCCGCCGTCGGCGAACGAGGGCGGCGGGCTTCCGCCGATGTTCTCCGGCGGGGCCAGCAAGCAGTTGAGTCCGGCCGGCACGCCGATAATCCCGTCTTCGCCCGCGTCGTCCTATCCGTCGTCCAATACCGGTTCCGAGGCCGGGATGTCGAAACCTCACGGCGGCGGCGAGGCGCAGCAGTCCAACCCTCCGGCGGAGCAGAAGCCGGCGGAACAAAAGCCGGCGGAGCAGAAACCTGTTGACAAAAACGAGAGGCCGCGCCCCTCTATGCGGGGTATGTAGATGAAAAGAATCTATATTAATACCTTCTTGTTGACAGCCGTATTCTGCCTCTCCGCCTTTGCGCAGGGCGGTACGGGCAGGGACATCGGTATAGGCGCCCGCGCTTTCGCCTTCGCCGGCAACCATACGGCGGCGGTGAACGATTTATCAGCCGTGTATTGGAATCCGGCGGCGTTGGCGTTCCTGCCCGTCCGCGAGTTTCAGGCGTCGTTTGACGTCACACGGACGTTTGGGACATCGGAAGTATACGGCGTAGGCGTGTCTGCGCTTCCGGGCGCTTATATGGACGACTATCGGGACAGATTGCGTTTGCGCGGGATCGGCGCGATGACCGCCATTCCGACCGTTCAGGGCGGGCTGACGCTGGCCGCGTCGTACGAGAGCCCAACGGCTTTCGACGATTTTTCCGTCTACGGCTATACGCTCGGCGGCGCGTCCGTCAGCGATAACGACGTTCGGTACGGCGATCTAAACCGTTGGAGCATAGCCTTCGGCGTTCAGGTTGCTCCCCAAATATCCGCCGGGCTTGCCGTGTCGATCATTTCCGGCGAGGATCGGACGGTCTTTGACCAAAGGCTGGACGGCGAACGGTACAACGATCTCGAATTGAAATACGGTTACTTGGGTTACTCGCTGACCGGCGGTTTTCTCTATCTGCCGACCGATTACTTGAAATTGGGGCTGAACCTGAACGTGATGATGGATCTTGGCGTGAAAGAAACGGGGACGGTAAAGTGGTCGCAAGGCGACGACGAGCGTGTCAACGGCCGTCCCAGAACGCTAAGCCCTATAGACGGCAAAGCCTACAGAGCGCCGTACGGGGCGTTTGGCGCAGGGCTTACGCTGCCGTGGATGATCGCCGCGTTCGATGTGCGTTTGGTCATGCCGTACACTTTCGTACTGCCCGGAGAGAACATCCCGTCCGGTTCGCAGGCGCGTAATTTCAAAGTCGGGGCGGGCGTAGGCGTGGAAACGCCCCTGCCGATTTCCGCTCCCGTAGTTCTGCGCGCCGGATACTCCGTTGACGAATGCGACTTCTATCCGATAGTCAATAAGCTCAAAGATACGGAGTTAATCGATTGGGAGACCGGAACGGAATTCTCTCCGCTAGGCGTCAAACACGCGCTGTCTCTCGGAGCGGCGATCTTCACGTCGGGTGTGGGGTTTGAACTCTCTTACGGCTACCAGATATGGGGAGTGCGGCACGAAAACGAAGAGCGCGTGTTGCGGCAGATGTATTCGAACCATAGGTTGATGGGGGCTTTAATATTTAGGTACTGAATGGAAACCCTGATCAAACTGACATCGATAGTAAAAACCTACACCATGGGCGACGTGGTGGTAAACGCGCTTCGCGGCATAAGCCTCTCAATCAGCGAGGGCGAGTTCGTGGCTGTTATGGGCGCGTCAGGCTCCGGCAAGTCTACAATGATGAACGTGATAGGATGCCTCGACGTGCCCGACGAAGGCTCGTACATGCTCGACGGCGCGGAGGTGCGCGGCATGAGCCGCCGCGACTTGGCCGATTTGCGCAACCGCAAACTTGGCTTCGTCTTCCAGAATTTCAGCCTCTTGGCCCGTACCACGGCGCTCGAAAACGTGGAGCTGCCTATGCACTACCGCCACGGCCCTAAGCAAAATTACCGCGCCGCCGCCCGCGGCGCGTTGGAGAAAGTCGGGCTGGGCGGACGCGTCGGCCACATGCCCAACCAGCTCTCCGGCGGCCAGCAGCAGCGCGTGGCCATAGCGAGGGCGATAGTCAACGACCCGCCGCTGGTCTTGGCCGACGAACCGACCGGCGCGCTCGACACCCAGACCTCGATAGAGGTCATGCGTCTCTTCGTAGACCTTAACGACAACGGCAAGACCATCGTCTTGGTCACGCACGAGCCTGACATAGCGATGTATGCCAAGAGGCTGATAAAGATGAGGGACGGAGAGATCGTCAGCGACGAGCCTGTTGAGAATAGGGTATCGGCGTGACGTGAAAACAGGAGACTTTATTTCAATCGCTAAATACGCGGCTGTCATAATGTGGCTGGCCGTATCCGTATCGACGGTATCGGCGCGGGCGGAAGAGCCGGCTTCTAACGCGATTGATACTATATCTGCACGATCCGAATCAATACATCCTATCGTTGATACAACATCAATGCAAACGGGATCGGTGTCGTTGTCAATCGATACCGTATCAATGCAACCTAAGACGATATCGTTTTCCGATGATACCGCGTCGGCAAAATCAGTACGTAAAATCAATTATACCGGCGTCGCGCTCTCAGTATTTATCCCCGGTTCAGGCCAGATTTATCAATCCCGCTACGTGATGGGCGGCCTCTTTTTGACCGCCGAGGCTGCGGCCTTAGGTTTCGCCGTCAACAGGTCGGCTTCGGCTGATGCAATACAATCCGACGCGCGGCGGCTTAGGGGTATATCGGATACCCTCAAAGGTTTTAGTTCGATTTTCGCCTCAGACACCGTTATGCGCGATTCGCTTCTTTATCAATCAGGACGGTACGCGGTTCTGGCCGACGAAGCCGGTTTCGAGGAGAGGATGTCGCGGCACACGGCCTACAACGCGCTTGCTTGGGCGGCGGGTCTGCACCTATACAACATCCTAGACGCTCTTGAGTCCGGCGGCCTCACGGCGCGCGGTTTGGAGAAGAACCCGACGACCGCCGGACTTCTGGCCGCCGTCCCGTTTTTGGGCCTTGGCCAATTCTACAACGAACGCCCGTCCAAAGCCGGTATGCTGGCAATGGCGCAGGTAAGTTTGGCGTTGACGGCCTGCAACCAGCACCGCCTGATGAGCATAGCCTCGGATAAATACAACCAAATGCGAGACTCAGCGTCAACTCAATACGCCTACCGCGCCGATCACCTGAGTTACTGGAATTTCCGCTACGACAACGCTTTCTCAAGCCGCAACACGTATCTATGGTTATCGCTGTTCACCTATCTATATTCGATTTTTGATGCCGTAGTGGATGCCTATCTAAGCGATTTTAATGCCAAAATTGATCTCGGTACGGATTTATCCGTAGCGCCGATCGGCGGCGGAGCGGCGGTCAGCGTTACCGTGGGTCTGAAAAAAGCCAACCACACACCGACCAACGGGGACGCGGGGAGACGGGCGGGCGGACGTGTCCGGCGAAAAAAACTTGCCGTCGCCACGCCCGTAATATATATTAATAACGATAGGCGCAATCCCACGCCGAACCGAACACCGGAGACGTAGCCAAATGGCCGCGACAGGCGACGCAGAAACCCAAGACGCAGGGGGGGCAGAACCAAAAGCACGACGAGGGCTACAAGTACATACTGTCCAAAGCATCTAACTTCTTGCACTTTTTGAAAAAGTACTTCCCCGCGCCGTGGACTGCCGACATCTCCGTTGACAATATAGTGAAGGTAAACAAGACGTATATCACCAAAGAACTCAGACACTTGGTTCCGACCTGATATACATGTTGAAGAAAGGCGGCACCGACGTATATTTTTATGTGCTGCTTGAATTGCAGTCTACAGTTGATTTCACTATGCCGTTTAGACTACTGAGGTACATGGTTGAATTGCTGAGGGTGAACGCAAGTTAGGATCAGTTTCTAGCTTTATTTTATTAACTTTGCTAACTTTGCTAATACTGCTTGATAGTGGAATTGACATAATAAGGCAAGCCTCTACATAATTGGTGTGGCTACCAAACCGACATGATGGAACGAACGACAATAGAGTGCTTGAGAACGAGCGACGCACGTTAGGCGTCCCGTATTCGTTATAGTTAGTATTTCCTTCACCCGCAGAAATGTAGTCAAATCCTGCCCCAAGTCCAACCGCTATAGAGTCGTAGATTTCCAAATAACCATTATAGTGTAGCCCCAAAAGCAATCCGGGGAGATTACCCACGTCTTTATGAAACAACACATCAGGCTGCAAAGAGTACAGCGACGATATTATGCGCATACAAGCCGAAAATCCGGAGATTTGACTTTAGTGATCCACAAACCGTGGGGTTTCGCGCATAAGGTAGCGGCGACCGGAAAAGTTCTGTATCCCAAATAATGGCGGCGTTTTCTGTATTGTGCAATTCTTCCCACTTAAAAAAATTTTGACTTTGTCAAAAAAGCGGACGCAGGATCTGTAAGCCGGGTTCTGTCTTTCCCGTACGCCTTGCGGCGGTTGGGAGAGGCAGCCATTTGTCTGGCCCGAATCGCTTCGGGCGTTGAGCGGCCTACCCGGGGGGATGGTTTGGGGACGGCGCCGCCCCCTCCCCGTTAGGGGATCCCTCCATACTTGGCCTTGCGCCGGATAGGGCTTGCCTGCTCCCGAAGATCGGGACGGTG
>Ga0268262_10000646_pt1 | contig 45178 bp, 39 predicted proteins | sample TergutNc150P3_FD_190354 | JGI IMG/M metagenome (GOLD analysis project Ga0268262, IMG submission 190354) | Nasutitermes corniger P3 segment gut microbial community from laboratory colony in Florida, USA - Nc150 P3 (SPAdes) (version 2) | ecosystem: Host-associated > Arthropoda: Insects >... | reverse complement strand
CCCGTCATACCCGCCATTATTCTTGGGGCAATCAGGTTGACTGTCGTCAGCATAAGCGTGCCAAAAATCGACAGTAACAGCCAGCCTTTATATCTGACCGCTTCTTTTGCTATACGCCATAAAGTTTTCATTTTTCCCTTTTAGGAGTATAGCCTATGGGTTTGAGTTTGTCTTGTGCGGTGTTGGATGGGTAAAATTTGGACACGTTTTGGTTGATATGGGTAAAAAATACTAAAATTTGGACATGAGCTTGATAATATGGGTAAAATTTGGTAAATTTTGGACATGATGAAAATTAAAAGCCAAGTCCCGTTATTGCCGATTGATACAGACAAAATTGAGAGCAGGGCGGTTTTACGCAAAGAAGCGCAGACACGCCAAATTTTGGCGGAACTAAAAGGATTTGCCCCGGTAATTCCAAATCAAAGCATACTGGTTAACGCCATAGTATTACAGGAGGCACAGGAAAGTTCAGCCATTGAAAATATTGTAACAACCCAGGATGAGCTATATAAAAACCTGATCATACAGTCTACAAACATGGATTCTTCGACAAAAGAAGTTATAAATTACCGGGAAGCAGTTTACGCTGGAGATGAAATCCTAAAAAAAAAGCAAATAATCAGCATCAGCGATATTGTGAAAATTCAGGAAACAATAGTAGAAAATAACGCGGGAATAAGAAAATTGCCCGGGACTACCCTTGTAAACAACGCAAGCGGAGAAACCGTTTATACGCCGCCGCAAGACTACGATGAATTGTGTTTTCTGCTGGATAATTTTTGTGCCTATTTTAATGATGAAGAAAACAGTTTGTGGAAAATGGCAGTATTGCATTATCAATTTGAAACCATACACCCGTTCTATGACGGTAACGGGCGAACCGGAAGAATTTTGAATATTCTGTATTTGTTGTTAAAAAATCACATAGATACTCCTATCCTGTATTTAAGCTCGTACATAATAAAGCACAAGGAAAAGTATTATAGTTTGCTACAAGAGGTCAGGGATAAGGATATATGGGAAAACTGGATTCTTTATATTCTGGATGGGATAGAAGAAACCTCAAAATTAACCCTGGAAAAAATAAAGTTGATAAAAACCCTATTGGAATCAACCCTGGAAAAAATAAAAGAGCGATGCCCCAAGATATACTCCAAGGAGCTGGTAGAATTGACTTTTGAAAATCCCTATTCAAAAATTGATTTTTTGGTAAGAAAATTGAATATAAACAGGAAGACAGCTTCAAAATACCTTAAAGAGATGGAAGAAAATAACTTCCTGACGCATATTCAGGTAGGCAAGGAATTAATCTATATAAACCATAATCTGATGAAAATATTGGCAATTTAGAACTCTCTTATACCAAAAGATCTCTCCACCAGTTTTTCAAATCCGTCTTTCACAGCCGGATCCCCAGCCGACTGCATCTGGAGCAGGATATTCCCAACTGCGGTTGCCTCCGCCGGGCCGGCAAAAACAGTTTTCCCCGTGTATTTCGCGGTCAGCGTGTTTAGGTATGCGTCTTTGCTGCCGCCGCCAATAATTGAGATAGACGGGTGTTTTTTCCCGGTGATTTTCTCAAGGTCGTCAATCGCGGTTTTATAGCACTGGACAAGACTGGCATAAACGGAAAAGGCCAGTTCCGCCGGACTTTCAGGGACTTTTTTTCCAAGCCTGACGTATTCGTTTTTAATCTCTGCTATCATGCTTTCCGGTGCCAGAAATTGCGGCAGGTTTATATCGATTACCCAATCTTTCGGCGCTGTTTTTTCCGTCTCCCTGGCCATGTTCTCCAGTTCCGCAAAACTATACGCGTCTTTAAGCTCACGGCGGATCGATTGAATAACCCAAAGGCCCATGATGTTTTTCAGAAACCGGATACATCCGTTATGGGCTCCCTCGTTTGTGTAGCCTGCTTTTCTGGCTTCGTCGCTCAGGACAGGATCCCCGGTAACGCCAAGGAGGCTCCAGGTGCCTGAACTGATATACAGGGAATCCTTTTTTACCGTGGCGACTGCCGAAGCCGTATCGTGGCTCGCAACCATCACAACTTTAGTATTCAAGCCTATACTGTTTTGCAGCTCCCCGCTTAAGCATCCGATCTCATAAGGAGGTTCCAGAATGGGTTTCATAAGTTTTAAAGGAATTCCTAGTTTGCTGAAAATTTCTTCTGCCCAGATTTTTTTCTTTGCGTCCAGCAGCGCGGTGGTAGAGGCCATTGTGTATTCGCTGTACTGCTTGCCAATGATATTTCCCGTAAGGAGCTGGGAAAAATATTCGGGTAACTGAAGAATATGTTCCGCCTTATCCAGCCTGCCTGAGGCTTTATCGGCGAGTAGTTGATAAATTGTATTGAAAGGCTGATTGGCAATGCCTGTGATCCTGTAACGATCTTCAAAAGACATTGAGGTATTTAAGAAGGCCTCTGTTCTTGAATCGCGGTAAGCGAAGACCGGCTTAATTACATTTCCATCTTTATCCAGCAAGACGTAATCAACTCCCCAGGTGTCGATGCCGACGGAACGTAATGTTCCGATAGAACGCAGGGTTCCGACAGAGCGCTTTTCTTTTATCCATTGCGAACACGCTTTAAGGCCGACAATTATTTCACCCGATATTAAATCCATATCCCATAAAAGAGAGCTGTCTTTTTTAACAGGAGCGTTATTAAACCGATAAACTTCATGTAAAAGGAGTTTTTCATCTTCAACACAGCCAAGAATGTGCCGCCCACCGGAAGCGCCTAAATCAATTGCCAGATAATAATCCTTCATACAACCCTCTTTAAAAAAGCGCAACTCATTGCTATTATTTTGGTAATAATAAAACTTGCGATTACGAATATCAAGGAGAGAAGAATGAAAAGAAACTCTTTCGCGATGCGGTTAAAACAAGGTTTTAAAGATGAATATAAAAAACGCCATGACGCAATTTGGCCTGAGCTTAAGGCGGAACTCCGCAAGGCCGGGGTTTCCGATTATTCCATTTACCTTGATGAAAAGACCAATACTCTGTTTGCTTTTCAATACCTGGCCGATGACGCGACTGACGGGGAACTTGCCCAAAAGGACATTGTCAAAAAATGGTGGCACATGATGAAGGATATAATGGACACAAACCCCGATGAATCTCCCGTAAGCGATTCGCTGGTGGAAATGTTCCACATGGATTAGTCAGCTACGGCTATAATTTTTATATCTTTTAGCTCACGCCGCTGGCCGGCATAAAAGCCGTTCGCAAATCTCAGCTCAAATACGCTTTCATAGCCTTCAACAGTTACGGTCCGGTGTTGCAGTTCTCTTAGCAAGCGATCTTCTTCCCTTGAAACATACCATTCCTTGTCCGGCCCGGTGATTACTATTTCAGTTATGGGCATGTTCCCTACAAGCCTTACTACGCCTGTTACCTGCACAAGTACGGTTTCTACCGCTTCGGTTTCCCCTTCTTCGATTTTCCCCACGACATTTTTCCCCAAGTCAGGTATTTCTGTTCCGGTCTTTTCCTTTCTGCCCCAGGCCGGCAAAGCAGCCGTGAGGCATAAGAAAAGAATACATAGAAATAGTGAATGTCTGTTACTCAATTACCGTTATTCCTTTTATTGGCTTTGTAAATTCAAAAGAAGACGTTCTATCAAATCCGTTCCGCCTTAACATATCCTCCACACTAATGGCGAAAAGCCCTGAAAAGTCTGGCCCTGCAACGGAGCGGCCTGGCACGTCTTCCTCAACGGAAGCAGCGATACCGGTCGTTATTCCGCTTTCTGTCTTGCCTTTGACATTATCGGTATTCACATTATACGTAAGCAGGGCTCCGCCGGAAAAAGTTTCGGTATCGCTTACTTTGCCGGATTTGTCCAACCCCGCATAGCGTATATTTTGTTTGTTCCCCGGCAGTTTATAATCGTTTGTTATGCTGTAGACACCTTCCCCCGGATACAGAGAAATACTGGTACTCTTGGGCGCGGTTTTGACGCTTATATTTTTCAGAACACTATCGTTCATGTAGCCATAAGGGCCGCTTGGGGCATTGATGTAGTTGGCCGCCAGCCAGGTTTTAAGCAGGGTCCCCCAGTCATCATAACCGTTTCCTTTCATTGCCTCGTTTGCGGCACTAGTAACAGCCAAATGATCGTAGTAATCCGACAACGTAATTTTTCTGTAAATATCATTGCTCCCAGACTGCAGCCTGAGCCACTGGAAGAAAAGATATACTGTCGCGTACTCATCCAAAATAGCATTTTGCTTTTCTTTTTCTCTGTTGTCCCATACAAAGAAATTATTCCCTTTTTGAATAAGGCCGGAAGGATCCCTGTTATACCAATTTACCCTTTCATCGACCTGCTTGCCAAAGTAAAGCCATTCGGCGGCGGACGAAAGGCCTTCGTCAACCCAGGTATCCAAAGTGGATTTTTTACCTGAAATGAAGTAGTTTGCAAAACTCATTAAGTGTTGAAGTTCATGGGCTACAGTGCTGTTTGAATCATCCGATCCCGGCGTTGCGGGATTAGTGTCAACATAGATCATACTGCACTCATTTGAATATTTAAATTGTGGATGGGAAGGATTGTTTCCATAGAAATTACCTGCCCAGAAATAACCGGCGACATAACCACTACCTGGCTTGTAGCCGTCCTGGATATCCAGAAGAAGGATAGTCAGCTTCCTATCTCCGTCCTCGTCAGCCAACCAACCGGCCAGTTCCACGGTGTTATTTGCGATTACAACACCGTTGTTAGTTATCGGTTTATTACTGGAAAAGGTATCCAGCATTTTGGGTAGAATTTTTTCTTCATAGGCTTTTGCCATCGAATTTGCCAGGCTTTTGGTAACATTTTTCCCTTTTTCGGCCCATACCCTGCAATTTTTGCTTTCAGCCAGAAGATCCGCGTCAAGCGGATAATAAGTATTTTTTTCTATGTTTAGGGCATAAAACTTCCTGGGAGGAACGTCTGTCGGGTTGTTAATAGTGCCTGAATCGTCGCCGCCGCTATCACCGCCGTTTAAAATGTCGCCGATTTCGATCAGCAGCTCACAAGAGCAAAAAAGAACCGCAAAAAGGCAACAATACAAAAAAATTTTTTTTATCTTCATAAAGACTCCTATATATAACCCTTTCACTATAAACATTTCATCTCAAATTATGTCTCACTAAATAATGCCCCATTTGATTAATTCTGTAAATATGTGCAAAATAACGTAAAAAGTTGAAAAATTACCCAATTTTAATATGTATATCGATCCTTGCTTTCTTTTTATCCTGCGCGGGTAGACCGGCAGTTATCGAATCCGTCCCACCGCAACCTGAACAACCGGCAGAAGCGCCCATAGTAACAATAAAGGAATTAACCCCACCCACGGTAACGCTGTCAACCGTTGACCTGGCAATTCAGCGCATTAAGCAAAATTCGCCTGATATAAGGAAATATTATATTCTCGATAAAAACGGAAATATTACAGTAAAGGGCGAGTTTTCAGAAACCAGGCAAAACCAGGAAGAATCTGACTTTTTCGAAGTGATATATGACATGAACTCCATTGCCGCAGCATCGGCAACTTCCGGCTATACGGTTCCCTTTGCCTTAATATCGTATAAAGCCGATATGGTTTTATACGACAGTTTTCTTTGGAAACCGCAAAAAGATTCAGCCGGCTTATTGCTCACATTTGATGATAATTATGTGGAAACATGGAAGAAAAATTTTGATTTACTGGATAGCTATAACGCAAAGGTTACTTTTTTTGTCCAGGGGGAATACTCTGCTTTTTGCCAAGCTGCTCTGGAGCGTGGCCACGACATAGGATACCACACAAAAAATCATTTGGATTTAAGAAAAGTTTCCAGGGAAGTTTTTATCAGAGAAGCCCTTGCCCCCGTTGAATCCTTCCGAAAAGCCGGCATACCCCTATATTCTTTCGCGTATCCTTATGGCTTTTACAATTCATGGATGCATGAGGAACTTTTAAAGCATTATTCGGTTCTTCGCGGTTACGGCGTTACTTTTCGCCTGTACGACAGTACGCAAATCCGAAACGGTTTCATTTCCTCCAGGGCACTTGATAACACTCTATTTGTCAAAGATGAAGATTTTATGGCGACCGTTGACATAATGCTAAAGACAGTGAAGTTTATCGGGGGAGACCTTGTATTGCCCCTTACTACTCACGACATTTCCAACACCGCAATCTGGGGAATAAAACCAAATCGTCTTGAATACCTTCTACAGACCGCAAATGATCTAAAGTTGGTTTTTTACACTTATAGGGACTTATCGGGCAAGTAGCCCCGCCAGCGCCGGAATGGTAACAAAAGTTCCAGCCGCCCCACCCATCTGGGAAAGAAAGAAAACAAGCAGGGCCCGCGTAATGCGGTTCCGGTAAAAGCCCTTTAAGCTTCCCACGTCGTCAACAATCGCCTGAGCGTCAACTACCCTCGGCTTTTTAAGGCTGACCTGTACCACGCCTGAGAAAAGCCCCACCCCGATAAAAGGGGTAAAAGTCGTAATGGGCGCGAATAAAAAAGACGCCAGTATGGCCAGCGGATGGCCCAGGGCGATGATTGCTCCAAGGGCCGCAAGGGAGCCGTTCCACAGAATATAAGTACGCAGCATGGAAAGGCTTACCCCCGCGCCGCCCCTAAAAAAGCCGCTGACAAAAAGAGCGAGAATTACCAATGGAATAATAAACGGCAGGGCCTTTGAAAAAAAACCTCGGGGCGGAATTTTGTTTAAGGCTGAAACATCCACGTCTTTTTCTCCCGCCGCTATCTTTTCCATGCAGGCTTTAATGCCCTGCATGTGCCCTGCCCCGACCACCGCTACAATGCGCTTTGCTTCCGCCGGGACGTTGCTCCAGATTTTCGCTGCCAGGTATTGATCCCGCTCGTTGATAAGGGTTTCTTTTACTTCGGGAAGATAGTTCGCAAGTTCTTCCATCATCCCGTCAAGCTCGCTGCGCTCTTTTAGATTTTCTATTTCCTCGGCGCTCAACTTTTCGGTGGTAAAGGCGCTTGCCAGGAGCGCCGAAAGGAGTTTGCTCTTGCTCCAGAGCCCGCAGCCGACCCAGGCCCTTCGCAGGGTAACCTGTACTTCCCGGTCGCAAAGGGCATACGGAATGCCAAGTTCGGAAGCTATATCCAAGGCCGCCTTCATTTCTTCGCCAGGTTTTACCCCAAGCTCCGCCCCCATACGGCGCTGAAAACCGGAAAGCACCAGGTTGGCCAAAAGAAGAAAGCCTTTGCCTTCCCTAAAGACCTTGATCATGTTCAAGTTTTCCCAGCTCTCCTTCTGGATAATTGAAGCGTAACGGCCTTCATCCAGCTCAACGCAAATCAGATCGGGCTTCTCTTCCCGTATTATGGCACTTACTTCATCGATGCTTTCCCTGGAAACATGGGCTGTGCCTATTAAAACAAATTCTTTTCCGCCAAGCGGTAGAATCATTTTTGTATCGTTCATAAGGACTCCGTTAATTTGTTTTAAGGCCGCGATCCGCAAGTATCCATTCGTTGAGCCGCCATTCTGGAATGGTTTGCACTTTCGTTTCAGCTACAAATTGATAATACATATTAGCCGTACTTGCGTTGCCCCTGACCTCGTAATACAGAGCCATATAAAACATCATTCTGGCTTTCAACGTTTGATCGGTTGTCCTTTCAATACGGGTTATCATGTCGTTTTCTCCCAGATAGTTTCGGGAAGTAAAATCGTAAAAAAGGCGTACCATGTACCATAGAAGCGTATCCCGCGTAACCTTGGCTTGAATCTGGGCAAGATAGGCCCTGGCATTTGCCAGGCTTTCCGGACGGTTATCCGAGCGCATCTGGTTAATTGCCGCCAAAAGGCCGTAATAATGTTCATTTGGGGCCTGCCTGTAGGCTTCCACAAAAGCGTCCCTGGCTTCCGCCCATTTTGCATTCTTCATTTTATGAAGCCCCAGCCCTTCCAGCGCAAAGTAATAATCCGGCTTTAGCTTCGCAAGGATCGCATAATCCCTCTCGGCTCCGTCAAGGTCGCCAAGATCGTCTTTTAAACCGGCGGAATAGGCATAGGCGCGGTACTCGGCGGGATTGATTTTTATGGCGCGGTTAAATTCTTCAAGAGCCTGGCTCCTCCTGTTCATCTCCAGAAGCAGGCTTCCGCGATCAAGGGCGATCCAGTAATCATTGCCCGCGAGTCTCTTTGCCTCGTCATAATCAGCAAGGGCCTGCAGCAAAAATCCCCTGCCCCAGTAGAACCGGCCCCTTTCCGTCCGCGCCTCGACCATGTCAGGGTAAAGCTTTACAACCTCGTTAAGAAGGTCTTCCGCGTATTCCCATTCGGTGTTCATACGATAAGCCCTGGACATGCCTATCAGGGCTTCGGCGTTCTGCGGCTCTTTGAGCAACACCTGGTGAAAATATGAAGCAGCCGCCCTTATGGCCCTTGACTGAAGGCTTACATTCCCCAGGGCAATAAGAGCCTCGGTGTTACCCGGCTGAAGCTTTATTATTTTTTCCAGCGCCGTCTGCTGCTGCCTCTGCCTGCCTGATACAGCTTCGATGGAGGCCAAAACAAAAAGCGGCTCTGTGTTTTGCGGTTCAGCCGCGGCAACAGCTTCCGCTATAGCCCTGGCCTCGGTGTATTTTCCTGCGGAACTCAACACCGACGCTTTTAGAAGCTTAATATTGGAACTGTCTTTTTCTGGCGGGGGAATTACATCGAAAAGGGCAATGGCTTCGTTATATTTTGAAGCCGAAAGAAGCTCCGCCACCTGCGTCAGCACGGATTCCGCAGTTTCCGCCTGCGCGTAAACAAAGCCCGTACCGTAAAGGAGTAATATTAAAAGAAGAAAATGTACGATTGACAATGGCAAGCGTAAGCGCTTCAAAAATATCCCCCCGATGACAATATAAACGCCATCATTCAAAAAGTAAATGCCTGGTGGCAGGGAACAACGCTCCCAAACAAAAACCCCGTCCCTATTATGTTCGGCTGGTTATATCTTAATAAACATAAAAATCCACTTCGGAGTTACATGGCTTCAGAAGCGAATATAGTTTCTTATATCGATATTTGTGATGGTTCGTGGTAAAAATTACTAAGAAATATTAACAGGAAGAATGTAAAGAACTGGATGTTACTATCCCTACCCTTGTAAAACCCGGCACTGAAGGGGTATTCTATTATCGTATGTATTTGCGAAAGCCGATTTTCCCCAGAATTCTAATACTTTTACTGGTATATTTTGTAATCTTTACAGCGCTGGTATCTATCCAATTTGCCAGGCGGGGAACAACAACGCGCAAGGCCGGAAACTTTGTTATTTCGGGGCAGTACCGTTTGCCAACTGAGAGCGAGCGACAGGCATCTCACAATGAATATTTGCCCGATGAATATTTAATAGAGGGAGACGTACACATATCTTTTGGGGGAATGGATTTTAACATAGTTAAAGTAAGCGAAGGGCTTTCTGTCTGCTTATTGGGAAAAGAAGGATCAAGGGAAGAAGTTTTGCCGGAGCGCATGATCATTCAAGAGAATTCAATACGCTTTACATTCGCCAACGGAGTTGAGCTGGCCTTTGCCGCGCAAAATCCGGGCGGATCACCTGAAATGCGGATAAACGCTGTATTTTCAGAAGATATTTCAGGCATAGAGCTTCCTTTTAAGCCCCAAAGAAATACCGGAATTCGGTATACCGGAAACGGCCAGTTTATTGTCAGCGTCGGCAAAACCAACTATACCTTTGGCAATTCTCCGATAGACGATGAGCGAAGGGTATTGCTGATTGAGACAGGAGGAAGGCAAATCAGCTACAGGGCTATCCCCGAAAGCAAGGGCTTGACCACCCAGGACTATATTCTTCCCCAGGCGGAGACTGCCGAAGCCTACAATGAAGCGATTAAATGGTGGCGGGATCAGAATTATTCCCTTTGGAACCGCATAGTATCCACTCAGGATAACGAGGACCTTGCAATTGCCCTGATTGGCGAAGCTTTCGTCCGCGGAAATTTTGCATCCGCGGTTGCGGCAATTCCTCAGGCTTTTTTTAGGGGAAGCGCCATGACTTACGAATCGTCGCCTTATCTGGGCAATCTCGATCAGGCGTACCGTTTGCTTGCTACCAGCGAAAGAGAAAAGTTATCCAGCCTTACAAGGCAGATAAACGAAAAGTCCCTGGCGTTCCTTTTGGAGCCAAAGGTGTTTGAATATTTCGCTATCAGAGGGAATACAAATCTGTTTAATTCGGCTTTGGAGCTTGTACGCGCTATTAACCCTTCAACCGACCCTTCAATTCTGAGCATGGACATCATTCCCGGAATTTTTGAAGGGTATTCCGCCTGGATAACTTTTCGTCCGGATACCGAAAACCCTTTTGAAAGCCTTATTGAAAAGGCATGTCAGATTGTTTCCGATTCGCTGCGGAAAACAACCGACGGGGGTTGGGTCTTTGTTTATAATGAGGGAGGGGATAATCCGGAATTCAACCTTCGCCTTGGAAAAGCCATTCTTGTATACGCCGAAGCCGCGCATAATAACCTATGGGCGGGAATCGGACGTTCCCTTATTCTTTCGGCCATCTCAACTGCCGAAGAAAACGATGAAAGCCCCTCGACAGAACTGACAAGCGCAAAACTATACCGCATCCTCTGCCCGCTTGATACCTATCCCAGAGCCATGGAAATCAGCTCGTCATCAGGCGGCATTTGGGCCTGGACTGCGGCTCAGGCCATAAGCGGTTCACAGCAGGGCGATGTGCTGGACATTAGCGTAACTTTCCCAGTCGGGGAAACCCATTATCTGATCATCCGGGGTATCCGGTCTTTTTCCCGGCTCCAGCTTTACGGCCAGGATTACCGTACAGATACCCAGTTTGAGCGTTACGATTCCTCAGGCTGGAGTTATAGTTCCCAGGAGCAGACCTTGATTATGAAAATGAAACACCGCAATTCCGAAGAGCATATAAGGATCATTTACAGGGAAGCGCCAAGACCCGTCGTTGTATTTGAACCGCCTGCTGAGAGCCCGATTGCCGAAAGAAGCCCGGCTATCGAAACCGTTCCCACAGTCCCATATAACCCATATAACCCATTCGTTCCCGCTACTCCAGACACCACGGGAGGAACAGATGGCTATTGATTTTTCAAAGGACTGGTCAATCATTGTTCCGCCCGATGTACCACAGGCGGAAAAGGCCGCAGGCGATCTTTCCCGGTGCATGGGCATTTTGGCCGCGCTTAACGGGGGCCTAAGAACCGTCCGACCGAAGGTCGGCGACAGCCAAAAACCGCCAAATATAGTGAGGGCCTCTGATCCGATGCCTTCCAAAAAAGTCTCAGTCATTGTTCTAAACTGTGGAAACTCCGATTCCCGGAGAAACGGCTTCGCCTGGCGGGCTAAACCTGAGCGTGTAGAAATTTTCGGCGAATCGGGGCGCGGGCTTTGCAACGGCATTTACAGCTTCATTGCCGCCATGGGCATAAGCTGGCCTGAGCCCGGACAGGAAAAAATCCCTGAAGCAATAACCGGCCTTGCATACGACAACGCCAGCGAACCCTCCCGTTCTGAAGAGAAAGACCCCCTGGCCCCATGCCGGCGTTTTGTGCCGGACGGAAAAAGAGAGCTGGGGAAAATGCTGGAAAATTGCGAAACTTTTGCCGCATGGGCAGGCCGTAACCGCTATGACGCCCTGGTTATCCCCCTGGCGGCGTTTGTTTCCGAAAAACCAAAAGTAAAGCAACTTGAAAAATTTGCCGGGGAATACGGCATTGCTTTGGAAGCCGGCGGCCATGAACTCAGTTCCCTTGTACCCCGCACGGCGTTCTTTTTACACCGGGACTATTTTCGCATGGAAGACGGTAAAAGGAAAAAGGATCATCACTTCTGTCCGACCAGCCCGGGCGCAATCCGTCTTATCGGCGAAGAAGCAGAAAAACTGTTCCGGGCCGCGGATTATATAAAAGTCTTTCACCTTTGGCCCGATAAGGGGGCGGAAACCGCCTGGTGCGCGTGCCCTACCTGCAGGGCCTTCACCACGCAGGAACAGGACCGCATGGGCGTTAACGCCGCTGCAGACATTCTTGCGGCGATAAACCCGGACGCCTTGATAACTTTTTATGAAAAAACAGGCGACGACGGAAAGATACCAATGAGGAAAAATACATTTAAAATGGAGAAACTGCCTGAATCAAGAATTATCAACGCCTGAAGTACTGCCTTTCTTCTTGTTTTTCTTTTCTTTCCTTTTTTCTTTCTGCGATTTTTGCGGAGCTTTTTTGGATTCCTTTTTGTGCATTATGTGTTCGCCCATATAGTCCTCCCGATGATAATGTTATATAATACTTCCATAAATAAATCAATATAAAAACCCATATAGAGACAGACAGGAGGACGCTATGGAAAGAATGGTTTTGAAGGTAGACGGGATGTCCTGCGAGCATTGCGCCAGGGCGGTAACAAACGCCGTCGGTGGCGTTTCAGGCACCCAGGATGTGTCGGTAGATTTAAAAGGCGGCACAGTATCTTTCAACTTCGATTCGGGCAAAGCGGCGCTTGACGCCATTGAAGCAGCCATTGTCGAAGAAGGATACACGGTAAGGCGCTGACAGAAAGCCCCGATAGAAAGCCAGGATGCTTAAAAAGATAAAAGCAACTTTTAACAAGTTGTTCCTTTCCAACGAGCTCTCACAAGAGGGGCGGCTGCTTAACGCAATCAGCAAAGAAACATTGGAGGCAAAAAACAAGCTTCTGGAGATGGTGGCAGCCATTTCAGAAATACTCCTTACTTTCGAAGCGAGTAATTTAAAAGAAACTCTTTTGGAAGCTATGGAACTAATGGCCCGTTGTGTAGACATAGACAGAATGCATATATGGGAAAACCGCAATATCGGCGGGAAGACCATGTATGAACAACACTATGAATGGCTTAGAGACAAGGAAGATACAAAAACACCTCGTACCGATACCAGATATTTTTATAAAGATACGCTTCCGAATTGGGAAAAGCATTTTTGCGCGGGGAACTGTATTAACGGCCCTCTAAGTTCCCTCCCGGAAGCTGAATACAAATTTTTTACCTCTTTAGGTATACGTTCCATATTGATTATACCTGTATTTTTACAGAAGTATTTTTGGGGATTTGTCAGTTTCGCTGACTTTAAACGGGAAAGAACCTTTTCGGACGATGAAATCAGCGTTCTACGTTCCGGCTGCCTGCTCCTGGCCAATGCGACTGTCCGCCATCAAAATCAAATTTTGATCGAAACCAGCATGAAGCAACAGCGGATTATGGCAGATGTCTCAAGGAGTTTTATTTCCAAAGAACCTGTGGGCCAGCTTATCAACGATGCGCTAAGACAGATGGGTGAATTTATGGGCATTTCAAGAATTGTGGTGGCGGCTACGGATGACAACATTGATGAAAGCTGGCTGGTTTATTCCTGGTATAACCGCAAAAAGTGGTGTCACACATATACCCATCCAAAATATAAAAAACTGATCAACGTATCTTTTCAAAAATCCATACCTGAAACCGGAAGCCCCCCCATTATATGCTGTAATGACATTATCCAGGAGTATTCAGGCAAGTATAAAGACCTCTCTTTCGCAGGCATTAAATCTTTTATCTGGGCACCGGTATATTTGGAAAATTTTTTTTGGGGACTAATCAGCATTGAAGAGTGTGAATCCGTCCGGACATGGAGCGAAAGCGATATTCAGCTTGTCGATTCTGTAAGCAGTGAAATTGCCAGCGCCATAGCGAGGGATCTTATCGACAAAGCCAGAAACGCCGCGTTGGAACAGGCCGTGCAGGCAAGCAAAGCCAAGGGAAATTTTCTTGCCAACATGAGCCATGAAATGCGTACTCCCATGAACGCTATTATCGGCATGACCGCAATTGGCAAAGTCTCGGAAGACATCAAGAAAAAAAATTATGCCTTTGAAAGAATTGAAAACGCTTCTTCACATCTTTTGGGCGTAATCAATGACATTTTGGATATGTCAAAGATAGAGGCGAACAAACTGGAACTTTCTACGGTTACCTACTGTTTTGAAAAAATGCTTCAAAGGATTGTTGATGTTATCAGTTTCCGTACTGATGAAAAGCATCAGGAATTGGTTATTTCTGTTGATGAGAAAATACCCGGCTTTCTGACAGGAGATGATCAGCACCTGGCCCAGGTGATTACCAATCTTCTGTCTAACGCGGTGAAATTCACCCCCGAACATGGCAAGATACACCTTAACGCGAAACTTTTGGAAGAAAGAAGCGATTATTGTACATTGCAGATCGAGGTAAGCGATTCCGGCATCGGGATCAGCGAAGAACAGCAGTCGCGGCTTTTTAGCTCTTTTGTACAGGCGGACAGCGGAACTTCCCGCAAATACGGAGGTACCGGGCTTGGGCTTGCCATTTCCAAGAGTATCGTAGAACTAATGGGTGGTAAAATTTGGCTTGAATCAGAACCGGAAAAGGGTTCCACATTCTATTTTACAATAAAAGCCCTAATAGCCAATGAGATCGGTGTTGATGTACAAGAAGAAGAAAGTGAACAACAGGCTGAAAACGAAAATTTTGAAGGCTATACAATTCTTCTTACCGAGGATGTAGAAATAAACCGCGAAATTGTCCTTACCATCCTCGAACCAACGGCCCTGCATATTGACTGCGCCGAAAACGGAAGGGAAGCGGTAGAAAAATTCACCGCCTCACCGGATAAATACAAATTAATTTTAATGGACCTTCAGATGCCGGAAATGGACGGATACGAAGCGACAAGAAATATCCGCAAAATTGAGCAGGAAACCGCACGCAAACCTGTTCCCATTGTGGCAATGACCGCAAATGTTTTTAAGGAAGACATCGAAAAATGCCTTTCAGCCGGTATGAACGATCACTTGGGAAAGCCGCTGGATATAAAAGAATTAATGAAGAAACTGAGAAAGTATCTACATAGAGTTGACTAAACTCCTCAAGCCAGCGGCATCGCGAGGCCTTTTGCGCTCAGTAATACTCGCAATCTCCAGAAAGTATTTTTTCATGCTTTCTTTCGCTCTGGAATCATTCAAATTAGCCTCCAGTCTCGGAATAGTTAGTCTCATACCAGGCGTAATCTTGTCCTGATCCTTTACAACATTACTTGAGGCCATCATGATAATCGGATAATAAAAACCGTTTTTATATTTGTTTCGGGAAATTTTCGTAAGCGTGTCTCCCCTGACAACAGTATAAGTCTCAGCGCCATCAAGGATGAGATCTGTAGGACGGGAGTAGGATGGTGGATTTGAGGGTTGCTGGGGCGGCGGAGCAGGCGTAGAAGGCGCTGGCGCCGGTGAGGACACAGGCCCAGGTGAAGACTCGGGCTCAGACGCAGGCGGCTCAGAAGCGCAGGCAAAAAACACTAAAAAACTTAAGATCAGCACCAAACAAAAAACGACCATTCTCACGTTCTTTTTCATTAATGACTCCTTTTAACTCTACCACCCTGGCGGGCGATCAGTAAAAACAAAATATCAAAATTTAACATGAAAGTCAACGAAATATAAATTTCAGCCGCCTGTTCGCAGTTCCGCCCTGAACACTGCCTGTCCCGAATCCGGTCTTTTCCCTTCATAGGCGAAGGACGGCCCAGGCGAAGAAGGATAATCCCGCTTTTGAATTTCATTCTCGGTTCCTTCCGGCACGACGTCTGTTATAGGGCCAGTCCAAAGTTCCACTGTATCGCCGGGCATTACTTCGCTAAGGTAGTTAATATCCAGGCGGATCTGGGAGGCCTCTGTAAGGATCTCCATGTCGGTAACATCCTGTATCCATTGTATATAGCGGGCATTGTTCGCGTGACCGTAAAAATCTATGTCTGAATATTGCGCGCTTCGTTCCGCGATCTTTAAAAGATTCTCCCTTGGGTCAAGCCCTTTGGGACCAGCCGGAAAGGCGTCGCGACCTGTGTTATGTGGCAGAGCATCTACAAGCTGCTGAACCCTCAAGGGTCTGCGCTTTTCAACATCCAGCACAAGCCAGCCCCCGCGGCCACGGACAATCTCTTTTCCCTGAGCGTCATTAATTTCATAATCACGCAAGGCAAAAAGTTTTTCCGATCTGCGCGGCCAAGTACTGACTTCAACAGTTTCCCCAAAAGCCGCCCGGCGTTCAATAAAAAGCGAAAGCCGCGAAAGTATCCATGCCTGTCCTGACTTGGCCAAATCATCCCGCCCGACCCCAAGATCCGCCGCGTGGCTGATGGCCGCTTCCTGAAAAAAATCAAAAACGCTCGCCAGCGTAAACCTGTCGGAGCGATCCACGCACCCAAAGCGTATGTCCGCTGTTTCCTTCCAAATATCCAACATCAGTAGTCTCCTAAGCTTCTTTTAATTCCCTCTCTACTTCCTCAAGGCGTTTTGTAAGGGAAGCAATGGTTCTTTCTAGGCGGAGCTTTTCTTTTTCAAGGCTCTGGCGTGGATCCTCGGCTTCCGGTTTTTGGCGAAGGGCGATCTTGACCGTATCCGGGCTTCTGCCTTCCAGCAGTGAACTTTCCGCAGCCTGACGTTTTTCCTCGTTGGTAATGCCCGCCAGAAACCGCATGTTATCGGGGCCGGTCTTTGGGTTCAGGTTGTATTGGTGCATCCGTACCGCCAGGTTTGCGGCCTGCCGTGGAATGCAGAGTACCCTGTCAATGTAGTCCTCGTAGCGGCCCCCTATCTCAGAACAAAGTTCCCTGGCTCTTAAAAGCAGCTCTCCCAGCTCTTTAACAAGGTTTCCGTTTTCAGTCAAATACTTTTTTCGTATAACGCCGGTAAGTTCTTCCAGCTCCTTTGAACCGGAGAACACATTTTTATAGATCTTTTTCTTCTCTGCCTTTTCAAGGAGCCCGTGAAGTATGGCCCAAAATTCCGCGGTGTGCGCCCTCGCTGAAAGATGCCCTCCCCTTGCGCAGGCGTGGAGGTGATGGGCGTATTCGTGAATCGCGGTATACATTAAAAGGTTTGCATCGGAAAAGTTACGGTTGTGAATTATTATTTCTCGCGTGTCAGGCTTATAAAGGCCGTTTACTTTTTTGCTTTTCTTGCCTGAAAAAATCACGGAAAAATCCAGCGGGGCATCTTCAAGGGCAAGCAGTTTTTCTTTTACCTGATCCTGGTTCACCGAGAAACTTTACCTCAACGCGCCGATTTTTTCCAGAGCCAGCACAGCAGCAGCCACACAGGCGGTTTCGGTACGCATGGCGCGGCTTCCCATCGAAAGGCGGACGAAGCCCGCTTTTTCAAGCTCGTCCCGTTCCTTGTCCGACCAGCCGCGCTCTGAGCCCACTGCCAGAACCATGGCCCTTCCATAAGCCGAAAGCAGAGAGAAAGCGCCGTCAGGGCGCATGTTATCAAGCGCAACTAACAACGGAAAGCGATGTATGCTTGTCCCTATATGAAGGCTTCCTGTGCCTTCGCTTTTATCCGGCGGGGGCTTTCCCCAGGGACGATCCGCAAGCCAGTCTTCCAGGCTGTTATAAACGGACAGCGCCGGTATTGTGGTATCTCTGGCCTGAACAGCGCCTTCAACAAGAGCGGCTTCCGCGCCGCCTGAGGCAAAAAGCGTTGTATCGCGGTAACTTTTCTCGCCTAGCTCCGTTCCGATAAGGTCAATGGCCTCTAGCCCCAAATTGGATAGATCCCTCAAAAGCCGCTTGATCTGTATGGGCCTGGGAAACCCGACAGCGATTCTTATAGGAAAACGTTCAGGCGGTTCTTCCCGAAGATCCAATGAATAAATGACAGAACCATCCAGCCTTATCGACTCAATGCGCCCAAGGCCAAGGCTCCCCCCCAGAATACCCGCTTCAAAGCTGTCCCCGACTTTTTTATGCAGCACTTTCAAAAGATGTATGGTACGCTCATCCCGCCGCGCCAGGGGCTTTCCTATTTCAGCCGTCTTAAATAGGATAATATTCACGGGAAAACTATAACATGTATACCAACGAAATTCTTGTCGTTTACGGCAGCGATATAAGCGGGATGGCGACTGCCCTTGCCCGCGAAGCAAAGCTCGCTGAATTGATAGGAGATCGTAGCAAGCGCATTGGCTTAAAGCCAAACCTGGTGACAACCAGGCCCGCGTCAGGCGGCGCTACAACTCATCCTGAAATTGCGGCAGGGATCATTTCATACCTGAAAGAAAACGGCTTTAACAACCTGGTGATTCTTGAAGGCGCGTGGACAGGGGCTTCTACCGCTGAGGCCTTCAGGGTCTGTAAATACAGCGAGCTTGCAAGAGCAACCGGGGTGGAGCTTATTGATACCAAGCAGGATAAAAGCCGCGCCTGCGATTGCAGGGGCATGGAAATTAAAATCTGCGAAAGCGCCCTGGCGGTTGACTTCATGATCAACCTGCCGGTTATGAAAGGCCACTGCCAGACTCTTGTTACCTGCGCCCTAAAGAACAACAAAGGGATCATTCCAGATTCGGAAAAGCGCCGCTTTCACAGTCTTGGCCTTGACAAACCCATTGCCCATTTGAATACCGTGGCACGTAACGATTTTATCATAGTCGATGGAATATGCGGCGATCTTGATTTTGAGGAAGGGGGAAACCCGCTGTACGCCGGACGTATGTTCGCTGCCCGCGATCCGGTGCTGTGCGATGCCTGGGCAGCGGCTCAGATGGGCTACGCCGTGCAGGATATTCCGTACATCGGCCTGGCGGAAAAATTGGGAATCGGAAGCGCCGACCTGAGTAAGGCAAAAGTGCGTGAGCTAAACGGCGCCAAACAAGCCGCCGCTCCTGCGCCGTCGGGCAAGGTAAGGCAAATTGCCGAGTACATTGCGGATAACAACGCTTGCAGCGCCTGTTACGCCTCGCTGGTTTTCGCCCTTTCGCGCCTTGGCCCCAATGCGGCGCGTGAGTGGACAAGCCGGTTGAAAGAGAAGTTTTGCGTAGGCCAGGGCTATAAAGGAAAGCAGGGAACGCTCGGAATTGGGCAGTGCACTTCCTCTTTTAGGCTGTCCTGCCCCGGCTGTCCGCCTTCGGGGGCGGATGTGCTGGCTTTTCTGCGCGCCGCATCCGGACGCACGGCTAAGAACCGAAGTTAACGAGGGCTGTAAGTGGCTAAAACAAACGCAATGCGCCTTTTGGGCGCTGCCGGAATAAGATACGCCGTCAAAGAATACCCGGTAGATGAATCCGACCTTTCCGCCGTTCACGCCGCCGAATCCCTGGGAATGCCGCCTGAACAGGTCTTTAAGACCCTTGTGCTGAAGGGCGCTTCCGGCTCCTACGTCGTTTGCTGCATTCCCGCCGCCGCTGAGCTGGATTTAAAAAAAACCTCTCTGGCGACCAAAGAAAAAAGCATCGACCTTGTCCCTGTGAAGGAGATACTACCGCTTACCGGCTATGTACGCGGCGGCTGTTCGCCTGTTGGCATGAAAAAGCAATTCCCCACGTTCATCGACGAGACAGCCCTGCTTTTTGATACAATCAGCGTCAGCGCGGGAGAACGGGGCGTACAGGTGATCCTTGCCCCGAAAGACCTTTCCGGCTTTCTTAACGCGGGCTTTGCGGATTTAACATCTTGAAAAATACCGCCATTTTTGCTATTTTGCGAAAGGAGCCCACAGGCTCCTAAATTGACGGCTTACTATGTTTTACCGTCTCAAAATCCAGTGGAAAATTACTAAGGAGTAATAATTTTTATGGGCGCCGACGCAAGCCTGACAAAAGTACGAATGATGCGGAACATCGGAATCAGTGCGCATATAGATTCGGGAAAGACTACACTTTCCGAGCGTATTTTGTTTTATGCAAAGAAAATTCATGCCATTCACGAGGTTCGGGGCAAAGACGGAGTCGGAGCCACCATGGATCACATGGAACTTGAGCGGGAAAGGGGAATAACAATTCAGTCCGCCGCTACCCAGGTTGAGTGGAAAAACCATACGATTAACCTTATCGACACGCCCGGACATGTGGATTTTACCATTGAAGTTGAGCGGGCCTTGCGGGTGCTTGACGGGGCGATACTTGTCCTTTGCGCAGTCGGCGGGGTTCAGTCCCAGTCCATTACCGTTGACCGGCAGCTTAAGCGTTACCATGTTCCGCGTATCGCTTTTGTAAACAAATGCGACCGCACGGGGGCGAATCCTTTCAAAGTAAAAACCCAACTCCGCGAAAAACTTGCCCTTAACGCGGTTTTGATACAGATTCCGATAGGGCTGGAAGACAAGCTTGAAGGGGTAGTTGATCTTATCTCCATGAAGGCGATCTATTTTGACGGCGAACAGGGAACGGAACTCCGCTACGCCGAGATTCCCGCCCACCTGAAACAGGACGCGGAAAAATACCGCGAAGAGCTGATCGATGAGGTCTCAATTTTTTCCGATGAATTGGCGGAAAAATTTATCTCCGGAGAAGCGATTCCCGAAGACCTGCTCCGCGCGGCCATTCGCAAGGGAACGCTGGCAGAGGCTTTTGTTCCTGTCATGCTGGGATCCGCCTACAAATTCAAGGGCATTCAGCCCCTTCTTGACGCCGTGAATAATTTCCTGCCGAATCCAACGGAGGTAAAAAATTACGCATATGACATTGACAATAGCGAAGAACAAAGAGAACTATCTCCGGATGAAAAAAGCCCCACTGTAGCGCTGGGTTTCAAGCTCGAAGACGGCCAGTACGGCCAGCTCACCTATGTCAGGGTTTATCAGGGAGCCCTTAGAAAGGGCGAGGAACTGTTGAACACCCGTTCAAGGAAAAGGTTCAAAGTTGGACGGCTTGTAAGAATGCACGCCGACAGCATGGAAGACATAAACGAGGGAGCGCCGGGAGACATAGTCGCCCTTTTCGGCATTGAGTGCGCGTCCGGCGACACCTTTTGCGGCGGCGGCCTTAACTACGCCATGAGCTCAATGTTTGTGCCGGAGCCGGTAATTTCCCTCGCCGTTACGCCAAAGGACAAAAAAAGCGCAGATCAGCTTGCCAAAGCCCTTGGTCGTTTTACAAAAGAAGACCCGACTTTTCGCAGTTACGTGGATCAGGAATCCAACCAGTGCATTATACAGGGCATGGGGGAGCTGCATCTGGAAGTTTACATTGAAAGGATGCGAAGGGAGTACAAGGCCGAAGTTGATGTCGGGAGGCCCCAGGTTGCGTACAGGGAAGCAATTACCCAGCGCGCCGATTACAACTATACCCATAAAAAACAAACCGGCGGCGCGGGCCAGTTCGGAAGAGTGGCGGGTTATATGGAACCGTTCACCACAGGCGATTACGAATTTGTCGATAACATAAAGGGCGGTACAATCCCCACGGAATTTGTCCCCTCCTGCGACAAGGGCTTTAAGGAAGCCGTAAAAAAAGGGAGCCTTATCGGCTTTCCGGTGGTCAACATCCGCTGTGTTATAAACGACGGCCAGAGCCACCCCGTGGACTCTTCAGACATTGCATTCCAGCAGGCCGCTATCGGCGCTTTCAGGGAGGCGTACATGAAGGCCAGGCCCTGCATACTGGAACCCATAATGAAAGTAGTGGTAGAAGGCCCAACGGAATTCCAGGGAAACATTTTCGCGTCGATAAATCAAAGACGGGGCGTTATATCTTCATCAACAGAAGACGGCGCTTTCTCCAAAGTAGAGGCCGAAGTGCCCTTGTCAGAGATGTTTGGTTATTCCACGGTGCTTAGATCCCTTACTCAGGGCAAGGCTGAGTTTACCATGGAGTTTGCAAAATACGGCAAAGTCCCACAAAGCATTTCCGAAGCCTTAATCAAGGAGTATAAAAATGGTTAAAGAAGAACTAATACAACGCAGCCCGGTGCGAATTTTTATGAATTCCATTAACGGCGGGCTTAAATCAGGAGAATTGGGGCTGATAGCATCCCCTTCGGGCATTGGCAAAACATCGGTGCTTGTTCAGATCGCCCTGGACAAATTGCTTCAGGATAAAAAAGTAATACACATTTCCTTTACCAGGCAGACAAATTACGTCTTAGCCTGGTACGAAGACATCTTTAATGAGTTTATAAAAAAGAAAAATCTTGAAAACGAACTGGAAGTTAAGAACAATATAGTAAAAAATCGCGTGTTAATAAAATTTACCCAGGGGGGAATTTCCAGCGAGCATATTTTAAGAAGCCTTAATGCCTTAATTAAATCGGGCTGTTTTAACGCCGAGGTTATTATCATTGACGGCTTTGATTTTTCCTTGGCCGAAGAAGGTCATGTTGCCGCTATCAAGTCATTTGCTTCGGAAATGGGTGTATCCTGCTGGTACTCCTGTAACGTAAACGGTGAAAAAGCATATTCCGACCCGTCATCCGATCAAATTTATGATCAAAGGAACATTCCTCTGGTTTTGAAAGACAACACAGAGCTTTTTGATGTTATAATAGTTCTGGAACCTAAAAGCGATCACATTGCGTTGACTGTCTCCAAAGACAGGGATGTATATAATCCGGAGCATCTGGCGCTTAAGCTGGATCCAAAAACTTTGTTAATTTTGGAAACCTAGTTTCCAGGGAAAATTAGCCATATGACGCGAGGCATATTTATTGCGGGAAATGAATCTTCTCTTTTTTCGGCAATAGCGGCAGAGACGGCCAAGAGGGTTGAATCTTACGCTGCCGCCGTAATTCCCAACCGCTTTCCTCAGCGCGACGGCGGGCAGCCGCCTAGAGCGGAGCTTCCCGGCGGAGCAATTTCTCTTTCGTGGAACCCGGCCAGTCCCATCTCCGCCCGCACCGTTCTACTGGCAGCGGAAAACCGGCTTGGAAAAATAAACGACTGCATTCTTGTTTGTTCGCCGCCTGCTGTTTACAGGCCGCCCGATGGTCTTGCACCGGAAGAAATCGAAATCATCGTAGATGATCAAATTAAGGGATGGTTCTTTTTAATAAGGGAACTGGTCATTTATTTTCGCCGCGTAAATTCGGGATCACTTTCTTTTGTAGTAAGCGAAATCAAACGAGAAAAAAACATTCACTTCGATTTATTGGGGCCCTCAGCAGCTTTATGTTTCGCAAATTACTCTGACGCTGTCCTTGCTTCTTCGGCTAAAGAAAATTTCCTTGCAATGGGTTTTTCCGGTTCTGAAATAAGCGAAAAGAGCCAGTTTGCGTCCTGGTTCTTTAAATTTATAGACGAAGGCTCAAAAAGACATTCTGGCCGCTGGAATAAGTTTTCCAGGCTTCCGTTTTTGGCTTAAAAATCACTCAGAACAGATCCAATTCTGCCTGAGCGGTTCTGTTCTGAGTATCAAGACTGGACATAAAATTAAAAATTTCTTCATTGTTACAAACCATATTGGCCTTTTTACAAGTCTCCAGAAAAATCGCCATAAGCTCCCTGTTGTTATCGCTTGAAATAACATAGCTATTCCCGTATTTCCTCTCGTACTTGCCACGCAATCCTGGGAAATGCCTGTCCAGCATTTTGTAATAATACTCGCGGTTTCCTTCCCGCAGGGTCATTCCCATTCCAAAACAGAGGATGCCGTAAACTTCCGCTTCAACGCAGTAGCCAAGAATTCCCCGCAGATTTTCCACGGTGTCATTTATAAACGGAAGGAGGGGACAAAGCCAAGCCACAGTTTTAATTCCGCTGTCCCGCAAAATTTTAAGCGTTTCAAAGCGTTCAAGGCTTGTACAGACATTTGGCTCAACAATTTTGCAGAGATTCTCGTCAAAGGTGGTAAGGGTCGTCTCGACCACGCATTTCGCCTTCCGGTTTATGCTTTTCAAAAGATCGAGGTCTCGCAGTATTAAATTGGATTTAGTCTGGATTGCCAGGCCGAATCCGTACTTCTCGATTATTTCAAGACAAGCCCTTGTGTTTTTAAGGCTTTCATCTATGGGTATGTAGGGATCGCTCATGGCTCCGGTTCCGATCATGCACTTTTTACGCTTTGATTTAAGTTTTTCTTCCAGTAACTCAGGCGCGTTTATTTTTATTTCCACATCTTCAAAATCGTGATCCATGTTGTAACAGCGGCTTCTTGAATCGCAGTAAATACAGCCATGAATACAGCCCCGGCACAGGTTCATGCCGTTTTTGGGGGAAAGGATGCCTTTGGCTGGTTTAAGGTGCATGGTTCAATGGAACTTCTAATAACCATTATTCGTCAAGTAGAACAAAAATAAAACCAAACAAAGGTATTAAACCCGCCTGCGAATAAAGTAAATACTGTTGCCCTATATTTTTTATGAAAGCTCGGTATATGTCAGTACGCCGCCGATATGCTCAGACCTCATAAGGCTTAAATGATCAACTTTTACCTTTATTGCGTCGCAGTCTAAAGTGATTTTCTCCAAATGCTTAATTTCTCTTCCCAAAGTTATATGAGGGTTAAAAGATCGGTTATCAACCGAAAAATTTGAGTCCAAAAGACGTTTGATTAGCTGGTCGTGAATGGCTTTTAAATTATTAAACCCTGAGCTGTTTTTGTCCGCCCCAATCCACCAGAGTTCTTTATGGCTGTGGGTAAAACATCCGGTATGGGTAAATGACAATTCTACGGACGCAGCTTCAGGCAGCGCCTGCACGTCTTTAATAATTTGAAAAAGGGACGCAACCTTCCCTTCCGGAGTTTCCCCGAGGAAAACCAGGGTAAGGTGAAGATTTTCGGGACGAGTGAAATTTCCGCGGGTACATTGAGAACGCAACTGCTTCTGGATTTCCAGAAGCTGCTTCTTAACCGCGTCGTCGAAATTTACAGCTATAAAAAGACGCATACGGAATTATAGCATAGTGAGGAATAAGCAAACAGCAAAGAATGGGGGTAGGATCTTTGTTACCTGGCTTTGCGGCTTGGCAATGCGCTTTACCCTTAACAAGAACCCCATTCCCTATTCCCCACACCACCCTTTGCCTTGAGCCCTTTAAAAAATCTCAAAAAGGTGTATAATTAACGTATGGACGAACGAAAATTAGTTATTAAAGAGCTTGAAGAAAAAAAGAGAACCCTTGCGGCGGACCGAAACCGGCTTCTTCAGGGGTTGGGTGAAACCTTGTTACAGAGGATAGGGGATGGGGAACCTTTTTCTGACAGCAAAGCAGGCGGCCCCGGCGCTGTTCTGGCGGAATATCGCGGAATACAAAAAGAAATCGCCGAATCCAACGACGCTATCAAATCTCTGGAGCTGGATATTCTCAGACTGAAAGAGCTGGATGATAGAATTTCCGCCATAGAAAGCGAGCAATCCCTGCTTAAAGGAGAGCTGGCTGCCGTACATACCAGTATCGGAATGGCGATCCTTAAAGCTCCGGATTTAAATGATACTGCAGCCCTCTTAAAAACCCAGGAAGAAACCCTTCTTGCTAAAATAGAGGAACATGAAAAAGCTCTGGATGAACTTGAAGAACAGGGAGGCGGCATTTTTAGCTGGCTGGGGAAAAACGCGAGAACCGCGGTAGAAAAAGCCCTGTTGTCGAAAAATCGGTCGGATCTGGAAAAAATCTACCTTAAAGCGGGGTTCGAATTCCTTTCATCAGCTATGGAGGAAGAACTCTCTGGTGAAGATTTTGCCAAAGACGCCGAAAAAGCGCTGGCGCTAAAAGGACGCCTTTCTTCTCTTGCCGAAGAGCTGCTTTCGCTAAGGGAAGAACGCCGCAAGATAGGCGGTGTCGGTATGGAGGGTTCTCCTTCCCAGCGCATCAAAGGTTTTGAAAGGCGCATTGCCCAAATAACAAAGGAATTTCCCGCCGTTTATTTCAGGCTGGGTTTGCTGGCTGCCGCAAGCGGAGGGAAAGAGACATTTGCCCCTTTTATGAACGAAAACGATCCCGCTGTTCTGGAAAAAGCCGAAGCCCTTTCTTCGCAGATTGCCGAGGAAGAGCTCTCAATAAGAAAAATAAACGCCGCTATCAGGATTGATGAAGAGAAGGCTGAAATAGAAAAATTGAAAAAGGCCATTGTTGCCCAGCAACAGAAAATCACTGCGGCGGAAGACGCCATCAAAGGCATTGAAGATCAGATAAGCGAGACAGAACAGCATATTGTTGAATTTGAAATGTTCATACAGGAAGATCATGGCAGCTAAAGGAAAAAAGACCACGGTTAAAAAACCTGTAGAGAAAGGCATTCTGGCGAAGGCAGAGGCGGTAAAAACTTCAGCCGGGGAAAAAGCGCCTGCAAAAAAAGCGCCGCCAAAAAAAAGTCCTATAGAAACCGAGGCAAAGAAAGCTCCTGCGCTGGTTCGATCCCTTCCCCAGAGCGGAGCCAAGGGCGTCTACGATGAATCGAAAATTACAACCCTCTCATCCCTTGAGCACATACGCCTGCGTACAGGAATGTACATAGGCCGCCTGGGAGACGGTTCCAATCCAGACGACGGCATTTATGTTTTGCTTAAGGAAGTAATTGATAACGGTATTGATGAATTCATCATGGGTAACGGTACTCAAATAGAGATCGTCATAAAAGACGGAACAGCCAAGGTAAGGGATTACGGACGGGGCATCCCCCTTGGAAAACTGGTAGAATGTGTTTCGGTGATCAACACCGGGGCCAAGTACAACGATGATGTGTTTCAGTTTTCAGTGGGATTAAACGGGGTAGGAACCAAGGCGGTAAACGCCCTTTCTTCACATTTCAGGGTTGTGGCCATAAGGGACGGTGAATTTGCCGAGGCGGTTTTTCAGCGGGGCGATTTTGTAAGCGAAAAAAAGGGCCGCTTAAAGGACAAGCAAAAAAACGGCACCTATGTGGAGTTCACCCCGGATGCGGAAATTTTCGGCTCTTACGAATTCTACCCCGAGTTTGTCGAAAAGCGAATATTAAATTATGCCTACCTTAACGCGGGGCTTACCCTTACGTATAACGGGAAGCCTTATGTGTCCAAGCGCGGGCTTTACGATCTTTTAAGCGAAGAAACCGGCGATGACTGCATTTACCAGATGGGTTACTACAAGGGCGATCACATTGAATTTGCTTTTACCCATACCAATAACTACGGCGAGGAATATTTTTCTTTTGTAAACGGCCAGTTTACAAGCGACGGCGGAACCCACCTTTCGGCCTTTAAGGAAGGCTTTTTGAAGGGGATTCAGGCTTACTTTAAAAAAGATTACCGCAGCGAAGACATACGGGAAGGGACAGCGGCGGCGGTAGCGGTGAAGCTAAAGAATCCGGTTTTTGAAAGCCAGACAAAAAACAAGCTGGGAAATTCGGATATACGAAGCTGGATAGTTCAGGAAGTAAAAGATGCAGCGGAGGACTGGCTTCATAAAAACACTGAAGCGGCAAAAAAACTGGAGCACAAGATTCTGGCCAATGAAAGCCTCCGCACGGAGCTTAACCAGGTTAAAAAAGAAGCCAGGGAAGCCGCAAAAAAAATCGCCCTTAAGATTCCAAAGCTTAAAGACTGCAAGTATCACCTTGATGACGGTGAAGAAGGGGAACTTTCTACCATCTTTATTACAGAGGGAGATTCCGCCGCAGGCTCCATGGTATCAAGCAGGGACGTGATGACCCAGGCCATCTTCGCCCTTCGAGGCAAGGTAGAAAACGTGTTTGGCAAGAAGCGGGCGGCCATTTACAAAAACGAGGAACTTTACAACATGATGATGGCCCTGGGAATAGAGAACGATGTTTCCGGCCTTCGTTACGCCAGGATCGTGATCGCGACCGACGCTGACTTTGACGGCTTTCATATCAGAAATCTTCTTTTAACTTTCTTTCTTTCTTATTTTGAGGAACTCGTGACCTCAGGCAGAATCTATATCCTTGAAACTCCCCTTTTCAGGGTGCGGAACAAAAAAGAGACCACTTACTGCTACAACGCGGATGAAAGGGACGCTGCTGTTTACGCGCTGGGAAGCCAGGCTGAAGTAACCCGCTTTAAGGGTCTTGGGGAAATCAACCCGAAGGAATTCGGCCAGTTCATTGGCAAAGATATGCGCCTTGTGCCGGTGTCGGTAAGTACTCTTAAAACCGTGCCCCAGGTACTGAATTTTTATATGGGAAAAAATACCCCGGAGCGAAGGGAATATATTATGAAAAACCTAATTGAGGACGCGGGATGAAAACAGTAATGGTGGTTGATGATTCCAGGGTAATGCGGAATATTGTGAAAAATATATTTGAAGAGCTAAAGATACCTGTTCAATTTCTTGAAGCTCCGGACGGCCAAAAAGCTTTGCAGGTTTTATTGAGCAACCCGATAGACCTTGTCCTTCTGGACTGGAATATGCCGAACCTGTCGGGAATTGATTTTCTTAAGAAGGCAAGGGCCATGGACGGGTATCAGAATATTCCCATTATTATGGTGACCAGCGAAGCATCAAAAATAAATGTAGTGGAAGCAGTCAGAGAGGGAGTAACAGCGTATGTAACCAAGCCAATTAATCCCAAGGTTTTTTTGGATAAACTTTCCAAAATAAGCTTTTAAATAAAGTTCTTGGCGGCAATTCTTTTAAGGCTAATATGGCTCTGTTAATAATCCGGATATTGATTTTTGTTTCTCTTGTTCTTTCGGCCTATATAATTGTTATCACTCTTGAAAGATGCAGGAGCGAAAAACGTTACGCTTTTGTATACTGTGTAGTAACAATTTTTCTTTATACCCTGGGTTACTTTATCGAGGTAACATGCGGAAACATCGGCGGTGGAATTATCGCGGTTAAGGTAATGTATGCGGGAGGCTGTTTTATGTCTCCCTTTTTCTTTTTATTTGTGACCGATTACTGCGAATTGCGGATACCAAAAAAATATTACACCCTTCCCATACTTGTAATTCCGATTCTTTTTTATTTAGTGGCATTAACTTTTGACCATCATAATTTGCTGTATTTAAATTATTTTTACGATAGCGCAAAGACAATTCCCAGTTTAACTATTGAGCCTGGCCCCCTGTATCTTGTCGGTACTTTTTATCCGCTTTTTTGCATCGCCCTTACCTGTGTGGTTCTCGTGCGCAGCATGGTTTCTCAGAGCCGGGGGCGGCGCTTAGGCTTTATCCTGCTTTTGGTAAGCTCACTTGCCCCGTTGATCGCGAATTTTGCCTATGTGGGCCTTTCGTTCTTTTTTAAGAGCGCATTATCGGGAATTAACTTTACAGCCTTTGTAATGGTCATCTCCAATTTTATTTTTTACTACAATGTGATACGTAACGATATGTTTGACGTTGCCCCGAAAGCTTTGGCTATAACCATGGATCTTATCAGGGACGCTTTCGTGGTTCTTGACCGCGACATGTCCTATATGGGTTCCAACAAAAAGGCGCTGGAATTATTTCCCGCTCTGCCGGAACTGCAAAAGGGCGCTTCAATACTAAAGCTTGGAAATTGGCCTAGGGAAATTCTTGGCGGGCAAGACGGTGCCGATGATTATGCCAGGCACGAGATCGAATTTACCCTGCCTCAGAAGCCGGGGAAGATCTATTCGTCATGGACAAATAAAATTGCTTCGGAATCGGAAGCCACGCTGGGCTGGGTAATTCTTATCCAGGACATTACCGAAACGATGAGCCTGATCCGGAACATCCAGGCGCAGCGGGACGAGATTGCCGCCATGAGGGATAATTTGAAGGAAGGTATTTTCCTCATGGACAGGGAATACCGGATTCAGGATTCCTATTCCAGGGCTTTGGAAGTAGTTCTTTCTGGCAAGAATTTTAAAGGCAGATGTTTTACGGATTTATTGTGCAAGTCCTTTAACGCCAAGGATTTAGCAATCGTCGCGGATTATTTTAAGATGATTGTGGATGGGTCTGTTGACGCAGAAATGCTTGAAGACATAAATCCGCTGGGCGAGTTTTCTTACGTCAGTACGGAAACGGGCGACCATAAAACCCTTCGCTGCCTCTTTGCCCCTGTGGATCAGGGAGGCGGCAATGTTTTTGTAATGGGAACAATTCAGGACATAACTGCCGAGACCGTCCTAAAGAAAAAGCTTGCCGAAGAAGAGGCGCGGCGTCAGGAAGAAATGCGCAGCCTCTTTGAGGTATTGCAGGTGGATTTAAAAGTTTTTGGGGATTTTACCGAAGACGCTGATTACGAATTTAACAGAATGAATGAGATTCTAAAAATCGAAAATGTTCCAAATCGGCAGAAGCTTGTAAATCTGTTTCAGTCCGCTCACGCTGTTAAATCGAATGCCGTCATCATTGGGCTTTACAGTTTTGGCGACAAGCTTCATGACTTCGAGGCGCAAATTAAGGAGCTGCGGGATAAAAACGAGGAGCCGGATTCAGATGATATCCTGCGCATTTCAGAAGAGTTTAAGAGAATCAAACAGGACAAGGATAAATTTCCTGAAATCCTCAAGCGGCTCAAGAATTTTAGCTCCGCAGGCGGAAACAGAAGTGAGGATGAGGTATTTGTAGAAGCCCTGAAACAAGCCTGCAAGCGTGTCGCCGAGGACGAGAATAAGAAAGCCGAAGTTATTGTAAAAACCTTTGACCGCGAGGCTCTGAACAAAGGCCCGCGTAGAGTAATGAAGGAAGTGCTTACCCAACTGATTCGTAATTCTGTACATCATGGTATCGAAGCGCCGGAAAAGCGGCTGGGTCTGGGCAAAGACGAAACCGGAAGAATCAACCTGTCAGTTACAGTTGAGAACGGCGCGGTTCATATTGTTCTTGGCGACGATGGCGGCGGCCTGAATTATAAACGTATCGCCCAAATCGCGAAGGAAAAAGGTTTGCTGAAAAAGGACGCCGATACCCAGGACGAGCTGCTTCTTTCCAACATTATCTTCAGTCCCGGTTTCAGCACATCTGAAACTGAAAACATTCACGCGGGCCGGGGAATCGGCCTCAATCTGGTAAAAGACAGATTGCGTGAAGCAGGCGGCAGTATAAAGCTCAAGTCAATGAAAGGGCGTGGACTGATTTTTGATATTCAGATACCGTTAAAATAATCATTTTGAAAACATCCCTTGCCGGTGATCGGCTGTTTTATAAAAACATTTTGACTATCGGTCTCCCAATCGCGCTTCAGAATCTGCTTACGAGTACCGCAAGCATGGTAGATACCGTAATGATCGGCACCGAAGGCGAACTCGCCGTGGCGGCGGTGGGAGTCTGCGCCCTTTTTTCCATGCTTCTTTTTTCTGCTTACTTTGGTTTCTGCAATGGCGGGATGATATTTTTTGCCCAGTACTGGGGCGCGAAGGACGAAAACGGGATTTGTCGGGCCTACGGTCTTACCTTGATCTGTATGATGGCCGCGGGTTTTATTTTCGGCGGCCTGGCAATTCTTGCGCCGGAATTCATCATAGGGATTTACACGGACAAAGAAAACATACGACTGGCCGGTGTCCCATATCTGCGCATAGTAGGCTGGTGTTATCCCCTTCAAACTCTGGCAATGGCTATGGGCTGCCTGCTCCGCTCCGTCGAAAAAGTGAAGATACCCCTCTTTGCTTCTATTGCCTCACTTATAACCAATACTTTTCTCAACTGGGTTCTGATCTTCGGAAGGTTTGGTTTCCCGCATCTTGGGGTTCGGGGTGCCGCGATTGCGACGGTTATTGCCCAGGTGGTTCATATCCTTGTGCTGTATATTTACTGTTTTGGGGATAAACACTCTTTCATTACCAGAATCAGGGATCATTACAAATGGAGCCGGACTTTTGTCAGTGAATATTTCGCTAAAATTTTTTTTGTGGTAATTAACGAGGTACTTTACGGTGTGGGGATGCTGCTTCTCAATATGATCATAGGCCGCCAGGCAGAGGCGGGGATCGCCGCAATGGCCGTGTTCCGTGTATTGGAAGGTTTCATTTTCGCCTTCTTTGGCGGCCTCGCCAATGCATCCTCCGTCATGGTGGGAAAACGGATCGGTGCCGGCGAACACCTGGAAGGCTACGCCGAAGCAAAACGCTTTGTCCTTATCTGCCCCCTGGTAACATTGGCGATCTGGAGCATTATCCTTTTCCTGCGTTCCCCTGTACTGCGCGCTTTCGGCCTTGGAGAAGAAGCCTTCCGTTATGCCGAGGGGATGATTTTCATCTACCTAATTACCGGGGCCCTGCGAACCTGCAACTACATCAACAATAATATTTTTAGGGCCGGGGGCGAGCCGATCTTCGGCACAGTGATAGAAAGCATCGGCCTTTACCTCATCAGTATCCCGGCGGCGGCAATCGCGGGTTTTGTTCTTCACTGGCCCTTCATCGCCGTGTTCTTCATGCTCTTCCTGGACGAATTTCTCCGCATAGGCATTTTTCTCTGGTACTTGAACTCAGGCAGATGGGTAAAACCTGTAACGCAACTCGGCAGGGAGAGGCTAAGCGAATTCAAAACATATTTTCTACGCTATTGATTTATGCGTACAATTGACTCCCCCCGCGTAAAGCTATACATTTAACGCAAGGAACGGTTGTGGCTTTCATAAAGAATATCTTTGACAGAAACTTTCTCGAATACGCTTCCTATGTGATCAAGGACAGGGCTATTCCCGATCTGGAAGATGGGCTCAAACCTGTACAACGGCGCATACTTCATACCCTTTTTGAAATGGAAGACGGGAAGTGGCATAAAGCTGCCAATGTGGTGGGGCACTGTATGCAGTACCATCCGCATGGGGATGCGTCTATAGCTTCCGCCCTGGTGGTTTTGGCAAACAAGGAATACTTTATCGACAAGCAGGGAAATTTCGGGAATATCAATACCGGAGACGAAGCCGCCGCGCCTAGGTATATTGAATGTAAAGTTTCATCTCTGGCAAAAGATATTTTCCATAATCCAAAGCTTACTCCCTATGTTGACTCTTACGATGGCCGAAAAAAAGAGCCTATACTTTTTCCCGCCAAAATTCCGGTAGTGTTAGTGATGGGTGCCGAGGGAATTGCCGTCGGAATGTCCACCAAAATTCTGCCGCACAACGCGATTGAAGTGCTTGAGGCCGAAAAGGCCTGCCTGGGCGGAAAGAAGTTCGAACTCTACCCGGACTTTCCAACCGGCGGTCTCGTTGATGTGTCCGATTACAGGGACGGCAACGGAAAGGTGCTGGTCAGGGCGAAACTGGATTCGTCTGACCCAAAACGCATAGTTATCAGGGAACTCCCCTACGGCTCGACTACCGAGAGCGTCATTGCCAGTATCGAGGCCGCCGCGAAAGCAGGCCGCATAAAGATACAGGGGATTAACGACTTTACCACCGAAAACGTGGAGATTGAAATAAAACTCGCGCGCGGCGTTTACGCACAGGAAACCGTTGATGCCCTTTACGCGTTCACCGAGTGCGAGCAGTCCATCTCGGTAAACTTCCTGGTGATAAAAAACGGGCTTCCGGCTGTGATGTCCATTACGGATGTTATCAAGTACCACGCCAAACAGCTCGTCAAGATACTTACCAAAGAGCTTGAGCTTGAAAAGCAGGAACTGCTGGACAAGCTTCACCTTAGAACCCTTGAGCGAATTTTCATCGAGGAAAGAATTTATAAATCTATCGAAAAGATGAGAACAGCAGAGTCGGTTGAGAAAGCGGTAATCGAAGGCTTTAAACCCTTTATGAAGGAAGTGGGTAGCCGGGGAATCAGCCATGAGGATGTAGATCACCTTTTGAAAATCCCGATTCGCCGTATCTCCCTTTACGATATTAACCGCGCGAAAAAAGAAGTGGAAGAAATCGAGGGGCGGATTACGGAAATAAGCGGCCACCTAAAGAAAATTACCGCCTACGCGGTGAGCTGGCTGGACGGAATTATCGCCAAGATAAAAGCCAACGAAGACTTGAATAGGGGGGCAAGGCGGACAAAAGCGGGAAAATTCGACAAGGTTGACGTAAAGGAAGTTGTAAGAAAAGACCTCGAATTAAAATACGATTCCAATACCGGCTATCTTGGAACTGCGGTTGCGGGGGAGACCAAAGCGGAAGTATCTTCCTTTGACAGAATTCTTACAATAAAAAATAACGGTACATGGTCGGTGGCGGACATACCCGAGAAAGCTTTCGTAGGCCAGGGGGCGTGGTGGATAGGCGTCGCTGACAAAGAAACCCTTTCAAGCACGTTGTTTACGATAATTTACAAGGAAGCCAAAACCGGCTACCCCTGCATCAAGCGCTGTATTATTGAGGGCTGGATCATGAATAAGGATTATTCTCTTGTTCCCGATGGGGCGGCAGTGTTGCTTGTGGAAACAAAAGAAAAATTTTCTTTTACCGTTCACTACAAGCCAAAGCCCAGATTGAAAGTCCTAAAAGAAAATTTTAAGGCCCAGGATTACAATGTTCGCGGGCTCAAGGCCGGCGGAATAAGGCTTGCGTCAAAAGAAGTTGAAAAAATTGAAATTAAGTAGGAGTTTATCGGGCAATGCCCGATAAACTCCCAGGATTCAACAGGAAACAAAATGGAAACAACCGGACAATCTGCCAATCAATTAATTGATGAAACCGGGACAATAGTTTTTGATACCGCTTCGGGAATTTCCCTTGAGGAGCAGCAAGAGATTCTCGCTGGTATAAACGCTATGGCGTGCGGAAGCGGGCTTCCGCTAGGAAATCGCCTTGCGCCGGAGGCCGCTGTAACAGAGGCGAAGAAAAAAGGTTTTCTCTTTCCCCTTTTTGTCAACATTGGGGCGCTTGTCATTTTAATATCGGCCTTTGCTATGCTGGGCTTTCTTAACGATAACGATGAGCAGGAAATAAGGGAAAGCAGCTCTACGCTGGGCCTTACGGAACGTATGCTCATCCAGGAGATACGCCAGGAAACAGACCGGCAGATCCGTGAAAAGGAAAATCAGATAGGCGATGTGCTTTTGAAACTTCAGGCGGTTGATGCCGAATATAAAGACCTGCAAATCTCGGTTGAAAACATGACAGCGGTACAAAAGCAGAGAGCCGCTGCCCTTTTGATTCTGTCTGAGGAACATCGGCGTATGCTTTTGGGCCTTAATGAAGAAAAGGCTGGGATACTTGAAGATTCCAGGCAACGTGAAGCTGATTTAAGGGCCAAAGCGTTTTCATCCCGAATAGAGCAGGACTCATCGGAGCTTGACGCCGCCATGGAGGAGCTTAAGAAGCTTGGTACCGAACAGGAACGGGCAAACAGGGCTGAAATGGAAATGAAGGGTTTCTATTCGCTGCTTAATTTCCAGATTGAAAACGGCAGGCTGGAAGAAGCCAGTAGCACCATTAACTCAATAAGAGAATTCCTTAACGCACCATCACTCAGGGGCATACGTGTTTTTGAAGCGAGAAAGCAGACTCACATTGCGGCTATTGACGCCATGGAAAAAGTGATAGCCTCTTCCGGCGGCGTTGTAGTAATTCAGGATACCTCTCAGGAAGAAACCATCGCCGAGTTAAAAGCCCAGAATGCCGCCCTTGAGCGTTCTCTTGCCGCTTTCACGGCTACTGGCGTGGATCAGAACAAAATTATCGCTGAATACTCGGCTGCTTTAAGTCGGCTTGAAAGCAGCAACGCCGATCAAAACAAGATCATTGTTGAATACTCGACTGCCTTAAACCGGCTTGAAAGCAGTAACGCTGGCCGGCAGGATACTATAAATAAACAAGACAGCGAAATTCAGCTTTTGCGAACAGAAATTGCCCAGCGGGAACAGAGAGTGTCGGAGTTAAACAGCAGTGTAGCCACCCTTCAGGCACAGTATGATGATCTCCAGCACAGGATGGAAGCGGCTATTAAAGCATTCTATGGCGAATAAAATTATCCGTACAAATTTCTTCCACTGCAGTCAATCGCGACGATAGCCGGGAAATTTTCTACTTCAAGTTCCATAACGGCCTCTGTTCCAAGCTCTTCAAAGGCGATAACTCTAGCGGATTTTACGGTTTTTGCCATAAGGGCCGCAACGCCGCCGATGGCCGCCAAATAAAGGCCCTTGTGTTTAACGATTGCATCAATAACTTCCGTGCTTCGGTTTCCCTTTCCGATCATAATCTTTAAGCCCTTTGAAATAAAAAGGGGAGAGTATCTGTCCATTCTTCCTGAGGTTGTCGGCCCTATGCAGCCGATTGGCCTGGGCGGCTTTGCCGGACTGGGCCCCACGTAAAACACCGCTTGTCCGTTGAAATCAAAGGGGAGCTTCTCTCCGGCTTCTATTAACTCCGCTATCTTCTTATGGGCGGCATCTCTGGCTGTATAAATTTTGCCGGTGATGTTAACCGCTTCTCCTGTATTGAGGCCACTTATTACTTCATCGCTTATCGGAGTGTGTAGTACTTTCATAGAACGCCCTCCGCGTGCCTTGTGGCGTGACAGCCTATATTCACCGCAACGGGAAGTCCGGCTATGTGAGTGGGGAAGGTTTCGATGTTTACGCAAAGCGCCGTTGTTTTACCGCCGAAACCCGCAGGGCCTATACCTAGTGAGTTAATTTTTTCAAGACATTCCTTTTCTACGCTGTTCCAAAACGCGTCGGCGTTACAGGAGCCGACAGGCCGTAAAAGAGCTTTTTTGCTTAAAAGCGCGCACTTCTCCATTGTTCCTCCGACTCCTACGCCAACAATTATTGGGGGGCAAGGATTAGCCCCGGCTTTTGATACTGTATTGATAATAAAGCTTTTTACTCCCTCAATGCCGTCAGATGGTTTCAGCATTGCCATGGCGCTCATGTTTTCGCTTCCGAAACCTTTAGGCGCGACGGTTATTATCATTTTATCGCCGGTTATGACTGAATAGTGAATTACAGCCGGGGTGTTATCATTAGTATTGAATCTGTCAATAGGATCCCTTACTACGGAATTCCTTAAATAGCCTTTTTTATATCCGCGGCGGACGCCTTCGTTTATTGCCTCTTCCAGATCGCCTGAGAAGTGTACGTCGGTTCCAAGCTCAACAAAAACAACCGCCATACCAGTATCCTGGCAGATTGGAACCTGGTCTTCCCTTGCAATTTTCGCGTTCTCGATAATAGTCTCTATCACGCTTTTCCCAAGGGGCGATTCCTCGCTTTCCAAACGTTTGGACAGTTCTTGTTCTATGTCCTTATTAAGATAGCAATTTGCGTCAATGCACAATCTCTCGACCAGATCAATTACTTGGCGGTTATAAATCTTTTTCAAAGATTTCTTTTTATCGAACTCCTTCATTTATCTCCCTCATTGTTTGCGTTACTTTGTGTGCATTACTTCGACACCATCCCAGCCGGGCGGAGGAGGGGAGACGGTGTAAGTTTTGCAACGCTTATAAAGATTAGCCGCGTTGAAATCACCGGGAAGCAGATGATGGACAGCCGCAAAATATTTTGCCGCCGCCGAAAAATCGCGTTTGTAGTAAAGTCCCATCCCGTGGTTGTGGTAGTTCCACGCTTTCGCCTCTGTTTCACTCAGCGCTTTTTTTGCGGTGTAAATTTTTACCCCTCTGGTTTTTCCCTTTACCGCCACAGTGTCCAGAAGTCTATAGAAAAGCGGAGAGGCGGTGTTTTCTCCGGATTTTTTAAGGGCATCGTAGAGGGTCTCTGAAATTAAAATTTCCGTGTGGTAGGTTTTATTCAACCCTTCCATGCGGGAAGCGAGGTTTACCATATCGCCAATGACAGTGTAATCCATCTTTCTTTCACTGCCTATGTTGCCTACCGTTACGGTTCCGTAGTTAATTCCTATGCCAACGTGGAATTCAGGCTTGCCCAGTTTTTTCTGATTCTCGTTAAAGCCCTTGACGGCTTCTATCATGTCGAGCCCGGAAAGCACGGCTTGCAGGGCATCATCGTCGTGTTTTACGGGAGCGCCCCAAAACGCCATTATCGCGTCCCCGATGTATTTGTCTACAATTCCGTTTCTGTTCATGATTATGTCAACCTGGCCGGAAAAATACCTGTTAAGCGAATTGACAAGATCGTCCGGGGCCATGTTTTCGGAAATGGTTGTGAAGCTCCGAATATCGGAAAAAAGTATTGCCAGAGTCCTGTTTTCGCCCACCAGCATGGATTCCGGAGATGCAAAGAATTTATCGATAAGATCCTTGGGAACGTACTTTTGGAATATCTGGCGAATTCTCTGTTCTTTTTTGCCCGCCAAAACAGCTTCAAAAGCGTAACGCTTTATTTGAGCGTAAGCCTTTTCCAGCTCGGAGATCATCAGGTTAAAGGTAGAAGCCAGTTTCCCGGTTTCGTCGTTATACTCCACCTCCACCCTCGAAGAAAGGTCGCCATTGGTGGTAATGCCGTTCATTGCGCCCACTACTCTTTTAAGAGGATTGGTAAGGTGCAACGCAAAAAAGACAAGCAACACCGTGGTAAGAACCAAAGTTATCGCGAGTACTATGCCGGTTTGAAAGCGAATCTTGTCAGCGTCCCCGTAAAAACTGTCTTCTTCTTCGGTAAGGAGAATGTACCAACTGAAGGGTGTAAAATAAAAAGCCGTAAAAACCCGTTCCGTTCCGCCCAGATAAGCGCTATAAAGCCCCTCCTTCTCTTCTTTCAAAATTTTTATGATATTCTCCCTTTCAGCCTGCGATATTTCCATGGGAGAGGTAGACATGGCGACTTTGCCTTCGTCGTCCAGAGCAAAAATTATTTCAGTTTCGCTGAGAATAATGCTCTGTCCGTAAAGGAACAGCGATTTTTTTGCCGCCTCTACCATTTCCGGGCTGCCTGAAAAATTGTTTTCCAAAAGCAAATCCCACTGGCCGTCGGCGTATTTTTTTAACTCAGAGGTTTTGAAAAGAAAAAATGACTGAGCCAAGCGCATTAAACCGCTTTGGGCGGCGAAAAAAGAAGCCTCCTGGGTAATGCAGAGAGCAAGTACCACCACAGGCAGTACCACTAATATAATTTTGAAACGGATTTTCATTTTGGGAAAAGCTTAGGGTATGAGGGATTTTTTTTCAATACGCAGGTTCAGGAATTTACGTTACGTAACTACTCACGCGACAACAGCGGCTACCGTTTCCAGCTCGTATATATATCCTGTTTTCATGCACAGCTCAAAAAGGTGGCGTGACATTGTCTCTTCAATAACCTTTTCGCTTCCTCCGCTGATCCTTGTAATGCGTATCTTATAATCGTCGTCATTCTCGGAAATGATGTCAAAATACTCAGTTTTGCCTGATTGACTTTTTAAGCAGTAACGCTTCATGCTGTTCCTCCGTAATAATTATCGGAATAATGAACGAAAAGCTTAAAAAAATTATGTCTTATTATATTTCGTTTGAGAATTCTTTTTTACTCCGGATAGAAATTCATCGACCCATGATGGTGCCAGGACTTTTATCCCGTCAAAGTCAAGAGCAATAACTTCGTTTGTTTTTAACAAATTTAACAAGTCTTTAATTTTATGGTATATTTTTCAAATGAAATACAGCGAAGAATGGTTTAATGATTCGAATTTTTGGAAAAATTTTGCTCCTATAATATTTGACGATAAACACTGGTCAGAAGTTCCCGAAGTTGCGGACAGTGTAACCCGGCTGGCTGCGCTTAAGCTTTACGGTTCTTCCGCTGGCGCTGGCGATCCCAGAGCGCTGGATCTCTGTTGCGGTATGGGACGAATCACAACGGAGCTGGCCCGTCGTGGTTTTACAATGACAGGGGTGGACATAACCGAATCGCTTTTGGAAACTGCCCGCGAAGACGCGCTTTACGAAGGTCTTGATATAGAATATGTTCAGGCTGATGCACGTTCCTTTGTCCGGCCCGGTTTTTTTGATACGGCGGTAAACCTCTACATTTCCTTTGGCTATTTTGAAAACCCAGAAGACGATTTGCTTTTGGCGCGGAACGTGCATGAATCCCTAAAGCCTGGCGGAAGTTTCATTGTTGAAACCCTGGGAAAAGAAATTGCCGCCAGGGACTTTATTCCGGGGGAATGGTTCGAAAGGGCTGGTTACACGGTGCTTACCGAATACGAAGCGCTGGATTCCTGGGCGGCTCTTAAAAACCGCTGGATTCTGATCCCCAACGCCGAAAGGCCAAATGGGACGAGAATTGAGAAAACTTTTACCCAGCGGCTGTATGCGGCAACAGAACTGCGGGCTTTGCTCCTTAAAGCGGGCTTTGCCGGCGTGGAACTTTACGGCGGCTGGGACGAGCGGGAATACGATCAAAACGCGGAGATTTTAATCGCCGTCGGAAGGAAAAATGGGTGAGGCTTCTTACACCCCCAGCAAAGCTTGGGCGTTGGTCGCATAGTATATATCATCCTTATTTGACATAAGTTTACAAAAATCCTCGATAATCTGCCAGTTGTTATCCGTATCAAATTCATAACTGTGCCCCCAAAGGTAAAAAACCTGCGGGCTTTCTGGCTTTAACTTAATAAAAGCCGTTGCCAATTCCATTAAGCTGTTATCCGTATGTTTAGCCGTTGGCTGATAAGCGAGCAGGTCTTTCGGGACATCGAAAGAAAAAGTACTCTTCACGCCCCGCGCGTAAAGAAGGCCGCAACGTCCTACGATTTTCTTTACTTCATCGTTAAAGGTTCCGTATGGGTAAGCCATTCCGTGAATTTTTGTGTCAAATATCCTTTCCAGATTAATCTTGTCCTGCTCCAGCTCGTTCACGATAGTTTCTTCATCCATATTTTCAAGATGGGGATGGGTAAGGCTATGTACCGCTATTTCGTGCCCCCTGTATAATTCTGTAAGTGATTTCACGTTCATGCGTCGTATGGTTATGCCGTTTCTTTCCCACTGACTTGAGCCGGATTGAATTCCGCTGTTAAGGTTAAAAGTTGCCTTAATGCCGTAATAGTTTAAAATTTCGACAAGTTTCCGATCCTGTTCCACGCCGTCGTCATAACTTAAAGTAAGCGCTTTTATTTTTCCCTGCGGAAACATCTTTGTACCTCTTATTCTCAAATTATTATATCTTTTGGAAAAATTCAATTCAAGATTTTGTAGAAAATTTTACCACGGAGAACACAGAGTTTAAAGATTTTGTATTCTCTCCGTGAAACTCCGTGGTTTTTATTTAAATTTAGAATTGCTATTCGCTAGTAAAATTACCCGACAGTAAACCTCAAGGTTCCTGTTTTCAAGCCTTCACCGTAAGCGGAAAAAACCAGCTCTCCTGCCGAATCCCCGGCCTTGACTATTACCAATGCCCGGCCCAGAGAAGTATAGACTCTGGGAAGATCAAAACCCAAAGAATTGCTAAGGCTGGGCGAAGATGCCCCCATTATCTCACCGTCACCTTCGATGGAAAAGCCAATCAGCAAATTTTCAACAGGGTTGGGTATGCCGGCTTCATCTGTGATGGTTATTTCTATATGGGCCAGGGAGCCTGGCTTTAGTACGGCCTTATCCGCATTAAGGCCAATAATGGCCGGAGGAGCCGCTGTCTTGATTTCCTGTACAACAGCCTCTTTTCCGTTGCGAAAGCCGATAAGTTTTAATTCTCCCGGCGTATAATCAAAAGGCCAGTTTATTATATTGTTTTCAAAATCTTTAAGTTTTCTGCGGCCAACTTTTTTGCCGTTAATCCGGAGTTCAACTTCTTCGCAGTTTGTATACACGGCGGCATTAACGACACGGCGCTGAAGGCTATCCAGATTAAGGTGAGAAGCGGTATAGGGAAAATTCCAGCGGCCGCGGGCATAGTTGTTGGGCAATGTATTGTCGTAAAAACATATATGCGCCACAGGCTCTTCCGACCAATAGCTTTTGCGGAGCCACGCCTGGTCCTTGTAAAAGCCGCAGATGTCCAGGCTTGAACCGGCCCATCCTTTTGATGGCCAGCCGGCTTCGCCAAGATAGTCAATCCCCGCCCAGATAAACTGGCCTAGCACATTGTCGTCTTCCAGCACATAACGCCAGGGATTTTTCCTGTCATAGTCCTCGTAGGAATGCAGCGTTCCGGAATAATACTCGTAACATTCGGTGCCAATAATAGGCTTGTCGATTGCCTCGGTATAGTAAGGATACCAGGGCTCGTGATAATTAAGGCCAAGCACGTCAACAAATTCCGCTATGCGGCTGGTGATTTCAACGTGTTTTTCCGGAGGCGCTCCGACTAAATCACGAGGCGTCAGCTCTGTGACATGGGGCGACAAAGCCACTGTAACAGGACGATCGTCCAGAGTCCTGACAAAGTCACAGAGCATTTTTCCGGTCTCGATCATATCGGGCGTACCCTGCTTTTCCACCTCGTTGCCGACACTCCAGCAAAAGATCGACGGGTGGTTCCTGTCCCTCATGATAAAATCAGTTAAATCCTGCCGCCAGTTTTTGTCAAATATTTCCCCATAGGACAAGGATTTCCACTTGTCAAAACACTCGTCAATTACATAGAAACCAAGCTCGTCGCAAAGATCCAGGAATTCTTCCGCCTGCGGGTTATGGCTGGTTCTTATGGCGTTGCAGCCAAGCCCTTTCAGTGTAAGGAGCCGCCTGCGCCAGGCTTCGCGGTAAAAAGCCGCGCCCAAAATACCGCAGTCGTGGTGAAGGCAGACGCCCTTCAATTTGACATTTTCCCCGTTCACGAAAAAGCCTTTTTTGGCAATCATATTAATGTTGCGGATTCCAAAGCTCACTTCCCTGACTCCGGCATTCTCCCGGCTAATGGACGCGCTGATCTTGTAAAGTAAGGGATCCTTGTCGCTCCAGAACCTGGGATTTTTGATTATGAAAGTGTGCTCCAAAAGCGTTTTAGATTTGGGAGAAACGGTGAAAGGTATTTCCGCAGATGCAACATCGCGACCCTGTGGGTCTTTTACTATCAGGCGCAGGAAAGAATCCCCGCCTTCAGGTGCGGTATTGGCTATTTCCGCGCTAACTTTTACGATGGCGTTGCCATCGCTTTGAATGGTGCCTTTTACCCCAAGGCCCCAGGTGGTGAAGTGAAGCTTTGGCGTCACTCTAAGATACACATCCCGAAAAAGCCCGGCACCAGAGTACCAGCGGTCAGGCACCGAAGAACCGTGATCCAGCCTAATGGCAAGGAGGTTTTTGCCTGGCTTGACCAAGGAGCTGACGCAAAGCTCAAAGCTGGTGTAACCGTAAGCTTGAAAACCGGCTTTTTTGCTGTTCACGTAAACAGTGGCATTTCTATAGGCGCAGCCGAAGTAAAGAAAAACTTCTTTATCTGACGTGTCGGGCAGAATGAATTCTTTCCTGTACCATCCCGTACTCTTCCAGACGAAATAGCCCTGCATTACTTCGCTTGTCCAGCCTGTTTCCTCGCCCTTATCAAAGGGCTGATGGATTACCCAGTCATGCGGCAGATCAACGCGTTTCCAGGTGCGGTCGCAGTAGTCTTCTTTTTCGGCGTCTTTTGGATCGCCCAGGAGAAATTTCCAGTCCCGGTTTATCAGCCGGGCGTATTCATCTTTCACGGGATGTTCCTTATAAGAAAAATATGGCCTATTTTAAATCCGGGGGTGGTATTTAAAATAGGCCTGTGCGTAATCAAATAGTCAAAAAAACTTTACTTCCAAAGAGAAGACCTTTCGTTTATTACTTCCTGGCCGCCAGAAGAAAGCCAGTCCCTGTAACCCGCATCCCAGACACTGTCAAAGTTCGCCACGGGGGCTACTATGGACTGAGCAAGCACGGCACCGGCTTTATCATTCAAGGTTTGGGATAAAGCTGGGAGTTTTGTTTCAGTCGCCTGATGCACCACATTGGCCCTTCCCTTATTAACGGAAATATTAATAGCGTTAACAATTTCTTCGGGCGGTGTACCAGCGTAACTAAGAGCGAGTACCCTGGCGTTCTTTTCAGGATCAAGCATTTCTATGCCGTTCATGGGCATTGTAAGGTCAATGTTATTGGCTGAATTCTGGATCCATGCCCCCGTAGCGGGAATAACTTGCGGAATGCCGTTCACCATGTTATGGTTTCTGCCCAGTTCTCCAATCTGCAGGTAGTTGAAATTTTCAAACTTGGAAAGCCAGTTAAGGTACCTAAGGGCCCCTTCAGGATTTTTGGACTGGAGGGGTACGAAAATCCGGAGGCCGGGCTTGTCGGATATTTCTTTGTAGTATACCCCGTCGGTACCCTCAATGCAGTCTACAGGCACAAATTTCGCGCCAGGGACATTCTTGGCCAGATCAACATTAATACTGTAGTCAGTTCTGTATGGAAGTTGCCAATCGCCGCCAAATGCGCCTACCCTGCCTGTCTTTAGAAGGTTCCAGTAGTCTTCCCCATTCGTCATCAGGGGGAAATCCTTGAATATAAGGCCCTCGTTGTACCACTGGTTGATCAGCCGCACGCCTTCTTTGTAGCCGGGCATGGCAATAGGCCGATCTGTAAACCTGTTTATCCATTCGTCCCTAGGGCTTAGTTTGGTATTGAAGTAAGCGTATATTATGGGCGACAAACCCCAACGGGCATCAGCGTCCTGGCCAAGCGGAATTACGTTGTTCGCTCCCACTCCGCCTGGATCCCTGTTTTTGAAAGCTACAAGCGCGTCATGGAATTCCTTGGTGGTCTTTGGTAGGGGAAGCCCGAGTTTATCAAGCCAGTCCTTGCGGATAAAAAGGTTTTTCCGCGCCAGGTATGTAACATAGTTAGGAACCGAGTAAAGTTTTTTTGTTACAGGATCCTGATCACGGTAAACTAAGTCCCCTCCAAGCGCGGGATCGGTGCCCAGCAGTTTCTTAAAATCGGGCAAAAGCCTGTCAACATAGGGCGCCAAATCCAGAATACCGCCTTGTGCCGCGAAAGTGTCTATCGCGCCTTTTTGATAGGTATAGCAGAGATCCGGAGCGCTGTTTGAGGCCAACAGGTTGACAATATCGGTGGTCTCAGACCAGCGTCCTACCGCCTGGAAAGTAACGTCAATGTTAAGATCCTTCTTAACTTTGTCTTGAATCCATTGAGTCCACGCGTTGTTGGTTGCCAGGGTTCTTCCGCCGTCAGTACCGCGGTCAAAGACTTCCACAACAATTTTGCCGGTCCCCCCAGTTGTAGTAGTGGATTGCTGGCTTCCGCCTGCGGCAAACACTAACGCCGCTGTCATCAATAAGATGGCCATAATCAACAATGTTCTTTTCATGCTTTCCTCCAAAAAAGATTAGAAAATAAATCAACACGCAAAATATACACGTGTTGATTGTTATTTTAGAGCATTTTTATTTGCTTGTCAATAAAAAAATTATGTAAACCAGCAAATGGGGCAGTGCGTGTCTACCGCCGACCTTCGGTCGGACGGTTCTGTAGGCCAAAACAGATGGGGGAACCCGGACTGCGGAAACATTTGGAGTTCCCCGCCGGAGCAAACGTGCGAGAAATGGTTAGCCCTGGAGTGTAAAAAACGCCTGACCACACAACAGTAAATAAAATTTTTGCTTGGCGCACCCTATCCCCGCGGCAAGCCGACGGGGTATTACGGGCGCGCCTGCACGCCCTTTCAGGGCGGCCGCAAAAATTGGAAT
>Ga0268262_10000645_pt1 | contig 45197 bp, 37 predicted proteins | sample TergutNc150P3_FD_190354 | JGI IMG/M metagenome (GOLD analysis project Ga0268262, IMG submission 190354) | Nasutitermes corniger P3 segment gut microbial community from laboratory colony in Florida, USA - Nc150 P3 (SPAdes) (version 2) | ecosystem: Host-associated > Arthropoda: Insects >... | reverse complement strand
TCCGCAAGACCGACAGCGTGCGGGTGAAGGGGAAAGACCAGCCGGTGGGGCTTTACACGGTGTACGCGGCATTTCGCGGCGAAGAGGAAGAGGGGACGCCCGCCTGTCTGGTTATAGACAGGGAAGCCCTGGATCAATACAACAAGGGGCTTAAACTGTACGCCATGCGCGAATTTGAAACCGCGAAGCAGTATTTTGGCAAAGCCCTGTCCATTGAAGAAAAAGCGGGCAATTCAGATTATCTAGCGTCGCTGTACCTTTCCCGCATCGAAGAATTTCTGGTTAATCCGCCCCCAAATGATTGGGATGGGACGATAACCATGACGGAGAAATAAAAAATTAGGAATTAGGAGTGAGGAATGAGGAATAAAGAATAAGAGCTTCCTGTTTCAAGCTTCATTTCCCTAACTCCTATTTTTCTTTATTCCTAATTCCTAATTCCTCATTCCTAATTTTTCTCTCCCCCCTCTTCCCTCTTTTTTTGTAATTTGATATACTGTTGGCAAGCTTTGAGGGCGCGTAGCTCAGCTGGTTAGAGCGCCACGTTTACACCGTGGATGTCAGGAGTTCGAATCTCTTCGCGCCCAAACAAGAGAAGAGGGAAAAATGAAAAGAGAAAAAAGCAAGACGGAAACCCGTTCAGCTTCTTCCTTTTTTCACTTTTCCCTCTTCTCTTTTATTTTGTTAAGCCTATCAGCGGCCTCGCGCGGACTTCGCGGGAGAATTCGCCGATATGGCGCAGGCCTGACTGTTGCAATTCGGCGGTGCTGTCATAACCTTTATAACTGTATGCCGCGACACGGAAGTAATACAAAGTGCCGTTTTTTAGGCCTTCAATAGTGACGCTGTTGCGCCTGCCTACGTCAATCGGCGAAACCCCCATCGCAGAGTCTTCGCCGAAATAATCGTCGCCCGATGTTCCGTAATAGACAAGATAGCCGCGCGTGTTGGAATCGGGGCTGTTCCTCCATTGAAGCTGGACAGCGCCGTCTATAGCGATCGCCGTAAGCTGGGCGGGCGGCAGGGGAGGTTCGTCAGGATAGTAGGTTACGCGTAATTCTTCAAGATACGGGCTTGATTCGCCGTCAGCAGACGGATAAAAATCTACCGCCAGTTGCACATAACGCCCGACGACCGCTTCTTCAATATCCGCACCGGGAGTTACAGACCGCCATGCGGAATCCCATCTGTACGGGTTATTCGATCCCCGGATAAAAAATTGCATTTCTGAATCGTCGGAGAAAAGGAACCTGCCGTTCCGTTTGTATTCGCTTACGGTTCTTGCGTTCCGTATCGACATTCTCCCCCCCGAAGCTTCAAGCTTAAACACGCCGTTGCTGCCGTCGCCAAGGTCAATGGCGGTTGTTTCAATCCTTCCGCCGCGCAGAGGGTATTTTTGCATCGAGGGGGTGGGAGCAAGGCTTCCGTGTATTTTGAATTCGTCCATCATACCGGAGAAACCGTCGCCCAAAACAAACATGCCTTCTTCCCCGGCAATGGGGGTGTATACTTCGCCGCCCTCGCGCCTGGTCGGCGTGGTGTAATCAATCGCTTCGACCTGGCCGTTGACGGCGTATTCGATCATGCCGGTAACGGAGTCAAACCGGATAAGGTGATGGCTCCAGATTTTTGGGACAATCGCCGTTTTGCCTGTCATTATGATGTCAAGCCTTTTTTGGGCGTCGGGGGCAAGAAAAAAACCGATGAACGACCATTGCAGGCGGTTTTTCGACGCAAGGCAAAGTATCCGCTGGAACGTATGATCCGCCGTGGGACGGCCCGTTATTACAGTCGATTGCTCGGGGAGGGAGGAAATCCAAAGGAGAATCTGTTCGCCGTTTTCCAGGTGTTGGGGGTACAGCCAGAATTCAAGCGTAAAATCGCCGATGTGGGTATTTCCGGCAAATAACGCGGAATCGTTTTCCGGTTTAATTGTCAGCGGGCCGTAGACTTCTCTTGGATTTCTGTTGTTTGTTATCTGGCCATGGCTATGGTCGGAGCCGGAGAAAAGCACCGCCCCGTTTCCTGCCCGCGCGTAGCGGTTGTCAACAGCCGTTATCATGGGCAGGGTGTATATCCTGTACTTGCCGGAGGAGTCCCTGAAACGCTCAATGTGGCCTTCGTCAAAGGAAAGCTGCAAGTCCGGGACAGAGGGAGCGCGCTGCGCCCGGCCTTCGGTGGAGAGGACAAGCACGGGATTCGAGCGCACAAGGTTTATCTCGGTAACCCCCGCCCTGTACCCTGACATTCTCCAGATCGCCTCGCCGCCGAAGCTGACGGTTTTTTCCCCGATACAGAAAAGGCTGCCTGAACCCTGAAAAAAGAGATACAATATCAATATGAGATATACTTTGCTTTTCATAAATCTGCTATATTACTATCATCGGCAGAAAAAGGCATAAAATGAATAAGCAGGAATGTCCTGAAAATCACGAAAACCCCGATTTGGAAAGCCTGAAGACCGCCGCCCGTGACGCCCCCCGCCTGCCCGGCGTTTACCTCTGGAAAGACGGGGAAGGGCAGATCGTCTATATCGGCAAGGCAAAATACCTGCGCGACCGCCTTGGCTCGTATTTTTCCACCAGGGATGTTAAAACCGCCGCCCTTCTTCGCCGCGCAAGAAGCATAGAGACCATTATCGTCGCGAACGAGTATGAAGCCCTGCTTCTGGAAAACACCCTGATCAAACAGCATACGCCTAAATACAATATAAACCTTAAAGACGGAAAAAGCTACCCGGTAATACGGATAACCGCCGATGAATTCCCCCGTATTTTCAGAACGCGCCGTATTATTGAAGATAAAAGCCTGTATTACGGGCCTTTCGCTGATCTGCATAAGGTTGACACGATGCTGGATATAATAGACAAGCTGTTCCCCCTGCGAAAATGCCGGACGTTCAGGTCAAGGACAGGGCCGTGCATGTACTACCATATACAGCGCTGCAAGGCCCCGTGCTGCGGAAAAATCGACGCTGCGGAATACCGCCGTCATGTCGAGCCTGTACAGCGGTTCCTGTCCGGCGAAACCGGGCCGCTGATTATGGATTTTACGGAAAAAATGCACGAGGCGGCGAAAGCGCTGCGTTTTGAGTTAGCCGCCCGGCTCAGGGACGCTATTCAGGCGGTTGAGACGCTTGCAGGGGAACAAAATTCCGTAATTGATTTAGATCCAGAAGGCAGGGATTACATTGCCTGGGCCTCGCAAGGGGTGCTGGCGACTTTTACGGTTTTTTCGATGCGGGGCGGCAAGATGACGGGCAGGGAACTGTACCGCGCCTGTTCCGCCGCTGATGAAAAGGATAACCTCGAAGTGTTTTTGATTTCATATTATAACGGCGGCCGTCCTCCCCCTCCGAAAATCTACCTTCAGCAGTATTATGAAGACAGCCTGCTGAAAGACTGGTTTAAATCGAATTTCAAATTTGAGCCTGAGATTTTGGCCCCGGCGGAAAAGCGCCATGAGGCGGTTATCGCGATGGCCCGGCAGAACGCCGTTGAAGACCTCCGCAAACGGCTGAAAGAACGGGGCGCGGGTCCCGCCCTGGACGAACTGGCCCGTGTCCTGGATTTGCCCGGCAGGCCGGAACGGATCGAAGGCTTTGATATTGCCCAGCTTGACGGCAAATACCCTGTCGCCTCGCTTGTCTCTTTCAAAAACGGCGCTCCGGACAAAAAGAACTACCGCTATTTCAAGCTGCGGAGCGTTATCGGCATGGTGGACGACTTTGCCGCCATGCGCGAGGCTGTACAGCGGCGTTATTCCCGGCTTATCCGCGAGGGCGGCGATTTGCCCGATCTGGTACTGATTGACGGCGGTATCGGACAGGTGAACGCCGCCAAAGGCGTGATGGACGGCCTGGGCGCCGACATCCCCGTTGTGGGCCTGGCAAAGAGGGAGGAGGAACTCTGGCTGCCTGACGCAAAAAAGGCGCTTGTTTTGTCCCGGCGTTCCGAGGCCCTCAAAGTCCTGCAATTTATCCGAGATGAAACCCACCGTTTTGCGACGGGCCTTAACCAGCGGCTCCGCTCGAAAGACCTGTTCTTCCCCACGCTGGAATCTGTCAATGGCATAGGAAGCAGAAGGGCCGCTGCAATTATGAAAGCCTTCGAGACAGTTGAAAATATCGCCGAAGCCGACACGTCCGATATTGCCGAACGCTGCCGCATTAGCCTGGAAAGCGCCAAGTCTGTCCGCGCCGCCGCCCGTCTCGCCCTTGAAGACAGAAAAGCCGGGCAGGAGCGTCTTGCGGCAGGCGCGCCGCAGGGCGGCGGCCGGAAACGGACCCGTAATGGTCTGGGCCTGGGCGAGGCGCTGGCGGCGGAAGCGGCGGAACCGGAATACGGTAATCAAAGAACAAATAGCAAATAGCAATGAGCAAAGGAAGAGGGAAGTCAGTATATTTTTATTTTTCTGGCCGTGCGGGAGGGCGATTTGGCGGGACACGTTATTTTATGTATTTTTTGAAACCAATTTCCATAGCTTGCATTACTTTTTGGGTTATATCTTTAGAAATATGGGTAATATATTTTTTATTGACATTTGAAGCAGCCTTGGGTATATGATTTGATTTAAAAAGCTCGTAGACTTCTACATCAAGACTTTCCGCTATTTGCGCTAAAATGGCAGGTTTTGGGAATTTTTGCCCTCTTTCAATATTGCTTAAATAAATAATGGAAATATCCGCTTTTTCGGCTAATTCCGCTTGGGAATATTGCCTGTGAGACCTAAAATTCTTGATATTTTGACCTAAAGCTGCCTTTATTTCCTGCCCATCCATGCCCTGCATATCCTTTTGGTATATTTATTTTAATTAAACAATACGATTAATCTATTGACAAAAATCGTTTCGGAATATATATTATGTATTACGATATGATTAACTGGTATTTTCTTAAGGAATTGAGAATGTTTCCTTTAGAAACAAAAATAAGACCAAGTACGGTAAAGAGGTTTTTATGAAGAAAAAGCTAATTTTTATTGGAATTATCGCTATTGTAGCATTAATTTGCTTTACAATGATCGCCTGTCAGGAGCCAGAGTCAACCTCCGTCATCCCTGTCACCTTCAACAGCGTAACCGCCAACGGCAACAAAACACAATCAACAACGGTTTTAACCATGACATTCAGCCAGGCGATCAGCGGTCTTACCGCCAATGACATCACTTTGAGCGGTGTTTCCGATGTACAAAAAGGGAACCTCAGCGGCTTCGGGGTAACTTATACTCTACCCATCAGCGGCTTTACTTCTGGTGGAACCTTGAGCGTGGCAGTAGTAAAATCAGGCTACAACATCAGCGGTTCACCTAAAAAAGCTACTATTTACTACCCCTCCGTAACATTCACTAACGTAACCGCCAACGGCAATGAAACACAAACAACTACGGCTTTGACCATGACATTCAGCCAGGCGATCAACGGTCTTACCGCCAATGACATCACTTTGAGCGGTGTTTCCGATGTACAAAAAGGGAACCTCAGCGGCTTCGGGGTAACTTATACTCTACCCATCAGCGGCTTTACTTCTGGCGGAACCTTGAGCGTGGCAGTAGTAAAATCAGGCTATGCCATTAGCGATTCGCCTAAAACAGTAGATATCTACTATACGCCACCTACCGTCGGAATAGTCATTGATTTGGCGGGAATAAATGACTGGGAACTGATCGAACAGACTGTGCAAACCACTCCCGGTGGATATAAATATTTCACAGTAACCGGAACTTATGAGTCATACCGATGGTATCTGGACGGCGTACTTGTGGGAATATCATCGGGCTATATTTTTAACAAACCGGCTGGCATGTACCAACTTACCGTAGTTGTAACAAACAGCAACGGAGAAAGCCGCTCCGGACGTTGCCGGATTACGGTGGGCAATTAAAACAAAAGGAGTAAATATATATGAAAAAAACTATATTTCAGCGAGTTATGAGCATTCTTGGACTGTTAGCTCTAACGGTTTTATTTTTAGCTTGCCTTGATGAGCCTCAAGTTCTGGAACAGCAAAAGGCGAAAGTAATAATCACTGTTTCGGATAGCGCGGCTCGAACAGTGCTGCCTCAAGCATCTCTTACGGATGTTGCATCGTATAAACTGCTGGGCGAAAAAAGCGGCGCGGCAGAAACAGTACTGGTAGAGTCATTTACCGATACGGTAACTTCGGTCACGCTGGACCCTGGAACATGGAATTTTACCCTGAACGCGTATAACGGTTCCGGCGAAAACATACTTCAGGGAAAAGTTCAAAACAAGCAGATCAATTTGACTGGAGCCAATCAGGTAAGTTTTTCACTGTCCGGTATGAAGAGCGGCACGGGTTCGATACAGATTACGCTGAACTTTCCCGAAATTGCCGATATTACGCGGATTAGCACAACCGGCGATGCCGGTTCTGAGAACTTTTCTCCCAATACCGGAGGTAATTTTGTTTATGCTAAAAACGGGATTGTCGCAGGGGATTATTTTATCAATTTCGAACTTTACCGAGAAGATGTGTTGCGGACGGTAGTTTCCGAACTGGTTCTGGTTCGGAACGGTCTGACCAGCAGCAAAACTATCACTATTGTAGAGGAAGATTTGAAACCGTTATATCTGACAGGAACCGTAACCATTAACCCGGGAGTGAGCGTTACCATAGGCACGGAACTGATCGCCGTCTATGACGGAACGGAAACAGTTACCTACCAATGGAACAAAAACAGTTCCGTTATTGCAGATGCGACAGAGGCAAAATACACGCCGGACTCAACCGGGAGTTACACAGTAACCGTGAGCGCGGCAGGTTACAATACAGGTTTATCCAGTTCTGCCGTTGCCGTTACCAGACCTGCCAGTATTGTTCCTGGAACAACCCTCCAGGAAAAATTAAAATGGCTGGCAAACACTGCGGAAAGCTATAGTAGTTATGTTCTTGAAGTTTCCGAAGATGAAACTATCCCCTCTTTTAGCCTTTCTTATTCCAATATGAGTATGGGCAATATAGTTATTACCTTAAAAAGCGCGGGTTCGCTACGTACTGTCAGTTTCACCGGTAGTGACGCGATGTTTACCGTGGGAAGGGACATCACGTTGGTCTTGGATAACAATATTGCCCTGAAAAGACAAACAAACTCTTCTTCAATAAAAAAGCCGCTGGTCTCCGTTTACGGAACGCTCGTCATGAATACTGGATCAGCCATTACCGGGGGCAGCGTGGAAATTTTTTATGGAACTTTTACCATGTATGGCGGAACCATATCCGATAATACCGTTTCCTCTTACGACTCCTTCCCCAACTGCGGTGGCGGAGTGTATGTGAACCGCGGAACCTTTACTATGTATGGCGGAACCATATCCGGTAATGGGGTTTCCTCTTCCTATTCTTCCTCCTACGGCGGCGGGGTGTATATGGACAAAGGGACATTTACTATGTATGGCGGAACCATCTCCGGCAACACTGCATATTCCTCCATCTCTCCAGGAACAGGCGCCTCTTACTCCTCCTCCTACGGCGGTGGAGTGTATGTGAGTGGCGGAACCTTTATCATGAGTGGTGGAATTATCTCCGGCAATACATCATCAGCAACAGCATTTAGCGGTTCCGGTATCTCTTCCTTCGGTGGCGGAGTGTATGTGGACGGTGGAACCTTTATCATGGGTGGCGGAACAATTTCCGGCAATACCGCATCCTCCTCTGCCCGCTTTTCAGATCGTCGCCCTTCCTCTTTCTGCTCCTATGGCGGCGGTGTGTGTGTGGGCGACGGAACTTTTATCATGAGTGGTGGGACTATCTCTGGCAATACCTCCTTCTTCTCCTCCTCCACCTCCTACCATTCTTCATCTTCTCGTTCTTATGGTGGCGGTGTGTATGTTGCAATTAACGCAACTTTTATCAAAACAAGCGGGACTATCTACGGTTATACTTCTGGGAACGACAATAGCAACGCAGTAAAAGAAAATTACAGTTCTACCACCGACACGGTTTTGACCAACAGGGGCCATGCGGCGTATGTTGATTCCAGTCCTGAAAAGCGCAGAGAAAGTACCGCCGGGCCAACAGATAACATGGATTCAACTGTTGCAGGATCGGCTAGAGGGTGGGAATAGATAAATGGAACAGCATTGTGAGGGATCTGTAATTCCCTGTTATAATAAGTCTATTTTCAACTTTTTGTTGATAACTTGAAAAAATCTGCTCGTATGAGCATGAATATTTTAATAGCGTAAAACCGCAGGAGGAAAACTAAAATGCTAGAGGAACAAAAATCGTTTATTAGGAAACTAATAAAAAGACTTGGTGATGAAGACTGGATTAAAGAGTTGGAAGACGAATGGAAATCCATGGATTCATTAAAAATTCCATCAGACGATATATTTTATGACAATCTTCTTAAAAAGATTGAGCGTGAAATTGATAAACTTAAAAATGGGTAAACGAGATGGAGATAATACACTTATCTTGGTACACGTCTGATACCTCTCATGACACTCGAATCGTCTCGTTTTGGTTTTAACGGTATGTGTACCATGCCAGTAAAGGTGACATCGCCACGCTACCCCCTTTGCTGGGGGTATTTCATTACTCCGTTAGAAAATTATGTTGCACAACTGAGTGAATGCAGAAATGTATGCTAAATAAAATACTTGAGGGGTGGCGGTAAAAAAATGACGCGCTCCGTCGCGGCATTTTTTTAGCCGCCAGGACCCCAAGTAAATTCTGTAAAGCATACATTTCTGTTATCGCTACAGTTTTAGAAGAGGAGCAGTCAGTAAATTTTTAAATTTTTATACAATTTTGAAATATTCGTAAAATCATTGTCGTTATGAAACAGGAACAAATTATTTTCTATTGCTATTTGGGCTATCAGTAAGTCAATAGTGCTTCTTACCGTAACTCCGCGCTTTCTGCAATTCATATACATATAAGCGGCATCTTCAAATGATTCCTTCCTGCGCAGCAGGTCATAAAACGGCAATGTAGATAAATATTCTTTTAAAGAATCGTAATCGCGTTTGCTTGCCGCGCCCTGCAACAATTCCTGATATACATAATTGCAAATGCCGTAAGGCATGTCGTTATCAATTATATCATTCATCTTATCATAAGGAGCGCCAGCCGATCCTCTGAAATACCCTATCAGGACAGACGTATCTACCAGAATCAATTTCGCATAGCCTTATAATCGTAATCAGATTTAAACGAGATTTTTCCCTTTAAATCCTTGATGTTCCTGCGTTTTCTTGTAGCGACATATTCCTGCAGGGCGGTTTCAAGGAGTTCCCTTTTTGTACCGATTGTTTCGGAATATTTGAACGCCTCTTCTACCAGTTTGTCATTCAGGACAACATTGGTTCTCATAATACACCTCGCTATACACATGATAATACACAACGAGAGAAAAGAGAAGAGGGAAAAGAGAAAAAAGTTAAGATTGGGGATCTTTCCACGATGTATTGACATTGCGGTATAAGGCAGTATAATAATCTCTATATATGGAGGGCGGTTACAATGTATGTAGCGGAACGGGTTGAAACAAGTTATGGTCTTGTAGAACCGCGTTTTGAACGCATAGGCAGTACAGAATATGCCGTGGGTTCGCCGGGGTATAAGCACCAGATCGCGGCGGGACGGCTTTTTGCCCAACTGGATGCTAAATTGTCGGCTCACGGCTGTATGACAATTGTGGCCCCCTTTGACGTGTACCCGCTGTACGACAAAGGCGACGAATATACCCTGGTGCAGCCGGATATTTTTATTACCTGCGACCTTTCAAAACTGCAAGACAACCGCTACAACGGCGCGCCTCAATTCATCATCGAAATTCTGTCCACAAACCGGTCCCATGATATGATAACCAAGCTTAACCTGTACGAGCAGGCCGGCGTGAGCGAATACTGGATAATCGATCCCGAAACGCAAATTATCAGCGTTATGGAACTTATTGACAACAGGTACGCCGTCCGCTCCCACTCAGGCGGCGGCAACGGTGTTGCCGGTGACGAAGTTCCGCTCGCGACAATCCCCGGCTGCACTGTTGATTTCAAGAAAGTGTTTTAACAAAAGAAAAGAGAAAAAAGAAGAAAGAAAAAAGTAAGAACGCTGTACGTCTGTCCGCTATGCGTCGTGGCAGTAACTTCACTTGCTGGCCACGCTCTTAACTTTTTTCTCTTTATCTCTCTTCTTTTTTCTCACGTTATGCTTGACATTTATTCCCAAATCGCGCATACTGGTTGTGAAATATTTCACAGGTTTACGGAGCAGAAAGATTAATGACAGGCATTCCCGTCCCGGCAAAGGAAAGGCTGCTGCTGCTTATGCGCCTTCTTGAAAAGCACACCCATGCGGGGAATGCCGAACCGGTGACTTCGGCGCAGGTTGAGAATCTGACCGGCTGGTCAAGGGATACCATACGCAAGGATATTTCCTGGCTCGGCATGGCCGCCGGGATGACTGTGGGCGGTAACGCTGGTTATGAACCCGATTTGTTGGTTCCCCTGATAAAGAAGGCCCTGGGGCTGGACTGCCGCAGGAAATTCTGCGTAGTAGGGCTGGGGCGGCTCGGTTCGGCGTACATCAATTTTGCCCCGTCAGAACTGGCGGAATTCGAGTTTGCCGCAGGCTTCGACACCAACGTGAACAGGGTGGAGATACTGCGGTCGCCGGCTCCGCTGTACCCGGCTTACAAGCTTTCGGAAGTGGTAAGCCGTTTAAAGATCGAGATCGCCCTGCTTTGCGTCCCGTCCGAGGCGGCGCAGGCGGTCGCGGAAAAATGCGTGGCGGCGGGGATTTTGGGTATTCTGAATTTCGCCCCTGTGGCGCTGAGTCTGCCGCCGGAAATTGCCGTGCGGAACATGTACGTGGCGGACGAACTGAGGAGTTTGGCAATAAAAATGAGCAAATAACAAAGAGCAAATAGCAAAGTTAAGATTGTTGTATCTTACTTTGCTATTTGCTCACTGCTCTTTGCTCTTTAATATTTTAGGAGGAGATGATTATGAAACGAGTGTTCAATTTTTCCCCGGGGCCTTCAATGCTGCCCCTGGCGGTTTTGGAAAAAGCCGCGGCGGAAATGTGCGATGCCAACGGCAGCGGGCAGTCGGTGATGGAGATGAGCCATAGGTCAAAGGACTTTAAGCCCATTATCGAAAAGACAGAGGCCCTTTTAAGGGAACTGATGGGTATACCGGCGAATTACAAGGTGCTGTTTTTGCAGGGCGGGGCTTCGCTCCAGTTTTCAATGATTCCCTTGAATCTCGCCATCCCCGGAAAAAAAGCCGTGTATATTGATACCGGTATCTGGGCGGATAAGGCCGCGAAAGAAGCGGGCAAATTTGCCGAGGTTGACGTGCGGGCAAGCTCCAAAGACAAGGCGTACACTTATATCCCGCAGGCTCCGGCGGCTAAACCCGATGACGCATATTACCACATAACCCTCAATAACACCATCGTAGGCACGAAATGGGCGAATATCCCCGATACGGGGAATGTCCCCCTGCTGACGGACTTTTCAAGCTGCGCGCTTTCCGAACCGCTGGATGTTTCCAAATTCGGACTGCTCTACGCGGGGGCGCAGAAAAACCTCGGACCGGCGGGGGTTACGCTGGTCATTATCCGCGAGGATTTAATCGGGCACGCCGCCCCCAATACGCCCGTCATGCTCCGCTACGACACACACGCCGAAGAAGGATCGCTGTACAATACGCCCCCCTGCTACGGGATTTATATGATCGGGCTGGTGCTTGAATGGCTGAAAAACTTGGGCGGGATTCCGGCCATTGGAAAAATAAACCAGGAAAAAGCCGGACTTATCTACCAGTACCTCGAAAACTCAAAGCTGTTCCATTCGCCGGTTGATAAAAATTTCCGCAGCCTGATGAATATCCCCTTTGTTATCAGAACCGACGGGGGAAAACAAAGGTCTGCCGACGAGATAAAAGAACTGGAAACCCGCTTTGTCAAAGAAGCCGCCGCCGAGGGCATGATAAACCTTGCCGGGCACCGCCTGGTCGGCGGCATGAGGGCAAGCGTTTACAACGCCATGCCCGTTGACGGGGTGAAGGCGCTCATCCATTTTATGGAAAAATTTGAAAAAGGAGTAAATTAACATGTTTCTCATCAAAACAATGAACAAAATCTCGCCGTTAGGACTGGAACTGTTTCCCAGGACTCAATACGAGGTTGCAAGCGAAATTCCCAATCCCGACGCGATACTTGTGCGGAGCGCGGATCTTAATAATGTGGAAATTCCGAATTCGGTTATTGCCATCGCAAGAGCCGGCGCGGGGGTCAACAATATACCCGTTCCCAAGTGCAGCGACAAGGGGATAGTGGTCTTCAATACCCCCGGCGGGAACGCCAATGCGGTAAAGGAGCTTGCCATCGCTTCCATGCTGATTGCGTCGCGCAACATAGTCGGCGGGATAAACTGGGCCGCTTCAATCGCCGACAAGGCCGACCAGGTTCCCGATCTGGTGGAAAAGGGAAAATCTCAGTTTGAAGGGCCGGAACTGTGGGGCAAGACGCTCGGCGTGGTAGGGCTTGGAGCTATCGGCGTAATGGTCGCTAACGACGCGATTGCCCTGGGCATGAATGTCATAGGCTACGACCCCTACATTTCCGTTGACGCGGCGTGGAATCTTTCCCGCGAGGTTGTCCGCGCGGACACGCTTGAGGGGATGCTCTCAAAAGTGGACTACCTCACTCTGCATGTCCCCCTGTCCGATACGACAAAGGGGCTGTTGAACGCGGAAAAGATCCGTTTTATGAAGAAAGGCGTCCGTATTATTAACCTGGCGCGCGGCGCTTTGGTCAACGAGGCCGATATAATTCAGGCTTTGAATTCGGACAAAATCGCCGCCTATGTGACCGACTTCCCGTCCGCCGAAATGCTTGCCTGTAAAAAGGCGATCTGCGTTCCCCACCTGGGCGCTTCAACCCCCGAAGCGGAGGACAACTGCGCGGTCATGGCGGTAAAACAGCTTATGAACTTCCTGGAAAACGGCGCTATACGGAATTCGGTGAATTATCCCCACTGCCGACTTGATCAGAACGCCCCCTTCCGCCTGCTTGTATCAAACCGCAATATCCCCAACATGGTGGGGCAGATCACCACGATCCTCGCCGGTGCGAATATCAACATTACCGACCTGATTAACCACCATAAGGGCGATTTTGCCTATAATATCATCGATACGGAGCAGAAAATCCCGGATTCTGCCCTGGAACAGCTTAAAAAGATAGAAGGCATTATCCGGGTGAGGTCTATAGAAAAGAGTTGAAAAGCCTTGAAAGGGGTTGAAAAGGTTGCGGAAGCGTGATATATTTCTCTGTATAAAGCCCTGCTGTGGAAATGGTTTTAAACCGTTCTTACCGCAGGGCGGGGAGTTAATAATATGAAAGAACCGCAATTGATGAAGAAAATGGAAATAGCGGCTCCGGTATTTCTGGGCTGCCTTGGGGCTCTTGTTTTCTGCGCTCTTATAGCCGGGCATGATTCCCGTACCGTCCATTTAGCCGGTTACGGAAAAGACGGCGATACAACTCTGTTTAACGATATTGACGGGAAGCCTATGCTGACGGGAGGCGCCCATTTCTTTTCAAAGGCCAAACTGGAAAAACGGGACCCTGTCCGGGAATTATACCGCCAGCCGGAATCGAAGGAGAGGGTAATTGATTTTTTCACCCAGCTCTGCCCGTCGCGGGAAATTGCCGAAGCTGTACTTATCAGTTCCGACTGGTTTAATATCCCTGCGGCCCTGGCTTTCGCCCTTGCCTGGGAGGAGAGCCAGCTTAACCCGTTCGCCGTGAACAGCAAGAACCGCGACGGAAGCATTGACAGGGGGCTTTTCCAGCTTAACAACCGTACGTTTCCCCATCTTGAGATGCAGGCGTACTTTTCCCCGGACGTGAATTCATGGTACGCCATGAGCCATCTTCGCTATTGCCTGGACGTTGGCAGGACAGAGATCGCCGCGCTTGCGATGTACAACGCCGGGGCAGGCCGGGTAACTTCTACCGGCGCGCCCAAATCGACGCTGGATTACATCAGCCGCATTTTGGAGAACAAAACCAAAATAGAGAACAGTTTTCACGAGCTTGAAAGCTGGTATCAGGAGCAGCAGGTAGAGCTTGAGCCTCTTGGCGAAATCGCCGAAGAAAAATCCGACCGCCCCCTGCTTATGCCGCTGAAACCACTACAAATTAAAAAATAAAAGAGAAAAGGGAAAAAAGTAAAAGGCTTCCTTCTTCCTTCTTGCTTTTTTCTCTTTTCATTTTTCTCTTTTCATTTGTATTTGCATTTCCCCCTCCCTCCCGTCATTATAAACCAACAGCCTCTGTTCGCCGGGCTTGTACTCGTAGCGCAGTCCTCCTGTGGCGATTTCTGCCTTTGCGCCGAGTTCAGGCGGAATATAAATCACGGTGGGCGCGGCAATGGAGCCGTCGGCTTTGAAGCGATAGCAAAAAATTCCCTTCTTGCGATCCCAACTGAACGAGACGGGAATACCGGCTGTCGCCATGGGGTAGGGGCGTTTCCAGCCTGCGGCGGCGCGCTCCTTCCCCTCCGAGAAAATCGAGAGATCCTCGTCGTTCCAGTCGTCGCCTGTTTTATAGGTGTTGTCGGCGGTGTAGTCCCAGATAGTCGAATGGAGGAGGTTCGCGTCAACTGCGTCGTAGTACAGGGACAGGGCTTCCTCATGAATGGAATAATCCCCGTTTTTAAAGGCCCGGCGCTTGTTTATGTCGAAAGCAAGGCCGAATTCCCCAAGCAGCGACGGAATCCCGCCCATGCGTTCGGCGGACCATCTAACTCCTTTAGCCAGACATTCGGAATAATAGGCCAGCATTTTTTTCTTTCCTAAGACAAAAGACGCCTTTACCGGGTTTACTGTAAACAACCGGTTGAAATGTTTGGTAAACAAGGCAAAGCCGTCGTACCAGTGGAAGGCGTTTACCACATTCGGCGGATCGTTTTTGCTCCATTCAGGATGCGACGCCTCGCTTGTGCCGGAGGGCATTCCCTCCAGAAAAAAGACGGTTTTCTCGTCAGTTTCTTTTATCGCTTCAATAAATTTTAGGACAAAAGGCTTATGGAAATTCTCCATGAAATTCAGCGGCCTGTTCTCAAACATTGAGAAGTGGTCTTTACGCAGCAGGCGCGGTTCGCCGTTTTCTTCGGCCCACACGCCGGCCTGTTTCCAGGGGCAGACGAAACCGTCTTTAAACAGATAATCCGAGCCGGGATTGAGGGTTTCACGCTTTATACTGAACTTGCCAAACAAGGAGGCGAATGAATATACAGGCACGGAAACCGGGTATCCTGAGGCGGCGCGTATTGTATCCCAGGGGCTTGGCCTGGGGCCTACAGGCATCATGTTATTATCGTTCCGTCCCAGGTCTTTGCATCCAATGAAACCGTTGTACGGCTCATTAAAAACACCCCATCCCTTAATGGCGGAACAGCTTTTAAGACGGCGGTAACAGTGACGGAAAGCGTCAATATAATGTCCTTGCAGCCAGTCCTGGACATTTTTACCGTCTATCATGAGATCGGGGGCATAGGTTTTCCCTCCGAAAAAAAGGCTGAACATGGTTGCCGCAGCGTAGCGGTCGTGGTTACTTGGCCATATCATGCGCGGAAAAGGCTTGCCGTGCAACTCGCTGTAACGCTGGCGGGTAATCGCCGCCCCCGTCTTGTCCAGCTTGTCCAAATCCATGCCGAGCTTTTCCAGCGTCCAGGCCGGCGCCCCGTCGCCCCCGGTCCACCTGCTCCAGACATCCTGATGCGGGTCAATAAACACGGAAATTCCCCATTTTTCCGCAACAAGCAGGATTTTCCGCAGGTAAGCCAGAAAAGCCTCGTCGTAGAGGCCCGGCCCCGAATGTTCCAGCGCCTCCCAGGTGACAACCAGCCGCAAAAAGGTCAGCCCGGCCCGGCTCAGGCGCTCAAAATGGCTTTCCGCCTCTTCCAGAGGGAAAGGCCTTCCCACAAAGGAAGCGTTTTCCGGGTTTTTAAGGGATTCCGGGCTAAGGCCCCAGCCCGGCGGGCCGAACGGGTTTTTCGAGCTGCCGCCCAGGTTTGCGCCCCGCAGAATTAAGGTTCTTCCTTCTTCGTCAATAAGCCGATTGTTTGTAATCTTCATGTAATATCCTTGTTTCTATATCATACAGCTTTTTTAAGGCTTGTCTGAAATATGGTTATGTGGTAATATTATATGTATAACATAATATAATTGGGAGTAGCAATCATGAGAAAAGTGGTACTTTTTATTGCATCCTTAATTTTTGCAATGGCTACCTGTTCCCAGAGCGGGGGCAGGACGCGCGACGCGTTCGAGGTCAAGCACTCAATTTTCTTCGCCGATGGCTCTCTGGATGAATATACGGCAACCAAATGGGATAGCGGGTATACGCGTGTTGACAATGAGGTAAGATATTCTGCCTCAGAGACGATGCTTGAGCAGATCGAATATTCCTATAACGATGACAAAGACGGCCGGAAAAACATGAAAGTTACTTTAAATGCTGAAAGACAGATGAAAAACAAAGTCATATACCAATACGATCCTCAAACAGGCAAGCTCTCGCGGGAGGTACTTGCTGATAGTAAGGGCAGACCTATTTCTATATATTTATATTCCTATGACAGCAGGGGGAATCAAATAAGCCGGACTATGAATAACAGGACAGGCGACAAATTAGCTGAAACTACATACACTTATGACGCAAACGGAAAAATGATCATGTCCGAAACCAGGGATGCCGGGAACAACAGGATCAGTTCCACCAGATACTCTTATGACGGCCAGGGCAATCTTGTCAACCAGCAGGTGTTTAACGGCGCGGGTCAGGTTACATCGGTAATCAGTTCGGTATTTCAGGCGGGGCGTGAAATAAGGAACGAAATTGCGGCTCCTGACGGCAGCATACAGATGCGCGTCACAAACGAGTACGGGACGACAGCCAGCGAATTAACCAGGAAAACAATCGAAAACCTGAAGGGCGCTTCAAAGCAGATTATTCAGTATGAATATGTTTTCCGTCCCCGCCGGTAAAGTTAAAGAGGGAACAATTATGAAAAAAACGTTAGTTGTTTTACTGTTAATATGTTTTGTGCCGGTTTTGGTTTTTCCCGGTTCCGAAGAGGTTGACGTATATGCGTATCTGTACAGGGCATCGCTTACCAATTCGGCCCAGCTTGACATCCTGCAAAATATGGCGGAAGCGAAACTTACAGGCGCCGGAGAATTCTACGCATGGGCGCTGCGGCGGCTTGTCTCCGAGTATTCAAACATAAAGAACTCTACGGAAAGGAACGCCGCCGCCGAGCAGGCGATGATCCTGGCCGCTCTTCTTGGCGCGGAAAAATACACGCCGGCCGCCGCTGACCTGTGGCTGGTCGTGGACGGCTTTTCCGAGCCGCTGGTCAAGGCGGAGGCGATGATGGCGCTTGGCAGAATCCGCGCCACCGGTTATCTGCCGCATGTTATCCGCGTCCTGGATAATTTGAACATGAGGCCCACCCCCGACCGTCTTAACGGGGAAAGGATAGCGTTTGGCGCCATTATATCCCTGGAAAAATTCCAGGACCCGTCCGGTTACCTGCCTGTCTTCCTTGCGTCGGCCGGCTGGTATTCGCAGAGAATCCGGAATCAGGCGACAAAATCCCTTCCGTTCATTGCCAAAGATCCTTCGCCTTTTATGCTGGACGTTGTAAGAAGCCCGAAGTACGATTACCCCACCAAATTCCTCGCGCTTCAAACAATTGAAAGGGCCAATGTTGACGTTAAAAACAAGTCGGAAGTCGCTGTGGCGGCGCTGGCCGAGGGCCATAGGGCGATAACCAGCGACCAGCAACTCAGGACAGTACTTGCCAACATGAGAAAGCTGGCTCTTGGCATGATTAACCGTTACAGGCCCGACGACCGTTCCATATACTCGTTGATGGAAAGGAGCTATCTCAACGGCTTTGACTCCCAGGAGAAGATTCTCGCCATCAACGCGATTGCGTCCCAGAGAACCGATGAAGCCGCCGATATACTGTCAAAATTCCTGAAGGCTTTTAACGACACAGCCATTAACAACATTCCCTCGCTTAATACTGAGCAAAACCAGCTTATACGTGAGATCATCCCCGCTCTTGGCATAACGGGGCGTCCCCGCGCCAGGCCGGCTCTAAACGCCGTTGCTTCGCTTGACTATACCCCCGCCATAAAGAACCTGGCAACAGACGCGCTCAAGAAAATCCCCAACTGAGATAACTCTGCAAATTTGGGTATCCATCCTTTCATTTAGAAGGCTTATATGAAACACTTGTAGCTTTCATTTGAAAGTGATAATCTACCCAAAACAACACAGCCCAATTCTATGGAAGACGGCATGTAACGGAAAAGGAGAAAAGAAATGAAAATCAAAATAAAACTGAGCATCATGATGATCGCGATTGTGGCGATTGTAGCGGGCGGCCTTGCCATAATCCAGTTGGCGAGGTCAAGCGGCATAACCCTGGAACTTTCAAAACAGAAAACCATGTATCTGGCGCGGCAGAGAGCCGAGTACTGGGACGGACGCATGAACGGATATATAAACGTGCTGCAAACGCTGTCGAATATTTTTAACTTTTATGAAAGCATACCGGTGGGAGACAGGCGGCAGCAGTTTGAAGATAATTTACGGGGCGTTTTTGAGGACATGCCCGATTTTGTACGGTTAGCTACCACATGGAAGCCGAACGCCATTGACGGCAATGACGCGCGTTATATAGGGCGCATAGGCTCAACCCCCACAGGACAGTTCGCTTTTACCCTGACAAGAGAAACCGGAGAAATAAAAGCTATTACGGGTACCAACGTTCAGAGTACAATGGACTGGATTACAGGGCCTAACGCTAAAGTAGTCGGTATGACCGACCCCGCGCCGCTTAAGAATTTGGGAAAAGACACTTTCGCGGTCAGAATCATATGCCCCATTATCAACAAGCGTCTCAATGAAACAGTCGGAGCCGTAATCTGCCAGTTGGATGTTGCCATGATACAGCCCAAGATAATGCAGACTATCAAAGAGAACGAAGAAGTTACCAGCGCGGTTGTTTACTCCGACAACGGGTTTATTTTGGCGAATTATCTGCCTGCGTTTATAGGAAAACAAATTGACACGGAAACACAGTACGGCAAATACTTGAACGACGTAAAAACGGTTATAAAAAACGCGAAAGAATGGGAAGGCGAATCTTACGACCCCGAACTGAAAAAAAACATGATAATGGCAATAGCCAATATTCCCATTGGGGCTTCCCCGACAACGTGGTCAATGATGATCGGTTCAACGGAAGATTACATTTTGAAAGATGTTAACGCGCTGAGAAATTTTGTCATTATTTTAGCGTCAATAGCGCTTGTAGCGGCGGTAGTAATTATCTACCTTGTCCTGGGAAATACCACCGCCCCCATTGTCAGGGTAGCGGATACGCTTAGAGACATTTCCGAAGGCGAAGGCGACCTTACACGGACTATAGCCGTCAGTTCCAATGACGAAGTAGGCGACCTTGCCAAATATTTCAATAAAACGCTTGAAAAAATTAAAGCCCTTGTGATTCTCATTAAAAAGCAGGCCCAGGTATTGGCGGATATAGGCACTTCGCTGTCCAGCAACATGACCGAAACTGCGGCGGCGATAAACGAAATTACAGCTAACATCCAGAGCATCAAGGGCAGAGTCATAAGCCAGAGCGCAAGCGTCACCGAAACAAACGCCACAATGGAACAGGTTGTCGCGAACATCAACAAACTCAACGGCCACGTTGAAAACCAGAGCAGTAATATTTCCATGGCGTCATCCGCCATTGAGGAAATGGTGGCAAATATCAGTTCGGTCACCAACACGCTGATCAACAACGCAACCAATGTAAAAACCTTACAGGAAGCGTCCGAAGTGGGAAAGACCGGATTGCAGGAAGTTGCGGCTGACATTCAGGAAATATCCCGCGAGTCCGAAGGCCTTTTGGAGATTAACGCGGTAATGGAAAACATCGCCAGCCAGACCAACCTGCTTTCGATGAACGCGGCGATAGAAGCGGCGCATGCGGGAGAGGCGGGCAAGGGTTTTGCCGTAGTCGCCGATGAAATCCGCAAGCTGGCGGAAAGTTCCGGCGAGCAGTCCAAAACCATCGGCACGGTGCTGAAAAAGATAGCGGAATCAATCAAAAAAATTACAGTCTCCACGGACAAAGTGCTTGCCAGATTCGAGGCGATTGACTCGGGCGTAAAGACCGTGTCTTTGCAGGAAGAAAATATCCGCAACGCGATGGAGGAGCAGGGCCAGGGCAGCAAACAACTTCTGAAAAGCGCCGGCGGTCTAAATGAAATCACCCAGCAGGTAAAGAGCGGTTCCGAGGAAATGCTGAACGGCAGCCAGGAAGTAATGCATGAAAGCCAGAACCTTGAAAAAGTAACGCAGGAGATAACCGGCGGCATGAACGAAATGGCAAGCGGGGCGGATCAGGTAAACGTAGCGGTAAACAATGTCAATGACATGACCGCCAAGAACCGCGAAGCCATTGACAGTTTGATAAAAGAAGTTTCCCGCTTCAAGGTGGAGTAGTGTATAAAAACCGCGTTTCGCCGGGGCGTTTCAGAGAAGCGGAGCTTCACTCGCCCATTATCTTTATGATCGCTTCCGGCGTCTGCGCGCTCAGTATTTCCTGGCGTTTTTCCGCGCTTTTGAACAGCAGGCTGATTTCAGCGAGGAATTGAAGGTGCGGGCCGGTTTTTTCTACCGGGGAAAGGGTCATTATAAAAATCCTGCACGGCTGGTGATCCAGGGAATCAAAATCCACAGGATTGTCCGAAATCCCGATACAGGCGACTAGATCCGTAATAGTACTGCTTTTCCCGTGAGGGATGGCAATGCCGTGTTTCATCCCTGTGGACATTTTTTGTTCACGGTCCAAAACCGCGTTATATGCGGATTCCCTGTCAGGGATTTTTTTCGCCGCGACAAGTAAATCCAATAATTCGTTTATAATCTTGTCTTTGGTGGTACCTTTCAAATGGAGGTTAATGGTTTCCGGGGTGAGTACTGTTTTTAAGTTCATAATGGAATTATACAGCCATATTGCCAAAAAGTCAAATAAAAAATGACGGAGTTAGGACTTCCGGCTCCCATTCCCAACTCCTGCAATATGCAGTAACCTGTATAAAATGCTCAGAATCGTAAAAATAACCATTATTGCGCTTGCATGCCTCCTTGTACCGCACGCGGTTTTACGCCTTATCCCCTATCCCGAACTTGACAAGTACCGGGACAGGTCTTACGGATATGCGGTGCTTGACCGCAAGGGCAACACTTTGAGGGTATTTCCTTCCGCTGACGGCGTAAAACGCGAATGGATGCCTGTTGGCGAAATCCCCGCCGGTGTCCTGCGGATATTTGTCCGGGCCGAGGACGCGCGTTTTTATCTGCACCCCGGCGTTGATCCCTTTGCAGTCGTCGCTTCCGGTGTAAGAAACCTGCGGGCCGGACGTACCGTATCAGGCGCTTCAACGATCACCATGCAGCTTGCCCGTTTATTAAAGCCCCGCAGTCACGGCGTGCGCGGGAAACTGCTGGAAGCTTTTGACGCGCTCAGGCTGGAGGCGCGGCTTTCAAAAAAACAGATTTTGGAACTGTGGATAAACGGCATTCCTTTTGGAAGCAATATTGAGGGGCTGCAGGCGGCAAGCCGCGCCCGTTTTGGCAGAACGGCGAACGGCCTTGACGACGCGCGCGCCGCGCTTCTGGCCGTGATCCCCCGAAGGCCGGGCCTCTATGATCCGGCGCGTTTTGCAAACGCGGATCTTTCCGAAAACGCGGCAATAAACGCGGCGCTTGCCCTTGCCCGCCGCTGCCGCCTTGATCTGGACGAAGCCGCCCTGGCTGAGGCTGCCGCCGAAGCCGCTCCTGATAAACTTGCCGGTGAAAAAGCCCCGTTTTTTGCCCCGCATTTTACCGACCGTGTAAATGCCGGACTCCGTTTGAACCGGCATGTGACGCAGCCTGTGTACAGTTCCCTGGATCTTGATTTGCAATTGTATGCTGAAAAACGCCTTGCTTCTGAGCTTGCCCGGCTTGAAAACAACCGCGTTAGCAACGGGGCAGTGCTGGCGATTGACAATGCAAGCGGGGAGGTGCTTGCCTATGCAGGCTCGGCTTCATGGTTTGACGACGCGAAGGGCGGCAAGATTGACGGCGTGAGGGTGCGTAACCAGAGCGGCTCCTGCCTCAAGCCTTTCCTGTACGCGCTGGCGCTGGAAAAAGGGTTTGCGCCTAACGACATACTTCCTGACATTCCCACGATTTTCGGAAGCGGCGAGGCTTACAGTCCCGGAAATTTTAACCGCCGTTTTAACGGGCCTGTGCGTTTCAGGGTAGCCCTTGCGTCTTCGCTGAATATTCCGGCGGTTTACCTGCTTGAAAAGCTTGGGGTTCGGAATTTTGAGGAATGGCTTATTGAACTGGGCTTTGATTCCATAGCCGCATCCGGGAGCGATTACGGCCTGGGGCTTGCCCTCGGCAATGCGGAAGTCAGCCTGGAAGAATTGGCGCGGGCATTTGCCGTCTTTCCCCGGGGCGGCCTGGCGCTGGATCTGAGGTTTACCGCAGACGGGCAAAAGACGCAAGCGCGGCGGCTTATGTCGCCTTACAGCGCGTGGATCATCACCGACATACTTTCCGATCAGGCAAGCCGCTTTACCGGCTTCGGGCCTGCCCCGGCGTTTTCGACCGGATTCCCCTCCATGTTCAAGACGGGAACCGCGAACCAGTTTCAGCATATATGGGCGCTTGGGGCCAGCCCCCGTTATACCGTAGGCGTATGGATGGGTAATTTTTCAGGCGAGACCGTGATCGGCAGGACGGGCAGTTCAATTCCGGCGCGTATTGCCTCGGATATTCTAAAGGCATTGGAGCAAACAGCGTTAGGCGAAAAAAAATTTCCCCCGGTTCCTGACAGCGCCCGCGAAATGCGGATATGCTCCCTTTCAGGAATGGCGGCAGGCCCCTGGTGCGCCGGTTCCTTTCGTGAATGGCTGTCCGGGGAAAGCAGGGAAGTCGGCGGGTTCTGCGTCTGGCACAGGCAGTCGGGCGCGGCCCCGTCGTACCCCCCTGAATACCGTGCCTGGCTTGCCGAGCGTTTCCGCGCGGGAAGGTCGTCCCTTCAAGCTGAAGGCGCAGGCAGGATACGGCTTCCGGTTTCCGGCTCGGTATTCTATTTTAATCCCGCCCTGCCCCCTGAGGCGCAGGCAATCCGCATTGAAACTGTCGGCTTTGACTCCGGGGCTTTTGTGTACGCGAACGACGTTTTGCAGGGCAGTCTGAACAGCGCCGGTTTGTTTCATCTGCCCCTGCGCCGGGGCCGCCAGCGCATTGCGGTTGAAGACGGGGATTCGGTTAGCGAAGCGGAGATAGAAGTCAAATAGCAATTAGCAATGAGCAAGGAGCAAAGGAAGAAGAAGACCTCTCGCGGAGGACGGAGAGGAATTAGACCACAAGTTTTCCAGATTGAATATGTTGATTGACTGCCGTCTTAACGGCAGATACTTTATATTTACCTTATTTTTCTCCCTTTTTTTGTTTTTTTTATGTTTTGTGGTATAATCTTAGCAGGATACGCCCTTCGGCTGTCGCTTGCCCAATTATATCGTAATTTTTAGGAGAAAAAAGGATGAAGAAGATTGTAACACTTTGCACATTGATACTTGCGCTGGCGGTGTCGATTATGTTCACGGCGTGCCCCTCCTCAGGCGGGGATACAACCGAAGCAGACAACACGGCAATCGCTAACGCAAAAACGAAAATAGAAGAGGCGACATTTACCGCCGAGCAGGAAAACGTGTTAAATATCGTACAGGCGAAAGCGGCCGTGCAAGCGATTATAGAGAGACTTAATCTTGGTGGCGTAACGGCTGCCGTCGTAGGCGGCACCTTTACGGGGGCAAGAGCCGGTGAGGCAAACGGAACTTATCCATTTACCGTTGAACTTGCCAAAGGCACGGGAATCAAGCAAACGACAAAAAGAAAGACTCTGGTAATCAATGCAACGGCTGTCAAGGCGGGCTTGTACACAAAATCGCCGGTTTATATAACCTCAGACGACACGCCCGTTTTCACTTTCAACAAGGACGCGCCGAACGCTTCCTATATGCTGGCAGTTGCCTTCATAACCGATGCGGCGGGGATTTACACCCTGTATATTGACGACGATCTAACCGTTGCCACGGGCGGCAGCCCAGGCTTCGGCTGTATACTCTACCTAATCGGTCTGGGCAAAGAACGGACAATCACCCTTACATCTGCCGGTTCTCTTTTTACCGTAGATTCCGGCGCCGCTCTGATTCTGGGCGGCAACATAACGCTTAAAGGTTTTTCTGCTAACACAAGCGCTTTGGTAAAAGTAGACGGCGGCGAGTTGAGAATGAGAACCGGCTCGGCCATTACCGGCAATACCAATACCACTTCAACCGGTACCCAATACGGAGGCGGGGTGTTTGTGAACAGCGGAACCTTTACTATGGAAGGCGGGGAAATCAAACGCAATAGAGCATATAACGGAGGCGGGGTGTATATGTCTGGCGGAATCTTAAACATGGCCGGCGGAACGATCTATGGATCAGATGCCTCCAGCGGTCTCTGGAATACAGCCAATGTATCAGGAGAAGGAGCGGCATTACGTCGTGGGACCTCCTCTGCCAATGCCTACCGGGGGATTTTATCAGACGGCACATTTACTCGGAGAAGTGAGCTTCCTTCAAGCAGTGAAAGCACGATTAAAGTGGTCAACGGGGAGTTAGTGCCCTAATACAATGAGGAAGGAGGAATGAGGAATAAAAATATTCCTAATTCCTCACTCCTAATTCCTAATTCTTTCCCCCCCTCCTTTTCTTTCGTTAAAAAAAAAGCTATGCTTAAATCGTTATGTCTGACCGTCCTTTTTACGCCGACGGGCTAAAGTTCTCCTGTACGCGGTGTTCTTGTTGCTGCCGCCTTGAAAGCGGGTTTGTCTATCTTTCTGAAAACGATCTTTCAAGGCTGGCAAATAAGTTCGGGATGGATTATAATGCTTTTGTGAAAACTTGGTGCCGCTGGGTTCAATTTACACAGGACAGAGAGCGTCTGTCTTTGAAGGAAAAATCGAATTTTGACTGCATCTTTTGGAATACCGGATGCACGGTTTACAATGCGCGGCCCCTGCAATGCAGGACGTTCCCCTTCTGGGACAACGTTATATGCTCCCCTCGCGCATGGGAAGCTACAGGCGAAAACTGTCCCGGAATTAACAGCGGGAAACTGCATAGCAGGGAAGAAATCGACGGCTTTATCAGTCAGACTGACGAAGAACCGGTGATAGAACGGGAAGTGCGGGATTAATATGCCTATAGTAATAAAAAAAATTATTGTTATCGTCTCTTCGCTGCTCGGCCTGGCGCTGTTTATCGGTTTCCTCTTTGTTGCGGCTTTGTTTTATTTTATTTCCCCGCCGGTTTTTTCCCCCGATTCCCTAAGGGACAGGGAAAACGTCGTAATGGAGTTTGACGGGGAAACCTGCGTCGCGGTAAATTTTGATGTTGCCAGGGGGGAGAGCGCGCGGTCTGTCGGGGACAGGCTTGCCGATCTGGGGCTTATCCGCAGCCGCCTGTTCTGGCAGCTCGTCTGCCGCTACAGCGAAGGCCAGATAAAAAGCGGCAGTTACCGTATCGACATCCCCTCAAACTCAATCGCGATCTACCGTTTGCTGGTGTCGGGCAAGCAGATGCTGTTACGCGTAACAATCCCCGAGGGCCTCACCATGAGCAAAACGGCAAGGCTGATGGAAAACGCCGGAATCTGCACGAGCGAAGAGTTTATCTCCAGGGCCTCTGATCCGGAAATTATCAGCTTCTACCGCATCCCCGGCAAAAGCATGGAAGGCTACCTTTACCCGGACACGTACCTGTTCCCGTCGGGCTACCCTGCGGCGAAGGTCGTGCGGGCAATGGCGGACAATTTTTTTGCCAGGATCGAAAAAATGGGCGAAAGGATATCCTCAATGCCGCCGGACGAGTTAAACAGGCTGGTGATCCTCGCCTCCATTGTCGAGCGCGAGTACCGGCTTGACGAGGAAGCGCCGCTTATGGCAGGGGTTTTCAAAAACCGGCTGGATATTGGCATGGCTTTGCAGTCCTGCGCCACGGTGGAATACGTTATCACCGAGATACAGGGCAAGCCCCACCCGGAAGTCCTCTCGACACGGGACACCGAGATCCGCGACCCCTACAATACCTATATGCGGCCGGGCCTGCCGCCTGGCCCTATTGCATCTCCCGGAGAAGTCGCCCTCAGAGCCGCGCTTGACCCGGCAAAAAGCGAATACCTGTACTTCCGCCTGGTAGAAGCCGATTCGGGCAGGCACTATTTTTCAAGAACCCTTGACGACCACATAAAAGCCGGAAGGCTTTACACAAAGAGGTCTTCTTCTTGAGCCGGATCGCCAGGTCTACCATACAGGAAGTGCAGGATCGCATGGACGCGGTAGCCGTGGTGGAGGGGTATATCCGGCTTGATAAACGGGGAGGCCGTTATTGGGGGCGCTGCCCTTTTCATGCGGGGGGGCAGGAGCGTACCCCCTCTTTTACGGTTGACCCTGACAGAAAATGGTACCACTGCTTTGGCTGTGACAAGGGCGGGGGGATCGTTGCTTTTGTCATGGAAATGGACAAGATCAGTTTTCCTGAAGCTGTCAAAAACCTTGCCAGGAAATTCGGGATAGAAATCGTATACGAGAAAGGCACGGAAGGGGAGGTTGACAAGGAAGAGGCCGAATACACCCGCCGCGAACAGATCTTTGAGCTGTACCGCAGAACCGCCGTCAGCTTCCAACATTTTCTGCTGAAAAAACCCGAGGGAAAACCCGCCCTTGACTATCTTCTGTCCCGCAATATCAGCGCTCAAATGATCGAGCGTTTTAATTTGGGCTACGCCCCCGCGAACCGCGACTGGCTGTACCAGTTCCTCCGGGGCAAGGGCTATTCGGAGGAATTTCTTGACGGCTCAGGGCTGTTTTCCTCAAACAACAGGGGGATGGCTTTTTTTTTTAACAGGCTTATGTTCCCCATCGCGGACAGGCAGGGGCGCGTCGTCGCCTTCGGGGGCAGGGCGTTGCCTGTGCAGACTGATGCGGCTGTGGCTATAGGGGGCAAGGAGCCTCCCAAGTACATCAACTCCCGCGAGACCGGGGCGTATAAAAAAAGCCAGATTCTTTTCGGCCTGGATTTGGCCCTGCCTGAAATCCGGCGCGCCAAAACCGTCTACCTCGCCGAAGGCTACATGGATGTCATCGCCCTGCACCAGGCCGGCGTGAGTAACGCGGTCGCTTCCTGCGGCACGGCTTTCACGGACGATCAGGCAAGGCTTCTGCGTAACTGGGCGGACACGGCTGTCCTGGTGTTTGACTCGGACGAGGCCGGGCAGAAGGCCGCGTCAAAGGCCGTCATCACCTGCCGCAAAAACGGGCTTGGTTGTTCCTTGTGCCTGCCCGGATTGGACGGAGAAGATCAAAAAGACCCTGCGGATATTTTACAAAAATTCGGTGAAGACCACTTGAAAAGTTCAATGAAACGTGTTATAATTGACCTAGACTATCTTATCGCCAAGGCAAAAACCCAATTTGATGTTGCTGTCCCGAAAGGGAAAGCGGGGGCGCTTGCCTTGTTATACCCGTATCTTGACGCGCTGGAATCAAAGGCCGAGCGCAGCGCCTGCATTGAGGCTATTGCCGATGAAATGCGGGCGGATAAGGGCGCGGTAGATAATGATTATGAACGCTGGCGGCGCTCCAGCGAGAACGCTTCGGCAACAAGAGCGAAAGACGCCGATTCTAAGGAGGTTTCCGGTACTGAACGGCCGATACAGATGAACGACGAGTTGTTTCTGCTCACTGTGGTATCGGTCAATATAGAATTATATCCTGAATTCCGCGCTTCGATTGAGATGAAGGAAATTGAAGACCCTTACGCCAGGGAGCTGTTTGTCGCCCTTGAAGAGTGTTTTATTAACGAAGAAAGCGGCACGGACGCTTTTTTGGCGCGTATAAACTCAAGCAGCTTGCGTAATTTTATTGTCGAACGGGGAATATCCCCGGAATTCAGAGCCAATGAAAAGCGTGATCCCAAAAAGCTGATGGAGGATGGAATTAAGCGGGTTAAAGAGAAAAAAATTCGCCGCAGGCTTTCCGAAATCAATGCGGAACTGCGGATAATGGAACGGAATGCCGGCGATGCCGGTGATGATTTACAGGATCTTGTCGCTGAAAAAATGCAGCTTGACGCTGAAATTCGCAAATTGGAAGGTAGCTAGAGAATGCCGGATACACGAAAAACTGAAGTCAGAGCAAAAAGTAAAGCTGTTTCCACCGAAGAAAGCCCCAAAAAGGTAAAGGGGAGTCCTTTGCCCAAAAAAGCCGCGCCCGCAAAACAGGCTGCGGCTGACAAGCAGGCTGCGCCTGATAAACAGGCGGTAAAAAAACCGAGCCGGCCCAAGGCGGCGGAAAAGAAAGACGGGGAAGGTCTGGTCTCGTGCGCCGAGGCCCTGCGGGAACCTGGGGATGTCGGCGCTGACGCTGTCGCCAATGACGCCGCCGGAAGCGCTAACGGGGAAAACGCCGCCGCCGCTGTTACAGCGGACGGCAATAGCGCCGCAGGCGGCGCCCCTCTGGACCCGGCTGTTTTAAAGCTTTTAGAATACGCAAAAGAAAAAAAGACCCTCTCGTTTGAGGAGATCTCCGATTACCTGCCCGAGCATATTTCCGATACCGAGAAAATTGAACCGGTGCTGGCCCTGCTGGAAGCGAATAATGTGCAGATCACCGTTGACGACAACTCCGGCGAAGACGACGCGGATACCGGCAGCGCGAAAAAAACGGAAACGGGCAAAAAACGCGCCGCGCACAGCGATAAAGAAACCTCTTTGGTGGACGACCCGATCAGAATGTATTTGCGGGAGATCGGGCGCGAGAGCCTTCTTACGGCGGAACAGGAGATAGAGCTTTCCAGACAGATGGAGGAAGGCGAAAATATTATAAAAAACGTTATAAAAAAATCGGGAATGATTATTCCTGAATTTAACCGTATAGCCGAGGAAGCGTTTTCCAAAAGGGACCTGCGGGAGCTTAACCTTACAAAAAAAGAAACTACGGAGAAGATGGCCGAGCGGCGGCGCTTGAGCGCGTTCTACAAGGATTCCCTGCGGACTATACAGGGGGATCTGAAAAATTACATTGAGATTAAACAGCGGGTGATAGACAGGGGAGGGGATTACCTTGATGATAAGGATCTTACCGCCCTGCGTAAACGGATTGCCCGGATCATCAAGAACGCGGCGATACACCCTGATGAAATAATAGTGTTCTCCGAGAAATTTATCCAGGCTTCCAGGAAGATCAAAAAATACAAAAAAGAACAGGAGCGCATAGAAAAACATCTTAAGGTGACTTCCCTTAAAGATCTCCGCACTCTTGGACGTAACCTTACCATAAAGGAAGAAAGGGAACGGCTTGAGCAGGATCTCGGGCTTTCGTCCGATGAAATAAAAGAGAAGATCCGGCTTATCCAGGTGATGGAAAAGAAGCTCAGGGCAATGGAGTATGAGTTTGAGGAGACGATTGACAATATCAATCTGATGGCTAAAGAGATCCTTAACGGCAGGGTCCAGATGAAAAGCGCCAAGGACAGGCTGATAAAAGCCAACCTCAGGCTGGTTGTTTCCATTGCGAAAAAATACACAAACCGGGGACTGCATTTTTTTGACCTGGTACAGGAAGGGAATATCGGCCTGATTAAGGCTGTTGAAAAATTCGAGTACCAGAAAGGTTTCAAGTTCTCCACCTACGCGACCTGGTGGATACGGCAGGCGATAACGCGCTCCATTTCCGATCAGGCGCGGACGATCCGCGTCCCCGTGCATATGATCGAGCAGATCAACAAGGTTGTGCGGGAGTCGCGCCAGCTCATGCAGTCGCTGGGAAGGGAACCGACCGATGATGAAATAGCCGATCGGCTGGGCTGGCCTACTTCGAGGGTAAAGTCGGTCAAGAAGGTCGCCAGGGAGCCGATCAGCCTTGAAACGCCCATTGGCGAGGAAGAGGACTCCCTTTTGGGGGATTTTATCGAGGACAAGGACGTGGAAAACCCGGCAATCTCCACGGCCCATACTTTGCTGCAGGAGGAAGTCGCCGGAGTGCTTTCCACCCTGCCGGCGCGCGAGCAGGAAGTGCTGAAAATGCGTTTCGGCCTGGGCGACGGCTATTCCCTCACCCTGGAAGAAGTAGGGCTGCTTTTCAAGGTGACAAGGGAGAGGATAAGGCAGATTGAGGCAAAAGCGCTGCGGCGGCTCAGGCATCCGAGGCGGAGCATCAAGCTGAAAGATTTTTTGGATCATTGAAAATATTTTGATAAGTACTAATGAGGAGCGAGCATGGCAACCGAGAAAGATTTTGACAAACTGCGGATGTTGCAGGACATCCTTTCAAAAAAAATCAAGCTGGAGCAGGAGATTCTGGAAATACCCAAACAACTGGGGAATCTTGAGGAAGCGCATAACAGGACCCGTAAAGCGTTTATTGAAAGAAACCTGGAATATGAAAAAGTTAAAAGCGCCGAGGAAGAAGCCAGGACAAACCTGAGAGAAGCCGAAGCTGCAAGGGAAAAAGCGGAGCGTACCATTTCCGAGATCAACACCCAGCGCGAATACGAGGCTCTTGACAAGGAACGCAACACCGCTGAAAAAAACGAACAGCAGTTCGGCAAAGAAGTGCAGATGAAAGAAAAGGCGCTGATGGAACTTGACGAGCAGATAAAACAGCACGCGGCCCTTATTGAGCAGCAGGAAAAAGAGCTGGCTGAAAAACGCGCGGGGATTGAAGCGGAAATTGCCGTAAAGAAGAGACAGGCTGACGACCTTTTAAATGAAGAAAAAGTCCTGGCCAATGATTTGGATCAGGAAGTTGTGTATAAATTTGAACGTATCCTAAGGAATAAAATGGGCCTTGGTATTGTCGCCATTAAAGGCAATGTCTGCCAGGGCTGCCACATGATCCTTCCGGCGCAATTCTCCAACAATGTACGCCTTGGGGAAGATTTCATTTTCTGCCCTTACTGTTCGCGCATACTGTACTACGAAGAATCAGCCGACGGCGAAGATATCTTCTTTGACAGCGATGACGCAGGTTCGTTGGACGAGCCGGACGAAATAGATGAAGACGAATTCGAGGAGGACGACAAAGAGGAAGAAAAAGGGAATATCGACTTTGACGAAGCGTGATTTAATTTTTCGATGAACCAGGCCGCCGCCGTGCGTCCGTCTTCTGGCAGACGCGCGGAGGAAAGTCCGGGCTCCGCAGGACATGATGCCGGGTAATACCCGGGAGGGAAGCGAGGGGCGAGGAAACCTATGGTTTCCTTTGGCTTCCCCGCTTTTCGACAGACAGCGCAACAGAAAGCAAACCGCCTGAGCGTTTCCGGTATGCCGGATAGTGCAAGGTAAGGGTGAAACGGCGGGGTAAGAGCCCGCCTCGGCGGCGGCAACGCCGTTGGAACGGCAAGCCTCATCAGGAGCAAAGTCAAGTAAGTGGTGCGAATGGCTTCGCCATTCGCATGGGGGTTTGAACCTTTGGTTCAAACCCCAGGGTTTTTCCCTGGGGTTGACTCCCGGCCGGCGGTCCGTTGGTTAAACACGGGTAGGCTGCAATGGAAAGATTCCGGTAACGGGTCTTTAAGACAGATGGCGGCAGGTCCTTTAAAGGGCTTTACAGAACCCGGCTTATGGTTCATCGTTTTTTTTGTAAATTTGGGAGGATAAAATATGGAGAGTTATCTGGAGATGCTGCCCCTTAGCGGCATCGCAAAATACTCAGGCGGGCAGCAGAAGGACGCCATTCCCTTTGCCGGATACCCACGGCAGCACCCGTCGGAAAAAAACAACCTGATCCTTGTGTATGATCCCCTGGGGCCGGCTCCTACAGCGATGGAATTCAAGATTGAGGACGTTCTTTTTGTCGAAGAGGTTCCGTCACCGGTTACCGAGACAGGCGAGGGGGTGCCTATGGTGCAGCTTTGGGTACGCAAGGGCGCCCGAGGCGTTATTCTGGAGCCTTTTGAGGTGGACAAGCCGTTGCATTTTGCCAGTAAAACACGGGAAATTCGGGATCGGTTCGTTTAACAAAAGAAAAAAGAAGAAGGAAAAGAGAAAAAAGAAAGACGCAAAATGGAAACAGCCAGGTTTTTTTCCGCTAACGGCAATGCCGGTATCAAGTGCGGGCTTTGCAGCCATTCATGCGTTATAGCAAACGGCAGTTCAGGGATTTGCGGCGTTAGGTGCAATAAAGGCGGCAAGGGGCTTATTCCTTTTTACGGTTATGTGACAGCCCTTGCCCTCGACCCGATTGAGAAAAAACCCTTATATCATTTTCGTCCCGGTTCAAAGATACTTTCAGCCGGTTTTGCAGGCTGTAACCTCAAATGCCCGTTCTGCCAAAACTGGCATATATCGCAATCCGTTAAAACAAATTCTGATGACGGCGTCTCCTGCGGAGCCGATGCCCAGGGTGAAAAAATGTCTCCGGGGGATCTGGTTTCCGGGGCGCTTCATAAAGGCAGTAACGCAATCGCCTACACTTATTCCGAGCCTCTGGTTCACATTGAGTTTCTTCTGGACTGCATGGAGCTGGCGCGCAGGAACGGCATTGCCAACGTGCTTGTTACCAACGGCTGTGTGAACGGCGAGGCGGCGAATGAGGTGCTTGCGCTTACCGATGCGGCAAACATAGACCTGAAATGTTTTTCGGCGGAGACCTACTCGAAGGTGCTGGGCGGTGATTTGGACACTGTGCTTGCGTTTATAAAACTTGCCCTGGAGAAAAAAGTCCATGTCGAGCTTACGACGCTTGTCGTCCCCGGCCTGAACGACTCTGTCGAAGAACTTGACTCGTGCGCCGCTTTCATCGCGAATCTTCGCGCCGGGCCGTTACGCGAAACTCAGGCTGTTCCCTGGCATTTGTCGGCCTATCACCCCGAATACCGCTGGAACGCGCCTCCTACAGAAGCCAAATTCCTGTTGGAGATAAAAGAACGTGTTTCAAAAACACTGCCCTATGTTTACACCGGCAATATCCACGGAGAAGAAAACGCCACCGTATGCCTCCATTGCGGAAAGGCCCTTGTGCGGCGTTTCGGTTACAGGGTCGAAACGTTCGGCCTTGCGGCTCCCGCGCAGGGGGAAGGGGTTTTCCGCTGCGCCCGTTGCGGCGGCACGACGGGGATTAGGAATTAGGAATTAGGAGTTAGGAATTCGATATATTTACCGTTGACAAATACGGTCTAGACCGATATATTTTAAGAATAGGGTTGGGAGTGCTGCCTTTATGCGGTGCGTCGGGCTTTTGCCCGCCCGGCTCTCTTTTTTTTTGTTCAATAAATTTGAGCATAATGATGACACATACTTTTCCATAATAAAAAACTGTTTTGATAAAGAAGGCAATAACGAATATGGGTTATTTCAAGTGCTTTAAGGTTTCTATCTCCGGTTAAAAATATAACCTACGCCAATATGGGCAGAGGGGCTGTGGGTGAAATATTTGAATGAATTCCCAGATTCGTTCTTGCTTTGCTAAAAATAAAAAATTAGGGTATAATGCAATTATGACTGTTGAACAAATTGTTGAAATTCCGGCTGATTACCAGATATCCCTTACATTGCCCCGTTCGATTCCATCCGGTGTAAAGGCAAGAATCGTAATAAGTATCCCAGCCATGAGTACAGATAATAAAAAAGACTCTGTATATTTGAAAACCGTTGAAATTGAAGATGTCAGGCGGTCTTTGTGGCAAGAAATGATCAAACAGGGAACTCTCGATGTGCCAGTCGTAAGCGGTGATGGATGGGAAGCTCATGTCAGGGAAGCTTGAAGCTCTGGCCCGAAAGACTGATACCGCGCCGCTTTTAACATTTGACAAAAGCCTGGCAAACCAACTTTCCGGAGCGCAGCTTCTTTCTTAAAGTACAACATTCTTTTTAACAAGTGAGCCTCTTCCAATATTTTATTCAGCATACATTTCTGCCTTAATTGGAGTTTTGGAAAAAGCTCAAGCAACAAGTAACAAAGTAAGAGAAACCGTCTTCCCTTTGTTACCTGCTACCTGTTATCTGTCTTTTTCCCCCTACAAGTTAAAGGCTAAAAGCACGGACAGCGCGAACTCGGTAAATATTGTAAGACTCGCCATCGTAACCGTTTTGAACACCAGTGTTAAAATTCATATACAGGTGACCATAACCGCCTTCCGTAGATGACCAATAATATGTGTTTGAAAATCCCCCCAAGCTTTTTCTATGAAGATTTTGATACATTAAATCCAACTCCCCTATATCAGGAAGCCTCCAATTAGAAAAACCACCACCCTTGTGACTCTTTGCCTGATTATCCGCATCAGGCCAATTATAAGTACCCAGTTCCCCGCTGCACTCTTTGTACTGGCCGCCCTGGGCATAAAAGATCATCCCTCCGCCGGGGCCTGTGTCTCCAATTTTATACTCATTGCTCCCGTCTCCCTTTACCCTAAAGGTAAATTCGGCGTTGTTCTCGCTGTTGGTTGCGATTGTTACTTCGGCGTTAAAGTTGCTGCCTTTTAATTTAGGGCTAAAGCATATAATAAATGTAGTGGTGCTTCCAGGGGCAATAGTCATTGTAGCGAAAGGCTGCTGGTTCACGCTAAAATAACCGGAAGCGTTATTCGACAGATTGATGACGTTACCTTCAACAACATTAAACTTCAAGTCTGCTTTTCCAGAATTGCCTATGGTAAAGGTGACATCTTTATTGGTATTGAGCAGCACGGAACCAAAATCATAATCCCCGAAATGTGTAATGGAAGCTGCACCCGCTTTTAACGTTATCTGGGGTTCCCTGTTAACTCCCAAAGTCCCAAAAGTGCCTTTATTGTTGGGGTTATCTACATCGACAATAATCGTATTATCGTTAATAAGAACCACTTTTTGTTCGTTTTTATCGATTGTATAACGTTCATCAGTTCGTGCGTTGATTGGATTTGTTTTCCGCTTAAAGTAGATGTAGCCGTCGCCTTCCTGAACTGTCTTTGTAACAAATTTACCGTTTAATATTGATTCGGTACCTTGAGTAAATGTTACATTTGACCATCTTACATCGGTTATTTCTGAGAAAGACTCGTTTTGAATTTTTAGCGTAGTGCCAGTTGTCGAAGGATTACCCGGAGAAGGTTCGCCTGAAGAACTTCCTCTTTTAAATGTGATGGTAATAGACGCTGATTCAAATCCATCAGAATAATCCGCACGCAAAACTAAAGTTTCCCCTGAAAGAGAGCCTGTACCGTTCATGGTGCTGGAACTAAATCTATAAGTATTTCCGGCTTGAAACCATGTTCCATTATCATAATCCAAGCCCCCTTCGCCCCGTATTGTCATTACCCAGGTACTTTGGGCAATATCAAGCGTTATTACACTCCCGGAATAATTGCCTGTCCATGTGCCGGTAATATTGGCGTTATTTCCGGTTTTATTATTTATGTCGGGGCTTCCTGTATTATCCTTTTCAGGATTTTCAGGATTGAACAGATCGCACCCAACCAGAACCAGCGCCAAAATCGCCATTAACGCAAAAAATTTCTTCATTTTTGTTTCCTCCTACTTAAAAATGATTGTTTGTTCCCCGGTTTTTGTAACCGAGTTTCCATTATAGGTAAAGTTGTATATAAAACCATTCTTCACGGTAAAGTCGGGAATGGTGGTGTTTGCGAATGTTGAGACTACCTCATAATTCTGGTATAGTTTGCCGTCGGTAGGTATGCCCCCCTCAGTGCCAAGCGGCAGTTTATAAACTCCGGTTTTGCCGGGTACAACCGAAATATTGCCGTTGCCGGTCTGTTTGAATACAGTCCCCAAATATTTCAATTCAAATTGTAGACTTGAAGAATTTATAATTCTGATGAACGCATTGCGGAATTCAAGATTTCTCGGCTGAGGTATCTGTTTGGTGTAGGATTTGTCTGCCTCTACCACAAAATTGATTTGCACATTGGGGTCAATGCCGCTTGCGATTACCTCGCCGCTTTCCGTGTCAAATGCGTTGTTTATCCGGTACAGGTACTCAATGGAAAAGGTCGAGCCTATGCCGTGGTTATCGCTGGTACGGACATCGACCCTTTGCGACCCACCCGCAGACAGTTCCAGCAGTACCGGGCCGCTGAAAGCGTCCTGATGAACCACAACTTTATAACCCGATTCATTAACAAATGTTACCCTTCCGGTTTTTACCGCCGGATTGGTATTTCCATTATTGTTATTTCCGTTGTTTCCGTTATTGGAATTGTTGGGGTTATCGGAATTATCGGAATTGTTTGAGTTGTTCTTGTCTTTTGAATTGTCACTCGTATCGGAGGGACAGGCGGCAAAGATCAACCCGATGATCAGGAAAAAAACAAAATTTTTCATTACAATTACCCCTTTACAAAACAGCTAACGCAAGCCGCCCAAACCAGCAATTGCCAATTTGGACAGCCTGAACGCAAAAATTACAGGGACGCTATATCATTGCTCAAATCGCGCGGATTGGCGCTTTCAGTAAAGGTAAAAGAATAACCTGCCGCTGTTTGCCCACTTCCAGAAATCGAGATGGTGTAGTCATATCCGTTTTTGAGCGTAGGCGTTTTATTTTCACTATCCAGAATAGGTATTTGCAGGGCCTGATTGTAATAGGTAAGCACGATGGCCTGCTGTGTTCCGGTATTGGTGCTTGCGATTTCATAGGTGAGGGTTTCGCCTGAACCTATTGAATCATAACCGTTCTGGCTGTTAATCCGGTTGGTTCCCGAAAGGGTAACCCGCCCGCTCTGATTCATCACGCTGTTGGTAACGGTGACGTACGCAACCGGGGAACTCAGCGTTGCTTTTATGCTGTCCCATGTAGCCCCTTGATCGGCGGGGAGGGTATAAGCCTGAATTGCGCCGCCGGTTGCGGACCTCGGCGACACGCCGACTGTTTCAAACTGGCTGGTAGGTTTCAGGGTGGTTACCTGGCTGGTCCTTCTGTTAAAGTACACAAACACCGGATAGATGGCAAACCCTTCGGTATTATCGGCATAGAGGAGCATATTGGAAGCCAGGGCGGGAAGAAATCCGATTTTTTCACCGTCAGGGCTGTCTTTCCGCAGTTCCATGCCTATACGCCCGAGGTTGGTTACTCGGTACGCGTAATCACCTGTAAAATTGGGGCTGATTTCTGTACGGAATCTTTTGCCCTGCCCGTAAGTGGCCATTGCCGAATATTCAATTTTTGCCCTGGTCAGAGTGGTCTTGTTGGTCACATATTCGTCTCTGGTCATGCCGCGCAGAATCATATAGCCGCCGACATTGAAATCGTCCACATCGTCCGAAATATCAACGGTCTTACTGCTTAAAGCCCTGACCCCGCCCAGAATGTTACTGCTTGTAGGGGTCTGCCCCTGGAACAGTACCATGTCCTTTGACGTGTTGTTGATCACAGTCAGGGTTCCGTTCGGTTCGTTAGCCCAGTTGATACCGTCGTTTTCGTTGCCTGTTTTGTTTCCGTCTTCATTTCCGGTTTTGTTTCCGTCTTCGTTGCCGGTTTTATTCCCGTCTTCGTTACCGGTTTTGTTTCCGCTGTCGTTTTTATCCTTGTCATCAAGACCGGGACACCCCGCAAGGCCCAAAACAAGCCCCAGAACCAGCAAAAGTACTGAAAATTTCAGTATTTTTCTCATTTTTTGCTCCTTCTCGATAAATTTCCGCAGGAATACTCCTGCGGGTTTGATATGGAAACGCCGCTGTTTACGGCGTCAATCCCTAAAGCTTTTCTGGCGGATTTTTCCGCAAAATAGGCCAAACGGACCCATGCGAGTAAATCGGCCCTGTTATCCGGCGTGAGCAGGCGTGAAATCCTGACGGCTTCGGCTTCGTTGTTTGGCATATAGCTCCTTTATATACTATTGATATATTAATACCAATAAACGATAAAAAAGTCAAGGGTTTATTAAGCCATTGATATTTTCGTTGTAATTTCTCAATTCACCCGATATTCTTAGAAGTAAAGAAAATGAACATACTCGACCGAATTCGGTTTGTTCGTAAGACTTTGGGCTTAAAACAAGGGGAATTTGCCCTTAGAATTGGTCTAACGCAGACAGCCCTGTCAATGATAGAACTGGATAAAACTACCCTCACCGACAAGAACATAAAGCTGATATGCGCTACTTTTGCCGTTGACGAGAATTGGCTGCGGACGGGAGAGGGGGAAATGTTCGGCGCCCAGTCGCCCTATGAAAAAGAGCTTCTGGAAATTTTTGGCAAACTGACCGCTGACACTCAGGAATTTATTTTGGAGATGGCAAAAAGCCTGCTGAAAAGGCAGGGGAAAAAGAATGAGGAATTAGGAATTAGGAATGAGGAATAGGCTTTCATGCATTCCGCTTTCGTATTTTTTTATTCCTAATTCCTCACTCCTCATTCCTAATTTTTTCCTTGACTTTTTCTCTCGACTAAATTACTATTGAAAAGTAATTTAGTCGGAGGTAAAAAATGTATATTTATCGTCATGCGGCTGGAACTCTCGCAAGGCTAAGACGGTACTTCGGCGCGATTCTGGTAACAGGTCCTCGGCAGGCCGGAAAAACAACCATGATTGACGAGACTGTTATCAAAGAAGGCGGGAAGAAAGTAAACAAGGTTACTCTGGACGATCCTGTATGCCTGGAAACTGCCATAAATGAGGCTGGAAGTTTTTTTAAGGATTATAAGCCGCCGGTTTTTATCGACGAAATCCAGTATGCGCCCGGCCTTTTTCATTATATCAAAATAATCGTAGATAATGAAAAGAAAAACGGCCTGTTTTTTCTGTCAGGCTCGCAGCAATTTTCCATGATGAAGGGTATAAGCGAAACCCTTGCGGGCAGGGTGGGCATCATTGATATTTTGGGGCTTTCACTGAGGGAAATCAATAATGATACTTTTAACAAACCTTTTTGCCCAACCAAAGCCTATATTGAAAATAGAAAAAATAATTTGCAAAAATATGACTATGATACCCTGTGGAAAATAATCTGGCGGGGGACAATGCCAAAACTCCACGCCGATCCCAAATTCCCTGCCCATAGTTATTATGCCTCATATCTGCGGACCTATATTGAAAGAGACGTAAGGGCTTTAATCAATGTCGGTGATGAAAAGAAATTTCTTGCGTTTATCCGCAGCGTTGCGGCAAGAACAGGGCAGATGCTTAATATTGCCAAACTGGCGGAAGACACCGATATTTCAAGAAGCACCGCCGAAAGATGGCTTTCAATTCTGACAACGGCCAATATTGTTTACCTGTTACGCCCATTTCATGTGAATATTAATAAACGCGAAATAAAGGCTCCAAAACTCTATTTTCTTGAAACAGGGCTTATAAGTTATCTAATCGGCTGGGATACGCCGAAAGTTTTACGAAACGGGGCTATGGGAGGAGCGGTTTTTGAAACATTTGTAATCGCTGAAATCATCAAAAGCTATATCAACACGGGAGTTCAAGCGCCGCTTTATTATTATCGGGACAAAGAACAAAGAGAGATAGATTTGCTTATCTGGAAGAACGGCAGCCTGCATCCCATAGAAATAAAAATGACAGCTAACCCGAATAAAAGCCATGTCGCCGCTTTTAGCGTCCTTGATAAACTGCAAACCCCTTACAAAAGGGGCGAAGGCGCGCTTGTTTGCTGCTGTGACGAATCTGCTTCCCTTACCGCTACTGACAAGGCAATTCCGGCGGGATACCTGTAACGGCCCTTGCGTTATGCGCTACCAGACAAACTTGCACAACAAAAACGTGCATACGCCGATAAAGGCGCAGGTTGAAAGTATGTAAACCCACAGGGGGAGTTTTCCGGTTGGACTCGGAGGGCTGTCGGAGGAATTTTTGAAAGAAAATTTATTTACGGATAAACTGTCTGCGGATGATTTATCTGCGGATAGTTTATCCGCGCCCGGCGGGGCGGAGTAACCGCAGGAGGGGCAGCCGTTTCTGAAGGATGATTCGTCCCCGATGTGCCCGCAGGCGGGACAGCGCACGGACGCAAAATACCTCCCGCAATGCTGGCAGGATTTCGCGTTTTGACCGACTTCGCTGCCGCAGTTATCGCAAAAAAAACGCGGTTTCTTACTCAATTTCGCTCTTGTTTAGGCGGCGGGCTTTGCCTTGCCTTCTGTACCGGCATCAGCTTTAGTACCGGAGGCTTCTTTGGACGCGCCGCTTCCTTCGGATGCGCCGTCTCCTTTGGAACCGCCGTCGGCCCTGGGGCAATCGCCTCCCTTTGGACAAGTGTCGCTTTTAGCGCAAGCGTCTTTTTTGGAACCTGCGCTCTTGGGGGCGCCGGATTTGTCCTTGTCGGTGACATAAAAACCGGAGCCTTTGAAAATTACTCCGACACCGCCGGAGATAAGCCTGCGTACCTGTTCCCCGCATTCAGGGCACTTCTTGACAGGCTCATCGCTCATGGACTGAAAAACCTCGAAGCGGTGGCTGCATGTTTTACATTCATATTCATACGTGGGCATGGTAACATCCTTAACCAGGAACACTATAGCGAAAACAGGGAAAAAAGTAAAGATATATCATTTGCGCTCAAGGGCGGCAACTTTAAAAACACGGTGTTGTTGTCCTGGACAGCCGGGTTTGCAAACAGCAGCGACGGGAGCATCGCTGCGCCGTCCTGGGCGGATGCCGCGACTTTAGGGGGCGGCGTAAAATTGCGGCGGGCGAGGAAGAGAAGGTTTGTCAGTATCCTTGCCTGGCCGATGAACTTAAATTTAATTTTTATCTGCGCTGTATACTTTTGGCCTTCTTCGGGAAACAGGCAGATAAAAAGCTGTTCAGCCGGAAATTCCAGCGGGATGCCCATATCATTGAGAGTTTTTTTGAGAATAGCGCCGGGATCGGGAAGCCAGCAGGATAAGCTTGACCCCCCGGCGAATTCGAAAAAGCCGTCGGGAATTTTGATTCCGTCGGAAGAGGCCATGGGATTGCGCGGCGCCTTTGTCATGGTAGCCAGCACGTACGCGAGTTTCGGCTTCACCACAACGGACATTTGCGCCGCTTCCGAATACCAGTAGTCGCTTCTCGGGAAAAGGGAACGCAGCCTTACCCAGTCTTTGTTCGCCCCGAAAGCTATGCTTGAACCTGACGCGGGATAGCTGCCCCATGTAACAAGCTGGAAGCGTCTGGTTTCTTCAGAAGAGGGCATAAAAACCGCCATCGCCGCGCTTTGCGTTCTGTCAAGCATCTGTTTCATGTTTTTATCGGCCATCGGGAGATAGCTGATCCCTTCCAGAATCGGCCTTGCGCCCGCCACATCAATTATTACATAAGCCGAAGCCCCTTTATCCAAAGGCACAATGCCGCTTTCAGAGGGCAGCTGCTCCATTATCTTAGGCACGCTTTTACATGCAAAAGAGCAAATAGCAGGTATCAAAGAGCAAAGTAAGAGAAGGATGTCATATCTTAACTTTGCTCTTTGCTCTTTGCTCTCTGCTCTTTGTTTATTCCTCATTCCTCATTCCTCTCTATTTTCGCCATCCAGGTTTCGTCTCCCGCTTCAAGCGGGATCTGCCCTTCGGCTTTGCCCCAAAGGGTCTGCGTCGCCAGGATCTCCCCGGCTACGCCTGCGCCCAGGCTGTCCCAGGCTTTTTTTAGTTTATCGGAACCGAAAACGGTCAGCTTGATGCGGTCGGTGACCTGCATGCCCATTGTTTTTCTGCTGTTCTGCACGCCCCGGATCAGGTCGCGTATGTCGCCTTCCATGCTCAGTTCGGGCGTTATTTCAGTGTCCAGGCCGACGGTGAGGGTTCCCTCGTTGAGTATGCGGAGGTTCGCCTTCTCGTTGCGCCTGATGTCGAGCTTGTCGGCGGTGATTTCCACGGCGCGAGTCTTTCCGTCCGCAAGCTGTACGTCCAGCGAAAGGGACGCGCCTTCAAGCAGGCCGCGGATTTCGTCCTGCCTCAGCGCCTCTATCTTCGCGGCGGCGGCGTTCATGTCTTTTCCCAGTGTTTTGCCGAGTACGCGGAAATTGGCTTTCACGCTGTATTCTACAAGGTCTTCCTCGTTGTCGCTGAAAGAAACGTTTTTAACATTAAGCTCTTCGCGGATAATTTCCGCCATTTCCAGCAGGGCGCTTTTCTCTTCGGGGTTGCGCGTAACGAGTTCGGCCGTGCGGAGGGGCTGGCGGACTTTGATATTGTACTGGGAGCGCAGGGCGCGGCCCATCGAAACGGCCCTTTGAACAGAGGCCATGCGGAATTCCAGGGAGCGGTCGCGGCGGCTTTCTTTCGGCAGAGGGAAATCCGCCAGATGCACCGATTCCGGATCTGTTTCCTTGCGGAGGTTCTGCCAAATCGCGTCCGTGGTGAAGGGCATAAAAGGAGCCGCCACTGTGATCAGTTTTTTGAGAACCTCGTACAGCGTTCCGTATGCCTCGGTTTTGTCGGTATCGCCCCCCTCTTCTTCGACCGCCCTCCAGAAACGTCTGCGGGATCTCCGTATGTACCAGTTGTTAAGGAAGTCGATGAAATCCAGTATGGGGTCTATTGCCCTGGACAAGTCGTAGGCGTCAAGGGCGGAGCCGACTTTTTCCGCAAGGTTTTCCGCTTCCGAGAGTATCCACTGGTCAAGCGGGTTGCCGGGCCTGTCCGGGGCGCCTTCGGCTGTTATGCCGTCTATGTTGGCGTAGGTTACAAAAAAGCTGTAGGCGTTCCAAAGCGGTATGATGATGCTCTTCATTACGTCGCGCACCCCCTCGTCGCTGTAACGGAGGTCGTCGGCTTTTACCACGGCGGAATTGACGAGGAAAAGCCGCAGCGCGTCCGCCCCGAAAGAGTTGATCACCTCCATCGGGTCGGTAAAATTGCGGAGGCTTTTGCTCATCTTCTTGCCGTCCGAGGCCAGCACAAGCCCGCTGACTATGCAGTTCTTGAAGGCCGGTTTTTTGAACAGCGCGGCGGCGAGGATTGTTAAGGTGTAGAACCAGCCCCGCGTCTGGTCAAGCCCTTCGCTGATAAAGTCCGAGGGGAAGTGGCTTTCAAAAAACTCCTTGTTTTCAAAAGGGTAGTGGCTTTGCGCGTAAGGCATGGCCCCCGACTCGAACCAGCAGTCCAGCACTTCGGGGACGCGGCGCATTACCCCTTTGCACGTACAGGGGAAAACGATCTTGTCTACAAAATGCTTGTGGAGGTCGTCAGGGTACGTGCCGGAGAGTTCCTGCAGTTCTTTTCTGCTGCCGACGCAGACGGTTTTCCCGCAGTCCTCGCAGCGCCATATCGGCAGCGGGTTGCCCCAGTAGCGGTTGCGGCTGATGGCCCAGTCACGCGCCCCTTCCAGCCATTTCCCGAATCTGCCGTCCCTTATATGGCCCGGGACCCAGAGGATTTCGCTGTTCGCCTTTAGCATGTCTTTCTTGATTTTCTCGATATTCACGAACCACGAGCCGACCGCCCTGTAGACGAGCGGGTGGCCGCACCTCCAGCAGTGGGGGTAGGAATGGAGTATCTGCTCGCGTTTGAAGAGTTTGCCTTCGGCCTTCAGCCTGTCCATGATCGCTTTATCGGCGTCTTTGACGAACTGCCCGGCGAAATCATTCACTTCTTCGGTGAATCTGCATTCCGCGTCTACGGGGCAGATTACGGGGATGCCGGTATTCTTCAGCACCCTCGCGTCGTCTTCGCCGAAACCCGGCGCGGTGTGCACGATGCCCGTGCCGTCGCTTGTCGAAACAAAATCCCCTGGATACGTGCGGAAGGCGTTCCGCCCCGCCGCTTCCTTAAAGTAGGGAAACAGCGGCTCGTATTCGATTCCTAACAGATCCGCGCCTTTTTTGCGCCAGACGATTTTGTATTCGGACTCGTCTTTGAAATAGGCGGGAAGGCAGGCCTCGGCGAGGATATAATAATTAGGAATTAGGAGTGAGGAATTAGGAATAGAGAGATCCTCAATTAGAACGTAGTCGATATCGGGGCCGAGGACGATGGCCAAGTTTGAGGGCAGTGTCCAGGGAGTGGTAGTCCAGGCGAGAAAGTAAACATCCCCTTTGCTCATTGCTAATTGCTCATTGCTCATTGCTTTAAATTTCAGGGTGACCGCCGGATCATGCACGTCCTTATAGCCTCCGAGGTTCAGTTCGTGGTTGGAGAGGACTGTGGCGCAGCGGGGGCAGTAGGGGAGTATGTAGTGGCCTTCGTATAACAGGCCCTTTTCGTGGAGGGACTTCATTACCCACCATATTGTTTCCATGTAACGGGGTTCCATGGTCTTGTAATCGTTGTCGAAGTCCACCCAGCGTCCCAGGCGGGTTATTGTCTGCCGCCATTCCTGCACGTAGCGCAGCACGGAGGCGCGGCAGGCTTCGTTGAATTTCGCTATGCCGTATTTCTCGATTTCCGTTTTGGAGTTCAGTCCCAGGTCTTTTTCGATGAGGTTCTCGACGGGCAGGCCGTGGCAGTCCCAGCCGAAGCGGCGCTCGACTTTTCTGCCTTTCATGGCCTGGTAGCGGGGGATGATGTCTTTAATGGTGTTGGGCACGAAATGCCCGAAGTGGGGGAGGCCGGTGGCGAAGGGGGGGCCGTCGAAAAACACGAATTCGTCCGGCGGGGAGCCGCCGCCGTGCGGGCCTTGCCCGCGCTGCGAGACCGATTTTTCAAATATATTGTTCCGCTCCCAAAATTCGAGTATCCCTTCTTCCATTTTCGGGAAATTCACCTTGGCGTCCACTGGCTTATACACGTCTTCCTCCTGTCTTGAATATGACATACCAAAGAGCAAATAGCAAGGAGCAAAGGAAGAATGAGGAATTAGGAGTGAGGAATGAGGAATAAAGACAGTGAGCAGTTAGCAGTGAGCAGGTAGCAATGGAAGAGGAAGACCTTCCTCTAAGCCTGAGGAAGCCCCTCCTCTAAGCCTGAGGAAGCGGCCCCTCTAAGCCTGAGGAAGCGGCCCCTCAAGCCTTGAGGAAGCGGCCCCTCGGCGTTTGTCACTGAGCCGTCAAAGCGAAATCGGAGCGCATCTCCCGCGTTTGCTTGAGCAGGGAACTGTGCCCTTTCGCGGAACTCTGGGTAACAACCCGCAGCTTGTACGGGGAACCCTCTTTC
>Ga0268262_10000644_pt1 | contig 45263 bp, 49 predicted proteins | sample TergutNc150P3_FD_190354 | JGI IMG/M metagenome (GOLD analysis project Ga0268262, IMG submission 190354) | Nasutitermes corniger P3 segment gut microbial community from laboratory colony in Florida, USA - Nc150 P3 (SPAdes) (version 2) | ecosystem: Host-associated > Arthropoda: Insects >... | reverse complement strand
GCCGGCAAGATCGGCAGCGCGAACGTCAGCAGGTTGGCTGAAGGTTCGTATGTCATCAAAGGCGCGCTCGTTGGGAAAGACGGCACGAAGAGCAAGGTCTCCTTCGTGTTCAGCGTAGTGAAGTAAGGTTGTATGATGTAGGGGCGTTGCGTGCAACGCCCCGCTTTTGACGTAAAAAGCGGCGATACCATGGCCTACCGTATCCGCCGCCAGGCCGGTGACGAGACCAACCACTTCCTTCTCGTCGCCGGCCGCTTTTTATTTTCCAGCCTTTAAAATCAAAAGCTTTTAAATCATTTTCAGACGAAAGGCGCTTCGCGCCTTTCATAGGATATGCGGGGCTAAACCCCGCATATAAAGTCAACGTCAACAGCAACGTCAAAATCTTTTGACTTTTAATCCTATTAATCGTGTTAAATCCTAAAAATCCTAGTTCAGACAATGTTTTGACGTTATATGCGGGGTTTAGCCCCGCATATCCTATGAAAGGCGAAGCCTTTCGTCTAAAAAAGAATTTGACTTTAAAGCATTTGACTTTAAAGCATTTGATTTTAAAGCATTTGACTTTAATGTTTTAATGATTTTACTCAAACCAATGAATATTAGCCTGCTGCGAAAACTCCGGCAGCGTATGCACCGGCGTCGCCGCCGTGGTGTGAACTACCAGCCCGTTGCCTGGGCCTGTCGATGCGTAGATGGAGATGTTTTTGCAGTTGCATGAGTTGCGTATCGCGCGCGTCATGTTGAAGACGTCCCGCAGGATTTCCTCCTTGGAAGTTTTTTTCGTCTTGTACTCCACCCTGTAGGTGCCGCTTTCGTTTCTGTACGCGTCTACGATGTCGCCGAACTGCGTTATGGCGGCGTTGACGGAGTTGACGTCGTCTCCGAAGATCTCTTTCATGTGCGCTTCCGTCTCCCGCGCTTCCGCCGTCTTGTTCATTTCGCGGTAGGTCTGCAGGAGGCCGTGCCAGGCTTGCAGGTTGTAGCGGTTGAACGATATGGCGATTTTGTAGAATTTGACCTGTTTGTCCAGATCGGAGGAGTTTGTTTTGGCGGAGTCGACGTAGTTGCTCGCCTGCTGTTTCTGCTGGTTGTTTATGCTGCCGCGCGGTTTGCCGTTGTCGCGGCCGCCGGTGAATTGCCGCTCCGGGTCTATGTCGCCGACGCCGCTGCCGCTGCCGCCGGCCGATGCCGCGCGGCTGTCCGAGGCGCCGCCGCCGCCGTCGCTACCGTTGCCGCCGTCGCTTGATTGGTGCTTGATGCCTTTTTCTCCGGCTGCGGACTGTATAGTGATTTTCTTTATGTTGTAGGTTTTGCTCTTGGAGATGTAGAAGAGCAGGGCGAAGAGCACGACCGACGCCGCCATGATGATGGAGACCGCGCGGTTTCTGCGGTTCGCCGCCGCTTCGGACTTCCGCAGGTTGCCGATCATGTCCGAATTGGCGCGGATGCCGTGGCCGCCGGATCCGCTACCGGAGCCGCCGCCGCTGCCGAATCCGGTTAATTCGCCGTGGTCTCCGGAACCTTTTTTGCCGCCGTGCGGATCTTGATGGTGGTGGTGGGATATCGCGTCCAATATGGACACGGGCGGCGGCGCGGGGCCGAACGCGCTGCTCGGGGTGACGTTTTCGTGCGGGTGCGCCTCGTCGTGCCGCGCCGGGCCCACCGACTTTATATGCGCGCCGCCGGGGATGTCGGTGTCGTTTATGACGGAGTCGTCCTCCGTCCCGTCCGCCTGCACGATCCGGAAGCCCACGCCGAGCGCCTTTAGCTTTGAGACGTGCTGTTCGGCGTCTTTGAGCTCCGTATTCTTGAAGAGCACCGCCGGCATCGTATTCACCTGTTCAAGCGCCTCATGCATAGACAAATACCGGTCGGCGCCGACCATGAGCCGAGCCACCGCCTTCTGAACATTGCTGTCCGGAATAGAAACCGCAATAATGTCGAATGTCTGAGGTTTCGCCATATACATAAGATAATATCTGCCGGCCGAAAATGTGTTGATTTTAAAACGGGGTCCGATTAATGTCAGTAATACGGGGCGGCCGCGGGTAATATTTGACCGTTTTTTAGGGCGGATAAAACGGATTTTTTATAGAAAGGGGTTGATTTCCGGCTCGTAAAGAGGTATATTATATGAAGAGGGGGTTGACGTTGTGGAACTTAAGCGAATAGAGGGCGCGTGGAGTAATCTAGAAAATTTGGAGGCGATAAACCCCGATTTTTGGACGGGAGACGAGGGGTATACCAACAATTGCGGAAACTGCGCGGTGGCGAATGAATTGCGTCGTCAGGGTTACGATGTAGAAGCGAGGCCGAGCGACGGTATGCGTATCAATGAATTGGCCGAGATGTTTGACGGAGCTAAGGTACAGTATGCGGCGCAACTGTCAACGACCTATGAGCCTAGCGAAATGAAACAGAAAATCGAGCAAGATGTCTTGAAATGGGGAGAGGGCGCAAGGGGAGCGATTAGAGTGGAATGGATTGTGGATACTGATGGCGCGAATGGACACATCTTTTCCTTGGAAGTGCGTGGCGGTGTTGTTAATTATGATGACGGGCAAAAATGTAAAGAGAATGTAAAGCACTTGGAGCGAATGAAGCCGCAAACTATAGCTTATGTCAGGCTTGATAATACAAAGCCTAATGATAAAGTAACAAAGGCTGTAAAAAATAGGAGGGAGTAATGATAACTTTACACGAAGCGTATCTTAAAGTGAAAAGCGATCGAGCGAAAAAAGGCCTTACACGTTTGAATTCCTGTAGGGATTACGGGGAGTTTTGGGGTTTTTATTTTATAGACCCGACAGAGAAACCTGGTATTGACGGTCGTGCCGATATTACCGTAAACAAAAATACGGGAGATATTCGTTTTTTCAACCCGATAATGGATTTTGACTTATTCGAGAATGCAATACCTATACCCATAGAGCAGTTTGCCGAATACAACGTAGCAATATAGGAACAAGGTCGCTATAGGGTGCCCCCCCGTGGGATCACTCTATTCGCACCCGATCGATCCATATCAGAAACTTCTCCCCCTTGCCGGCTCGGATTTCCACTTCGATATCGTTATTATTGATGCCGCTAACTTCTTGAGAACGCGGCGGCAGGGGCAGTTTAAGCGCGGCCCAGCGGTCTGACTTCCAGGCGTTGTATTTGGCGGTTTTTTTTGTATCGAAGTCGGGGGCGTTGTGGTAAATCCACTTTTCGTTCGAGCGTCTCAGGCGGATTGAGAGGTTGCCCTCTCCGCGTATGTTCAGCGTCAGGAATTTTTGCGACGGCGCGGCGGTCAGCGCCACCCTTGCCGCCGTGCGGTTTTCCGACTCGTGGAGGCCGCTTATCCGCAGGCAGTGCGAGCCTGTTTTGGCGCGGCCGGAGTCCCGTTCCACCGAGAAGCGGCTGTCTCCGCTTATCCAGCCGTCGGTCGAGACGGCGAAGTCGCCTACCGTCAGGGTAGGATTGACATCGGCGCAGGGGATATTGATGCTGTCTGACAGGAGCTTAGACCTAGTAAGTTTGGCGGTTATCGGGAGGTGGTCGGAGTAACCCTCGCCCTTGTGGTATTTCTCCTTTCCCTTGTAGTACATCTGCCATCGGTACGGCGCGCCGTCCCTCAGCAGCCGCCCCTCCCAGGTGAAGGCTTGGAATGATCCCGGCAAGTATGAGTACCCAGCGGTGTCGAACATAGAGGCCGGCATCAGCATATTGTCTATGGTATTCTTGGCGCCTCTGTAGATGTAGCTCATACGGGAGCCCTCTTCCACGTCGAGCCACAGGTTGTAGTGGCAGCCGCCGCAGGAGGGCAGCTCGCGGGCGCAGACGAATCTCGCTGGCGACTTGGGTTGATCGCCCGCCACGACCGTTTTCATCGTGTGGTTGATGCCGGTTTCCCCCCGTGTGTCGTCGTGTCCTGATGAGTGGAAAGAGGCGTACTCGTTGTAGTTGGAATTGAAGTCGCCCATTACGACGTAGTCGGCGCCCGCTTGCAAGCTGTCCAGCCGCCGCCGCAGCGTTTGCGCCGCCGCCGCCCGCGCCGACTCCGGGTGCCGCTTGGAGGGCCAGTGATTGACGAAGAAGAGCAGCGTGTCGCCGCCCCGCGCGACGGCCGCTTCAAGGATAGAGCGCGAGCCGCTCACCGGGAAAGCCCGTTTCTCAACGATGGGAAACTTAGACAGCAGAGCCGTAGTCGTTGCGCCGCCCCCCGCGTCTGCGGCCGCTATATACGGATACGGCATTCCCATATTGTCAAGCGCGGAGGCCAATTCCCGCAGAGCGTTCTCGTTCTCGATTTCGCATAGCCCGATCACGTCGGCTCCGACCGCCGCGACGACTTGAGCGGCGCTGTTCAACCGCTTTTTCTGCATCTCGGCGCTCCACCCGTGCCACCCCGGCTTGAACTCGTCATACTCCGTGCCGTTAAGATTGAAGTCAAAGAGATTCTCGACGTTGTAGAACCCGATAGCCAAAGTATCCGGCAGCGGCTTAGGCGGAACCTTTGTCTTTTTACTGACCTTAACAGCATCGGTTTGGTCAGAAGCATCGCGATTGCCGCATCCGTAAAAATACGGGGTGATGATTATCGCTATGATGATAATGATAATTGTGATACTGTGTTTCATACTCACTCCTTCTTTAGATAAAGTCAAAAGATTTTGACTTTGATTTTGATTTTGACGTTATATGCGGGGTTTGGCTTCGCCGAGATAAACAAGTTAGCCCCGCATATCCTATGAAAGGCGCGTAGCGCCTTTCGTCTAAAAATGAATTTGATTTTAAAGCTTTTAAAATCTTTTTAAAGATTCCCTAAAACCCATACTCCTCCAAATTATCCGATATTATAATCAACGCGATAACTTGCGGAATATATTCATTAGTCTCTCTGGCCAGCCACCCCATACGGTACAAGTGCCAAAAGTCCCGATCGCGAACCGGGTCGTCTATGCGTTTAAGGGCGTTTATTACGCGTTGTTCGCCGGCGTTGTAGGCGGCCATGCATAGCAGCACGGAGCTTCGCGAGCCGAAGATCGCGATCAGGTCTTTGAAGTAGGCGGCGGCGGCCCGTGTGGCTTTTTCCGGGTCGGCGCGTTCGTCGGCGCTTTCGTCCACGCGCAGACCGTAGCGGCGGGCGGTGTTCGGCATGAACTGCCACATCCCAGCCGCGCCTGCGTGGGAAACCGCCTGCGTGTTCAGGCCGCTCTCGAGCATAGAGACGTAGGCGAGTTCGACAGGTATGTTTTTCTCGGAGAAGACCGCCCGGATCATGGGGAAGTAACGCCGCGAGCGTTCCATCCATGTCGCGACGGTGCCGTGCATAGAGCCCTCGTAGAGTTTCAGGTAGTGTTCGACGCGTTCGACCATCTCAGGCGGGGCGCGGTAACCCTCCTCGCCGAAGCGGGTTAAGACGGCGTCTATCCTATCCTGTATGGTTGGCGTTACGGTCGGGGTTGATGTTGGGATTGATGTTGAAGTTGACGTTGATGTTGGTGCAGGCGTTGGTGTTGATGTTGGCGCTGCGGAGAAAAACTCCTTTCCATCTATAGATGTTTTGGGTATTGATGTCGTAAAGGAGGATAGTATCCGTATTGATATCAATAATGCCGCCGCCGCTGAGACGGTTACCAAAGCGACAGCCGCCGCGATGATCAGGCGGCGTTTTCGCGGAGACCGCTTGCCGGTTTCGCCGTCTGTCCGCGCTTTCGGTTGTTCGATGATGCCGGTGAGGTCGGGGTCGACGTCGTTTGTATCATTTATAGTATTGATATGATTAATACTATTGATATTGATACCGTTAATCCCATTAATCATGTTGATATTAATCCCGCCGTCCGTAACGATCCTGAACTTAGGCCCGCTCCGTCCCAGCCCTATCTCGTCCCCGGTCTCCAGGACGCACTCCTGCACCTGCCGTCCGTTGACGAACGTTCCGTTGGTGCTCTGCAGGTCTTGGAGGAGCATCCGTTGCGGGTCGGCGTAGATCACCGCGTGGTAGGCCGAGACCCCGCGGTCTTCGGCCGAGAGCGCGACGGTATTGCCTGGGCTGCGCCCGATACTGACAGCCCCGCCCGAGAGCGGGAGACGTCCGCTTTGGCGGAGGTCGGTGCGTTCTAAAAAGTAGTTCATATTTGGGGTCTCCTTATATTAAAGTCAAAATCTTTAAAAGCCTAAAGGCTTTTAATAAAGTCAAAGTCAAGTTCTTTTTTAGACGAAGCCTTCGGCTTCATAGGATATGCGGGGCTAAACCCCGCATATAACGTCAAAATCAAAGTCAAAATCTTTTGACGTTGCCGTTGACGTTGCTGTTGACGTTGACTTTATATGCGGGGTTTAGCCCCGCATATCCTATGAAAGGCGCGTAGCGCCTTTCGTCTGAAAAAGATTTTAAAGCATTTGACTTTAAAGCTTTTGATTTTAAAACATTCGGTACAACGAGAAGGCACCTTCGCGCCTGGCGGTAGACTCACGCCGCAGAGAGAGAGATATAGAAAACACTTACGTATAATAAAATAATATTTGGCGGGATTAAAGTCAAATATATATATTGTAATAAAATGTCCGAAATTCAAAATCAGAGGGTTATGGTATGTATGAAATAACGACAGAATCGCACTTCAGCGCGGCGCACAGCCTGCGCAACTACGACGGCCCGTGCGAAAACCTGCACGGGCACAACTGGCTGGTCAGAGCCACGGTCCGTTGCGAGACCTTGGACAAAAGCGGCTTGGGCATAGATTTCAAGACGCTCAAGCATCTGCTCGGCGCCATTCTGAAAGACTACGACCACAAGAACCTGAACGACATCCTAGACGAAAGCCCCTCCTCCGAGTGCTTGTCGCGCCACATCTACCGCCGCTTGTCCGAGTCTCTCTCCGAATCCGAAGCCGAACTGGTCCGTATAGAAGTCCAAGAAACCCCGGGCAACAGCGCGGTGTATTATGAATGAATTTGATTTTAATCTTTAGACTTTGATTTTGACTTTAATATGCTGAAAATATCAGAAATCTTCCTATCCCTCCAAGGCGAGTCAACCCGATCCGGCCGCCTATGCTCTTTCGTCCGCCTGTTCGGCTGTAACCTGAGCTGCGTCTGGTGCGACACCAAGTACGCCGACGACGTCGCCGGCGCCGGCGTTCCCGGCAGCTCCCCGTCGTCCATGTCCGTCCCCGCAGTCATCGCCGCAGTTGAAGACCTCTATTCCGGCTCCGATGAAGTCTCCGCCGCCGAAAAAGAAAACCGTCTGGTTGAGATTACCGGCGGCGAGCCTCTCCTGCAGCCCGATACCGCCGCCCTCTGCTCCGGCCTCCTGTCCCTCGGCTTCGAGGTGATGGCAGAGACCAACGGCAGCCTGGACATCGGCGCGCTCCCCCCCGGCGTCCGCCGCGTTGTGGACGTGAAGTGCCCGGGCAGCGGGGCGGGCGGCAGCTTCCTCATGGATAACATTAATCATCTGGGCCCGGCCGACGAACTGAAGTTCGTGACGGCTTCGCTTGACGACGCGGTCTGGGCGGCGGAGTTCTGCGCCCGCCACGCTCTGGCGGGCCGCTGTCCGATAATCTTCTCCCCGGCGTCGCCCTCTTTGACCTGCGAGGCGCTGGCGGATTGGATGGTAAAGACCCGCCCGGCGGGCGTAAGGCTGGGAATCCAGCTGCACAAGCTGATATGGGGCGACAGGCGCGGCGTGTGATATTTAAGTTGACTTTGCGCGGAGGGGTGCGCGTCTATTATATTACATAATTATGAAAAACATAGCAAGTAAGATAGCGTCTTCGCTCGCAACGGCTGTAATCTTTATTGCCGGCTTCGCAGGCCGCGCCGACTCCGCCGCGGTTGAAAACATCTCTAATTACAGCTCTCCGGTGACTGTAAACGCTTTCCTGCAGTGGGGCGACACGCTCTGGGCGGCAACGAGCGGCGGGCTTGTTATGCGCAATCTGGCCACCGAGGCGCAGGAGTTCGCGGGGAACGGGCGCGTCTTCCCCGACCTGCACCTGACGGCGCTCTGCCGCGACGACGAGGGGAACGTCTGGATCGGGTCGCGCCGGGGGTATCTCTACAAGCGCTCGCCGCGCGGTCAGTACACGGTGTTTTCCACATACAAGCTCTCCGGCTGGAGAATTACGTCGCTGTACAGCCACGACGGCATGATCGTCGTAGGGGCGGACAAGGGGGTCAGCCTCTTTGATCCGGTGAAGGGCGTCGCGGCGCGCAACGCGACGGCTGTCGCGGGGTTCTCCGACCCTAGCGTCAACGTCATAGAGGTGAACGAAGACACGCTCTTTCTTGGGTGCGACGAGGGGGTGGCCTTTTTGGACGGCCTCGAAAGCGTGCCGCTTCCAAAGCGCAATTTCTACGATCCCGGTATTTGGAAGACCAAGGGGAGCGGGCCCGTCCGCTCGTTTGTGCCCGTCGCGGGCGGTATCGCGGCGCAATCTAAGCCGTCGGCGGTATTTCGCGGCTCCCTGTACGCCGCCGACACGGGCGGCCGGCTGACGTGGACGGAAGGCGACACTATCCGCAGGGCGCGTATTTTGGCCGACGGCGGCATAGCCGCGCTCTACAATGAGGGCGACAAGCGCCTTTGGATAGGCACGGAGGAGATGTACTACTACTCGCTCGGCGACGGCGATCCGCCGCTGAAGCAGTATAAAATAGACGGCTACTCGCTAAAGCTGGCGTCGCGCGTGGTCGTAGCCCCCAACGGCGATTTGTGGGCGCTGCCGGCGGCCAGATATCCGAACATTTGGTACCACGGAATCCATAGATTTGACGGCCGGCGTTGGTTTCTTTACGTAGACCGCGATTACGGCGCGGATTTGGGTTTCATCGGCGACAACCGCGTGTTAGGGGCGGCTTTTGGGAAAGACGGGTCGATTTGGGTTGGGACATCCGGCGGAAACGTCAAACACATTAATTCGGCTAACGGCGTCGCCGGGCAGTTTGTGGTAGGATACGGCGACTTTGCGGCCGTAACCTATTTGCATAGCGGCATCGGCACCGAAAACGTTTGGGGTAAGAGCGACGCGGTAGCCGCCGACTCCTCCGGGTACATGTGGTTCGCGGTTTTCGACAGCAATCTGGGAAGCCTCATTTGCTACGACCCGCGCTACGATCCGGTATCGTGGGAAACAAACCCGCTTAAAGCCCGCTTCAGGCGCTTCTTCACGGATCCGCCGCTCAAAACCAAAAATATTGATTTGATGGCGGTAAACCGCGAGGGCAGGATATTCGTCTACGACGACAACCGCCTGGCGGTATTAAGCCACAGCGGCAACCCGCTTGCCGACAGTATAAAGGTCGATACGCTGTACGAGTCTCTCGGCACGCTGACCGCGATAGAGGCAGGCCCCGACGGCGCTATGTATATGGCCGGCATCGGCGGCATAAGGAGAATCCCGGCCGGCGCTCTGAAGGTGGAAACTTTGGACAATACGATAAACTCCGCGTCGAGCATGGTCACTGACGACGGCGTCCTATGGATAGGCACCGCCGCCGGCGGCGTTATACGATACGATCTGGCAAGCAAGTCTACGCGCCGGATAGACGAAACGACAGGCCTGGCGTCAAACAACGTGATCTCCGTAGCCATAGACAGAAAGAACGGCCGCCTCTGGGTCGCGACCGACGAGGGCGTCTCCATGGCAAGCGTGGGCGGTTCCGCCAAAACCGCCGCAAAGCCGCCGTTGCGCGCCGTCCCGAACCTGTACTCCGCGAGCGGCAGCAACCAAGGCGCCTCGCAGATAACGTTCTACGGCCTGAAACCTAAGTCGAGCGTCTCGGTATACGCCGTAAACGGCGCGCTGACGGCTAAGGCGGAGGCGCGGTACCATACCGATACCGAGTGGAGGGCGGTATGGTCGCCGAAGAGAAACATAGTGCCGGGCACGTATATAGCGGTTGTCAAGCCGGGGGGGGAGAGGGCCAAGATTATTATTAAGCCTTAAAATATTAAAATCTTTAAAATCTTTAAAGTCAAATTCAAATTCTTTTTTAGACGAAAGGCGCTTCGCGCCTTTCATAGGATATGCGGGGATAAACCCCGCATATAAAGTCAAAGTCAAAGTCAAAATCTAATGAAAAAAATCTGCATATTCTGCTCCTTGTCCTCTTTCGGCACAGGTATGCCTATCAGTACTTATAAATTGGCTTTGGGGCTGGCGGGGCGGGGGAGGGATGTGTGTGTTTTGCTGCCGGAAGAGGGGGAGCTGGCGGAGAGGTTGCGGAGCGCGGGGATTGATGTCGAGATCGTTTCGTTTGAGCGCGTTAAGAGGGATTTTTGGAAGCGGCCTTGGAGTTTGCCGGCTTGGGCGGCGGCGGGGTGGCGGTTGTATCGGTACGTTCGCGGTAATGGTATTGGGATCGTGCACTTCTCGGATGTTATAGACGCGCCGTTTTATCCGTTCGCGCGGGCCGCGGGTGTTAAGGTCGTCGCCCATGTCCGCGTTTGCGTTGATGTAAAAGCGGTCAGGTATTTATACAGAGTGTGGGCGCATCTCTTTTGTTCGCGGGTTATAGCTGTTTCCCATTTTGTCAAGCGTAGATACGGGTTCGGGGGGAGGGCGTCGGTAGTTTACAATCCGGGGCCCGACAGGGCGGTCTTTGACAGAAAACGCTATCTGAAGAGTGTCGTCGATATAAATAACGTTGATACGGACAATGTCATTAATACGGATAAGGACAACGGTTGCCCCGCGGTAATCGCCGTCTCCTCTTTTCGCCGTGACAAGGGGTTGCACAACTTCGCTGAGATCGCCGCCGAGATAGCGGAACGCAGACGCGGCGCGGGGCGCGCCGTGCGGTTTGTGATCGTCGGCGGCAAGGTTGCAGGGCACGAAGATTATTATAATGAAGTGACGGAGTCGGCGCGGCGCCTCGGGCTGGATAAACTGCTGACGGTGACCGGCAACGTCAAACACGAGGACGTGGCGGCGCGTTTGGCGGGGGCGTCCGTATTGATACACGCCCCGGATTGGGAAGAGGCGCTTGGCGGCGTGGTGCTGGAGGCGATGGCGATGGGCGTGGCCGTGGTAGCCTACGACAGCGGCGGCGTCGGCGAGTGCTTCAGCAACGGGGTAAGCGGATACTTAGTAAAAAAAGGCGACAAACTCGGCGCGGCGATGCGGGCGGTGTCGTTATTGAATAAACCGGAGTTGCGGGAAAATATGGCGGCGAAAGCGGAAATAGAGTTGAATGAGAAATTTACGAATGAATTGTATATTAACGGTGTTTTAAACGTCTATGAGAAGATTAAAAAATGATAAACAATAACTTCTGCTGGATGGCCACCTGGAAGGTAACCGACCGCTGTAATTTGCACTGCGCCTACTGCGACCCTTCTATAATGAAGCGGGCGAACGAGGCTGAGGCGATAAACCGCTTCGAAGCGCTCGACCGCATCGCGACATACAAGCCCCGCATCCTGAACATCAGCGGCGGCGAACCCTCGCTGTTAAAAGAGCTTCCGGGGCTTCTCTCCCGCGCGAAAGCGGTCTGGAATCCGTACATCCGCGTTGTCCACAACGGCACGAACCCGCAAAAGCTGGCCGAAGCCTTTCCCTGCATGGATCGCTTGGTGATAAGCGCGGACGGGCCCGGAGAGGTCAACGCCGCCACACGCGGCATAAGCGGCGACGCCGTGCTGGAAAAGATCGCGGCGCTTGTAGACTCTCCGAATTTCGATACCGTCCCGGAGATCGCCGTCAATACCGTGGTCACGGAGAAGAACATAGACACGCTTAAAAGTTTCGCCGCCCAAATCGAATCCGTCTCCCCGAACATCGCGCTGGCGCTGCTGCCGGTGATGCCCCTGGACGGCGAGTTGTCTATACTGAGGGACAGGGAGGCCGGATACAAAAGGTTTATCAATATCTACGCCGGAATAAAAGCGGCGCACGGCAACGTAACCCACAACCTTGACTGCGTGATGCGCCACAAAAATCTGCGCAAGATTCAATGCTACAACCAATACTTCACGATCAAGTTCTCACCGCGCGGCGAACCGTTCACTTGCGGCGCCGGTATTGTATCGCAACTGCGCAGGAGCGACCGCGCGTATAAAAAGGTTTTTAAAAAGGGCGGTTTGCGGAAACTGCTGACCATGGCCGTTAAATCCGTAAAGGAAAAGATGGGAAAAGCCGACTTCACATGCCGCAATATCTGCAACTGCGAGAGCTGGCTCGACATGACGCTTTTAGGCAAGGAGACCGAGTACGCGCCGGTAGTGCTGCGCGGGTTTAGGGGACGGCTCTCGGAAGACGATTATGCCGAGCTTGAAAGGTTCGTCAAGGAAAATATCAATCCTCAATTTGACGCGGGCCGTTTCCGCGCCATGGCGGAAGGCGGACCGGAATGACGGATATAAGCGTGCAAAGCGTTGCCGCGGCTACAAGAGACAAGTGGCTGTCGGTAGCGGCGGCGTGCGGGTACGCGACGTATTTCCATACACCGTACTGGTATGAACGTATCGTCCCCAAGCAAAAACACATCGCGTTGGAAGTAACCTTTAACGACGGCGCGTCCGCCGTTATTCCCATGGCGGAAGTTAAACGCGCCTGCGGATTATTGACGGACACATTCTCATCCCCCGGAGGGACATACGGCGGATGGGTTAGCGCGCAGACTTTAAACGAAGGGCACGCGGGCGCCCTGCTCGGGATACTTACGTCAAAAAAAAATCTTACGTTCAGAGTAAATCCGTTCGACGGCGCGGCATCCAAACTCAGCGCGAACGGATTTAAGCGGGAATTTACATACGTTCTAGACCTCACGCTGGGAGAGCGGGAACTTTATGACAGGTCGAACCGCGGCCACAAGGAAAAAATAAGAAAGGCCGTTCGCGAGGGAATCACGGTGAGAGAGTCCCGAGAGTGGGGGGAGTGGGAGCGGTATTACGGTCTTTACCGCGAATCTATAGCCAGATGGCTTTCGCGCGGGCCTGAGTTAAAGCCCAAAGCCGTCTATCCGCCTGAATTCTTTCGGCGGATTTATGATAACAAGACCGGGCATGAAGTTTTGTGGCTTGCGCTGAAAAACAACGAGGTAATAGCCGGAATGCTCTGCTTTTACTGGAATAAACACGCCGTAGGCTGGCATGCCTCCGCGTCCGCCCGATACTTCAGCCGCGGCACCAACAATCTGCTCTATTGGGAAATTATGCTGGACGCCGCCAAACGCGGTTTCAGCGTCTTTGATTGCAACCCCAGCGGCGGCTACGGCGGCGTGGAAACATTCAAGGAACACCTGGGAGCGGCAAGAATCGAAACCCCGCTGCTGCAAACAAAAACTCCGCTGCGCCGGATGATCGCGAGGTTGCGGGGGAGGGATCAGTGATAGAACCTTATTCCGAACATGAGGCTGACAACTTTCGCGGAAGCGGCAGAATCGCAATTGCGCGTAGCGGTGAGCAGGTTCATAGTTTTATTGAGAAATCAATTACGGGAGAGATTCGCGGGAAAAAGTTATTGTTTGGAAAGATAATGGGAACTCTGGCCCAGCAACCGATACCCAAAAGACTCCCGGTTTGAACGTCCGTAACGGCTGGACAACCGTTCCCGTTATGAAAGGCCTTGATAGGCTCTTTTATAACGGGATTGAGTCCCGAAAACGCTAACCGAACTCCATTAAGGTTCCGTTATAGATTTATAGTACGATATAAATGGCTGGTCAGGAGGGATTTGAACCCCCGACCCGGTGGTTAACAGCCACCGCAAACGTCGGCTAGGCTACCGGTCGGCAAACAGCCGTAACTTGTTTATTTGTAAGTACTTATAGCCTATCAAGATTATGCTTTAAAAGAGCGTTTAGGCTGGTAAGGTAATACATCCGGTAATACAATCACCAATAACCAAGCCGTATATCTGTACATAATATACAACATTTTGAGCCAAAAAGCAAATTTATTTTTTTTCAGCCGCCACAAGCGCGGCGGCGGTGGTTTCCAAGGCCCGGCGGCCCTCCGGCGATAGGTGCCGGTAAAGGCCAAGCAAGGCGGCCTCTTCGGGGCGCGTAGCGATATGCGCCCCGTGGTCGGCAATAACGGTCTCAATCCGCGCCCAAACGCGCGCGGACGGTACGGCCTTGCCGTGCTCAACGGCTGATACGTATTGATACGTAACGCCCGCCAGCCGCGCAAATTCGCGCTGATTCAGCCCGCACCGGAGGCGGGCGTCGCGCAGTGTCTCGGCGGCCACCGCTTTGCCGGCCTCGCGGGCGGCTATGATTTTTTTATCCATACCATATAATATATATCATTCCGCGCAAAAAATCAACTATTTTTTCAAAAAACTGTTGATTTTGTCGTAACACTCCGCCGCCTCCGCCGAAGCCGTCGCCGCGAACGCTTTCCCGCCCTTTCTGGTCAACCCCAAAAACCGCGTTTTCGGCGTCAAAAACCGCATTTTTCGACGGTTTCCAAAACCCATACCCTCCGAATCCGTGGTGAGCGTCGCCAGAGACGGTTTCGCGGTCGTTTTCGGAGGCCAAAACCCGCTATTTTTGATTTTTTGATTAAAATCTACTATTTTTTAAAAAAGTATTTGATTTTTATCAAAAAATATGTTATATTTATATATGAGGGGCGCGGGAGACGCCCCGAAGAACGGAACCAAAACAAGGAGATGTTAAGATGAGCAAGCAATACAGGGTAACGGGCAACACGTATCCGGCGTCGGCGCTGTTGCGCCGGGTAGGCTTTAGCTGGGTCGCCGGCGACAGGGCATGGTACGGGATGCAGGACGCCAAAGACGAGCTAGAGAGGGTGTCCACGGTGGCCTACAGCCGTGCAAACGCCAAAGTCTTTGGCGGCCTGCGAATAGAGATTGCTGAGACCGGCGAGTATTACCTGTAACCAATAACCAAGCCCCCGCAAGGGGGCGAGAAAGGACGTAAAGATGAGCAAGCAAATCAATTATGTCGGCGTAGTAAGAGATCGTCTGGGTAGTCTCGCGACGCGCTATAGCAAGCGTTATGCGTCGTACTACGAGGCGCACGTCGCCGCAGAGCGACTGGCAAGACGGCATTTTACCGGCGAGCGGTCGGATGTTGGTGTGGTGGCGATTAGCTAACCAATAACAATAACCGGCCCCTTCTGGGGCCAAGGAGGGCAGGGAGATGCGGACACTAAGCGAGATGATACGCGAGGCCGATTGTGTCGGAGGGCAGGCGATGGTTAAGGAGATAGGCGCGATGTACTTTGGCCTGATTGCCGCCGCAATGGACACCGGCACGGCGTTTGGCGAGGCTGAGGCCGAGGCGCGGCGGAAAACCCAAAATTGGGGATTTAGTTGGGACAACTAATTCTTGGGCGCAACCCGCGCCCGAAATTATATTTTAACTTGCCCCGGCAGGGGCGGAACCCAAAAAAAAGGAGATTGACCATGTACTTGATCCGAGTTGATTACGACTGCAACACGCACAAGACGGCGGCCACATGGCCAGAGGCGCAACAGGCGGCTAAAGGCTGGGGCGGCGCCTACATCGTCGATTGCGACGACATCCGGCACGGCGATAACTTCGCGGGCTGGCAGCCCGTTAATCCGCGAGGCACATATATGCCTAACGGCGAGCTTATTGACATGGCCGAGCCGGTGGCGGTGTAGTGTCTCCGGCAAAAAGGGGAGGGCGACACATTAGTCGCCCCTTGCCTTACAGATAAACTATTCTTTTCAATCCACGCGGCGGGGCCGCGACAGCATTAATATAATTTGCGCCGGAGATCAGCGCAAGAAAAAAACGAAAGGCAAAAAAATGAAAACAGTAATACTGTACAATATTGAGATAACTAAGGCGTACCAGATGCGCGAGCAGGGCACCCGCTACGGCCTTGAGCCATGGGGCGACAACACCACCTACTACGAGGGCACGGACGACGGCGGCAAGGAGTACGCCCTGCCTGACGACGGCGCGGTGTGGGAGTTGGCCTACGGTTACGGCGGCAAGGAGGCCGGGGAGCTATGTCTGTGGCGCAACAACGAGCGCGTCAGCGTCGTCACCCACGCTAGCGGGCTGCCGCAGGTGGTGTACGGGGATTATAATAATATGCCGGTGCTCAGGGCGGTCGAGAGCGTCGCGGCGTAAAACCAAAAAAAAAGAAAGGCGGTAAATATGGGCGAGGCGGTCGAGTTGCAAGTCGGCAATAAGATGGGGCGTATCTATGCGGTGTTAGAGGAGATACACCGACTAGCGACGGGGACGCAGTATTCCCCGGCGACGTATGACGGGGCGATTGCCAGCCCCGCCGTGAAATTTGTAGAGCTGATCAAAAAGGCGAACCATGACCACCTGCATAAGCTCAAGCCCGATGACAAAGAGCGGCTTGAGCGGCTGTTGACGGAGGCCATGGACGCCCTCGACGCTGGCGCATTCCCGCAACACCTCAATGCGGATCAGCAGGGGCGGTTCGCGTTGTCAATGCAGGCGCAAAAGGCCGCGTTTGTGGGCGCGTCGTAGGCAAAAAAACAAAGAGGGGCTACCTCTCGGCGGCCCCTCCTGCGGTAAAATCCCGTATAAATAAAGCACATCGTTTCAATCCGCGCCTTTCGGCGACACCTATAATATAATATCCGGCGCGGCGGGGCGCAAGGATTTTTATTTATTTTTTTATTGAAAATCCGGGCGGCTCCCACACTGATTTTTGACTGCCATAATGCCCCAAAAGAGACGCTAAAAACCACCCCAAAAGCCATTTTAACCCCAATCTCGAACCCCCTATATAATACATAATTATATATATAATATATACTATATCGCGCGCGCGTATAATAAGAGTTAATCCTTAGTATCTTATCTTGCAAGATACCCACTAATGCGACACTAAATTCTTTAGTGTCTATCCAAGTTTACAAAATCAACGGTATTTTGTATAATAATAACCACGCAATAAAGGCTCAAAATCTCCGCCGCAGAATCATACAACGTGCGCGTCTATATATAATAGGCGCGTAGCGGGAAAAATATTTTCAGAAATGTAAAAAAATATCTTGACTTCTGCGCAGGGAATCTGTTATTGTTATGACGTAGAGATTCAATCAAATCCATATTCAACGCGCGTGGGGTCTTCGTGTCGTACATCAAATACAAGCCCGAATATGCCAAAGAGGCGGAGATACTCTGCGCCGAACTATACGCAACGGAATTGCAGCTTGCCAAAGTGTTTGAAGTTGACATTATGACGATACAGGCGTGGAAGAAAAAACACAAGGCGTTCGGCGAAGCGGTTAAGCGTGGAAAGAGCGAGGCCGACGCAATAATTGAACAGTCCCTTTTCCGTCGTGCCAAAGGCGAGACTTATCGAGAAAAAACTATAACCAAGAAAAACAAGGATGGCAGCTGGGCGACGATGACCGAGCGCGTTGTGCCTCCTGACACCAGCGCGTGTGTTAAGTGGCTACACAACAGACGCCGAGACAAGTGGAAGCCTGACCAGCAGATAGTTGAAGTTGTGCAGCCGTCAAAAATAAGAACGATAAATTATATTGTGGATAGCTCCACGGCAAATAACTCAAATGACGACGGGGAAATAGATGCCAAACAATGAAACTGAATCCGACATCATTTTGAGCGTTCCGCAAAATGAATTTAAGAGGCTCGATAAAAAATACCGCGCTTTCGTCGGCGGCTATCGCTCCGGGAAAACGTGGGTAGGATGCACTAATATCTGCGACCACATAATAAACTTTCCGCGAGTGAGCGCCGGTTACTTTGTACCCACATATCCAATGCTCGAAGATATTTTTTATCCCACCATTGAGAGCGTAGCGCCGCTCTTCGGGTTTCGCGTAGAAATTAATCGCTCCAAGAAGCGTGTTTATTTTTACGACGGAGGCGTTTGCTACGGCGAATGTATCTGCCGATCCATGGAACAACCAGAACGCATAGTCGGCTTTAAAATCGGGTACGCGCTAATCGACGAGATAGACTTATTGCCGAAACCGAAAGCGGATATTGTCTGGAATAAAGTCGCGGCGCGTATGAGTTACGCGATTGAGGGATTGCCTAACCGTATCGATGTAACGACAACGCCGGAGGGCTACGGATTTGCGTATAACAAATTTGTTGCAAATAAAACCGATTCTTACGGCATCGTACACGCTTCGACGCGAGACAACGCAAAGAACTTGCCGCCAGATTATATCCCGTCGTTAATCGAGACATATCCGGCATATTTAATCGACGCGTATCTTGAAGGGCGGTTCGTCAATTTGACCGCGGGCACGGTTTACCACGCATACAAGCGCGACGTGCACGACAGCAGTGAGGAAATAAAGCCGGGCGAACGCTTATTCATCGGTCAAGACTTCAATGTCGGCAAAATGTGCTCTGCGGTATTGGTGCAACGCCCTAACGGTTTTCACGTCGTCGATCAATTAGTCGGCGTAATGGACACGCCCGCGCTATGCAAAATATTGACGGAACGATATAAAGGGCACGAGATAATGATTTATCCCGACGCGAGCGGCGGTTCGCGCAAAACAGTTGACGCGTCGAAGTCCGACATTATGCTTTTAAAGTCTGCGGGCTTTATCGTGCGCGTCAATCCGTCGAATCCCGCCGTTCGTGACCGCGTGATCTCTATCAACACCGCGTTTGAAAAGGGGATATTGCGCGTTAATGCGCGGAAGTGTCGCGAGGTGTCAAGCTGTTTGGAAAAACAAGCGTATGATTCTAACGGCGAACCTGACAAAACTGCGGGCTTCGATCACATGAACGACGCGCTGGGATATTTCGCGTCTTACGAACTGTCTATATCAAAGCCCGCTGTCGGGGCTGGGATTCGGGCGAGATAGGGGAGATTATGAAAGGGCGCACAAGATATGACAAAAACGGATTTAGTACTAGTATCAACCTAAACCAACTTGACATATTACTATGGGACGCGAACTTACAAGAAATTGATAATTGGAAGCGCGGGTTTATCTTGAAATACGACGGAACGCAGAACAACAAACAAGCAATTAGATTGTGCGACAAGGCAATAATAAGACTCAAGAGGCAATTAAACGAAAGGAATAAATAATGCAAATCGTAATGAAGCCTATCGGCGAGGTGAAACCTTACTACAGAAACCCGCGCCGCAATGATGACGCGGTGGATGGTGTCGCCGCGTCAATAAAGGCGTTCGGTTGGAGACAGCCTATTATTGTGGACAAAGACGGCGTGATAGTCGTCGGCCACACGCGCCTGAAGGCGGCGAAGAAGCTCGGATTGACGGAAGTCCCCGTTCACGTCGCGACCGATTTGACTCCGGCGCAGTGTCAGGCGTACCGTCTCGCGGATAACAAGACGGGCGAGAAGGCTACTTGGGATTTGGAGTTGCTGAATTTGGAAATGTTGGAGATAAACGAATTTGATATGAGTGATTTTGGGTTTGAGGAAAACCCGCTCAAAGACATAAGCGAAGATCAATTCGGCGAAGAGTTTAGTTTGCCGGACGGAGAACAGCAAGACGCGCATACCCTAACGTTCGTAGTTAGCGGCGACCAGCGCGATTTGATATTGTCTTGCATTGACCGCGTTTATAGAAACGACGAGGTAAAAGAAACATTTGGAAATACAAACAAACAAGGCAACGGTCTTTACGAGGTGGCGAGGCAATGGGCAGAGCAAAAGAAATAACGCTAAAGGTGATACCGAGTTCCATTGCGAACCCGTTCATAAAGCAACACCACTACTCCGGGAAGGTGGTGCAAAATAGCAAATTGCATTTTGGCGTGTTCTTTGAGGGCGGGCTTCACGGTGTTATGAGTTACGGGCCGAGCACAGACAAAAATAAAATAATCGGCTTGGTACGTGATAGCGGATGGAACGAGTTTTTAGAATTGAATCGTATGGCTTTTGATGATATATTGCCGCGCAACAGCGAAAGCCGCGCAATATCAATGAGCATAAAACTAATCAAAAAGCACGCGCCGCAGGTGAAATGGATTATTTCGTTTGCGGATGGGTGCAGTTGCGGAGACGGTACGATATATCGGGCAAGCAATTTTGTTTTGACGGGGATTAAGAAAAACACGCGCATAATAGAATTACCTAATGGCGAAAAGACGCATATATTATCCCTGCAAACATCGCCCACCGCGCCGCGCAAAGAATTGGGCGGCAAAAGTTACTTTGATATATCGGGCGGCAAGTATAGTCTACAGTGTTATTTAGACGCAACGGGGGGGGCGCTCGCAAAGGGCTTTCAATTCCGGTACATATATTTCATAGATGTCAAATATAAACAGCGTCTAACTGTGCCGATAATACCGTTTAGCAAGATAGACGAACTAAAGGCGGGTATGTATAAATCAAAAAGAGTAGATTTAGCCGACAGGCACAAGCCGTGCGAGGCGCAGGTTGCAAAACAGGCAAAAGAAAGCGAGGCAATAAATGAACAACCCTAACGACATAACCAAAACCCATTACAAGTACGCCGGGATGCTTCCATTCTGGGATCGCGTCGATACGGTGGTAAAGGGATTGGACACGACCGGTCTTATTCTTGACCTTAACCCGGACGACAAAAGCGCGGAAATGGCGTCGCGTAACAGGCAATACAAAGAGCGGGCGTTATTCCTTCCGATAGCGAGCCGCACTGCAGACGGACTTGTGGGCATGGCGTTCGCCGAATGGCCGACGCTTCACGCCGATACTCTTGAGTACGTCGCGGAAAATGTTGATGGCGCGGGAATGTCGATCTACCAGCAAGCGCAGAAAGTATTGGGCGAAGTGATAACCAAAGGCCGCGCCGGTTTGCTTGTGGAATACCCGCGCATAGGCGATATGGAATCCGTCTCGCTCCACGATCTCCGAGAGATGGGCGCGGCGGCTACCATACAGATGTTCGAGCCGGAGAGCATTATTAATTGGTCGATCATATCTTCCGGCGCACGTGCGCAATTAGGGCGCGTCGTTATCGAGGGGTGCTATGAGGATGACGAGGGCGAGATACAGACATCATACCGCGAACTGTTAATCGTTGACGGTTACTACGTGTCGCGGGAATGGCGGCAGGAGATAGACAGCCGCACGGGTAAAACAGGCGGCGCGTATGCTATCTACTACGAAACATCTCCGACCAACGGAAACGGTGAGCGGTGGAGGGAAATCCCGTTCACCTTTGTCGGGGCGCGGTCTAACACCTGGGAAATAACAACACCGCCTATGCTAGGGCTTTGCAATCTCAACATTGCGCATTACCGCAACAGCGCGGCGTATGAGGACAGTGTTTATATGCTAGGCCAGCCGCAACCGTATATGACGGGCGTGGACAATTACGATCAAGAGCAGATGAAAAAGGCGGGGCTTTATATCGGGTGCGGGCGCGTGATTACACTGCCCAAAGATTCGACCCTCGCCTATGTGCAAGCCCAGCCGAACACCCTCGCCAAAGAAGCGATGGACAGCAAAGAGGAACAAGCCGTCCGTATGGGCGCGGTATTCATCACGCCGGGAAGCGGCACAAAGACCGCGACGCAGGTGGAGGGCGAAAAGACGGTCAATCACAGCATACTATCCCTCGCGGCGTCTAACGTGGGTGAGGCGTACACAAAATGCTTGCAGTGGATGGCAGATTACATGGACGTTGACGGCGAGGGATTATTCTTCGACGTGAAGCGCGACTTTGTGAGCGAACGCGCCGACGCGAATATGATTAACGCCATTGTAGCGGCGTGGTCACAAGGCGCGATTACAACCAGCGCGAAAAACTCTTGGTTCCAAAAGCAGGAGATTGAAGACCCTGAAAAGACGAATGAAGAAATAGAAGAGGAGATACAAGAGGGGCTGGCGGCGGGGGCGGATTTTTTAGGAGATGGTGATGATGAGGATAACCCTATAAACGGAGGCGTATAATGAGAATCCCTAAAAGCGTAAAGGTTGGCGGTGTTACATACGGCGTGTCCATTATTGAGTCGTGCCCCACTTGCACCGACTGCGGCGGGGTGATAAACACTGAAGACTCGACGATAGCCATAAAGCAAGTCGGACAGCAACGCATGGAGCACGTATTGCTCCACGAGATCGTTCACGCGCTATATAAACACCTGGGGTATGACGAACATGACGAAAAACTAATTGACGGGCTGGCCGCCGCCCTACACGCCGTAATAGTCGATAACCCGGGGATGTTTGAGTCTGCGTCGGCGCCGGAAACGGCAATAAAAACTAAAAAGAAAAAGGCAAAGGGGGCCAAGAATGGCAATTAGCAGATGGTTAGATTACGGAGGCAATAATGATGACTTTGGCGTGCTTGACATGGAAGCCATATCGCAAGTCGCCGCCTCAAAACAGGATGATATGTGGGTGCTGGCCATCAGAAACACAGATGGACGGGATGTGATAACCGGAAAATACAATGACCGCGACAGTGCAATGGCCGGGATGAAGGCCATCGCTGACAAGCTCAAAGCGTATGAAGCCAAAAAAGCAAAGGCAGACGCGCAATGATCGACCGCGGCGGAGGCTCGACACCATCTAAGAGGCCAAGGCCTCCGCTGTCTCTCATGGACGTCAACACGCGCCACCAAGTACACATCGAATCCCACAGGGCGCATATCGCCGCGTCGTTCCAGAAATTTCTGAAGGGAATGCGCCGCGACATCGAGACGCGCTTGCTACCCAAAGACCTGACCGAATATTCCCGCGTCCGCATGGAAAATATGCTTGACCACGTGCGCGGCGATCTCAAAGACCGGTACGGCAAGTATTACGGCGTATGGCGCGAGCAGATAGTAGACTTCGCCGAATACGACGCGGAGTTTCAGGGCAAGACCATGAAGGAGCTATTTGACATCGACTTTGACTTGCCTTCGCGGGCGCAATTACGTTCTGCGGTGTTATCGTCACCGCTTACCGGCATTAAAGGCCCTAACAACGGAATGACATTGCGGGAATTTTACGCGGATTGGGCCGGGCGCAGGTCTGCGCAAATAGAAGGCGTGATCAGCCGCGGTTATTACCAAGGCCTGACCACCGCGCAAATAGTGCGCGAGGTTATCGGCACGAAAAGCGCCCATTATAACGACGGGGAGCTAGCGAGATCATATCGCGATATGGAAACCATGACCCGCACAGCCGTACAACACGCGGCGACACAGGCGCGAGTCGAGACCCTGCGCGAAAATGACGATGTTGTCAGCGGGCTACAAGTTGTAGCCACCTTAGACGACCGGACAAGCCTGTTGTGTATGTCCATGGACGGCAAAATCTTGGATTTGGACACGCAAAACCTGCCGCCGTACCATCCGGGGTGCAGATCGACCGTCGTGCCGGTGCTGAAACCGCCGTTTGATGAATTGGGCGCAGGCGGCACAAGGATCGCCAAGGGGCCGGACGGGTCGGAGGTGGTGCCGGCGGAGACCACGTATTTTGAGTGGTTAAAGACCCGGCCCGCCGAATTTCAGGATAGCGCGTTGGGGCCGAGACGGGCGGAACTGTTGCGTAACGGCGGATTGACGGCGGAGCGGTTTTCGGAGCTGAATCTGGGGCGGAACTTTGAGCCTAGGACGCTGGAGGAGATACGGAGGTTGGAGCCAGCGGCGTTTGCGATCGTGGAAAACTCAAAAAATACAGTGGCCATGGAAAGCGGCGACGCCGGACCGCCCGCGTCTGAAGCGCCGCAAAACCCATTTACGCCAGACGCATATTCTCAGGAGCGAAAGGCGGCGGCAGCGCTCTATATTTCCGACGAAGATGCCGACGCGGCGTTCCGCGCGAAATCGGGCGAAGTGTGGATTGCGTCGTCTGAGGAGGCGCGAGAGGCGGCTGTTGCCTACACCGGGGGCTCAGGGAAATTTAACCGACCATTGCGCGGATATGATAAAGATTGGTCGCAATATACATATAAGGGCGTTGGCAATGTTGGCCTTAACAATGAGGGTGCAGGCGAAAAAATTAGATTGCTAACCGAGATGATAGACAAATCGACATACGAGCAAGACGTAATGTCCATACGCGGATATAGCGTTCCGGGGACAGAAGTATTTTTAGGGCTCGACAAAGATAGCTTGAAAAAAATGACGATAGAGGAACTAAAAGACAAGATAATTAATAAAGACTTCACCGACGAATCATTTTTGTCTACGGGCGCGTCTAAGGACTCCGCATTTACTTTTGAGGATGTGATATATAATATCTATTGCCCAAGCGGAACTAAAATGTTATACATGGAGCCTTTTTCAGATTTTGGAGAGGGGAACGTCGGAGGCCTTAGCGGTATAGATTGGGATGGCAAAGCCCCTGCCTTGTCGCTTGGCGGGGAGTTGGAGCTATTGATACAGCGCGGTACTACGTTCCGTATTACCGATGTTATGCGCAATGAAAAAGGTAAAATTGTTTTTGATATGGAAGTTGTTTCTCAAAGTAAAAATAAAATACCAAGGTAATGTCTGAAATTTGTTATATTTATAAAAAGGAGCGCGTCATGGACAAGAACGAACTGCCTGCCCCCGGAGAATTTCCCGGCAATAGCCATTGCGCAACGTGCGCCCACATGGACACCTACACCAACGCGGGAGGAGTGGTATTTGACCGCCACACCAACGGGACGTGCCAAAAATACCCCCAAGGTATCGGCAAGCCGCGAGATATTATATATAATAACGCCCCCTGCCGCCACTACAAAAAGACCGACAATCCGCCAAAAATAGCCTAGCAAGGCCCGGCAATTCCCACCAAACAGCCGCCCGCCGACCCCCTCGCGGATTCGGAGCCGATTTTACAAAAGGGTAAATTCGGGTATAAAAGGGGGTAAAAAGGGTTAAAAAGGGTAAATTCGCGAAGTGTAAATTTTCTACAAAATAAATTCCCGCCATTTTGACATTCTACGCACGGTTTATTGTTTATCTTTTCTGTTAGGCGCAACGGGGCTGGGTCTCGCGGCGCGAACGCAAACCATAATCACGGGGTGACTATGCTCAGAAGAATTTTAGACAGTCTCGACGGGGTCGATGACAGCATTAAGGGGCTTTACGTCGAAAAAGACGGGAAATTCGTACTTGACTTAGATGGCGACGTGGTTGACGCGAGCGAGGTGGACGGACTCAAGAAGAACCACGAAAAACTGCTGGCCGAAAAGAAATCTCTGGCCGAAAAAATCAAAGAGCACGAGGCCGCGGTTGCCAAAGCGCGGGAAGAGGCGTCGAAAGAAGCTGAAGAGAAATTTAAAAAAGAGGGCGACATTAAAGGGCTGACCGCCAGCTACGAGGCTAAACTCGCCGAGGCGGTGAGCGCGGCGACAAAGGAAAAAGAGCTTTACATAAACGAGATTCGGAGGCTAACTGTTGACGCCACAGCTACGCAGATAGCGTCGGAGATAGCCCTGCCGGAGTGTACAAAGACTGTTGCGCGTTTGCTTAAAGACGAGCTGCAGGTTAAGTGGGAAGACGGGAAAGCGTCGGTTGCAGTGGTGGACGGCCTCGGACAAGCCACCGCCTATTCGCTCGACGAGTTCAAAAAAAATAAACTTGCCGACAAGGAGTTGGCGAGAATGTTGCGCGGTAACAACGCGAACGGGGGCGGGGCTTCCGGTAGCGGTGGCGACGGGGTCGCACCAAATGCAGGTAAACCAAAGCCGACCGGCGACGCCTTAAAAGATATGGCGGCGCGGTTTCAGGCGAAAATCGATGAACACAAATAGTAACGGAGGGAATTATGGCACTATCTACTTTGCAGGTTTTCAACGATCTCATCATCCCCGCCACCGCCGAACGGCTAGCGCAGAGAATTGAAGTTTTTAACACGGCTTCTAACGGCGCTCTTAGTTTGTCCGCCACCGACTTCGCTGGCGATTTCATGCAGGAGCGGTTCTTCAAAGACTTGTCAGGCGCGATTCGGCGCGTTGACATGAAAGTCCCCAACGCCGACGTACCTAAGACCGACTTGACGCAGGTGAAGCACACTACGGTCAAGGTTGCGGGCGCGTTCGGGCCGGTCGTATACGAGCCTATCGCGCTGGAGTGGACAAAGAATCCGACGGGCGAACAGGTTGTCCGTTACGCCGGACACCTTGCCGACGGCTTGCTTTACGACATGGTAAATACGGCCATTGCCGCGCTTGTCGCGGCTCTCAACAACAATCCCGCCGCGAGATTTAACGCCGCTCCCAATGCGATTACGCTTTCGGCGCAAAACAGCTCCCACGCGCTTTTCGGCGACAGAAGCAGCGCGATTATCGCGTCGGTGATGACGGGCAGGACTTACCATTTGCTGGTAGGGCAAAACCTCGCCAACGTGCCGAATCTGTTCACGGCCTCCAATGTCAGAGTTGTTGACATTCTGGGAAAAGTCGTAGTTATAACCGACGCCCCGGCTCTTTATACGGCGGGGACTCCCGGCACAGATTACGTGCTCGGCCTTACAGAGGGCGCGGCGGTTGTTAATAACGCCGGTAGCAATATCGTAACGAATATCGAGACCAGCAACAAAAACCGCATTGAGCACTCGCTACAGTTCGATTACAATTTCGGGCTCGGCCTTAAAGGGTATTCGTGGAACGAAGCGCTCTCTTCGCCGACCGACGCGCAGTTGCGGACGGGCACTAACTGGACGCAGGTGACGACCAGCGTGAAAGATACGGCTGGCGTTGTCGCGGTGGGCGTGGCTAACTAACCTAACGGGCGGTAGATGGTAATCCCATTTACCGCCGTATTTTGGAGGGTAAAATGATTTTAGACAAAGAAAAGAAAATCGCCTATTTGCAGTTTCCGGCGAAGGCTGACGATGTTGCCAAGGCCAAAGACCTCGGCTATGAGATAATCGATATTCTTTTCGCGCCGGACGACCTGAAAAAGACTGCGTCCGGCGATGAAAAGCGCGGCCCCGGCAGGCCTCCGGGACAAGACGGCGGGGCTAAGGGCTAATGTACGTCACCCTCTCCGAGTTTGCGCAATACGCCGAGCGCTTCGGGGCAACGCTACCCGCCGGCGACCCCGAACGCGAGGTGTTATTAGAGAGGGCGTCACAGTACATCGACAGTATCGACGATAAATTGATCGGTAAGCGGACGGAGCGAGATCAAGACCACGCCTATCCGCGCCGGGATTTGAAGATCAACGGGTTTTATTTTGCCGACGATGAAATCCCGAATATCGTGAAACAGGCGCAAATGGCGCTTGCCGTTGACATGATGAACGGGGCGGTGTCGTTCGCGGAAACTACTAACGTACAAGTAACGCGGGAAAAGGTAGGGTCGATAGAAGTAGCATACGGCAAAATAGAGGGCGCGGATTTATCCTTTTCGCCGACGGAAAGCAGTTTGTCATATACGCTTTTGCGGCAGTTGATGTACCCGGTAATGGGTATCGGATCGATTCCGCTGACGAGGGTGTGACGTATTTTTTTTGACTATAGGGGCAAGGTATGGCGGCAACAGTAGAACATATCGGTAACGCGACATTATATTGCGGCACGATGGAGGAAACCATCGGCGGCATTGACCGCGTTGACCATATACTAACCGATCCGCCGTATCTCTATATCAAAACCCACGACTTTGACCGCCCTTGGGACGAGCCGCTGTTTTTCGACAACGTGAAGCGGCTGTTGCCGCCTAAAGGTTTTATTGCCATGTTCGGGCGCGGGACGTCGTTTTATCGGTGGAATACGCGCCTTGCCGATTTGGGATTTGTGTTTAAAGAGGAGATTGTTTGGAATAAATTGCGCTCTACTACACCGTGTGGATCGATCACGCGCATACACGAGACAGTGTCCATACATACCAAAAAAGGCGGGATCGTAAAAAACGCAACAATACCATATACGGAGTCAAAAAAATATGATATTGGCAGTATAGTGGGCGATGTTAAGCGGATAATCGGCGCAATTAATACTCCGTCCGGGTTTGACCTTGTAAAACGATTCTTTGAATCGGGCGGTGCTTATGAATTTAATGATGACGTAAAAATGGGCACCGGGCTATGTGTGCAAACAGAACTGCCGGAAGAAGATAGGCGATTTAAAGTGTTAAGGGCGATAGATAAAGGTATGAGTGAAAAATCGGTTTTAAATTTAAGCGACGTGCGGTATGCGCTCAGTCACCCCACCGAGAAGCCCGTCCGCCTCGCCGAGCGTCTGCTTGCCCTAATCTCCGACCCCGGCGACACCATCTACGACCCGTTCATGGGTTCGGGCTCTTTCGGCGTGGCGTGTATCAATACGGGACGTAAGTTTATAGGTTCGGAAATGAAGCCGGAATATTTTGAGATAGCGAAGAGGCGGATAGAAGAGGCTTCCGCGCAATGCAAACTGTTTAATGCGGCATAGGGTGTGACATGGCTTTCTTCGACTATGCGAAAACGGCGGCAATGGCGCAAAGGCTTTTGGATCGATTCGGCCACGGAAACCGCATAGCCATTGAGCGCGAAGTCGGCGGCAGTCAAGACCCGGTGACGGGCGAGACGGTGGCCGGCACAAGGCAAATGTTTTTAGTTTCGGGTGTCGTGGAAAATTACGACGTGAAAGAAATTGACGGGACGCGGATTCTGACTAACGATAGGAAGTTGATAATCGACGGCACGGTGGAAGTGTTGATGACAGACAAGATAATTATTGACGGCGAGCCTTTAGGGGTGATAGTAAATATCGCACCGGCTGCGCCGGCGGGCAAGGCGGTGATTTATACGTTGCAGGTTCGCGTTTAGCGAGATAAAAGCGGAGGCGATATATGAGCGTAACAGTAGACAGAGATTGCGTAACGATGCCTGACGGCACAATGTATTGTTGGGACAATGATGAGAAATGCTGTTACGTTCTCAACAAAAAGAAGATAAGAATACACGATATGCCGGAAGAGGCGGTTTTCAGGCTTTTGGAATTACAAAGCAAGGTTCGAGGCTAGGGGGCTACCATGGGCACGACCGTAATAACTAACGACTTCGGGAAGAATTTTGGCAAAGCCATTGCGTCTGCCGCTGGCAGTGTCCCTCCGATAATTAAGGGTATAGCAGTCGGGCTGTTGCGCGGCATAGTCATGGACACGCCCGTTGACACGGGCAGATTGCGCGGGAATTGGCAAACGTCGGCGGGTGCGCCGATATATACGACCACCGACCGCGAAGACAAAAACGGGGCGGCAGTCACGCAGGAGATAGTAAAAAACACTGACCCCCTAGGCGTGACTTACATGACAAACAATTTACCGTATGCAAAGCGGCGCAATGATGAGGGCGGCGCTCTTTGGAATAGAAAAAAGGGGCAAAAGCGTCCCGAAGGTGTCCCTGCGGTGAGCGTCGGGACGGGAGTCAATGCCGGGTTCGTAGAAAAAAACTTTGCACGAATAGAACGCAATGTCAAAGAGGCCATAGGCAATGCTAAAGGTTAATCAAGCCTTAACAGACTCGTTTATCAATGCCGGATTCTTTGACAAAAAGAGAATCGCCCATGAAAATTTAAACTTCACTCCGCCGAAAGACGAGATGTACGCGGAGATTATGGTTATAGAGAATGATGTAACGCCGAAAGATTTAAATAGTATCGACGAGAGCGACGGAATATTTCGCGTGATACTGCGTTCACCCGCCGGCGGCGGCGCCGTGGCGGTTAGAACGATGTCCGACAGGATCACAGCGTTTTATCGTATCGGAAAGACTATAGAGTATGATACCCAGAGGGTCGTCATACGAAAGTTTAGCGCGGCTCCGGGGGAGTCGCGGGACGGATGGTACGTGTTTATAATCACAATCTATTACAGAGCATACGCGAGGAGATAATCATGGCTTTTGAAAATGAAGTTATAGGCTCAATGGGGACTTTGATTTATGTGTCTAACATTCCCAATGACGCACAGACTAAAGAGGATTTGCTTCACTTGATACCTAGGGTGCCGTTAGGCGTGACCGAGGGGTCAAAAGACTTCGCCGCGCTGAAATCCAGCATAATAACCAGCGGCAATCCGGGCTGGGTGAGGGTCGGCGGCGTGACAGACGGCGGCACGTATGGCGGGACTTACGAACTCGGCAGCGAGGCGCAGCTCCACAACGGCCTCCAAATGAAGTGGAAAGGCGTCAAAAATCCGGGGTCGGCGTCTCTCAACTGCCTTGTGCTTCCGAGCGATCCCGGCCAGCTACTATTAAAAAAGTTTGCCGGATTGCGGTCACCTGTTGCGTTGCTTTACATAGTGGGAAATCCTAGCGTCACCGAAGACGGCTGGTATCCGACACTTGAGATGGTGGGCAGTGTCGATAACCCTAACTCGGCGCTAATGCTGGACTTTACCGCCGCCCTTGTTATGGGATGGGAAACGCAGGTTGGCGATCCTAATAGCGCGATTCACGCGAACCCGACGCTGGAGGTTATCACCGATATATTGAGGCTTGAGCGAGGCAATGACGGCAAGATCGCATTCCCTACCACCGGAGACGGCGTCCCGCACGCTTCGTGGCTTTCATAAGTAATCAAAACAGCCGCGGCGGGAAACTGTCGCGGCGTTATTTAACCAATCGGAGGCTTTATGAATCTGAATCAGTACAAAACTACGGAGGCGTCAGATGCCGGCGCGGAAATGGTAGTCTATGACCCTAAAGGCAATCCTACAGACGCGACAATTACCCTTGCGGGGCGCGACTCGCAGATATACCGCAAACGCGAGCAGGAATTGAACGCGATTCTTAGAAGGACGCCGTCGTCACAAGTGAAAAACTTTGACTTTAAGGCGTTCACCGACGAAACATACAAGTTGTGCGTTTTGTCGTGGAGAGGCATTTGTGTCGGGGACTCTGAAATGGAATGCACCAAGGAGAATATATCGAAGCTGTTAGACGACCCGGACGCGCGTTTTATCTTTGACCAAATTCGCGAGTTCGTCGACGACCGCGCAAATTTTATGCAGAGCAACGTCAAAAACTAATTGACGTTGCGAGAATGCTCGCTTGGCTTACAACGCCGAAGGTTATTGTAAACAAGAAAACGGGTATAGAGAGCGTCCACCCGTCGCGGCTTGAAACAAATTACGGAAACGTAATGCCAGATTTTTTGCTGAAAGACTTAGAATTTACCTATTTATTAGAGCATTTCTATGAGCTAGGCTGGTGCAAACAATCAGGCGACGCTACCGTCCCGATGGATTGGGTTGACATTAAGGCTTGGTCTGACGTAACCGAGACGAATATTGACGCGTGGGAATCAGTGACGCTAGTGGAAATGTCCAGCGCCTATGTATCATGGCACTACAAGGCCAAAGACATGGATTGCCCACCGCCATAGATAGGAGACCGCCATGGCTAGCGAAGAGGTAGTCAGCCTCGTAATAACGGTGGACGGCAAGCAAGCCAAGGTCAGCCTCGACGAGGTAAAGACCGCCGCAGAGCAAGCCGGATATACCATTGACAAGGCGGCAAAGCAGTCTGAAGGGTCAATGAACACCCTCGCAAAGGCCATAGGCGTGACTGCCGTTGCTTTGAAAGCCTACCACGCCGCTCTTGACTCTATCAACAAAGCGACATCATCAATGATGGGCACGGCGAAACTAAACGCCGTGCTTGCTACAACCGGGAAATATTCGGGCGTTACCGCGTCCGCTGTCGCCGGCCTCAACAAAGAACTGCAAAAAAATACGATATACTCTTCTGGCGCGTTGCAACAGGCCGAAGCGCTTATGGGCACGTTTTACACCATAGGCGCGGAGACATTCCCACGTGCTATGCAAGCCGCCGCAGATATGGCTGCCGTTACGGGGTCATTGGAGAGCGCGACAATGATGTTATCTAAAGCCCTAGACGATCCCATTCACGGCCTTGGGGCATTGTCGCGGCAGGGGTTCCGCTTCACCGAACAAGAAAAAGAGATGATAAAGGTGATGGTGGAAGCCGGGGACACGCTGAAGGCGCAGACATATATACTTGACACTTTGGAAAAATCGCAACGCGGCGTGGCTAAGGCCATATCCGACACCCCGGCAGGGCAATTAGAAAAATTGCGCAATGAGTATGCCAATATTCAATCGGTGCTTGGGGAAAAACTTGTGCCGATAATGGTGAAATTTCAGGAAGTTATGAACGCCGTTATGGGATTCGTAACGAAAAATATTGACGTTATCACCGGGTTAGCCACGGTAATGGCTACCGTGCTGGCTCCGGGCGTATATTCCGCGGTCGTCGCGTGGGCGGCGTTAAATCCGCCTATCCTAGCGGCCACGTCCGCAATAGCCGCAAATACTGTCGCGCTGTTAGCAAACCCGTTGATCGCGTCAGCAGCCGCCATTGTCGCCGGTATCGCCGCAGTCGCCATTGTTATGGGCAAAATGAAAAAAGCGGCAGAGGAAAACGCGGAGGCGCACCGGAAAGCGAAAGAAGCAATGCGCGACGACGGCTCCAAAAATATCTATGCCGTCGGAGAAGAGGCGGCAATCAAAGCCACGAGAGCGGCTAAGATGTTTGCAGATGTCGAAAACGAGAGAGCCAAGGCCGGGCTGTCTGAAGAGGACAAAAAGAGCGCAGAGTATTTACAACAAGTCGGCGCGGCCATGAATACCGCTTCGGTGGCCACGCAAATGGCGTACAAAGAATTTATCAGATCAAGAAACGCCCTTGTTACTTTGCGCGAAGAAATGCAAGGGCTTTCTCAAGAGGAGATAGTGGCTAGGGGGCTAAATATCCGGGTATTGATGGAACTGCCTAATTTTGATCAGGCAAGAAAAAATCTTGAAACCGCTAATGCCATTGAAGCCGATCTTGAGAGGAAAAAGCAAGCCGAATTAGCTAAAATACACCGCGAGGCAAACAAATCGGCGATAGACGAGGCGGCGAAAATGTATCGCCAAATGCAGTTAGATTTAATGGACGCCACGTCTCGCGAACTTGCTATACTCAATGACGAATACGAAAAGCGCAAAAAAATGTATGCCAAAAACAGCGAAGAGCGCAGAGTATTAGACTTGTGGTATGCCGGAGAATTTAAAAAAATAGGGGATAGCGTATTACAAGTAGTTGAGTCGCAGACGGACGCGATATTGCGCGAATATAACGACAGATACTCCGCGCTATTTAACATGGTCGCCGCAGAACCGGCGAACGCTGAAAAATACGCCGCTGCCATGATAGAGCTAGAAAAGCGCAAAAACAAAGACTTACAAGTCGTATATAGAGCCGACACGGCCGCAATTACCTCCGAGCGGCAAAGGGTGCAACAGGTGTATGAGGATTCTTTGGTTGCCATAAATAAGGCCATCAAAGCCAGCAGAGACCCTAATGCCGGGGATCAGGGCGTTGAAGCGTTTAAAAGGGCGAACGCGGCGCGTATTGACAGTTTGCGCCAAATATCCGACGCTGAAGAGGCCGCCGCGCAAAAACGGGCGGAGATGCTAGGATTTGAACTCAAAGGCCATGAAAAGGCCAAAGAGGAAATCGGGCGGGCGTACCTAGCGAGGCTGAAGGATTTGAGCGACGCCTTAAAAAAAGAAGAGATCGTGCGCGACCAATACAACGCCGCCGTTATCCGGGCGAACGAACAGCGGGCGAAGGCGGAGCGCGACGTTAACAGGCAAATTGAAATGGATCAAGTCGCCTTGCTTGCCCGTCTGCCCAAAGGATACGAGGCGCGGACTCGGATGGTGGAGTTGCAACTCGAAAAGGAACTTGACGTATATAGGGACGCAGCCGATAAAGAACTAGCAATGCACACCGAGAATGAGGAAAAACAGCTAGAGATAAAGAGAAGATACGCCGATGCTGAAATGCAACTGCGGCGGCAGACAGCGCAACAAATTGCGGCAATGGAAGCAGAGCAATGGCAAAAGCCGCTACAAAACGCATTGCAATACGGCGACGCGGCAATGACTGTAGTTAACGCCATTGCCAGCGCCCAGCAAAGCGCGAACGAGCGGGCTATGGCCGACATCGAAAAACGCCACAGCAAAGAGATGGGCGCGATCCAAAAGAGCGGTATGGCCGAGCGCGACAAGGCTATGCTGACAGAGCAAGCCGAACAAAAAGCCGCGCAGGGGCGGCACGCTCAAGCGCTGAAGCAATGGAATTTAGATAAATCAATGGCGGTGGTGAATAGTTCGCTGGCCACGATTAAGGCGCTGGCTTCGGCGTTCCCGCCGTTAAACTATATAAACGCCGCCGCGACAGCCGCCGCCGGAGCGATACAGTTAGGCATAATCAACAGCAACAAGCCGACAATGGCGCAGGGCGGGTTCGTCCCGGGCACGAGCTATCGCGGCGACAGGGTGGATATAGGCGTTAACAGCGGCGAGGTCGTGCTGAATCCCGCGCAACAGCGCAATTTTATGGAGCTTGCTAACCGCGGGCAAGCTCAAGTAGCGGCGCGGAGTTCCGGCGTCGGTATAGGCGCGGTTCAGCAGCAGCCGGACACCGAGACGCCGGCTCCGGCGCAGACAGTAACCAACGCAAATATTACGGTGGTAGATAGCCACAACAACATCAAAGAGCAATTCCAGCAAGCGGTGCGCAGCGGGGAGTTATTGTCGGTATTGCGCGAGGCCTTGCAGATGGCGGGCAGGTAATATGGCCTTCGGTCGCGAAACTATCCGCATTGACTCATACGACGGCCAGACAATAACCTTGCCGCAGCCGTCCTTCGGGTATACCGTCGAATTGCGCAAAGCCGTTAACATACAACGCTTTGAGCAAAACGTATCCACATTCGACCGGGGAATAGAATTTGACCAGCGCCGGTGCGCGTTTAAATTATTGGTCGAGCCGGAACAGATAACAAGCGCGGGCAATTTATTTTCGCGTCGCGGGCAAGAAATAGACAAGTACAAGATAATATCTGGCAATGCGAGAGGGTTTTCGCCCGCCGGGCCAGACAGGGGAGGCACGGGAAGCGGCGCGGGCGGATCGACAACTCATATTTTTTCATTGATAGACAATCCGAAATACACGCAAATGCTGACGAATCCTTTCGGGCTATACGAGATGGACTTAAATATATTAATCCATGACGCCCCGTATCGAGATATATTGCCGGCGGCCAAAGATTTTTTAGGTGATTTTACTTTCGGAAACGTTACGGGCATAAGAAATCCTAAGATGTCGCCCGTTCAAGAACAGGCAATATCCCGCACCGTTACCATGGGCGGCGAGAATTACGCCATAGCCTCCGCAACAAACGAATTTATTTGCAATATGACAATTACCACCACCGCCGGCAAAATGGCCGAGATAATAAATTTTATCCAGAACGAGCGCGGCGAGGGCTTTGACATCAAGGGCGGCGTTAACTATTACCCGTGGGGCGGTCATCAAAAAGGCGGAGCCGTAACGCACCGTGTGAAACTGCTGAACTCGAATTTTATTATGACGCACGTCGCGCCGGATTTATGGGAGTTACCGGTGCAGTTATGGCGGGTCGCCGATAAACACGTATTCCCCGGCGCTGACTTGCCTGAAATAGAGTTGCCGCCGACGGTTACGCCGCCATCGGGCGCTGTTAAAGTGGGAAATCTCTATTGGTCTGCTAAAAATATCGACATTAACATCCCCGGAAGCGTCGCGCCTAATAGAGATGAAAACAACGTCCCCGCGCACGGGCGGCTATACACATACGACATGGCGAAAGAAATCGAATCACGTATGGCCGACGAGGGCTGGCGGCTGCCGACCGAAAACGATTTCCGCGAGATGATTCAGTGGGTAGCGGAAACTTTTCATCATGGGAATACTAGTTCGTTCGGAATACCCGACAGCCTAATAAAGCAGGGCGAGATTTGGCAGTGGTATGGAAACGGAGACACAGACTTTAACGCCGTGCCAGCCGGATTTGTTGGAGCCGGAGGGCTTACGACATTCGGCGGCGTGGCGTGGTTTTGGTTGTCGGATTCGCACACCGCCGGGCAAGCGTCATTGTTTATCGTAATGCCGCGCGAAGAGTATATCATATCAGAGAATATGGGCAGCGCGAGCAAAGACTATATGTTATCCGTCAGACTGGTATGGAGCGAGACATAATGATAAAATCATCTATAATAGCCCGAATATTTTTAGGTAGCAGAGACGATTACCCGCAATTACAAGCGGAGTCGCCTGAAATAGGTTTGTTTTTTGACCAAGACGAGCGGCAATTATTTCTGGCGTATACGACCGATGACGGCGATATTCACTCCGACCCGCTGGCACGAGCCGCGCAGGGGTTTCTGACAAAAGACGGCATAGGCGCGATCTCGCAACGCGCCGATTTTAAATACGGCGGCGCTCCGGCGTTCGACAGTCCGACCACGCTGAAAATTAATTGCAATGACAGATACATGGCGCGGCTTGACGAACTCGGAATATCCGTTTTGGGAAAGACAGTAGTGTTATTTGAGCGGAGAACTGAAGGCTCGGTTACATCCCCGTTTGTGCTATACGGCGGCGTCATAGAAAGCATAACATACGGCGAGACAATATTGAGCATATCGGTGGTGCCGTCGTCAGATGACATGTACGGATTTAATCTGCAAGAGGACGGTTATGTCGCCGTGTTCGGCGATACTAAATACGCAAAATACTCATACCACGGCGAAAAAGAATATCTAATGCGCATAGGCGCGATTACTACGGAGCGCGTCGGCGGGACGGGCAACGAGTGGCCGGTGCTGGTCTGGCAACGCGATACGCGAGACCCTGACCTTCAAGACATCCCTTGGAACGTCCAAAAGTTTTTAATCGAGATACCGCCCGGCGTAACCGTTACCCGGCCCACGCTCGACGCGCTGTTGCGTGACGAAAACAAGCCGCTGTTTATGGAGGCCAACACGTCATCAGAAATCAGCGCGGTATCTACTATAGAGTTGTTTACTCCTGAATGGGGCGGAAATTATATCGCGGTAACGGCTAAAACCTTTATTGACATGAGGGAGTTCGCGTCAACAATATCGCTATTCAGCGGTAACAACCTATACCGCGCTGACGTCTGGCCGACGGAGATAATAGAACAAGACGAATCGTATCACGTAATCAATGATAAACTCGCCAAGTTAAATCTATCCGCGCAATACAAACAAGTCACAGCAGATGATACCCGCTCGCTGGCAAGGGATTTATACGTCAACGGTATTTACGTCATTGACGGCGACATAAACAGCCTTTTCGCGCTTTATACGTTACCGGCGAAGAGTATGAAACTGCTGACGGAGAGAAACGACAACGGATTTATTTCAAGCAGCTGGGGCGACGCTGAGCGCCGATACGGGCCGAACCTATCTAGGTATTACCGCGCTCTTAGTATGGCGTATAAGTATGTAGGTAACGGGTATAAACTCTATAGCAAGCCCACGTCCGGCCATACATACCGCCCCGAACAAGCCGACATAATCAATCCGCACTATGCATTTATACCGGACGACAGAGAGGCTGTTTATTTTTTGGGAAGCAATATCCCCCAAGGCAGCCAAGGCAACGGCACCGGAACCCCATTTATTTTAGCCCCCACAATAATAGAACTCCCTAGTCTGAGCGAAGACCTGCGAGGGATAAACGCAAAGGTATTTTTGCACACCCGTATGACTATAGACTGCGGCCCGACCGCGGGGAATATAAACAGGGAAGTAATATGGGGAGTATTCGACGGGCACGGAAATTATGTACAAACCGCTATCACCGGAGAATATCCCACATATCAATCTGGTGCGCTTTATCACTCATATAACAATCTATTAACCATTAGAGATAATAGGTTTATAACAGGCGAGTATTCTGAAAACTTTTTTATAAAGGCGCAGAACCCGAACCCTCCCAGCATAAGTGGTATCGACGGACAACACGTCAATGGCTATACAAGGTTTTCACTTGACGGTATAGACTTTGAAACCGACACCAAAAAGGAACTCGTTATAACTTGCCCGCTACGCGCATACCACGGGGATGATCGGCAGTCCGGCGGCACCGGGCTCATCTATGCGCTCATATCGCTTAGAGCAAAGTATATCGGCATTGTCGCCATGATAAATATCAACATCGAAGACGGCATTATGCTCCGCAGTTCCGGCAGGTTATTCGGCGGGCATAACACTCCTGCGGGCGGATCGGTATGGGATAATCGGAGGGCGGCGTCTGAACAGATAAAAAATCCCGCCGACGTAATAGAGCACATTTTACGGCAATACGAGCGTCTGGCTAGTCTCGACACTAGGAATAGATATTCCCGCGCGCCGCTTATTATAGACACCGGGAGTTTCGACAACGCGCTCTCCGACACAAACAAAAAGATGGTGAGTCGTTGCATTGACAGCGACAGCTACTCTGTTAACGTGATAAATAGCCTGTTGCGGGACTACTATCTCGCCGTAAGAACGCAGTATATAACCAACGGGCGAACCGTCAGGGGCTTGCAATATCTCAAAAACCGCCGCGACAGGATAGTTGTCGATAGGAAAGACCTCGTGGCTGGTTTTGAGGTTGTGATTAGCCAAGTGTCATACAAAGATATTTATTGCGAGCCTATCATCAAGTACGGCTATGTGTCCGGTATGGGATATACTCAGGAAATGGCGGTTACCAATATAAATAAGAGCGAGTGGAGACCGGAGTATACGAGAGGGCTTGACGACGGCGTGCGTGACCCCGTACCCGAACCTATTGTTATTAACGGTCTGGAGTGGATGACGGTGGATATTGATATTGTGCCGGGTAATCAAAACGCGAGATTTATTGCCGCCGACGGGCAGTATTCGACGCTATACGACAGGCGACCATCTCAAGAAGACCTAGCCGGATATATTGATGACGGCTGGCGCATACCGACCATTGATGACATCAACTCGCTCATATCGGCGTTACCGTTAGATTCGCAAAACAGGCCGGACGCCCGCCCGATAATGAGCGCGTCGTGGATCGGAGGGTCAAATGAACTTGGCCTTGATTTTATCCCTGTCGGCGTGGGTAGACATGATTATTTAGCTACGAGAGATAACCGCGTCCGCGCAGGAACAGAGGGAGTGTGGTGGCTTGCCGAGCCGCAGACCGGGGTATATAGGCAATACGCGAGATTTAAAATATCCGATAATACTATATCGGTAGTTATGACCGAATTTGATTATGAAAACAGACCCGACGGCAGCGGGTATTACGCTTGGATGGAAGACCTTTTCGCCGTCCGCCTAGTCCGCGACGCCCGCCCGCCTGAAATTGTTGAGCCGCTGAAAAACGAAGCCAAGGCGCTCTGGGATCACTGCCATGGGATTTTCCTGAAATACGGCGCGTTCGCGGATATGCCTAACGACCTAGCTGAACAGCCGTGGATCGGCGACTACGGCGAGGATTTCGGTTATCAGAGCAAGTCGTACAAACAAGCCCTCGCCCGTATGTACGAGATACTAGAGTGGATGCAGAACAGCCGCACGACAATCAAAGTGCCGTGGATTGTGGGCTATGCGTGGGATATCGGCGACATCATCTATATGTCGGTTCCGCAGCACAAAGACGGCGCGGAATGCCGGTGCGTTATTGAGTCTGTGACTAAGACGTACTACGGAAATACGCCGAACGTGATAGCCAACCTAGTGATATTGGACAGCAAAGAGGGCGATACCCTAGACTTCGACATTATTGACGAGGGCGGGAATAGAGACATCATAATCGACGAATCCGCCGACAGGGATATTTTAATCTCCGAGACGGGTGGAGTCTAGCCGCGAAACACGTAAACACGGTCGTAGCGGCGGATTTGCAGGGGAAAATGGAAAATAGTAAAAAAGGGTATAAACGGGTATAAACCGGGTGTAAAAGGGTATAAAATATATATGGGAATTTGCCGGAATGAGAAATATAAAAAATATCATGTTTTCCGCATAGGTTTTACGCTATATTAGTATTAATACGAGGGCGCATTATGCGGGTCTGTAGTTGCCGCCACAGCTAAAACCCGCATTTCCTTATGGCGAGGGCTAAATGATAACCACTGACGACGTTGACAGCGCGGAATTATACTCTAAAAAACCGGTTTACTATCTTGAGATAGCGATTTTGCTATGCCTATTGAGTCATTACGCGGGGAAATCCCGGCCCGACATAGCGGTGCGTATCGGCGGGGATAAAGTAAATATTACCATGCGCGGCGTAGGGCCGGAACGCCAAAAGGCCGCGCTTAAAGAAATGGAAGAGGGCGCTAAAAAATGTTTCATGTTGCGTCATTGGGGGATGACGGTAAACTTGGATGTGAAAGGGAGTCCCCTATGAACACTGAAAAGCTTCTTTTGGCAATAATAGCCGGCACGGGGTCTTTGTTTGCATACGTGGGCACGTGGAGCAATCAAGTGGCGGCGCTGGGAATATTGATGGGAATTGATTTTCTGGTAGGGCTGGCGATGGCGCTCTTTGTCGGGAAAAGCAAAAAGACCAGCAGCGGCAAAGTGGAATCATACGCTTGCCGGCGCGGGGTTATAAAGAAATGCGTCATGTTTCTCATGGTGTACGCTAGTTATACTCTAGGCAAGGTCGCGAACGTAACATTTTTAGCCGACGCGGTATGTATCGCGTTCATAACGAGCGAGGCGATCTCGATTGTAGAACACGCCGCCATTTTAGGCCTCCCGATACCGAAAGTATTGATTCGGGTGCTTGAAGTGATGAAAGAAAAGTCAGGCGAAGGCGTGGACGCGCTGGCGGGCGGCGGTGTTACGGGTAAAAAAGACGACGGTCAAGGCGCAGATACAAAAGACGATAACGACAAAAAATCACAATAAAGGAGGCGGTATGTTGGACAAACTGAAGGGCTGGAAAACGGCATCGGGTCTCGCGACGCTTATAATCGCGCTGTTGTTTAAGGACGGGACGCTTGGAGACGGCGGGACAGTGTCGCAGGCTTTCGAGTACATTTTAGGTTTGCTTGGCGGCGGGATGACCATCGGCGGCGTGATTTCAAAAGTCAAAGCCGACGCGCAGAAAAAGACGGAAGATGCAGTTCGCAGGGCTACAAATAATCTTGTCGGCAACGTAACCGGCACGCTTATCCCGGAGATATTATCCGGTATAGTAACGGATATAGAGCGCAAAGAAGCGCAGGACGCAGAAAAGGCCGCGCTCCGTAAAAAGGCTGAAGACCAGATGAAAGGCTATAGGCCTAACGACGCGGCTGGCGCTGACAACAAGCCTAGCGTGATGGTACGCGAGTACGTTACTACCGTTCCGCAAACAGAAGCGGAAAAGAAAGAGGAATAGAAATGCACACCGTCAGAATAGAACGCTATGACAGCAACGCCGAGAGGACAATCGGCAAGGTGTATTTTGACGGTATGCCGAAGCTGTACTCGTATGAATTGCCGTGGAAAGACAATGAGAAGAGCGTATCTTGTATACCCGTTGGAATGTACAAGTGCGCGAGACACATATCGGAAGCCTACCCGGAAAAACGCTTGGCGTATGTTGTGAATAATGTACCCGGCAGGCAGGGTATTTTGTTCCACAGCGGCAACACATACAAAGATACGCACGGCTGTATTTTGCTAGGCGCCGCCCTCGGCTCGCTTCAGGTGGCCGGAAAGTTTACCGATTCGGTTTTGTCGTCACAGGCCGCTATGATAGAACTGCACGAATTTGCCAAGGGGAAAGAGTTTTCGCTTGAAATTGTAAATGTCAGCCAATAGGAGATAGAGATGAACGCTTTTAATCCGCAGGCAACGTCATATCCGCCGTATCCGGTAACGCCTCCCGCGTATGGAGGCGTGCCTATGCCGCCGCCGTCGCCGCAGTATAACCCATACGATCCGTACTACGCGCAAACGCAACGGTTACAGCAGATGGTGCAACAGCAGCAAGCGGCAGTCGCGCCTCCGGCGCAAGCCGCCCCTACGCCTCCGGCGGTTATAGTTGAGGCTGTTGACAATGAGCAGCAAGCTATTGAAGCCGCCGCTGATCTGACCGGGAGGCCGCAGTTATTTGTAATGCGGGATGATACCTCCATATTCGCGAAGCGTTTCAATGTCGGCAACGGCAAAGTCGATTTTACCAGATACGTCAGAGATGCGAGAGGGGAAAAGGCTTCTGTTGGCGAGAGCGCTCAGACGGTAAATATCGCCATGGAGGCGGTTGTAAAGTCATTTACGGCGCAGTTAAATGATATTCAAAAAGACATTGCAGATGTGAAGGAGAGCTTGAAAAATGTTCAACTTGCAAGGGATAGTAAATCTGCTGGCGCAGTCCAACCCGCAGCTGAAAAGCGTGCTGTCTCAAGTTCAACAAATGGCGGGGCAGGGTCAAGACCCGTCGACGATTATGGGGATTCTTGAACAGCAAGCGCCGCAGTTGAAAGACAATAAAATATGGTCGTCGCTCAAAGGGAAAAAGCCCGATGAGATCACGGCGTATGCCGGGAATATGGCTAAGAGCTTAGGGATATTTAAATAATGTTCGGCGCGATATTCAGAGTATTAGTAATGACCGTGGTGAGCAATCTCATTCGCGGATTTTTTTCAAATCAAATGAGGAGGTAGTTATGGCTATGTTCAATGATGTTGGCGGCGTTCCGGTGGTATCGGCCTCGACCGGTCATGATGGTGCCGGGTGGGGAGGCGGCAGCTGGGTGTTTGCCTTGGTGATCATATTCTTCGCCCTAGTGTTTTTTCGCGGCGGATTTGGCCACGAGAATCGCGAGAACGGCGCACCTGCGGCGGCTGCGTTCACTGAAATCAATGGCCGGTTCAACGCATTAGAGGGTCAGATCGCCCATGTATCCGACCTTGCCGAGTTGCGACACATCGAACAGCAGAATTGCGACACAAACATGAACGTAACCAAGACCGGTTTCGAGCTGTCGAAAGAAATCTTGCTTTCGACGAACGCGACGCAACGGCAGCTGGCTGAATGTTGCTGCGCCACGCAGCGCGGGATAGATAAACTCGCGTATGATGGCGCGCAGAACACCTGCCAGATAATCACTAATTCCAATGAGAATACTGGCCGGATTCTCACCGAGTTAAAGAACGCGGAGATTACCGCCTTGCGCGACAAGCTCGCCGAGCGCGATCTGGCGCTGTCGCAATGCCGCCAGAACGCGGTATTGATCGAGGCCCTGAAGCCGCCTTGCCCCATCCCTGCATATCCGACTTGCAATCCGAACTGGCCGTCGCCGGGATATTATGGCGCTCCGTTTGCCGGGTTCGGCGGATTCAACGGCGGCGGTTGTTGCGGAGGCAACGGCTTTGCGAATGGTTTCGCGGCGTAACGACTACAATCTGTAGTCGATTGCAAGCGGTAGCGTTTTGTTGCCGCTTGCGCCTTGTAAATAATATAACGTATTCCCGTCCCCGGACGAGTGTCGATTGGGCGGGGCTGTTTACCCCGCCCTTATTTTTTTTGCCGGAGATATAGATCATGGCTACAATCGAAGCGGATGTTTTGCGTGTTGCAAAAGCTAATATCGCCGCGTTTACGGCCAGCTCTTTGCGCGACCGTATGTTCGGGTATGCGGCGCAAGAAAACGCGCTTATTGTCAAGTACGCCGGATCGATACGCACAATACGAAACTATGACGACACGTCGATTAATAGCGCCATATCCGCTATGCAATCAGTAATAGGCGCGAAGCAAGACCGCCTAACCGAGGGCGCGAACATATCCATCACCAACAACGTGATAAGCGCCGATGATATGCGTTACGATGATAACAGCATACGCGGCGATATTGCCTCAATAACCGGAGACATAGCAGGCATCAATAGCGCCCTAAGCGGAAAACAAGGTGCGCTGACGCCCGGAGCTAATATATCCATAACGCCGCAAGGCGTAATAAGCGCGGTGGACACCGTATATACTCACCCCGCCTACACCCCCCGCGCCAACGGCCTATACAAAATGACCGTGACCGATGAGGGGCATATAAGCGACGCCGTGACCGTTACCAAGGCCGATATTGCCGCACTGGGAATACCGGAGAGCGATACAATATATAACGACCAATGGATTAGGGATTTAATCCCGACGCAAGCTACGTCGAGCAACCAGCTCGCGGATAAAGCGTTTGTCAATTCGTCGATCTCTAATATGGCCGCCCGTTTCGTCACGCCGACAGCGGCAGGTGATTCGCAGTGGTCGTCTCTCGCCGCGTTACGTGCGGGGCCGTGGTACAGTCAAGGCGCACCATATACTCCGACGACGAACGACTATGCCATATTTTTAAAACTCATAGGTTATGATATAAACAATGACCCGCTGAACGAGGTATGGCGTGCCGGATTCGACGGCGTGCAATGGAATGCCGAATATAAAGTAAACGACACCCCCTTCACCGCCGCGCAGATTGCCGCCATTAACAGCGGGATAACGTCAACGCTTGTGACGTCATACAATACGCATATCGCCGACACCACAATCATGCACGTAACCGGCGCAGAACGTACCGCGTGGAACGGGAAATTCACACTGCCTAGCGGCGGGATGTCATCGCAATACATCAACGGCCTCGGCGCGCTGACATCATTTCCGTCGATACCCGCCGGGGTAAATCAAAATGTCAACTTGGCATCCGGCTCTCCGGCAAACTCAATATCTGGGGCGTCGCTTGGCGTCACGGGAATATTGCCTGTTGCAAACGGCGGGACGGGGACAGATAGTTTTAGCGAAGGCCTCATAGCGTACTACGGCGGCGGAATACAGAGCCTGACGGGTGTATATCCGGGAGGGATACTGACCCAAGGCGCATACGGAGCAGGCGACCTGTCGTGGATTCCGCTCGGCCAAGAGGGGCAAATGTTAACAGTGGTAAGAACTTCCGACGGGTTGGCACTTCTCCCGCGGTGGGCAAATGCGCCACAGGGTGGTGGCGGCGGAAGCGGAACGGTAACATCGATAACCGCCGGCACGGGATTGACGGGAGGGACAATCACAGCGACCGGCACGATAGCCCTAGCAACCAGCGGCGTAGCGTCCGGCAGTTACGGCCCCACTGCCAATGCGTCGCCCGGATCAGCGGGAACGTTTACCGTCCCGCAGGTCACGGTGGACGCATACGGGCGCATAACCACGGCGAATAACCGCACAATCACTATGCCTACGGTGTCCGGTGGCGGCGGAGGTAGCGGTCTCGACGGCCTCTCGATCCACCCCACCCCCACCGCGCTCAATACCACCATCGGCGGCGAAACGTCGGCTGTTGAAGTCACGCCTCCGGCTGGCCGGGCGGTGCAGGTCGGGGACTTATTACTGTCGTCGGCTATGACCACGAAGGGATTTTTGGCGGTGGTTAAGAGGATAGAAAGTCTTGCAATCAACACTAGTGTGCAAGCGGTCGCGGCGGCTGAAAATAATCAGTGGCACGGCGTCGCCTACGGTAACGGCGTATTCGTCGCGGTGTCAATTGACGGGACAAATCGCGTTATGCGCTCAACCGATAACGGGGTAACATGGACGGCGGTC
>Ga0268262_10000643_pt1 | contig 45318 bp, 41 predicted proteins | sample TergutNc150P3_FD_190354 | JGI IMG/M metagenome (GOLD analysis project Ga0268262, IMG submission 190354) | Nasutitermes corniger P3 segment gut microbial community from laboratory colony in Florida, USA - Nc150 P3 (SPAdes) (version 2) | ecosystem: Host-associated > Arthropoda: Insects >... | reverse complement strand
ACTATTACATAATACTCCTCTGCACCGCAATGTTCACCTACGGCTTTACCGAAACCCTTAACGCAAGCGGAATACTAGCGGTTTTTACCGCAGGCATTGTTATGGGAAATATGCAATTTGTGCACAAACAAGGCGTTTATAACTTTTCTTCTGCCATATCAACCATATCCAACATATTGCTCTTTGTGTTGCTAGGGGTGCTGGTTTCTCCGCACGATTGGTTTAAGGACGGTTTGATATTAAAAGGAATTTTGCTTTTTGTTTTCCTCTCTTTTGTTTCAAGACCTGCTGCTGTATTCCTTGGAACAATAGGGATGCGCCTTCAATTCAAAGACAGATTTTTCATAGCTTGGTCGGGGCTGCGTGGTGCAGTTCCCATTGTGCTTGCCACATATCCTATAGCTAATAATTTGCCCCACGGAATGGAAATTTTCAACCTTGTGTTCTTTGCCGTTTTGCTCTCTTTGATAGTTCAAGGTTCATCACTTGGCAAAATTGCAACTCTTTTAAAATTATCTTCGCCATCTCGCCCCGAACCGCCATATAGCCTTGAATTTTTCACAAAGAACGATATGGAAATAGGACAAAAAATAACTGTTTTCACCGTTGATTTGCCTGCACCGGAAGGTTGCAAAGGTCCTCTTATCAGAGAATTGAAATTGCCAGAAAACACGCTTTTGCTTATGATAACCCGCCGGAAAAGAGTGCCAATTCTCTTTAGAAGAACTCAGAAAATTTTGAGTTTGCTGAATAAAAACACCATAAAGCACGGAGAAGAGGCAAAAATGCTTGTGGATAAAGCGGCGGAAATTATTATGGAAATAAATGAAAAAAAATATTTCCACAGCGATGAAAACGAAGAAGAATACGATGTTTGGCAAGTGCTTCCCCCGCGAGGAGATACGGTTTTATACGGCTGGGACCAGATAACTGTGCTTGCAAAGGTAGAAGATGAAAAAAAAGTAAGGGAAGCTCTGCTAAATGCCTTTGAGAATATAACCATTAAAGAGGGTTTGCATCGTTTTGCTGACGGCAGCGATTCCAATTTTTAATATTTGTTCGCCTTGCAGAAAGTCCCCTTTTTTTATCGTAAGAGATTAAAGCAATAGCCTTATCGTAATTTAAGCCTATGCGGCTGAAATCTGTTTCTTTTCCCTGCAAATTTTTTCCGTACCAAATCAAAGATTGAATTTCTTTGTTATTTTTTAAAGGTGGCTCATTTTCGTCTGTTTGCTCAAACATTAAAACAGCCGCACTCAAAGGCTCTTCTTTAGAGCTATCTAAAGCCACTTGTGAACCAAAAAAACGGAGTTTATGACCTTCATATACTATATCCAAAATATAATCTTGTGCTTGCTCATCTATAAGTTTTAGCTCTGCAAAAACATCTTCACCAGTTAGCCACGAACCAAGAGGTCCAAGCCAGTAAAAATTTTCGCTGCTATCTAAAGTTGAAAGCAAATCTCGCTTTAAGTTTTCATTTAAGCTATCCCCTATCGCAACCATATTTTTGCCTCTGTACCTAGCAGCGGAGGTGCGTTCAAAAGCGAGTAGTGAATCAGGGGGTTGCAACCAAATTCTAAGCCCGGTGCGAACATCATTGGAATCGTTGTCGTCGTTTGGCAAAACAACCATTGCACTCAGGCTGTTATTGCAGGGAACAATCCAAACGGCAAACTCATTTATGCGGGTTAGCGTAGGTTTAGGCTCATAAAATTTGCCATACCAAGTGAGCAAACCAGTTACCAAAAACAAAATAAAAACCTTAACCCAGTGTAGAGGTGCTAGTTTTTTACTATCTTTATCTGAAAAGCTTGGAGTAAGAAAACCCATTATGAAAAAGATAGAAAAACTCCTGATAGTAGCGGCATTTATGGCGCTCCCCTCTCCTGTTTTGGCAATTAACGAAACCCCCACAGATATAGACTCGCTTTTAAGAGGCAAAGAATATCAATTCCCTTATTTGGATTCCTCTTATCGCAATAACTACAGTGATGTATCTCACGAAAAGAGTTCTGGCAAAGAACAAGAGACTGCTTATATTTTGCAATTTGATGCCATTGCAAATTTTGATGTTGCCCAAGCTCGCAGAGCAAAACTGCAAGTTCAAACCGGCTACGATATACAAATGGTTTTTGACGCACCTTTCTATAAACTCCGAGGTGGATATTTCAAAAAGAAAACAGAAGCAGAAGACAAAGCTAGAGAGCTTTCCCTGTATAACATATCTGCTTTTGCCGTTAAGGTAAAATAAATTATATGCTATACTCCGGCTCTAAGTTTTTCAATGCTTCATCAAATATATCTCCAAAGCGATCTATAAAAACATTGGAAATAGAAGGGTCAAATTGCTTTCCCCCATTTAACTCTATTTCAATAAGCGCATTTTCAATTTGAATAGCTTTTCTGTATGGCCTAGTTGATGTCATTGCATCAAAGCTATCTGCTATTGATATAATTCGCGCATATAGAGGAATTTGCTCACCGTAAATACCCTGCGGATAACCCGTGCCATCAAATCTTTCGTGATGGTGATAGACCACTGGAACCAAGTCTTTGAAGGCCCCTATGGCTTTGAGGATATTCGTTCCTATCTCAGGATGTTTTTTGATTGTGGCAAATTCTTTATCCGATATCCTAGACTCTTTGTGGAGAATAATATCTGATATCCCTATTTTCCCAATATCGTGCAATAGGGCAGATATTTTGAGCCCAGCAATGTTTTCTTCGGGCAATTTCAAATGCTTGGCAATGCCTATGGAATATTCCATAACTCGGCGTGAATGACCAGCGGTGTATTTATCTCTAGCATCTAATGCCTCGGATAAAGCCATAACCATTTCAAAATTCATAAAAATTCCTCGAAGACTGTTATACAGGCATAATATAGTAAACATATATGTTTACTATATTATTAGAAGAGCTTCTGACCAAAGCTTAGTAAAATACATATAAATTTACTATGTTATTTGTATATGAGAATATCAGCAAAAGGTCGTTATGCTCTTGCCGTTATGGTTCAGATGGCAGAAAATTACGGCTATGGGGCAGACATCGCCGTTGTCAATATTTCCAAGAATCTGGGTATTTCCAAGATATACCTTGAGCAGATTTTTTCGCTTTTGAAAAAAAATGGGCTTTTGAATTCGGTAAAAGGCACTAAGGGAGGTTATCATCTCGCACGAAGACCAAAGTTAATCACGGCAACAGATATTTTATATGCTGTGGAAAATTCGCTTTTTGAAGAAACCAAAGGCTCGGCTTCTGATAAAGCACCAGAAGTTGATAAGTCCATACGCTTATTGGTTTTCGATGAACTGAACAAAAAAATCAAAGAAACTCTGGATGCCATCACGCTTGAAGCTATGGCTTCAGAAGCGGAAAAACATAAGTTAGATGGCAAGGATATGTTTTATATATAATGGCCCTTCCCTAGAGGGGAATTATTCTATATTCATTCAATACTTGAATAGCGGAGTTTTATATGGGATTACTCAAAGCAGCGATGGGTTCTGCTGGTGGTGTTTTGGCAGACCAGTGGTTGGAGTTTTTTATTTGCGAAAGCTTGGATGCCAATGTGCTGGCTACCAAGGGGCAAAAAAAGACTAGCAAAAGAAGCAGCAATACAAGCGGAGAAAATAATATTATCTCCAATGGTTCTGGAATTGTGGTGAACAAGGGGCAAGCCGCTATAATTGTTGATAATGGCCGCATTGCAGAGTTTTGCGCAGAAGAAGGACATTACACTTACGATCATTCTTCTGAACCCAGCATTTTCCACGGGGGCTTGGGACAAGGGCTTGTTGGTTCCATAAAAAGCATGGCAGAGCGTTTTAAATACGGCGGCAGCCCGGGCAAAGACCAGCGCGTATATTATTTTAACACAAAAGAAATTCTCGGAAATAAATACGGAACACCAAATCCCATTCCCTATCTCATAGTTGACCCTAATATCAATTTACGCCTCACCATAAGTTTAAGGGCAAATGGCGAATATTCTTACCGTATGATTAACCCCGCTTTGTTCTATGCCAATGTATGCGGCAATGTGGATGAGCAATATACCAGAGATAAAATAGATAGCCAGCTCAAATCCGAAATAATAACCGTTTTGGGTCCATCGCTTGGAAAGCTAGGCACGGGTTTGGAATATCACGAGATTTCCTTCCACACCGATAAACTCGCAGATATTCTCAACGAGGCTCTTAGCGCAAAGTGGAGAGAAGGCAGAGGATTGGAGATAGTAAATTTTGGAATCACTTGCACCGCCTCGCCAGAAGACGATAACCGAATAAAGCAACTGCAAACCGCAGCCGTTATGAGAGACCCGACTATGGCTGCCGCTTCTTTGGTGGGCGCACAAAGCGATGCTATGCGCGCTGCAGCGGAGAATAAGGCTGGGGCTATGACTGGATTTCTCGGCATGGGAATGGCGGCTCAGGCAGGCGGAATGAACCCGCAAGCTCTCTTTCAAATGGGGCAGCAACAAGCACCTCAGGCTTCGGCTCCAGCTCAGCCTTCGGCAGCAGCAGCGGCACCAACCGCCACCGCCGCTACTTGGGTCTGTTCCTGCGGGGTTTCAAACACAGGCAAGTTCTGTGCGGAGTGCGGTAAACCCTCCCCTAATTCACCCTGGACTTGTGCTTGCGGCCACGCTGGGAATACTGGAAAATTCTGCGCCGAGTGCGGCAAACCGAGACCTTAAAAAAAGAGAATACTATGGATATAAAAGAATACAAATGTCCAAACTGCGGCGGAACGGTTAATTTTGACAGTTCCAGCCAAAAAATGAAATGCCCATATTGCGACACAGAATTTGAAATTGCCGTGCTTGAAGAATATCAAAAGGAAATTGCAGCGGCAAAGGATAATTTTGGCTGGTCAAAAGAAGATTCCGAACAAGAATGGAAAGAAGGCGAACTTGATGATTTGAGTTCTGGTTCCTGCCCTTCTTGCGGTGCGGAGCTTTTGGGCGATGCAAACACCGTTGCAATGGTGTGCCCGTGTTGCGGCAATGCTCAGATTGTGAGCAAAAGGCTCTCAGGTTTTTTAAAACCAGATTATGTTATCCCGTTTAAACTAGACAAAGAAAAGGCAGTGAAAGAATTGAAAAATTTTTGCAATGGGAAAAAACTCCTTCCAGATTTTTTTGTCAAAGAGAACCACGTAAACAACGTTCAAGGAATTTATGTTCCATTTTGGCTTTTTGATGCAGAAGCGAGCGGGCGTGTGTACTTCAAGGCAACCAAGGTTAAAAGAGCAACAGATTATACAAAAACCGAGTATTATTCCGTGCTTAGAGAGGGCAATTTGGTATTTGAAAATATACCAGTTGATGGCTCAGAAAAAATGGACGATAAATATATGGATGCCATAGAACCCTTTGATTATACGCAAATGAAAGATTTTGATACAACTTATTTGGCTGGTTATGTTGCCGAAAAATACGATGTTGATGTGGAAAAGAGCAAGGAGAGAGCAGCGCGCAGAATAAAGGCTTCGGTGGAGAGGGAATTTGAAAACTCGGTTGTCGGTTATAACTCGGTAAATATTGAAAGTTCCGCTGTTAGCGTAAAGGAAGGCAAATACAGCTATGCGCTTTTTCCTGTATGGATATTGAACACAAAATATAAAGAGGCAAATTATCTTTTTGCTATGAATGGACAATCTGGCCGCCTTGTTGGAAAATTGCCCATTGAATCAAAAAAAATCTGGAAATACGGGTTTATATATTCAGGCATTTTAGGGCCAATTTTCACCGCTGCATCAATTGCCTTAGGGTATAACGACCCGAACTTTGCACTGTTCATTGCCATTGCGTGGATTTTGGCTTTTATAATGGGCTTTGCTTATGTATTCAGCTGGAAATCTCAAATGAATACTGCTCTCTTAAAAAATGAGGCAAACGCTTATGTTGTTAAAGATAGCCTTGTTTTTAAAAAGAAGAATGATAACTTTCTATACAGCAAGGTTAGCAAAATTCCGAGAAAAAAATAATGAAAGAATTGGTTGATAAGCTGGAGGCTCTTCAAATTCTTGAAAGAGAAGAATTCCAGGAACTTTTGCTATGCAATAGTGACTATCTTTTTGAACGTGCTAGGACTGTGGCGCAGAAAGTTTATGGCAAAAACATTTTTATGCGTGGGCTTATTGAATTTACCTCTTATTGCAAAAATAATTGCTATTATTGCGGACTCAGAGCAGAGAACAAAGAGGCAGAGAGATACAGGCTTTCAAAAGAGCAAATTTTGGAATGTTGCAAAACCGGTTATCCACTGGGGTTCCGCACTTTTGTGCTGCAAGGCGGAGAAGATGCTCACTACACAGACAAAATTCTAGTTGATATTGTGAGCGAAATAAAAGCTACATACCCAGACTGTGCGGTTACACTTTCAATTGGAGAGCGCAGTTATGAGAGTTATGAGCGATTGTTCAAAGCGGGCACAGACAGGTATTTGCTGCGCCACGAAACCGCAAACGAGGAGCATTACAAAACCTTGCACCCAAACTCAATGTCGGGGGTAAATAGAAAAAAATGCTTATATGATTTGAAAAAAATAGGCTACCAAGTTGGGTGCGGTTTTATGGTTGGCACACCAAACCAAACTCTGGAAAATATTGTAGATGACTTGTTATTCATTAAAGAATTGCAACCACAGATGGTTGGCATTGGGCCTTTTATCCCCCACTCCTGCACCCCTTTCAATGACAAAAATGCTGGCGATGTACATTTAACGCTGAATATTTTGGCAATTCTTCGCCTTATGCAACCAAACCTGCTTATCCCCGCCACAACAGCACTCGGAACGCTTGACCCTCACGGAAGAGAACAAGGGATTTTAGCCGGAGCAAATGTGATTATGCCTAATCTCTCCCCTGTTGAAGTGCGCAAAAAATATATGCTCTACGACAATAAAATTTGCACAGGAGAAGAAGCCGCCGAATGTGTGAATTGCATGAAAAACCGTATTAAGAAAATTGGCTACGAAATTGCGCTTTCTAGAGGGGATTGCATAGTTTAATGGCTACCCTCACCTTGTTGCCACAGCCATTTTTCCCGCAAAATTATTTTCAGATATTGTAAGCGGCCCTTTTATTGGAACTGTGCTTGTGTATTTTGAATATGGAGAGGCTATTGAAACATCGGCTTCCAATATTCCAAGCAATTTTACCTTTGCGTTTTTGTTTCCAAAAACCATAGCTTCAAATTTTGCCACGCGGCTATCGTACATTTGACGTTTTGTAATCAAGTTATGCAGGCTAGTTATATCTTGCAATAACTCTTTTTGTTCTGCTTCATTTAGCGATTTTACTTTGCTCCAAATTAAATATCTTTCATAAATCGCGCTTACCTCTATCATAACCGAGTTTGCAAGTTCCCTAGCTCTTTCTTGACGATAGTGTGTGCGTATGTTCACGATGGTTTTCACTCCTGTCTCGGAACCTAGTTCTCCACATTCCACACCTTTGAATGCAGTTGCAACTCCTCCTATTATGGAACCTCCCAAACGCAATTCACCGAGGCAACTAACATTTGAATGTAGAATATCTTTTGTTATCAGTATATCGCCTTCTGCAATAATGGTGGCAGCACTGACGAATGTTGCGGCAACAAAAGAACCTGCAACTATCTCGGCTTTGTTATTGCCCTGAATTCCACCTGCACATTTTACATAACCTTTAGCTCTTACTTTTGCTCCAGATATAAGCCCGTTTACCACTATGTTTTCTTCGGATATAACCTCAAAGCCATCTGTTACATTGCCGTGTATAACAACTGTGCCTGGGAAATTCATGTTTCCTGTTGATAAATCAACATCGCCAGACAAAATATAATTGCGGCGAACCATAATAAGATTCTCTTGAAAGCTCGGTGTTCCAGCTGCGGTGGCAATTATATGACCGTCTTTTTCGTCTGTCCCATCGCCTAAAATGTATCTCGCTTTTTCACCAGTTTTTGCCTTTATGGGAGACCCTCTAACATCCATTCCATCTTCGCCTACTGTTGGTGCAATCACATCTGCAAGAATATCGCCTACCTTCACGAGAGTGATTTGCATTGAGCTTTTATAATCCACAGTAGCATCCTCTTTTGGTATGAATTGAGGCTTTGCACTCACATCAACTTTGAATTCAAGGTAGCCATCTTTGCCGTCTTCTGGATTTATGCCCCTAGCTATGACTATTTCAGTTGGTTCGGATATGAGAAACTGTTTTTCAACTAATTTTTCGTTTATCTCTACTTTTATATTTTCTCTACTGCAAGCAGCAAGAACATCCTCTAAATTATTTAACCCAACATCTATAACATCCTTTAACGGATACATTATAACTTCCATCTTGTCTTTTGAGATGGCTATTTTGAAACGGCTAGACTCTCCTCCGGCTTCTTCTTCAAAACCCTCAACATCTTCAGATGTATGTTCTTCGGACATCTTCCTTCGTTTTGTGGTTAACTCTACTCAACAGTAACATATACTAATGTTTGATTCACTAACTGATAGGCTATTTCACCAAAAGTTATTGGACCAAAAAATGTATCTAACTTTTTCCCTTCAAGACCACCATATAAGAAATTCAATATACAGTTGCAAGAAAACGTAGAATTTTTCCCTTTGAATGTGGTGAGTTTGCTATTGAATTCATTTTCGTAATTCGCTATGCTCTTTGCAATTCTATACTTAATGTTTTTAAACACAGGTGCATATAAATTCACAATTCCGTTTTCAATAGACTTAAAAGAAACATTGACTCCATTGCCCGCATAATCTCCTACTAAAGGAAGCTTTGTATCTATTTTGTTTTGAGCTATATAGTCTGCAAATACGGCTTCTTTTCCATCTATAAAACACTTTGTGATAGAAAAGCCTTCTTCTGCAAAAGTGATTACAGGTGAAGATTTGTCTTGAGAGAATATGTTTATTATGCCCACACTTACATTCTTGCCATCAGCAACTTTCAAATGAACAGCCACGGCTTTGTCTGCATAAGCGGTTGCTGCCGTGCCTTCCACGGCTATAGGGGTTTGACCTGAGACCCCAAGGTTCATGCCAGAAATCCACCCAACAGTATTCTTCATGAATATGTCTTTATAGCTGGGCGCATTGCGAGCATATTCTATGTGAACAGCACTATCAAAAGGTACAATAACTATGGAAAACCCATTGTTAAAAGCATCGGTTGCAACATTTTTAATTTCTGCTGCGCTATATGCCTTAATGGAGAAATCTTCACAGGGAAGCTCCATAACAGACAACCTATCGTTAGAAACTTCGCCACCAGTTTTTGCAATAAAATATTCAGTGGAACCACCTATCCAATTGCCTTTAGGCAATTTTTTGAGCAAAGCCTCAGTACCAGCAATGTGAAGCACTTTGCCGCTTTCTATGAGCTTGGATGTTTCTTGAGGGGAAATAAGCATATTGGTTTTCTCCTTGGCTATAGTTTTTGGAGGGCTAAGATATCTGTACCCATATTAGATTTGAATTTTTCAAGATATGCATCTATCTCTTGAACATAACTTTGCAAAGATGCAGGAGAATTATCTTCTGCATAGAGTATCTTCATACGCATAAGCATCATTGAAAAACTCAAAGATTCAAAAGAATAATCGTTTTTCAATAATTTCTCAACTTGTTGAACAGTGATCATTAGTGGATCTCCATAATCATACCGTCATAATGTAGAAAAATAAAAATACTTGTCAAAGGATTGCATTGTGCTTTACCGCTAAATATCCTGGTTTTTCAGCAATCGTTTGTAGTAAAACTGCGCTGTGTACAATGCCGCTGCTGGATTATGCCCCGTTACGCGATCTTTGGTGATAAGCGTGGTTACGGGAGCCTCTGAGTATTTGATAAACAGAGAATCGTGCCCCACGCATAGCCCTACTATCACGTTCAAATCGGTTTTTTGCTTTGCCAAAATTTTTGCCTGCAATATAGGGTTGCATATAGCCTCAAAGCTGCCTTTTTGCACCTTTAGGTTTTCTGGTATGCCAACTTCGGTTTTATCTATGGAGCCAACTTTGCAAATAGCGCAGTAGCTTTTAAGCCCGTGGGCTTTTAGAATTTTCACGAATATTCTAGCCTCAAAGTTTAAACTAATACAAGCGGCAATGCCAATTTTCTTAGCGCCAATTCGCCTGGCAAAGGCTATTATTTCTTCTACTCTGGTTAATTTTCCGTAATAAGTACCCTCAACTTCCGCAGCTGAATATGAGAGTTTTGAAACAAGCGGGTCGGTTTTATACAGTTCTTTGATGCTCTCCATTTCGGCTTTATCTATTTTCTTACCTATGCAAGTTAGGGGAAAATCCTTTTCGCCTAAATGACAACTATGCCGCCCACAATCTGAACAGCAAAAGTCCTTGTTATTCTCCATATTAGTTGCGTTCATTTTACGAATTATTTGCCAAGGCTACAGGCTGTCAGATCCTGCTTTGCATTGCTGTTCATAATATGCCCTGCACTCTTCTGCACTAATATCATTGCAAGGTTTTTTCATACATTTGCTTAATTTATCAACTACTTTTTTAGTGCAATCATCATAATCATCAGCATCATTACAAGCTACATATCCTTCTTCATACTCCTTATTACAATTATCGTATTCAACGCAATTGAACTGGGTCTTTCCTTTATCATCTTTTTTGTCATCGTCTGATGAGCAAGAAAATGAGAATGTCAAGGCGAGCAAAATGCTTGCGGCCAGTATGATTTTTACGAGTTTGTTTCTCATAGTGTGTTCTCCATGTTAGCGGTAAACTAGAAAATTACAATGTCATAAAATTATAAACTCAGAGCTTCTACACGAGGCTTGGTTAAATATCCGTTGTCACGTATATAGCGTATCTATTGCGTTTCTTAGCTTCCCAAGTCAAAATTCCAATGGAGACTTCTCCCATAAAGCGCAAGTGCAAGATTCCAAATTCAACTCGTGGCATAATGTCCATCATAAAATCATCTCGGAAATAATCAAAATCCTTGCCTATTCCAAATGAACATAAAGTGCCAACGGAGAGCCTAAAAGCATTGCCTATTAGAAAATATGGGAAAAAAGCCAGTGCTGGTTTAACATACCTGCCCTCGCCTGCAGCTCCAGCAAATCCCAAACGCCCCTCATAAATAAAAGACACATTTTTAGTATAGCCATCCCATTGCGAAAGAGAAATCACTCCACCCAAATCATCTTCAAATGGAATATCGGCTTGGATGGCTAAATTCCGTGAAATTGCAAATTTCGCACCGAGGTCTGCCAAGTAAGAGCGGTGCCATTTTTCTCTATACCCATGTACTCCACCTATTAATTTTGCCCCCATTTCAAATCTATTTGTTAAACCAACTTGTATATTGCTCATCAAATATAAATCATTCATACGGCGTGTCCAGCCACCAAAACCCATAAAAAAAGCATCGGGAACCACAATCTCTGGCCCAAATGTGTAACGGTAATCGTACATAGCGTCTAGGGCATAAGATAAATTAACTGCTAATATTAATATAAGTATAATTTTTTTCATAGGAATATCCTCACTTTGTCTTTGAATTCTTGTGGTATAACTTTATTCACCGTTTCTAAGATATGGCTTTTGGAATATTTCATTGAAAAATGCGTTAAAATTATGCTTTGGCAAGGCATAGAACTACCAATTTTGCCCAGAACCTGAACAAGATCGTCTATATGGGTATGTCCTTTTCTGCTCGCCATTTCCATCTCACCTTTGTCTAAAAATGTGCACTCACAAACCACCGCAGGAGAATTCCAAATATGCCTCTCTTCCCACAATGACTCGCCAATGCAATCACCCATAAAAGATACAAAAGGTTCGCGAATATCGTTTGTAATTTCAACACCGGATTTTTTCAATGATATAATTTCTTCTCTTTCGCATTTTGCGTATTCTTTTTTCAGTTTTTTTTTCTTGCAAAAAATTGTGTATCCAAGAGAGGGAATTGAATGTTTCACCTCAAATGGAAATACCTCCAAGTCTTTGCGGTAAACTAAATCGAACCACTGCCCCGCTTTAACACATTCCAAGCGAGGCAAATCAAAACGTTCCTCTGCAACGCCCTCAAACAGAGTTTCGGCTTTTATCATTTCTATAGCTAGTTCATAAACGGCACTTGGAATATAATACACCGCTTGAATGGGGTTTTGCATCATACGCCTAAGGCTGTTGTGGCGCATAAGGCAGCGGCTGTGGTCTCCGTGCGAATGGGTTAAAAGAATGTGGTTCAAGCTAAGTGCGCTCACAGGACATTCGCCCATATCCACGCATAAATCGAGTTCGGGAATTTGAAAATAAGTTGAAAGCCCAGAAATGGAAAAACCGTGCAAACCCCATCGCTTTTGCTGGTATGATATTTGCCTTAGAGCGTTATGCGAATAAATGTGATCAGGCTCTGTAGCTTTTTTCATAGCACTCGCGAAATTTATTCACTGTTGCAGGAACTTCATCCCTGTTTTTGGAAAACACATCGTAAGGGAATGGATTAGAAACTTCCCAAGCTCCGTCTAAAATTTCTCTCTCCAGCTGCTGGGCTGCCCACCCGCTGTAGCCAAAGAAAATACGTGCTGTTTTATTTTGCGGTGATATTAGCCTAGATACAGGAAGCTCCATTTCTAGCGGTATCTTTGATACAAAAACCCCTTGTGAAATTTCGTAAGCTCCGTTAAAAACAGAAACCCCAGTTTCTAAAATGCAAACTGAAAGTTTTTGAAAAGGATCTGTGTTCTGAACAGGGCCGCCAAAAAAGAATGTGTGCAATTCACGAGATGCACCCATTATTTCCCAAGGAAGCGGTTTATGCAATGCTCCAGGATTCTTTCTAAAAACCTCGTCTAGCGGAATATGCGCCAAATGATTTATCACCAAACCCCAAGAACCTGACTCGGCAGAACATTCAATCACAAAAATCACGCAATCTTGAAAATAGCTTCCGCTGAGAGCTGGTGTAGCCAGCAAGAAATCACCGGGATGAACTATTTTGGTTTTCATAATTTTTGAACCCTTATTCTCAATTTATAATACTTATCTCTATTCTCCGATTTTTAGCGCGACCTTCTGGTGTTCTATTATCTGCCCTGTAGCGCGAGTAGCCATAACCTCTGGCTTCTATTCTGTTTTCTGCAATACCCCTTTTAATGAGATAGTTGCGAACCGCGTCTGCGCGTGCTTGGGATAATTTATCGTTATATTCCAAGCCACCCACATTATCTGTGTGTCCAGAAATTTCAACCTTAACCGAATCGAATTTTTGCAAGCCTTTCACGGTTGCCTCCAAAATTTTGGTTGAACTCGGCAAAATATCGGCTTTTCCCGTTTCAAAATTCACGCCTTTCAGCTCAAAACGGTCATCGTCATAGTAAATTTCCCAAGTTCCAGAACCAGAACCTGGTGGAACATAGAGTGTATTGCCAAAACCGCAATCAAATTCGCCAGTTATGCCATCGCACCAAAACGAATATGTATCGCCATCGGAAATTTGAACTTTGGCTATGCCACTGGCATTAGTAGTTGTTTCAAAATGAGTTCCCCTTGAGCCTCTTAACACTATGGTTTTAAAGCGCTGGGCATATTGCTGGTTATAATCCGTGGCTCTGATGGTTAAATCTGCCGAAAATGCGGCAGATACGCAAATAACAAGAGAAAAAAGGAGTTTGTTCATAGCAGTAAATATAGTAAACGCGAGTAACCCGCTAGGCTAGTAGCAGCCACTTACCACCAAACATCTTCATCAGTATCAGTAGTAGCCTTTCTCTTAGAAACAGCCTTCTTCCTTGACGACCTTTTTGATTTGTCTGCATCTGCACGCTCACGCTCCTCATTTGCAATCCGTTTTCTCTCCGCGAGTTCAATAGAATCGGCAACACGTTTCTTTTGTGTGGCTATGGAATCGGCAGTACGCTTTTTCCCTATGGCAATGGAATCAGCTACCCATTGTTTTCTTGTTTCAAGGGAATCGGCAGCCCGTTTCTTAGCCATAGCAACTGAATCACCAGTCCGTTTTTTCTCCTTAGCGGTAGAATCTGCAACCCATTTTTTCTCTGCGGCGTCAAAATCAGCAATTCGCTTCTTCTCTCTGGCGGTAGAATCGGCTATTCGTTTCTTTTCCCTATCGATAGAATCGGTAACACGTTTTTTCTCTCTGGCAGTGGAATCGGTAACACGTTTTTTTTCTCTGGCGGTGGAATCAGCAGTCCATCTTTTCTCTCTGTTAGCTAAGACCGCAGCTCGTCTTTTCTCCAGAGCAATGGAATCTGCCACCCGTTTTTTCTCTGTTGCAATGGAATCTGCCACTCGTTTTTTCTCCGTGGCAATGGAATCTGCCACTCGCTTTTTCTCCGTGGCAATAGAATCTGCCACTCGTTTTTTTTCGGCTTCTATTTCTTTTTGAATATCTATTTTATCTATTGCTATTGCCTGCGCTTTTGTTATTTTGTCTGCATATTTTGGCGTATTGAACACCTTGCCCTGCTCAAAATTCCAAGTTTTAGCCTGATTGAGTACCCCAGACCCAGCTTCGGCCTTGCCTTTTAAGACAATTTTCAAATTTGAAATTTTAATAGGGTCATCGTCTAAATATAGCATAAAATCAAAAATACCTGCTTGGTAAGGCGTTCCATCGGGAGCCTTGCCTTGGGCATCGTAATAGGCTAAAATAACAACTATATCGTCTGAAAGGTAGTCTAAATCACTGGCATTGTGCCCTGCGTTTGCAACTCCGCTAATTTCAAAAAACCAAGGCTTATATTCAATAAGCATAGTAAAAGGACGGTTGCCTCCCGAAACATTGCCAAACTTCATAAAACTGCCCGTGAAACCCATAAAAGAGGGTTCTTTGGTTGTAAGTTTAGGAACGCCCGCAGTTTGCGCAAGCGCCGTACACGCAAACAAAAGAACCAAAAGCAAAAAAAGTTTCTTCATAATGAGAAAATTTAGAATTTTTTAAAAAAAATTTAAGATTTTTGTAAATTATGCCGATTATAGGATTAGGGTGTAATGCTATGAACGTGTCCGAAATCACAACTCGCGTAGCGGATTTAATAAGAAATCCGGACTCGCCGATGCCGAGCGAGAGGGACCGTAATATTCAAAAAAAGAAAACTGAGGCTCCGCCGCCTCCACCAGAAGCGAGCAAGCCAGAGACCCATAAACCACCAACACCACCAGCAACAACAGAGCGCAATCCAGCTAAAACAAACGAGTACAGCCTTGTACTTTCACCTTTGGCGCAAAAAATTTTAGAGGATTCAGATTCTCATAAAAGCGAATGGGAAAAGAAGAGAAGCGAAAATGTCCAGCGTATTCAGCAACTGGTACACGAGAAGCAATACCACCTTGCTCCAGAAGTTGTTGACGGAATAGCCCGAAAAATCGTGGATATGCTACGTTAATCTAGCATTTTTTTAGCTTTTTCCCAAAATTTGTCCAATTCTTCCAATGTAAAATTCTGAGGGTTGCCACCTGCCATTATCTCTACTTGCCTAAACCGCTTTTCAAATTTGGCATTTGCCCTTGCAAGGGCGGTTTCTGCATTTATGCCTTTATGCCTAGCCAAATTCACTAGGGCAAAGAGAATATCGCCAAATTCCTCTTCGGCCTTCAAAGAACCTACTTCTTCTGCCTCAAACTCCCCTATTTCCTCTTTTACCTTCTCTAAAACAGGCTTAGAATCGTTCCAGTCAAAACCAACTTTTGCCGCCCTCCTCGAAAGCTCCTGGGCGCGGGAAAGAGCCACCATTGAACGAGGCACCTTGTCCATTGCAGAGACAGGTTTTTCCTTCTTTTCCTCGCTCTTTATCTCTTCCCATTTTTTGAGAACCTCTTTGGAAGTTCCCAAGCTCTCTGAGCCAAAAACATGGGGATGCCGCCTAACCATTTTTTCGCAAATTCCCTCTATAACATCGTCTATTGTGAATTTGCCCTCTTCCTTGGCTATTTGGGAATGAAATACCACCTGCAAAAGCACATCGCCGAGTTCTTCCACCATATCTTTAAGATTTTCGCTTTGAACAGCGTCTATATATTCGTAAGATTCTTCTAAAAGATAAGGGAGCAAACTATTGAAATTCTGCTCCCTATCCCAAGGGCAACCGTCCGCAGAACGGAGCCGCTGCATTATTTCCAGAAGGTTATTGAATGTGTTTTGAGCCATCCATTTTTACTTTGGCCAGAACTTCTCTATCAGCTTGCTGGGAATACCCGTTTCTTCGGGTTTAAAGCAATCTGCTAGGATTTTCCAACCGAGATCCAAAGCTGCTTCCAAAGGAATGTTTACAGATAAATCCATCATCTCCTTTTCAAAACGAACACCGTATTTCAACAACTTTGCATCCCAGTTGCTCATGCGGAAACCCATAGACTGCTTTTCTAAGGTTTCTTTGTAGCTGGAATAAAGCTGAATCATTGTGTTCATTATTGTGCGGTGGTCTTGGCGGGTATCGCCGTTAACCTGCTGCTTTAGACGGCTAAGAGAACCAAATGGCTCAATTCTGCCTTTGCGCAAATAGAACTGACCCTCGGTTATATATCCCGTGTTATCTGGAACTGGGTGAGTTACATCATCGCCTGGCATTGTGGTCACGGCGAGAATGGTTATTGAACCCGAACCTTCAAAATCCACCGCTTTTTCGTAGCGGCTGGCAAGCTGAGAATACAAATCACCAGGATAGCCACGATTGGAAGGTACTTGCTCCATTGTGATTGCAATTTCTTTCATGGCATCGGCAAAGTTTGTCATATCGGTTAAAAGCACAAGCACCTTTTTGCCCTGCGTTGCAAATTGTTCTGCAACCGCGAGTGCTGCATCCGGAACAAGCAAACATTCCACAATGGGATCAGAGGCTGTGTGCATAAAAGAAACTGTGCGGCTAAGAGCGCCGTGTTCTTCCAAGAAATCTCTGAAAAACAGATAATCATCGTATTTTAAGCCCATACCGCCGAGAATAATAACGTCCACCTCTGCTTGCAAAGCTATGCGAGCGAGAAGTTCGTTATATGGTTCGCCAGCTATTGAGAAAATAGGGAGCTTTTGGCTAACAACCAAGGTGTTGAACACATCGATCATCGGAATTCCAGTGCGCACCATATTCTTTGGGATAATTCTCTTTGAAGGATTAACAGAGGGACCGCCTATTTCAATCAAATTCTCGTTTATCACAGGACCTTTGTCGCGAGGTTCGCCTGCTCCAGAAAATACGCGCCCAAGCAAGGAATCGCTAAAAGGAACTTGCATTGGCTTGCCCAAAAAGCGTACTTGCGAATCTGTGGAAATACCACGGCTACCAGCAAAAACTTGCAAATCAACCATACCGCTATCCAAGCGAATTACCTGAGCCAAAGAGGTTCCTCTTGGGCTTTGTACCTGTGCCAATTCGTGATAGCTAACGCCGTCTGCGGCAACTGTAATAACGTTGCCTGCAATTCTTTCAATTTTATGATAAACCTTATGCATTTACAGTTACCTCCGCTACGGCTTTTAGAATGTTGCTTTCCAATTCCTGAAATTCTTTTGATTTGAATTCTACACGGTTCCAGTCTTTTGCTGTTTGAGTGAGCTTTAAGAAAAAGGAACGAGCTGTGTCTTTTTCCTTGAAAGTAACCTGAGTTTTCAAGATTTGATAAATTTTATTGAACACATATTCTTGCCTATCTCCAGGGCAAGCCTCGTCTATTTTATTATAGGCATCTTGTTGCAAATAAACAGCATCCAAAAATTCACCTTTCAGGTAAAGAACAAAATCGTCCATTGAGGTACCCTCTTCGCCCACAACTTTCATCATTTGCCCCACATCATTGCCTCTGCTCAGAATACCGTGTACCTCAGATGTTTTTGCACTATCTATTAAACCGCGATATTTAGACCAGCTATCAAGCGGGTGAATTGCTGGGAAGCGGCGTTGGTCAGAGCGTTCTCTTGAAAGCCCGTGGAATGCACCAACCACTTTCAAAGTTGCTTGTGTAACAGGCTCTTCAAAGTTTCCGCCCGCAGGAGATACGTTTCCACCAATTGTCACAGAACCCGTTGCGCCATTTTTAAGGCGAACTATGCCGCCTCTTTCGTAAAAGCTCGCGATAACAGATTCCAAATATGCAGGGAAAGCTTCTTCGCCAGGGATTTCTTCTAAGCGACCACTCATCTCTCTAAGAGCCTGTGCCCAGCGGCTTGTTGAATCTGCAAGCAACAGCACGTTTAAGCCCATTTGACGGTAATATTCAGCAAGGGTAACACCTGTGTAAACAGATGCTTCACGAGCGGCAACAGGCATAGAGCTTGTGTTGCATATAATCAATGTGCGTTCCATCAAGCTGCGACCTGTGCGAGGATCTATTTGCTCTGGAAATTCCTTCAAGGTTTCCACAACTTCGCCTGCACGTTCACCGCAAGCGGCAATAATCACAATATCAACTTCTGCGTGGCGAGCGGTTAATTGCTGCAACACGGTTTTGCCTGCACCAAAAGGCCCAGGAACGCAGAAAACTCCGCCTCTGTTCACGGGAAAAAAGGTATCTACAATTCTCTGTTTTGTTATTAAAGGTTCTGTTGGACGAAGCCTCTCTGCATAGCATTTTATAGGTATTTTAACAGGCCAAGTTTGCATGAGCTTAACATCATAGCTTTTGCCATTTGAATCTTTTATTTTAGCAACGGTATCTGTAACTGTATAGTTGCCAGCTGAAATGCTCTCCACAGAATAGGTTCCTTGAAGTCCAAAAGGAACCATTATCAAATGCTTGAAAATTCCCTCTGGCACAGAGCCAAGAGCATCACCAGCGGAAAGTTGAGTGCCAACCGTTACGCTTGGGGTGAAAGCCCATTTTTTATCACGCGGCAAAGCCTCTAAATATTTGCCTCTCTGCAAAAAGAAGCCGCACTGCTCGGCTAACTGAGGTAATGGGTTCTGCAAGCCGTCAAACACTTGAGTTAATAAACCAGGCCCAAGTTCCACAGAAAGGAGTGCGCCTGTGAACTCAATGCTGTCGCCTTCTTTTAAGCCGGTTGTGTCTTCAAACACTTGCAGCTCGGCAACCGAGCCTCTAATGCGAATCACCTCGCTTTTTAGGCGAGTGCCATTTTCAAGGACTGCAAAAGCCACTTCGTTTTGCACAACTGGCTTTTCAAAGCTGGCGCGCAGCAAGTTGCTGTTTACGCCTATAATTTTTCCTGTATTTGCCATAAGAACGATATCCTCAGTTAGAGACCTCGTGGTCATTTGCTTTTATGAAGTTTTCCACTGCCGTTTTGCCAGCTTCTTCGTTTAACCCAGCGAGACGGTTATTTATTTGCAATTTTATAATGTAAGCATAAATTTTTGCTTCCGAAAAATAATCTATGCCTACAAGCTCATCTACAATTTGCCAACGCGCGCGTTCAAAAGCCATTTCCCTTTCAAATGGATTTTGAATGCTCATCGCATCGGAGAGTTTTTGGTGAAGATTTACGTGATAACCTGAATAAGAACGCTCAGAAACCCGAATATTCTCGCCCTCCCACTTGGAAGCACGGAATACCGCAGTTGCATTTTTTATTTCTATTAAAATGTTTGCGTAAGCCTTAGTGAAAGAGTGAGAGCCAGAAACCCCAGCTACCACAGCATCAAAGTCGCTCAAATTCACGCCATCCATTCCATCGCAGAGTCGCCTGTATTCTTCCACAGAAAAGGGAGCCGCTCCACCTAGCTCTAGGCTTGGCAAACTTGAAAGCAAATAAGCTGCACTCATTCCCTAGCCCTTAATTGCCTGCTGAACTATTTTTGCGAGTGCCGGTCTAAGAATTGCAGACAAGGCATCTGCTATAGCCTCTTTTGTCCATTCCTGGCTAACCTTGCCGTTTTCAAAAGAAAGCCTGAAACCTGCGAAAATTCCGCTGTCGCTTTGGACAACAACCCCTGCTCCTAGCTTTTTTTGGAATTCTCCGGTTATGAACGAAGCAAGCTTTTTTGAATCTTCTTCTGAAAGGGAAACCGTTGCCTGCTTGCCTGTATAGCCGCTAGCAAGCGTTAAAAGAAGCTTTTGTATAAGCTCTGGGGTCAAAGATTTTTCCACGTTCAGAGCTAGCACCCCAAGCACGGACTTTTCCACTCCCTGAGAAACGGCAAGAACAACGTCTCGAGCCGCCTGTGCAAGGGTCTTCTCGCTTCGCTCTGCGTAAGCCTGCGAATCTTTGTCGGCTTTTTCGAGCTTAGATGCGGCGTTTTGCTCCGCTTCTTTCACTATTTGGGCCGCCTTAGACTTTGCCTCCGCCAATATACGTGAAGCCTCTGCCTCAGCCTTATCCACGGCCTCGGTTTTGATCTTGTCTATCAAATGTTGCAATTCTTCTGCCATAACAATCTCCAAGAGACTATAATGTAGTAAAATTTGCTACATTACTTTTATGAAAACACACAACTCTACCCTGCTCCCAAGGCTCAGGCTACTGAGCACAATAGCAATAATTGCGGCAGCCCTTGTTGTAATGGCTGGCTGCGGTAAAAAAGTGAGCCGAATTGGCTCAGACACCACAACAGATCTTTCTGGTAACTGGAACGACACAGATTCTCGCCTAACAGCAGAAGAAATGCTGAACGATTGCCTAACCAGACCTTGGTATCAAACCTCTTTGCGTGCCAAAAATGGCGAAAATCCCACTATTGTAATAGGGCAAATTCGCAATCTCAGCACCGAGCACATCAACACTACAACATTTATGAACGATATTCAGCGAATTTTAATCAACTCCGGCAAGGTGGACTTTGTGGCAAATGCCGAAGAACGCAAACAACTACGCACCGAAATTGACGACCAAAAAGGCAACTCCACAGACGAAACCGCCAAAGAACGTGGGCAAGAAGTAGGCGCAGACATAATGCTCACAGGCTCAATAAACTCCATAATAGACCAAAGCGGCGGAGAGCAGGTGAAATTTTATCAGATAGACCTTGAGCTAACAGATCTGCAAACCCACAAAAAATTGTGGATTGGCAACAAAAAAATCAAAAAAATCGTTGAAAAAAGTGCTCTAAAACTATAAGTGGCTGGTCTGTGCAATTTCTGATATTAATACTATCATTTGCCATATTTCTGGCTTCTTGTGCAAGCCCTGCAAAGCTCAGGGCTGAGAATGTTTCCAAAACAGCCAGCTTGGGCAACTATCAAGCCGCCATAGATAACGTTGAAAAAGATAAAAAAAAGCTCTACAATTCCGAAGATTCTTTTTTGCTTGAGTTCGATTTAGGTGTTTTGCATCACTATAATAAAAACTTCAAAGAGAGCATAAAACACTTTGCAAATGCAGAACAGATTATGGAAGATTTATATTCACGCTCTGTGACCAACGAAGCGGCCGCACTGCTCGCCAATGACAATATTCGCCCTTACCGCCCTTACCCATTTGAAATACAGTGGCTTTATCAAACGCAAATTTTAAACTATTTGTCTCTTGGCGAAATAGACGAAGCTGTTGTTGAGGCTCGCCGCGCTCTTTTGGCAATTCAAAGCCTGCAAGAAAAAGAAGAGGACAAATTCAACGAAAGCGGCACTTTGCAATACCTAATAGCCCTCTCTTACGAATGGCAAAATTCCGAAGACGATGCCCGCATTGCTTATGATAATGCAAAAAAAAGTTTTGAAAGTTTGGGCTACACCCCAAAACTCGCAAGTCAGGTTCCACAAAACGAGCAGGAGATTATAGTTATTGGCTATGCGGGTTTAAGCCCTATTTTAGGGGAAAATAAATTTTGGGGAACTTATGCGCCAGACGGAGCATTGTTTTTGCACTACAAAGATGCAAACGAACAAAGCCAAACAATATTGCTCGCTGCCATGAATTTGAACGGCTCAGATTTTAGCGGCAGAACATTAACCATTCAGTTTGCCATTCCAAAAATTGTGGAAAGGCAGTCTCAAAATTCTGTTTTTTCCATAAGCGTAAACGGAAATTCAAAAACAGCCGAGATTTTCTCAAACACAAAAAATTCCATTCAAAAAGATTTGGAAAACAACCAAACAACAATGCTGATAAGAACCGCTAGCAGGGTGATTTTACGCACTATAGCGGCAAACAAAGCAAAATCAAAAATAAGAACTGGAAACGGCTTGGCAGATTTGGCGTTGAATATAGGCACAGATTTAGCCACAGGCGCAATAGAAAACGCAGATTTGCGACTAGGCTCTGCCCTACCTCAAACCGTTCAAATTTTGCGCATCCCAGTTGAGCCAGGAAAGCACTCGGTAAAAATTGACATCTTAGACAAATACGGCAGAAAAACAGATTCTTTTGAGGAACAATCAGTAAATGTGAAAAAAGGCGGGAAAGCGTTTATATTTGCGCCTGCGTTGAGGTAGCATTAAAACCCCACAGCCGCTCCCAAATACAACTGCTTTAAGTCAATATTGCCATTTTTGCTAAAATTCGCTGTCCAGCGCAAAGTGAAAAGAGGTTGCGTTGCAAGCGGGATTTTTATTTTGCTTTCGCTCCTGAACTCCAACGGTTTGCCCTGTTTCCAAGTTTCCTTTAATAAAAGCGAGTTTGATACCTGCACATATTGAATTTTTTTGTTCAACCCCAGCCGTAGGCGCAAGGGATATTCAGCTTTTGCCCATAAACTATCCGTACCTTTGACCACAGGCTTAAATCCAGCAGAAACCGCGCTTTTATTTTTGTTGTGCTCAAATGCAAGGCGGGCACCTGGCTTTTTTCGTTCCGCAATATAAGCAAAATCAAGGGTATTTTCGTTTTCTTTTGTAACAGCAATTTCCGTTACTCTCAAATTCCAGTTCCAAAATCTAAATCCCTGCCAAGTTCTGCTCCAAAGCTTGGTTCCACCAAAATACGGGGCAACTATGCGCATATTCCAGCCAGTATAAACGCGTTTTTCCCAAAAATTTTTGCTAAATCTTCCAAAAATCCAAGAGGAATCTCTATTATTTTCCCTATGCAACCATTCTGCGCCAAGTTTCAATTCGCTCAAATTGAATTCAGAGAGTACCCCCCTGTATTTGTCGGTTAAATCCCCTCCTTTTGCATGAAAAATCCCGTGCCTAAAAGCCAAGGTTCCTTTTGTATCTTTATCTTCCCTTATTCTCGCTTCACTGGAAAACCCCTTTATGCTGCCTGCTATTTTTGCATATTTCTTTTTCAAATCCCCATTTGTGTCTAAATATGCCCCTCCGCTCAAATTCACTTTCCATATTTTTTTGCTTTTCTTCTGCTTTGCAGGTTCTTTAGCCTCAAACTCGCACCCAGCCTCCTCTGCCGTTTCCCTGCCAACATAAAGCTCCGAAAGAGCGCACCACAGCTCCTGGTCGCCCTCAAGCGCATTTAACTCCACCATTTGCGCATAATCTATTAACCCATCGCTTTGCCACCAATAAGAAAACCCATCTTGTTGCGCAAAGCAAAAAGAAAGGGCTAGGAACAAAAAAACAACTATATTTCTCTTCATATATAGTTAGACGTAAAAAAAGGGAAAAAAAATCCTAAAAAGTGAATTTTGTCAACAGGTGTTGACAAAAATGTGCATTTTTTTGTGAAAATCAGCCGTTTGCCAGTTTGTTCTGGGCATCTGCCAAGTGCAGAGCGTCTATTATCTCTTGCAAATCGCCTGTTATTATGTTATCCAAGTTATAAAGAGTTAGGTTTATGCGGTGGTCGGTTACCCTGTTTTGGGGGAAATTGTATGTGCGAATTTTGTCGCTGCGGTCTCCTGTACCAACGAGGCTTTTTCTTTCGGCAGATTCTTTTTTCTGCTTTTCGGAAATAGCGTGGTCTAGCAAACGAGAACGCAAAAGTTCCATGGCTTTTGAACGGTTTTGAATTTGGCTGCGCTCGGTTTGGCAAGATACAACCACGCCACTTGGAATGTGCGTTATGCGAACAGCGGAATCCGTTTTGTTTATGTATTGACCGCCCGCTCCGCTTGCCCTGTACACATCAACTTTTAAATCTTCAGTCCTCACTTCAACATCAACTTCCTCGGCTTCGGGCATAACCGCAACCGTTGCCGCCGAGGTATGCACACGCCCCTGAGATTCGGTTTCTGGAACACGCTGAACCCTGTGAGCGCCGCTCTCAAATTTCAAAACTCCATAGGCACCATCGCCACTTATAAAAAGGCAAATTTCCTTGAAGCCTCCAACAGTTCCCTCGCTGATATCGGTGACCTCTACCTTAAACCCTTTATTTTCCAAATAAGTTCTGTACATTTTGAATAAATCACCAGCAAAAAGAGAAGACTCATCGCCGCCTGTGCCAGCTCTTATTTCCAAAATAGCGCTTCGATTATCAAATGGGTCTGGAGGAACAAGCAAAATTTGCAACCTATCTTCCATGCTCTCAATCTGTTTTTCCAAAGGACCTATTTCTGCCTTAGCCGCCTGAGCAAGCTCGGCATCACCTCCACCAAGAGCAACTTTCCATTCCTTTAAATCGCCGCAAAGCCGCATATATTCAGAGCCAACGGTATAGGTTTTTTCCAAAGCCTTAAAACTCTTATGCAACTTTGTGAATTTTTCTGGATTTGCCGCCACGTCTGGACGTGAAAGTTCTTGCTCTAATTCCTCATAGCGTTCTAAAAATTTTTGAACTTTCTCTTGCATAAACTAAAATATCGCTTGCGTTAAAATTGCAGTTTTGGGTATATTATAGATTTTTTGTTGAGATATGGTTTTAAGGTATTCCAAGACAAGAACACACTTTGCTCGCCAACGCTATGCGGCGCAATTTTGTAAGCAGGATACACAAATTCCATTCCAGTAGAAGTTATCCTAATATGTTCTGGCACAAAATCGCTTTCTTTTTTTGTATAACCGTAATCCGTCAGAGATTGCAAATTTAGCGAAAGCAAAAATTCTCTTATTATCAGCTTTACCACGTTTTTTTCCCAATCTTTGTTGAATAAAGAGCCAATCTCTATCTCTTTTCCATTTGCAAGAGAATAAACACCCATGCTAAATTTGTTCTGCCCATGAGCTGCATCAACGTAATAAATATAAGCAGCAGTTGTGTATTGCACAATGCCCGGCAATGGGAAAGACACCACATCAGACAAAGTTTCTACTTCTTTATATTGGCTTTTGTAATTACCAAGAATAGTTACTGGTTCTTGATAGTTAGGCACTGGTTCTGGACAACTGGGCACAACTACAGGCGATGCCTTGCTGCCTTTTGCCGTGTGAGATGCCTTTGCTGGCGGGCTAGGCACAGGTGCTGGAGCTGGAGCTGGAGCTGGTTCCTGTTGTTCCAAAAATTTCTCGCCAAATTTTTGCTTGATAAAGTTTTTTTGCAATTCTTTTAAAGCCGCTGGGTTAGGCAAGGCAACCGGATAAGTGAAAGAAAAGTTACCTGCTGAATCCAAATAAACCGTATTAAAAGAAATAACACCCTGCGCACTTGCAATGCAAGCTAGAGCTAACAGGAGTAAGGATATTTTTTTCATTAGGGTAAATATAGAAAATTCAGAGTTAATCAGCGTTTAATAATGTATAAAGCCTTTCGTGCGAAATTTGGCTTTTAAACGTCACAGAATCTCCAGTTTCGGGGTTTTTCATTCCGTGAGTGCCAAATTTGAATTCTCTTTCCAAACAGGGAGTTCCGTTCTCTATGTCTAAAGCAACCTCATAGCGATTTTGATAAACAGCCTCTTTTGGATGATAGCTTTTGAAAGCCATTCCGCTTTTTACGCTTGATGTGTGCTGCTCCCATATAAAGTATGGAAATGGTTCTTTTTCTTGCAAATATACGGTGTATTCCAAGCATTTTCGCTCATAGATTTTTTTTATGCCTTTTGTTATCACGGAATCTATTTGAGCATTTGGCATAGATGGCAAACGACCTTGAGATGCGAGCATACTTGTTATGTTGGATTTAAGAGGAACCTCTCCCAAAAGCAAATGAGTTATTTCCCAATGCCTTCTCTCTATGCGGTCTAAATCTATTTGGCGAGTCATTCGGCTTATCTGTTTTCGCCATCTGTCTGGAATGGATATTTTTGCAACCACAAGAGAATCAAAATTTTCATAGCCTTCTATATCCATAACCTTCATTCCTTTGGCGGTGAGTTTCATTTTTGGAATTCTAAGAGCAAGTTCGCTAGGGTAAGATTTTTTGAGATAGCCTTTGGAAGCATCGGAAATGAAGGTTCTCTCCAAGTAAAGCATATCACTGTTTTGGCTGTATTCGTTTGTGAAGCGTGTTGAGGTTAGGGTGCCAACTTGCTCGTATTCGCCGTCCATAGTTGCGTAGTTGCTTTGGGAAAAAACATCTGCTTTTATGGGAGCAGGCAAATTGTAGCTAACAGAAACAGAGCTTTCTCCACAGGAAATTATAAATGTCCCGATTATTCCAACTAACCACTTTTTACTTGCCACTAATTAACTCCATCCTTCTTTCTACAATAACCGAATTTCCAACGGCAAAGGCAACGCGATAAATGCCTGAGGCGGAGGTTTGCATAAGGTCCTTCGCTATTAAGGGTTTTGAGTCCGTTCCCTTTGCTACTGCCATAATATCATCACTTTTAACCGGAATAGAACGCCTGACCAAAATTTTATCGCCTGTTTCGTCTTGGTAAATCCTTAACTCAACCTCCTTGGTGTTAAAAGGTTTATTGTCGTTTTCCATTTGAATGGCAATTATATCGTTTGGTTTGAAACGCGAAGTGGTATCTGTAATTACTTTGTCAATAGCATTCCATCCGTGCCCAAAATTTATTTTAGGTCCAAGCAGTTCCAACTTCTTCTGTAGCAGAATAGAATCTCCAATGGCAAAAGCAACACGATAAGTACCAGCGGTAGATGTTCGCAAAATTTCCTTTGCGGTTAGAGGTTTTGAGTCTGTTCCCTTTGCTACTGCTTTTGAATCTACGTTTTTAACTGGAATGGCACGTTTGAACAAGATTCTATTTCCTATTTCTCCCTGATAAATCCTCAATTCCACCTCTGTAGTGTGAAAAGGCCTATTGCCGTTATCCATTTGAATAACGATTATATCTTTGGGTCTGAACTTGGATGTGGTATCTGCAACTACTTTGGCTGTGGCATTCCATTCATGCCCCAAAACTATTCTAGGCTCATATTCCGATGGGTTGCAGGCAAAGAACGCGAGCGCAAAAAAGGCGAGTAAAGCAAATTTAAACATTATAGGAATATAGAAAACTTATGCCCCATTTTTTCTTTTTTTGCCTTTAAATATTTTTTATTAAAGGAATTAGGCTCTATTTCAAGGGGTATTCTTTTGGCAATTTTTATTCCGCACATTTCAAGCCCCTCTATTTTTTTGGGATTATTTGTGAGCAAATTCACGGATTTTATACCTAGCTCTTTTAAAATATGCGCGGCATAAGCGTAGTTCCTGTGGTCTGCCTTAAAGCCGAGTTTTATGTTTGCCTCAACCGTGTCTAATCCTTTTTCTTGCAATTCATAAGCCTTTAACTTATTCGCAAGCCCAATTCCCCTGCCCTCGTGCCCAAGCATATAAATGAAAACACCGCCGTGAGCAGTTATATATCTCATGGAGTATTCAAGCTGTGCCCCGCAATCGCACTTTAGGGAATGGAATATATCTCCAGTTAAACATTCGCTGTGTATGCGAACATTGCAAGGATTTTTCAATATTTTTGATGCTATAAAGGCAACATATTCTTCGCCGTTTATTTTATTTTTGTATGCTATGGCTTTGAAGTTTCCATATCTTGTTGGTACAAAAGGTTGTGCAATTCTCTCAACCTGAATTTCATTTGCCAAACGGAAGTCTATTATCTCCTGAACCGTGACAAGTGTTATATTGTGTTTTTTTGCTATAGCCTTTAATTGAGACATTCTAGCCATTGTGCCATCTGAGTTCAGCACCTCGCACAGCACGCCTACTTGCGGCAATTTAGCCAATTTGCAAAGGTCTATAACCGCCTCTGTATGCCCTTCTCTTTCAAGGCAGCCACCACTTTTGGCTTTTAGCGGGAATATATGCCCAGGGCAAACAAAATCATTTGCACGTTTTGAAATATTTGCAAGTGTGCGGCAGGTTAAAGCCCTTTCCGATGCTGAAATTCCAGTTGTTGTTCCCTCTTTTGCTTCCACAGAAACGGTGAATGCGGTTTCAAAGCGGCTTGTATTTCTGCTGGTCATCATCGGTAAATTCAGTTGCTCTGCGCGTTGTTCGGTTATGGGTGCGCAAACAAGCCCGCGCCCGTGAGTCACCATAAAATTTATGTGCTTTTCTGTGCAAAGCGAGGCAGCGCAAACAAAATCGCCCTCGCTCTCTCTATTTTCGCTATCTGCGATGAGCAATATTTTACCCGCTTTGAATTCCGCTATTGCTTTTTTAATATTATTCAAAATTCCACTCCTCTGCTTTCGCCTTTTGCATAACTGCCTAGCAAAATAAACTCTGCCATTGCTCCTAATTCATCTAAAGCCATTTTAACGTGAGCCAGCAAAGGGTTCCCAGCCAAATCCGCATAAAAAACATATTCCCACGGACTTCCGCTTTTTGGGCGGCTCTCTATGCGGATTAAATCCACATCGTGCTTTGCAAAACAGCCGAGGCAAGAATACAAGGCACCTGGTTTGTTATTTCCCAAAATAAATGCCACAGAAGTTTTTGTGTGCAAAGCCTCATCTATGGGAGGGCTATTTTTTTGAATAGCGAAAAACCTTGTTGAATTCGCTCCCGGAAAATTCGCAAGCGGTTGTTTCAATACGCTTAAACCGTAAACCTGAGCCGCAAAAGCAGAGGCTATTCCACCCGTGCCTTTCAACTGTTTTTTTGCTATGCGCTCAACAGAACCAGCTGTGTCAAAAAAAGGTTTTTTCTCTATTTGCGGATTGTTTTCAAAAAAAATTGAACATTGCTCCAACGCTTGAGGGTGAGAGACAACTTTTGTAAGGGTTTCCAATGTTTCGCCTTTAAGGGCTATTAGGCAGTGGTCTATTTGCAATTTGAGTTCGCCTACTATTGGCAATCTGTATTTGAGCAATAAGTCGTAATTTTCCAAAATGGAACCAGCTGTGGAATTTTCTATTGGAATAACGCCTCTATCCACGCTGCCATCTATTACCATTTTGTGCAGATCTTCAAATGTATCTGCTGGAACGGTCTCTATATCTTTGCCAAATAGCTGAAGTGCCGCGCTTTCGCTATACGCACCGTGCCTGCCTTGGAATGCTACTTTCATTTGTGGGTTAATGTAGAAAAATTTGCCGATTTTGTATTTATTTGCAAAATAATAAAACCACCTAGCGGCGGCATTGCCCCTATTTCACATTTACTTGCATAGTATGCAAATGGCTAGCGAAGGGCATCATTATTGGTTTTTTTTCAAAAAAATGCACATTCTTGCAAACAGTTGTTGACAAAATTACGATTTCTGAATTTTTTTCCGCGTTTTTTACGTCTAATAGGTAACGAAGAAAAAACGGAGGTAGATATGGGATATAATCCCAATAGGCATGATAGACATTCAATACGTTTGCGTGGTTATGACTATGCGGCTGGTGCGTATTTTGTTACGATATGTTTGAATCAACGGATTCGGAAAATGCAAACATTGGCGGCAAATGGGCAAAACAATTTTGGACGTGGGCAAATTTATTTGCGGCAAAAGGGGCAGACACGTAGGTCTGCCCCTACTACTACTACGACGACGGGTTCGGTGACGATGAACCACGGTTTTGATTTCCCGACATTTGGCGTGGTTGAAAATGGTGTTATGGTATTAAATGATTGTGGAAAAATGATTGAAAAATACATTTTGGAAATTACAAACAATACAGACAAATTTTTCCATATCAAAATTGACGAATATATTGTGATGCCAGACCATATTCACGCGATAATAACAATAAATGATACGTCCAACCGCGTAGGGGCAGACCTACGTGTCTGCCCCTGTACAACCAATGTTTGCCATTGTACAACCAACATCCCATTAAGCACAATAATCCAATGGTTCAAAACAATGACAACCAACAAATACGCAACCAATGTTAAAACATTCAAATGGAAACCATTTCATAAAAAATTATGGCAACGCAATTATTATGAACGTATAATCCGCAATGAGGCAGAATATGCAAAAATTGCAAAATACATCCGCAATAACCCAATTTCATGGGGAAAAAAACATTGAACCCCGCAACTGCATAGCGGGATTTTACCCCCTCGCGGGGGCGTTGCCCCAATTTCACATTTATTTGCAAAATATGAGAAACAGCCCTCAAAAAGAAATGAGGGTAGGGGAATGGTGTAGAAAGGTCTAATAATAAGTATTATTGTTTTTACACGTTATACTACAAGCTGGGGTACTCATAATCTGGATTGTGGCATTATTTGCACATTTTTGATTAAACTGGTCATTCAATTTTCCATTGATAATACTAAATATAGTACTATTTCCATTTACGCAGTTTTCAGATCCTCCATTGTATTTGTAGCAAACCTGCATATTACTACAGGCATTTTTACAAACAATATCCTTATTTGTATCACTGCAAGTAACTGTATAAGTTGTGCCATAATTTAAAGTGGTTTCCGAAGTAGAAAGCGTAATATTAGTTCCTCCACCGCTCGCACTAGAACTGCCGCTTCCACTGGTGCTGCTGCTTACTACGCTAAAAGAACCAGCACATTTTATTCCATCTTTTGAAGTATTGCTTGTGCCATAAGTTAAGGTATTATCGTCACAAGTTACTTTGTACATATAAACATCAGCGTTGGCTCTTGCTGTAATCATCATGTTTGATGGAGGATTATTGTTCCAATTGGTAGTGGCTGTTCCTGAGACAGTTGCGCCATTAGCATCTGTATATTTGAACTCGTTTACGTTAGTGCCAGTTGTTTTGGTAGCGTTTCCGCAACTGTATGTTGGAGCTGGTACGTTTGGAGTACTAGAATTAACGTAAGTGTAAGTACCGCTGATGGAACAGATTGGCCTTTGCACGTTAATGGTTCCGCAAGTTATGTTGCTTACAGTGGTTGCACCGCAATTAACGCTAGATACAGAAATTGTATAGGAACCAGTATCATGTGCAGCTGTGTAATAAGCATTTCCATTATCCGGCCAGTTGCTGGCAGCACCACTAGGCAAACCCGAACCCGTTGAGCCGAAAGTCGGCCAGCTTGGGGTTGAACCATCGGAGCAGGTTATTTTTGGCGCTTTAATGTTTTCGCCTTGCGTCACAGCTAAGTCGCTTACCTCAGTACCACTTTTAGTCACCAACTTACAAGTGGCAGTAACACTAGAAGCACAATCGTTTTTTATATCAACAAAACCACACGGAAGCCCTAGATCGGTAACGCTACCGGAGCTACACTTAAGGAGTTCATCACCGCACTTAATTTCTTGTATAAAAACGTCTCTCTTTCCATCGGATGTGAATGATTGATATTCGCCATTATTCCATTTCTCGGGAATGGTTGTTGATAATTGCCCAGGTTTGCTGACATCGCTATATCTGAATTTTACATAGTTAGGAGAACCATCTTTGCAAGTGAATGTTGGAGGCGGTATGCCAACGCCTCTCTTTTGACAAGCATTGATAGAGCAAGAAGAAACCTTGCTTTCGCAAGCAGCAAGATTTGGCTTGTAGTTGCCGCTAGTACCTTCTTTAATAACATCAAAAGAACCACAATTTACTCCATCTTTGCCGTTCTTTGTACCATAATTTAACTCATGACCGCCGCACCAAACTTGGTACATACGAGTCACTCTATTCAAGCCAATAGTATTAAAATTATGAGGTTTTGGCGGGTCCTCATTCCATTTAATGTTATCTATATTTCCAGTTAGTCCTATATCATTTTCAGGGGAATAATTGAATTTCGGGTAACGTGGCGGACCATCTTTGGTTGCAGTTCCGCAATCGTGTGTTGGAGCATATACCGGCGAAATATTAGTACAACAACATTTCTCTGCTGTACCGCCGCATGCGGTCTCAACTTTGCAGTCGTACGGGTTGGCTTGGGGGCATTTAGATTCATGCGGTCCACGCTCCATAGTACAAGTAGGTCTATTTACTTCAATGGTGTAATCACGCTCGCTGTTAACTAAGGAGTAGCATAGTCCCTCAAAATCTTTTGAGCCGCACTTTCCAGAAGCCGATATTATTGCATTGTCGTATGCTTCGGGACCGGAATAGTAGTAGTTTCCGCTCAGGTCTTTGGTAAGCGGAGGTCCGAATACAGCCTCAAAAACAGTATTGGTGGGTGTGGATTTGTCATTGCACTTAATGCTTGGCGATATATTCCTGCCGTGGGTATATATATTCTTATTATCTTTTGTTGGAGTAAGGATACATTCTGCTACACCGCTAGAACCGCAGTCTTTACATGCGTCTGCCCCTATAGCCACGTAGAAAGACGAATGTTTTACTTTGGGAGTTCTGAAGCTGCATACATAAACATCTTTTTGAAGCTCCTCGGTAAACAAATTTTTACCGTTAGCGGTACTTACACATTCCAGCTGCTCTGCTGCTGCTGTGTCTGCATTTTTTGCTCCATTCATATACATATATGAATAACGATTGCGGATATATTTACGTGAGATAACAGGGTCCGATTCCAATATGCGCACCACGCGAGGCATTACAAGTATTGACTTAGCAAGTTTATTATCATCATGACCTCTATCGTCTATTCTTTGTTTGCTTATTTCCTTGCTTTCCAACTTTACCGCAAGGCGGCTGGATATTGGTATCCAAGGTTCATTTTTATTGTCTATAGGCTCGTCTTTTGTCACTGTTAATGTACCGCATTCTTCGATCTTAGGACTACAAGTTCCAGAGGTTGCCTTTACACTTACAGTGTATGAACCCTCCACAGGATTTTTCCAATTTGGCTCCTCCATCCCCATAAAAGAGAAACCGCTTTCAATCGTTTGGCCGCCGCATCTAACTTTTGGCTTCCTTATTTCTTCACCTACCTTGCCTTTTTTAGGCAATCCCTTGCAAGTGAGAGTGGTGTTCTGCGGTTTGGATATTGTTAAGGTAATATTTTTACCGCACTGAACAGGTGAACTATTTTGACAGTTTCCTGAGTTTGCATTTGCCTTTACTCCTACATTATATGTACCTTCCTGAGGACAACTCCAACTCGGTGCATTCACCCAATCAAAACCGCAAGTTTTGGATATGCCGTTGGAACCTTTACAGGTAACTGTTGGCGGTTTTATTGCCTCGCCCACAAAGCCTTTTTCTGGAGGAGAAGTACATTCGAGCGTGTATGTTATATTGGTGTTATTGTTATCGCTGGTGAAGTTACGGCAGTGTTCGGTGGCAGATAAAATGTTAGACTCCATCAGTTGGTCCACAAAGGCATCGTTGCCTCTGGAGTAAAAATATGGGTTGGTTGCAGAACTTGGCAAATTTATCTTTGCGCAGTTGTTCATAAAAACATTTCCGTGTAAAAATCTATCTGCTGTCGTGTTAAATTCCCTTATATCTGCATCGCTAAAAATAAAATAGTTATACTCCGATTGCTGTGCTATTTTTCCACTTTCATTTCCATCTAGTTCAATTCTACCATTAAAACCTTTGGGAAAATAAAGCATAACGATTGCATTTTTACCAGTTGGCGGGAGATATAAATATTGGATACCGTATGGGTTAGCAGGGTCAAACGGAATTTTTTTTTCAAAATCAAATATTATAATATATTTGCCATCGCCCAGATTTCCATTAACTCTTTGAAAATTATAATTATCTTTTATATAAATAACAATCCATTCATTTTTGTCGCTTGGGTCATTCTTGTAAATTTCGTCTGACTTCTTGCTCTTCCAGCACGTATTAAGTTCGGTCAATAAAGGTGACCATTCCTTTGATAGATTCATTTGCCCAGAACCAGAGGCGCATCCCCCAGGCTGGTTATCCCTATGTACCCATTTCGCAGGAGTAGTTTTTTTTGCCTCATTATAAATCTTCATATCAAATTTTACTGGAGGTCTCTGGCAGCTCTGTGTCATGTTTCCTGAAAGCTCTAGCTCCTCTTTTAAGTTTTTCAACTCATCTGCACCCCAGCTCGCATTAGCATTGCACTTCCCTATTGTACCATTTGCTTTAAAATTAAATTTTGGATTTGAACCCTTTTGGGAATAATTCGGTTTAGTTCCATCATAATCAACGCCCAAACACAAATTATTAAATGTAGGCCAAAGCCCAGATTTAGAATCATTATTTTTATTCTGACTTTGATTGGTAGTAAATTGTTTAACATACGCATTTTGCTTTACTTCAAATTTGCTGGAGGAAGTATTGTCCTTATCTTCATAATTTAAACTCATATGAGAAACATTATCCATAACCAAGTTACCTTCCATATTAAAATTCAAATTGCCACCCCAATTTTGCCAGTCGTTTTGATAAAAAATGTTACCTGTATAAGCAAAATATGGTCCCCTAATAGTGGTATTGCCTTTAATATTTACAGCTCCGCCTAAAGCACCTAGGCAGCCAAGCTGTGCATTTCCGCCAGCCGGATTGCAAACTCTTTTAGGCAAAACATTGGGATTCACACTATCCGCAAAATATGCCGAGCCTTCAATGAGTAGAGTACCAAAGGAAACCATGGGATGAAACTCTTTAGCATATAAATTGCCACCTTTGCCGTTTCTGTCTTTTTTTATCCAATCACTACCGCTTGCGCACATAAAAAATGCTCCATTTGCGTACAAATCTCCATAAATATTTATACCATTATTTGCGTAAAAATTTCCGTCTAGTATCAAATAACCAGCTGAATCAGGTTTGCCTATTTTAATGGAATTGAGACCCTGGCCGCCACCGTTGCACTCGTCAGTTGTTTGGGTTATAATCATTGTCCTAGCGTCTATTCTACCCACCGTTGCCATATTACCCCATAAATCAGGGAGAGCGCATTTCCCAGTTGATGGTGGTTTGATTGGATCTGCCTGGCATACTGGCGGTTCTGGGTTAGGTGTTGGCGTACAATTATCCTGCGGCGGCGGATCATCTACATCGTCCGGATCCGATTCAGGAATGTCGCCTATAGGGTTTATTGATGTTCTATACAATCCGCTCACTTTTAGTATTGCTGTTTGGCTAACTACAGATTTATCTCTTCCCTTGCCTTCCACAAGAATTTTCAATCTCACGGGTTTGCCATTTCCACCCGAAGCATCCGCTCCAATAACATAAGCTTCAAAAACATTAGGGTCACCGTAGTTTATCTTCAAAGGGTATCTAGTTGATTGATTCATATATTGAGTAACCAATTCAGCCGCTTCTACACCGCGGTTTGCCAGCCAGCTATGCACCGCATCTATGCCGCTTTCACTTGCTTTGTAAGCCTCGCTTGCTTTGAGCCTCGCTCCGCTGGAGAAATTTTCCGAACTGAGCATACGGAAAATGACTATGCTCGCCGTGGTAGCGGCAAGCATGAACATCAAAACAGCTATTAGGGATATACCGCGTTTCATAAAACCTCCTTACTCTTCTACTGTAACGCTCACGCCATTGTTAGGGGTTGCTACTATAATTCCTCTTCCCTTTTGTGAGAATGTTCCAGATTTTCTTTCCTCTTTGCCTATAGCCATCTCCACCATAAGCTCAAAGGCTTTCACACTTCTTCTCTCTTTTATTTTTTGCTCAGTGGTGCAATTACCTGTAGGTTCGCATATACCAAAGCTTGCCACATCTGATTCTGGAAAATCAAAACTTTCGTCTGTTTTGCGGAACACTTTAAAACCTTCAAACGTAAGTTCTCCATTGCTTGCCGTTGGGGAATAGAAAGCCATAGTTATTGCAACACAAGCTTTTATAGATTCCTCTTTCTTTTTTTTTATAGGAAACTCAATATGCCTTACCATATCTCTAGAGGCAATGTCTTGTGGCGGATAGAAGAGAACATCTGCGGGCGCACCATCAACTTTGGTTCCCTGTTTGTTTCTAAGTCCTATGGATAGATGGTCTCTACTGGGTTGGAATTGAGTACTTTCGTCATTATTGAAGGGCATTTTGAACTCAACTACGTAGGTTTTTTGTCCACCGAAAGTCATCTCCTTGCAGTCTAAATTCGTCCAAGTCTCGCAATTTTGCGAGAGCTTATCACTGAGATAAAGCTCGTGTTTTGCATTTCCTGATGGTGGATTATTATCGCCAGCATAATTTGATATGAACTCAGACACTTTCGTTTCGGTGTTATTGTTTTCGCATTTTCCTGGTCGTTTCAGATCACCAGATGGCAGCGGAGAATATAGGCCAAATTGGTCATCGAAAAGTGGCACCTCTTGCCCTGTTGTAGAAGGGGTGAGCTTGAAGTTTGTAATATCGGTTGCCATCAAGACCTTCGGAGCATCGTTTATGTTGCTTTTGGAAGGACAATCGTTATATTGCGTTGTGTTAGTTAGGCAAAATTTAGAAGGTTCAGGGGCTTCTTGTGGGCAAATTCTGTCCACTTCTCGGCATTTGCGGAAAAGGCTGTCTCTATCTCCGTTTCTGCTGGTGTACAAAGCTATCTCGTGAACGGCTATAAATTTACCGTCTTTATCAAACACGGCTTTTCTAAAAACAAGGCTATCAGCAAAACGGTCATTTATTTTCCTCCTTACAAGTATATAAGACGAGGAATCTCTTAAATTGCTTACAATGTTGTCAGCGTTCATATATACCTTGTTATGCGAAATGACTCTGTAACAATTGTCGTAGTTGTCTTTAGTCTCACAGGTGGTAATTGATCCCCAAGCCTTAACACCCATTTGTGAAATGTCTTCGGTTAGCAAATTCGATAGTTTGCCAATTTCTGAGCTACTTTTGAGCAAATTTTGGCTACGTACACGCATAGAGGTTGAATCGCTAAAAACCCGCCCCGCCACAACTATTATGAAGCTCATTATAGCTATATAGACTACGAGTTCTATTAGGGTGAAACCTGATTTGCTATGCTTCCCCATACTCACCTCACCACCTTTGACATTTTTATGGATTGGTATGTGTCTTTAAATTTCCACTTAACGGTTGCTTGAATGTTTCTAGCAAAATATTGGGAACTCGCTGAAACTAAATTGGTACCTTCATTTTCATGTGTGTTTGCATCTATGAAATTATCGGGATTGTCGGGATTGCTTAAAGGCTTGTATTCTACAGTTACGTAATATTTCATTTCACTTTTATCGTCTTTTCCCCCAAAAGCATATTTACGACCTCCTTCGGGATCGTCTGGGTTGTCGTCTATTATTTTTTCCTCATTCGGAAGTGCATTTACGCCCAATGCTCCGAGCGAATCTAAAACGTGTTGTGCAATGATATTGGCGGCATCGCGTGTCCTTATGCGTAAAATTGCTTCTCTGTTTCCTAGTTGCAACCTATTTAACGCCATAACTAAAAACCCAAGCACAATCGCGGCTACCAAAACTTCAAGGAGACCGAAACCTTTTTTCACAAAGCCTCCCACGTTGTTGAATTTTTCCCTCTTTTTATGTATGCTCTTAATGAATTATCATCATTCGCTTTCACCGCACCACCGCAATAGCCTCTAGGATCGCAGGCGGCAAAATAACCTTCCTTAGCTATTCCAGATAGACCTATGCGAACTTCGGTTGTAACAAGGTTTTCGAAATCTTTTTTATCGGACACTGGAGGATTTTTTTCTGCCCTATAACTATTGCTAAAAGCTTCGCTAGAAATTATTTTTCCTTCGCCGCAATTAACGGTCGCGTTAGGTTCCGTAGGGTTTTCGGATCTTATCTCATTGTCTTTTATACATATTCTAACAACCATGTGTTGCCGCTTTGCATCCATCAAAGCTCTTTCCGAGAACGTTCTTATTGTTTGCGCCACTTCTTTTGCGCGGTTGGTGGAAATTAATTCAATTAAACTTGAGTAAGCAAGTGTTGCAAGAATACCTATGATTAATACCACCACCATTACTTCTAACAGAGTAAACCCAGTATAAATCCGACCATTTTGTATAACTGCCGCGCTGGCTTTTTTCAAAGCCCGCTCAGAGGTTCTGTAAATGGCAAATTTCATGTTTACTCCACACGCAAAAATCAAAATGTCCTTCATATATAAATATATATTATTTTCTGGACAAAAATTCAAATCAGGAGGGCTTTTTTGGAAAAAAAGTTAATTTTGGGTGATTTTCTCTTGAGCATTACAAACCTAAGGGAAAAGCGTAGAAAGTGGGGCGAAATACTGGAAAATTACCTAGCGGATTTCGCTGAAACAGCCAAAGCTAAAAAAAGTTGGAAAACTCAGGTTGAAAGGCAAGTTTACACCATAAAAACGTGGTTTTCCAGCCAAAAAATAGTCTATTATGGCGATTTAACTAGGGAAAAGGCCAGGAGCTATGCGGAATGGAGGGGCAAAAAATCTGCCTCAACCATAAACAAGGAACTTTTGAGGATAAGGTCAATCATAAAGTTTGCAGAGAGATTCCTTGGGCAGGCACCGAATTTTGCCTTTGAAAGCATAAACGTATCGGAAACCAGCGAGAATACAAGGCTCGTGACTCCTTTTTCCATTGAAGAGTGCAAAATCCTCTTAAAATGGCTAAAAAGATACCCCCATTTTCACGATATGATTCTGCTTATGCTCTTGACTGGCATAGAGAGCAAAGCTGCCACCCTTATGACCAAGGAATGGTGGAATATCAAGGAGAAAATGCTTTTTGTGTTTCCTCAAAAAATTTCAGGGGTTATAGACGCAAAAACGCAGCACAGGGCGAGGAAAATACCCATTAGCAGCACCATGTTTGAAATTTACAAGCGAGCGCATATTTTTGAGGAAAACAGCGGTCGCAAGTTCAATCTCAGAAGCCAAAAGCTGCTAAAAAAATGCTCCTTTCAAACAGGCATAAAAAACATACATTGCCACAGGTTCAGGCACACCTTCGCAAGCCAAGCTTTGAGTGCTGGTTTTGATATTGTGAGAGTTTCAAAAATGCTTGGTCACAAGAACATAAACATCACCTTGAAACACTATGCGGACTTCGTATTTAGCGAGAGTGACGCGGGTTTTGAAGGGATGGTAAAAGTTCACAAAGAATGGGTGAAATTCTTGAACGAAAATTACTTTAGATAACTGCCAGCGCGGCAGTTTTGAAAAATGGAGGGATTTGTAGCAGCGGGTTTACCTTGCTGGAAGTGATGGTAGTTGTCATAATTATAGGCATACTCTCCACCCTTGCCTATTCTAGCCTAACAGAACTCATATTCATAAACCGTGCAAAGGAAACCGCGCAAACAATAAGAACATTCACAGAAAGAGCCTCAATGGATGCAAAGCGAATGAACAAGCCAGTGAGAATACGCATAGTTGACAAAGAAATAATAGCCGACACTAATGTGACTGGAACTACATACAAAACAATATCCAGTGAAATCCTTAGCCAAGGTTTTTTTGCCTCATGCGCTTCGCCCGTTGATGGTTTCAATACCAATGCTTGTTTTAACGATGGCACTACTTCTGAAATTCGCATAGGTGTATCTGGTATAACCAAAGAAGGTTATTTTGCCGCTTGCTTCAAAGATTATTGCGGCGGCACGGCAAAGCAAAAAAATGAAAATTCATTCAAAGCGTATATAAAAAAACCAAAAAATACAAATTGGGAGGTTTTGTGAAAAAGGGATTTGGTCTTCTTGAAGTTATGATCTCAGCTGTTGTGCTGGGATTTCTTCTTGTTGGGCTGAATCTTTTGCAAAAAGGAAATAGAGAGGCGGTTATAAGAATTCGCACAAGAGATGCGGCTCAAATTATTGCGCAGAATTTTATGGACAGCCTGAGCAGATTGGGAATTGAGTCTATAAAAACAGGAGGTCCAGCAACCGTAGATAAAGAATGGGAAGGCAATGGCGGAAAAATAATAGACAAAAGGACTTACACCATAACATGGGACGTAGAAAATATAAACTCCATAGAGAGCAGCGATTACGCAAGATATTCCGGTGTTGACACTTTGAATGTATCGGCGAAAAGAGTTAATTTGACTGTTAGATGGCCATTTAAAAACAATAATCTGGAAATAAAAGAAGAGAGGATTATAAAATGAAAAAAGCATTTACACTTATAGAGCTTCTTGTGTATATGGCGATAATGAGTTTTATAATAATCGTTGCAGGCCGTGCTTTTAGCGATTCCACCAGCATGAGGGTTAGAACCCAAAATATGACAAAAGCAACAGAGGAAGTCAATAAAGTGGCAGCAATCCTAAAAGAAGATATTTCTCAGTTGGGTGCCAAAAGCTGGAAAGTCAATAATACCACCGATAATTTTTTGATAGCCGAAAAAGTTTACTACAATTTAACCGCAACCCCCCAACCTGATTCAAGCTCTTACAATTTGGATAAAAGCAATGCTAATTTTCACAAGCTTATATTCCACAAGATACATTACAAGGACGATGGAACTTGCAGCGCAGTGTTGAAAATAACTTGGGAAGTAAAACCAGACAGCAGTCTTTGGCGCAGATGCGAACAACTTGACGATACAAAATGCCCCAAATCTGCTAGTATTAGCAAAGACGAATGTCCCGATTCGCTTGCAATGGCTACCGGAGTGGAGAAATTCACCTTGCTGGAAAGCACACCAGTAATCCCAAATATTTTATTTCCAAAAGCTGGAGAGTCAACATTCAAACTAATAGACCGTGGAAACCAAAATCAAGTTAAGCAACTTAGTTCTCCTGGTATAAGCTCAGATAACAAAATAAGTGGTTTTGTAAATAATAGTGCTGGTCAAAAAAATCTAAACCAAATTCTAGTTGGAGCCTCAAATACAAGTCCTAATGCTTGCCATAAATTCAATTTTAAAAAAGACACAGTTTATGCAATTCAATTCAGAACGCCTATTAGTAAAAATAACGGTGTTCCTGATGATATGGCTTTTTTCCAGCCAGGAAAAGATCATATTGCAGTAGGGCTCGCAAAATATACAGACTTAGACAGTGTATTCAAAAGATTCATGTTTTGGCCCCCGCAAACAAGCGATAGCGATGCGGAAAATCACTATATGGAATTTTCTGTTCCCGCATCACAAGATATCTGCATAGCATTTGAATTTTCTTTTTACAATCCTAGCAAGGCATCCAATGGTACTTTAAAAATTGAAGATTTTAAAGTAATGCAAAAAAATGATAAAGCCTATAACTTTACAAATACCAATTATACACCACCGACCGCAGATAAAAAAAATGTGAAAGCATTTAAGCTCAATTTGAAAGTTAAAAGAGGAAAAGAAAAAGAGGTTGGCAGTGTTGAAATGGTTATTCCAACTCCTAACAATGGAATAGAAGCAACGGCAACGGGGGGTTTATGAAACGCGGTATTTCTTTAATCGCTGTTTTGATGTTTATGCTTGCGGCAACCACGGCAGGTGTGGTTGTGTATAAATGGATTGGCTCTGAAAACTTTGCAAGCGGTAGCCGCTTAAAACAGAGCGAGGCGTATCAGGCGAGCGAAGCCGGCTTAGATGCCGTTTACGCTTGGCTTTCTTACAAAGCACCTGATGTGGGCGCAGTGGTAAAGAATTTTTATTCAACAGCAAACAATAAAAAAGCTTATGAACTAACAAATAATAACAATAATGTGCTGGGAAACTTAAACAACAACCCTAACAACATATACTATAGAGTGTACCTAACAGGCATAGACACGTCTAACAAAAGCAAAATCAAATTGAAATTCCAAAGCATTGGCGTGGGCAGAGATGGCTCAAAAGTACAGCAAACTGCAATTTACAGCGTGAATGGCTTATACAAACTGGCTTTTCAAGGGTCTCAAACAAAAAAAACATTATGCCCAGACTACGATGAAGACTTTTGGGGAAATATGGGAACAGTGAACGAGATAGAATCAGCGAGAGCGGTTGTAACCCAAGACGTGGCAATTAAAAACAAAGGTGGTCAAGCTTTAAATTCGATTAAAATAGGAAGTGCAGCAAAACCTGGTTATTTGGTTTTAGATGGAAATTATTATGCAAATCATGGCATAGATGTTTATGGAGATGTATATTCCACAGGCGATTTTGATTTTTGCTCAACTGGCTCCCTAAGCAATGATAATATAAGAGGCAATTTATATGTGGAAAAAGAATTTCATCCTAAAGGTGCTATAAATATCACTGGAGACGCTTATTTGAAAGGCGGAGTAAATCCCAACGAGAGCATAAATAACGGTGCCACTGGCGGAACTGGTGGTTGTGCTGGACAAGCTAGTGGCGGAGTAGTATCAATAGGCGGAAATAGCACTATTCAGGGAAATTTTAAATATTGGACAAATAGTGGCGGAGGTGGTTTAGGTTTTAGTGTTGCAAAAAATTTAGTTATGGATGCTGGAACCATTACCCTTACAAGAACTGCCCAAAATAACACCGATTCTCTTGCGGTTTATGGAAATGCGTATATTAAAAATGCCTTGACAGGCACAATTCCTAGTGATGGAATATCAAAGCCCGTTCCATTCCTTGGCAGTAAAACAACCGATACTGTTTGCGTACCAGGGAATATGACAAAAATTACTTCTAGTGCGCCCTCGTATTGTTCCACAGCCCCATCTGCGGCTTGCTTTAAAGATAACAACAACATTCAAATTCGTACCAAAGCCACAAATGTTCAAGCATCTTGCACTCCTAAATCCCACTGGTACGCAGATACATTGAAGCACTTGAAAGATAAACTTTCTGATGACACTCTAAGTTGCGCAAATCCTCCCATACAATTTGATACCACTATTTATGACGAAGCTAAAAAAACTAATCCGAGTGACTGGGTACATAGAAAAGATAAACCCGGCAGTTGCGAGACCACAGCTAGATGCGGCTGGGAGTTATCGAGCTACTGCGGAGGCAACCCCAAACTTATGGAGCTTGCCTTTCCCTCTTACCCTCCAAGAGATATTGGCAGCGACCTTCAAAATTGCTATAATGATACAAAAAATAAACCCGCAGAGCGTAAGTGGAACGAATGGTTGGTAGTCTATGTAAAAGATGAGCCTGCGAGTACTAATCAAGATATAAAACAGTATGCAAGCAAGTGGGGCGGAAACCCTAACCCAGGCACCATAACATCTGGCAAATACATAATTATATATGAATTATCCGCTTGCAACCTCAATGGGCAGCAATGTTATCTCTATCTTCCCCCAACCGCAAAAGGGGTAGAGGTTATGCTTTATTTGCCAAATGGTTTCCCGGGCAGAATTGAGCTTGCCGGTACTCCAAAAGGTAAATCTTGCAGTAAATCCAATAAATGCGATGATTACAATTATTTTATTTTCAGCGATGGAGATATAAATCAATTTGATGCAACAGACAGTAGAAAACTGCACGGCAATATTTTTATGAATAAATGTGCGGTTATGAATCATGTTAACGCTCAAGGAAATGGATTTTTAACAACTGAGAGCAACTCCGAATTTGTTAAAGAGCTAATGGAACAAGGAGTTTTATGTATGTACGAGGAAGGTGGAAGAAATTGCGCATTCCCCGATTCAACCGGTTGCAAGCTACCTCCGAGCAGTATTCCTCCGATATATGATAATTTCTTTGTTCCACTTAGCCCACGTTTAAGGGTTGACTTGGAAAGCAAATACATCAGCAAAGAAAAGGAAAACAGCGAGAATAAAATTGAAGCTTCTGTTTTAGTTATGCCCCGAATTCTCCGTTTCAAAAAAACTGATAAACCCAGCATTACTAGTTTAAAAGACTATTACAACTTCCTATATTTGAATTACCCCTCAAATGAACCAAAGCCGACTTTTGGGCCGCCAGACAATTGTGGAAGCTATAACCCAGCTGCTCCAGAAGACGGCATTTACGAGTGCGTATTTAACAACACCAAGATAAGTCCATTCTTTTTGCAAATACATTCTGGAGCTATCTCAGACGACCCACCACCAGGCTCATCCGCTGTTATAAGCAGTTCAAGCAAAAGCAGTTCAAGCAAAGCGAGTTCAAGTAGTGGCGGTGGCGGCGGTGGCAGTTCTGACTCAGGTTATTCCCTTTCAAGTGCCTCTTACGCCCCTTGGTGCTATGTCTCCGGTGGCTGTTACGATTACGCCATACCAGTTCCGCAATACGGCTGCGGTGGCGATCGCAATTCCGAAGCCACAGCTGCTAAATTCAAATACACCTCTTGGCAAGGTAATGCTGCTAGTAATGGTGGATATAAAAGAATTTCACCAACCGATGTCAAGTGGAATCGCAGTCCTCCTGAACCTCATAAATTTGGTAGCGAGGGCGCAGAGAGAGATATTTATATGTATGATATTCGCTGCGATGGAGAGCGTCTTACTTTTGGCACAGATGGCGATTTCAATGGAATAAAGTGTGGCTCTGTTGATGCATTCAGTAATTGCGATTACGCTCCTTGGTGCCGCGTAGCCCAAACTTGTTTCACGGGCACTTCCATACCATTCTCAGCCATAGAATACGGTTGCGGGTACGGCGGCGAAGCTACCATTACAATTGATTCCAGTTTCAGATATACCGCCGCCAATGGTGGAAATCTATCTTCAAATAACGCTTGGGTTGGCTTTACCCCAACAACTACCCAAACTATTAGTGCTAGAACTAATGCTTATGTTTATATGTTCAGAATTAATTGCGATGGAAATCCAATAATACTTGGTAGGATGTCAAACGAAAAAAGCGGAATGCTTTGCGAAGGTTCTCTTACCACTGGTGCCACCACTTGCCCAAGCAGCAATTCTGTGTCTAGCAGTTCGCGGGCAAGCAGTTCCTCCTCAGCCGTGCCACTGAGCAGTGCGGCGGCGTGTGCGTATAATGCCAGCTGGTGCAATGGCGACTACACTAAAGCTCAGAACGTTCCTGCTCCGCCAAGCAACCCCACCTCTGGAAATTGTTTCTTTGTAAGGGATATTTCTAAGATGCAGGGTGCTAGCCTCACGGTAAATGGCACGGTGATCACGCCTAACAATAATTCCGAATTTGCATGTGGTCAGTCGTGGGCTGCCGGATCTGCGGGAAATGCAAGTTGCCCAAGCCTTTTAACTGCTAAGAAAGATGGTGGTTATTATGTGTATGTTGGCTCATGGATAAGCAATTTTACCTATACATCCGGTTCCATAAATTGCGGTAGCGGCGGCGGAAGCACCCCAACCGTAAGCAGTTCTAGCAGTGCGCCGAGTAGCAACTCATCGGGTCCATCAATAACTTGCGCATTTAGCCCACGTACATATCAAGTTCAAGAGCCTATTCAAATAGTTATCTCTTGTTCCAACGGTACCCGCGATAAAACCAATGCGAATTTCAATATAACTGGAATTTCTCCAATGAACTCAAATAACTGGAGAAACAGCAGCGGTAATAATGCCGCATTAGAAACATATACAACATATTATACTTCAGTGGGAACAAGCACC
>Ga0268262_10000642_pt1 | contig 45334 bp, 26 predicted proteins | sample TergutNc150P3_FD_190354 | JGI IMG/M metagenome (GOLD analysis project Ga0268262, IMG submission 190354) | Nasutitermes corniger P3 segment gut microbial community from laboratory colony in Florida, USA - Nc150 P3 (SPAdes) (version 2) | ecosystem: Host-associated > Arthropoda: Insects >... | reverse complement strand
GGTAACCACGATTAACGGCAAAGGCTTTATCGCCCTGGCGGCGGTGTCTTTTGGCCGCTGGGTTCCCCTGGGGGTACTGGGGGCCAGTCTGCTGTTCGGCATGTCCTCCGCCCTGGCGGTTAATATCATTAACATTAACGGCCTGCAGTTCCTGCCCTCGGAATTTTTCAACGCGCTGCCGTACCTGATAACCTTAATCACTTTGGTACTGTTCAGCGGAAAAGAGCACGCCCCCCGCGCCGCCGGCCAGCCTTTTAAGGCAAATCAATAAAACACCGCCGCCGGGCGAATTACGAATGTAAGCAAAAGGTTTCGAAACGGTGTCAGACACCTTTAGTTTATTACCAAAGGTGTCTGACACCGATTCGCGTGCGATTGACATATAGCCTATTATTCTCCACTATGGGGTAAGTGATACTTAAATGAAAACACCCCGACCGCGTCCGATACTGTCTGTTTTTGTGTGCTTCCTCCTTGCCTGTGCGGGCCTTTCCGCGCAGGAAGAGGCGCAGGAGACGAAAACCAGCCGCGAATATAAACCACGGGAACAGAAGCTCTATGTTGATATTCCCCTGACCATCGCCGAAATTATGACAATCAACATGGTGGGGAATATCTATTGGCGGCTTTGGGGGCCTGACTGGGAAGCGGCGTATTTTACCACCCACTCCATACGCAGAAATTTAAATCCCAAAGTATGGGGGTTTGAGGAGGGCCAGGGAGGCGATACCTTCCTCACCAATCAGTTTCTTCACCCCTACGCCGGCGCGCTTTATTTCGCTTCCGCCCGTTCCAATAATTTTAATTTCTACCTGTCAATGTTTTCTTCGGTTTTTGGCACCATCTCCTGGGAAGCGCTGGGCGAAACTGACTCGCCCGCCATAAGCGATTCGATAAATACCGCGTTGGGCGGGATCACCTTCGGCGAGATACTGCACCGGCTCTACATAGAACTTGACAAGGGCGGGATTGCGGGGAAAATAGGCTCGACCATTCTGAGCCCCTCCGACCGGATAACCGCCGCCGTCAGGAGATATGGGCCGGAAAAAGGCCCCAGCAAAATACGCGAAGCTTCATTGGCCCTCGGTTCTTCCTGGATCAACGCCCGGTTCTTTGACAACGATGCCGAAATAACATCATGGAACACGCCTTCCGGCTTTTTGGGCCTTGATCTTGTTTACGATGATCCCTATACGGCGAACAGCAAGACGCCTTTCGCCCAATTTGATCTCAATACGTCGCTGACGGTATCCTCCCAGCCTTTCTATAATTTCATCTTCATCGCCGACGGATATTTGGCGTCATGGAACCTGACGGATGATGACACGGATCAGGCAAGCAACGGCATTACCCTTCACTTTGACAACTTTGTAACGGACAAAGGTTTTATGGATCTCAATAACGGCAGGGAAAATCTGAGTTTCAACGCCAACTGTCTGGATTACTCCCTGAAGTGGCGCCGCATCCTCAGCAAGTCCTCCCGGTTTTCCCTGAAAACACACATCGGCATTTCACCCTGGGTGGTGACCGATTATAACGGCGGCGTATACAAGGATGATTACAACCTCTATTTATACGGCGGCAATGTCAAACTCTTTCTGGAACTGCGGCAGATAAATGAAGACGGCAGCCCGAAAAACGGACATGTCCTGGCCCTGAGCCTGTGTTTCTATGACACCTGGAATATTCCCAACACTCCCGGTTTTGACGTTAATACGCTGTTCCTTTTTTCAAAACTCGCCTATTCGTTCCCGCTTACCAGCAGGTTTTCCCTTTACGCGGCGGACAGCTTCCTGTTTCTGCACTGCCGTCTGACCAGCGATATGGGCGAGGAATTTCCCAACATTACCCGCTGGTATAACAGCGCCCAGTTCGGATTAAAGATTTCGCTTTAGGTCTGGTAAAGAAGGAAGAATTTTTACCACGGAGGACTGCTGTCCGCTGGACAGCTTGGAGTTACACGGAGGAATAAAAGATTTTTATATCAAAACTCCGTGGTACTCCGTGTACTCCGTGGTTAATTCTTATTTCAAACATCCTTAGGTCTGGTGTCTTGCACCCGTACCGCTTTGCCTTCTGATACGGGCAGGGCGCCGCTTTCGTGAAGTTCTACCCGCGGGCTTATGGAAATGGAAACCTGCAGTGTTTCCCTGATCCGTTCCTTCAGGGCGTTCAGGGGCCGCGCGTCATCCATGAAAATATTCGGGCCTACCTCGGTTTTAACCGTTAAGCGATCAAGAGCGCCCTCTTTTTCAACAACGATGAGGTAATTGTTGCCCACTTCCTTCATGCCCATGATCACTTCCTCAATCTGGCTGGGGAAAACATTCACGCCGTTGATAATCAGCATGTCGTCGCTGCGTCCCGTTATGCGATAAAGGCGGCGGTGGGTTCTGCCGCAGGGGCATGGTTCGGTGAAAAAGCCGGTAAGGTCGCGGGTGCGGTAACGTAAAACAGGGGTAGCCTCGCGGCAGAGAATCGTCAGCACCAGTTCGCCCACTTCGCCGTCCCTGACCGGCTCAAGGGTTTTTGGATCGATGATCTCGGCGATATAGCCGTCTTCCCAAATGTGCATTCCGTTTTTGCATTGACACTCAAAGGCGACGCCGGGGCCGTTCATTTCCGAAAGGCCGTAGGAATTATACACATCAATGTTCAATAAGGATTCTATGCGCTTCCGCGTGTCTTCGGAATACGGTTCCGCCCCGGCAAAGGCCCGTTTAAGGGACAGGCTTTCCCGCTTTATCCCGGCTTCCTTCATTTTGGATTCAACGTGCAAAAGGAAACTGGGAGTGGCGTGAACGACCGTAGTGCCGAAGTCCTGCATCAATTTGAACTGACGGGCGGTGTTGCCCGATCCGGACGGAATCACCATCATTCCCATTTCCTCGCCGCCCTGGTGCATGCCCAGTCCGCCGGTGAACAGCCCGTAACTGATCATGTTCTGAAACACATCGCTTTTGGTACAGCCCGTCCCGTAAATACAGCGGGCCATATAATTCGCCCATTGCTTAATGTCATCGCGGCTGAAATAAATGGTCGTGGGAATGCCGGTAGTTCCGCTTGACGCGTGCAGCCTGACCACTTCTTCTTTGGGTATGCTTAAAAAGCCGTAGGGAAAACCGTCCCGCAAATCGTTTTTGGTGGTAAAGGGAATCCGTTTGAGGTCGTCCAGGGTTTTTATATCGTCGGGGCTTTTAACGCCCGCCGCCTCAAGCCGGCTTTTATAAAAAGAGGTCCGCAGGGCAAAACCTGTTTCTTCTTTTAATTTACGCAGTTGCAGCGCTTCAAGTTCAGGCCGGGGCATTTTCTCGATCTGCGGCTGCCAGTACTGAAAATTCATGCGTCCCCTCCGCCGGGGAAAATCGCGGCAGCCTGCCTTCCCAGCCTGAACGCGGCGGTATTGGCGGCGGCTATCGCCGGCTCTTTCAGGGCAAACAGGGCGGCAATGGTATTCTCCAGCGTTTCCGTCTTCAGCGGCAGAAAGGGAGAGGCCGCCCCCACCATAACGGTATTCACCGCGCGGGCAAGACCCGCCGCTTTCGCCAGCGCCGCCGCCTCAATGATCCGCCACAGCGGAAAACCCTTAATCGCCGCGATAAGGCTCTCCGTTTCGGGATAGCCGCTTATATTAACGAACGGTTCCGCAGCGCTCACCAGTATACCCACGGGGGCAAGCCAGTCCGCGTAGCGAAGACTCTCCAAAGGTTCCATTGAAATAATAATATCCGCCCCGCCGCGGGGAACCAGGTCCGAGGCAATCACCCCGTCCGAGATACGCAAATGGGCCAGAACCGCCCCGCCCCGCTGGGCCATACCATGCACTTCGGACTGGCGCACCGCAAAGCCTTCGCTTACCGCCGCCTGGGCAATAATGGCCGCGACAGAAAGCACTCCCTGTCCGCCCACCCCGGCAAGAATCACATCACATTTCATACCCGCTCATTTTCGCTTTTTATGGCGGAAACATCAAGCCTTATTTTATACTTAACAAATGTTGCCTGTTTTGTCTTCATTTGAAACATGAATACTTTCATGCGTAATTTATATAAAATTATTTGCAATTTTGTTGTTGAGTAGATGTCCATATAGTTCATAATATTATTATAAATTTAGTTTCAAAACACCATGCCCGTATGGGAAGGTTAAATCTGCCATGAGCAGCCTCATGGCAAAAAGAGAAGGTTTACGATGAAAAAGATTACCCCGTTCCTTTTCACTCTGTTCGGCATTATTGCCCTGTCGGCAATAATGGTATGTTCTTTCGCTGCATGCGGCGGCGGTGGCGGCGGCGATCCGGTTATTCCGGCGGAATACCGAAATACTAAATATCAACACGCTGAAGGCGCTACGCTGGAACTTACTACCGACAAGGTTGTCATAACACTGGCTAACGGAACCAAAACTACCTATTCTTTTACTGAGATAAAAATGGTTAACGGAAACACCGTTTTACAATTTAACACCAACAGTAATATTGCCGGTCTTATTACCATAAAAGACGGTGAAATAATTGGCATAGTGTTTCCGGTTTTAACCAAATCAGGCGGCTGGTCGGATGGCTCCGGTTCCGTCAGCGGCAATGAAGGAACTTTCACCAGTATCACGGATATGAAAGCATGGCTATCCAAGCAACCAAATAATACCGCCGCCACTGCCCATATCATTAGGCTGAACATAAGCGGCCTCGGCGGTGATTGGGAAACTTTCGGAAGCGTTGGATATGTACTGCAACAAAACGAGAACAAATACGTTAATCTTGACCTTTCCGGCAGTACCATAACCAGTATTGAGGAAAGGGCTTTTTTAGGTTGTTACAAACTTACCAGCGTAATCATACCCAACAGAGTTACTAGCATTGAGGAAGATGCTTTTTTTGGTTGTAGAGGGCTGACCAGTATAACCATACCCAACAGCGTTACCAGCATTGGGAAGGGGGCTTTTAAAGGTTGCTCCGGCCTTACCAGCGTAACCATACCGAACAGCGTTACCAGCATTGGGGCGGACGCTTTTAACCAATGTACCGGCCTTACCAGTGTAACCATACCCAACAGCGTTACCAGCATTAAGGCGTACGCTTTTTTCTATTGCACCGGCCTTACCAGCGTAACCATACCGAACAGCGTTACCAGCATTGAGGAGGGCACTTTTTCCAAATGCACCAGCCTTACCAGTATAACCATACCGGACAGCGTTACCAGCATTAAGAATGGAGCTTTTGAAGATTGCACCGGACTTACCGGCATAACCATACCAAACAGCGTTACCAGCATTGGGGAGAGAATATTTAAAAATTGCACCGGCCTTACCAGCTTAAACATACCCAACAGCGTTAACAGCATTAGTGGTTATACTTTTGAAGGTTGCACCGGCCTTACCAGCGTAACCATACCCAACAGCGTTACCAGCATTGGGATGCAAGCATTTTACGGTTGCACCGGCCTTACCAGCTTAAACATACCCAACAGCGTTAACTGGATTTCTGATGACACTTTTAAATATTGCACCGGCCTTACCTCAATAAATGTTGATACTGGTAATAATAGATATACAGCACAGGACGGAATATTATATGAGAATTATAACAAAAATGAAACTGTTTTACATACATATCCGGCGGGAAAAACAGACCGTTCTTTTATCATACCCAATAACATCACCAGAATTGGGGATAATGCTTTTTACAAATGTAGTAACCTTACCAGTGTAACCATACCCAACAACGTTACCCGCATTGGAGGTGGCGCTTTTGCCAGTTGCACAAGCCTTACCAGTGTAATATTTCAAGGTACTATTTCCAAGACTTCTTTTGCTGACTATAATAATTCTTTCCCCGGCGATTTGCGCAGAAAGTTTTACGCAACAGACTCAGACAACGGAACGTCGGGAACGTATACCACAACAGCGCCGGTGGATAATGAAAGTTCAGTGTGGACAAAACAACCGTAGTAGGAGTAATCATTTTTCGGCGGGGCGGTTGCTCCGCCGAAAAGGTGACTGTCACCGATTCATTACAGCCCCCGGCTATGCCGGGGGTATTTTTTATCAGTTTTGAGGATTATCAGCTTGAGAAGATTTTGCTATACGTATTTTTCCACTTAAATCCTCTTTAATCTGATCTAAGTCCTTAAAATATTTTGGAGAAACACTACCAAATTCACTATTACTTATAAGTACCGTAGGATTAAAGTCAGCATCTTTATCCCACGAACCTCTTATACGTGCATCCTTTTCTCCGCTATAATGATTAGTGTATACCGTATAGGTTAAATTTATAGTTAAAGTTCTATTTACGTTATCACCTATATCATGCGGTGTTTTATAATCTATAGTTATAGTATAATCTTTATATTGGTCATTCAATACCGACTGACTTTGACTATACGATGATACCGGGTAATATACTTCCACGCCAGTGTTATTTTCATTTTTATACCTATCAAGAACATCAGTACCACTTCTTCTTTCTTGAGTTACATCAATAAGAGTAAATAAAATTTTTCCACTATCTTCAGTCTTATGCGCAGTTTTACCCTCTTTTGTTATAACATACGGGAATTCCTTCAATATATCTATAGATTGATACCACCTACCCTTAACCGGACGAAAATATTCTCTTTGTGAAATTTTAAATGACGCATGATCCCCATTTCCATCAATACCATTAGGTGAGGGATTGTTTCTAAAATAATTACTGGGAATTATAGAAATAGAACCGCTATCCTCATAGTTTCTTACATCATATCCAAAAGGTTTAGATACATTAGGTAGAGTAGGTGAAGTACAATTATTGGTATTTAAACTATAAATATAACCGGTAATAAAGTTATATAAATAACTATTACTATTGTCTTTTACACATAGTATAATACTATTATATCTTTTTTCTTTGTTAACATCTTCAAATATTTCATGGGTAGGTTTCCCTCTGGGTATCCAATAGCTATCGTTGTTAGTTTCATTGTTTCTGGGATTAAATATCATATATTCTGTAGTATTTTTAAGAATATTCGGTTCAGAATGTACCCGTTCTATTCCTATTTTTGGTCTGAGTTCTTCAAACATCATTGCTTCATAAGTGGGTTTTTCAGTTACCGTACCCGTAAGCTGCCAAATAGTAGGCGCGACACTGCCCCATTTCCATTTGTGTTTTTTATAAATCATATGAACATCAAAAAAACCTGCTTCGTGATCAAAAATACTTCCATTAGGATAAGAAGTCTTCAAGAAATCCCAATTCTCATTTTTATAAGTACCTTGCTCCATTTGCCTTACAAGTTCTCTTCCATTAGGACTATTATGAAAACCGTCAGAACCGTCATTATACACAGCCCCCTTTTGGGGGATTTGAAGCCAATAACCATAATAATTTTGCATGTAATAATAGTCATTATTATTAGGAGGTACTATAATTACGTATCCATTATGCCCTGAGTCTGGATCCCAAGCACCAACAGAATAATAATAAGATGCATTTCTTTTTACATATTTTGGTTTATAATCATCAGTTCCATTTTGTTCCCCTTCCAATCCATAATAATAATGATTATTACCTTCTGTAAAAATAATAGCTTGTACATTTTCATGAGTATAAGAATATTCTTTAGTGGTTGTCCCTGTCCAGACATAATCCTTTTGATCAAAAGATTCGAAATTATTGGGTTTATCAGAATCCAATGTCACGCGTAGCGCATACTCCGAGCCGAAATAAGGATACGTGATTAAATCCTTGCCGCCGGAAACCCTGAGCGCTATATTATTGTCTTGTAAAATTACTTTTTCAACCGTTAATCCTCTGCCTTTATATTTAGGATCACTACCAAACGGCGCGTTATTGATAATATTACCGCTAGTATTAAAAGAACCATTACCCGCATATTCTGTACCCGAACCGGTAATCGTTATATTGTTTATATTCACATCAGGATTAACTTTATCCAACAGTATATAATATTGCTCCCCGTCGCTAATGGTTGCGGTATACGTATCATTAATTGTGGTTTGAGGTTGTAATAAAGTACCATCATTTGTTTGACCTGATAGAGTCTCATGATTCAAATATTTTCCCGCGTGATACAACGCGCCGGTTGGCCGGTTATATTCTATTGATCTCTGTAAAGCCGCTTTCCGGTTTTTCTCATTACTTCCCGTATCGGACAGGTCATAATCCGGTAATTTTTTACCATATTCGGTAAAACCTCGCGGCGCGTCAATATTTTCCAATACCGGTACCAGCCGCCCCTCGCTGACCGGATACCGCGAATGAACCGTTATGGTTGTTTCAAATTCTTTGCCCGGCATCGGCTCACCGCTAGCCATAAGCAGTTGAAAAACAACCGGTATGCCTCCTGGGGCTCCTGGGGCTTCTGAGGGAAACTCTTTAAGCGCCCTGAATTTTATTTCTCCCTCTCCCCGCATCCCCGAATCCGACGTGCTTTTCGCTTCCTCTATCGTTACAACTAACCCTTGCTGGTAATAGTAATCCTCCATATTGCTCTTATTATCAATGGGTTTTAACCTGATTTTCGCCGTGCTGCCCGGTGAAATAATATACTCTACGGTATTTCTCTTCTCTTTTTCTTTTAATCCTCCTTCATAATAATCACCGATATAATCTTTGGGGAAATCAAGCGGTGAAGTATGAACCTGGGTGCTTTCTACCCGGAACATATACTCATTTTTAATATAGATCACTACTTTGCTTGATCGGTGGCCCGACATCCCCATAAGGGAAAAAGAGCCTTCCCTCATCGCGTCAATAACAATTTTGCCGACACCGGTGCCGTTAATGTCTTTGGCGGGCTCTATGCCGTAATTGGCCAGCTTGTGGTCAAAATCCGTATCGGTGTCAATCCATGATATTTGCGCGGTAACGGGCCTGACCTCATATTTGATATAGGGCGATCCGACATAACCGGGCTCCTCTACCTTTTGACCGGGATAACACGCAAAGGTCTGATACATAATGTTAAAATACTGACTGCTTTTGACTTCAACCCGGCAGTCGCGGGTTAGCGCGCGGAATACGCACGTAACCTTGATAACGCCGTCGGCCACGCCCAATAGCTGCACAGATCGTCCCTTGCCCATTATCTTGACGATGTCTTTGGTTTTGTCAAAAGAATCCCGTTCCGCTTCCCAAATAACCTCCTCATAATCCTTGGTCGCCGCCCCCATAATGGTACAGGACAACTCGGTCATATCGCCGGATTCCATATTGATATTGATTTTGCTTAACCGCAAGGCGTTGGTGTCTTCCTGTACGGTAATGACAATGGTACGTTTGGCGCTCTCAGATAATTTAAGCGAGGGGCAGGTAATTTCTATGGTGCAGATTTCAGATACCGGGTAACCGCGGTTTATGACCTCAAGCTGTATTTCCCTTCCCTTGCTGTGATTGGCATTACCGGTTTCAGGAAATATTTTTATCATATTTTTATTATTGATAACATTCCATTCCAATAAATCGTTATCCGTTTCAACAATGCCGACGCCGAACAGCTGGGCGCTTAACATGACCGGCGCCTCGCGCGGCGAGAAAACATACATGGTTCTTGACACGGCAATTTGCGGCTCTTTATATGTTTGCTGGGGAATAATGTTGACGTTGATGGCCGCCGCCATATCCGTCCCTTCCACCCGCGCCGTTACTTCCGTCGTTCCGGTATTCACCCCGGTTAATACCGCCGCCCGGTGCGTGCCCAAAACCGTGCATACGTTGGGGTTTTTGACCGAAAACTTTACCTTATCGGTAAAATTTTCCCATTCGGGAACCCGTAAGGTTATGCAGCTTAACTCGCCGACAACAATGTCAACGCTTGACTGCCCAAATCGCAGCGATGATTCATCGGAAACCCGCACCACGATAAACAGCGCCTCGGCGGCCTTCGGGTGAGTCACCTTAATCCGGGCGGTTCCCGCGTAAATGCCCGACACGCTGGCGCGCGGACCCTGGCCGTACAACACAACGACCGACCCGCCTTGTTTGGCGATTTCAGGATCACTGGGCAGTTGGCCGTAAATTTGCCAGTGGAAATCTTTTTCGTCAGATTCTTCGCCTCCGTCCAGCGTAACCGACAGGGTTTGATTGCTCGTACCGGGGCGTATCAGCGCCACCGGTTCCGCGGTATACAGGTATTGAGAGCCGGGCCGGCTCGCGCGTACGATTATGACTACAGAAAGCGCGCCGGCTTCCCGGTCGACGGCCGTAACTTTGGCGACGCCCGCTTTCTTGGGCGTGTAATAACCGATATTGTTGACGCCTACAACGCCGACAACAGCGGGGTCATCGACCGTCCATACCGCGTCAACAGCGGAAACTTTGCCTCCAACCTTGTTAATCGTAATCTGGCCGTTTTGCGCGCCGATATAGGTTTCAATGACATTATCGCCGGTGGTCAAATAACACACCTGCTCGTCCGAACCGGGGGGCAGGACTTTAACCACAATGTCAAGCGCATTGTACGCTTTGGGATTGCCCAAATGCTCGGCGGTGATTTTGGTAACGCCCGGTTTTAAACCCACGACCTGTACCGTTCTGCCGTTGCCGACGACATAACAGACTGAGGGGTCCAAACTGTTCCATTTGATCTTTGACGCGTCAGGTTCCATAAAACCGACCATGCCAATCTCTACGGTCTGAGTGTTATTCTGGTTGATGATAATGTAATTTTGGGCGGTGGTCAGATAGACGGCGCTGTTTTCTCCCGACCGGGTGACCGCCACGTAAATAAGCAGTTCCCGCTTCACCCCCGGATAATTGACGTGAATGATGTCCGTTCCAACAGCTAACGGCTCCACTTTGAGGCTGCCGGCCGCCTGCGTAACATGGACAAATTGTTTTTCCCCGTAATACTGAAGCGCCATCCAGTTGACCGCGCCGACATTATGGATGTCCAGGGGAATGGAAAGCGGAGAACCGCCAATGGGCGCGGTATACACTGTTTTGTCCGCCTGAATGTACGGCTCGGTCATGGATTCATAGACGGTCTGCGGGCCGACCACGACGGTGATATACAAAGGCTCGGCGCAATATTTCGCGTTGGTCACCGTTATGACGCTGGTGGTATGCGCCTTACCCGCGCTTATCAGGGCGGAGTCGCCAAAAGCGTTAATCGTCACATTGGCGTTATTGGATGACCAGATAAAGTCCCCCTGCGCGCCCTGATATTCCCCGATAACGCTTAAATGCACATAACAATCCTTAAAACCCGGCTCCAGCCTGATAAACGGAGTCTGAGTCATCATGTAAACCAGTTTGCGCGACTCGCTGACGATTCCTTCCACATAGTCTGAAACCTCGAATTCAAGCTCTATCTCCCTGTTCTCGCAGTCATCATTGCGGATTTTCAGGCGCTCGATTCCGATATTTTTGGCGGTCACTTCTATGGATTTATCGTTGATCCGCGTTTGAATAACGGCGTTGTCAAAAGACGGAAGCGCCTGCGTTGCGGATACCGGCTGGGCTATTTTGAAATACGGCTGCACCGTCATTTTCTGGCCTTTCTTCAATTTGAAACTTCTCTGGTCGATATTGATGAGTTTGACCGGCAGACGCTCTTCATCGGTTTGCACGACTTTAACGATGATAACCCGCCTGAAGCCCGGCCCGGTGACGGTCAGTTCCGTCATGCCGGGGGCGAGCGGATACAAATACGCAAAACTGCCGTTGCCGACCGCGTCAACGATGGCTTCATCTCTGACGCGCCAGTATATATTTCCCGCGCCGGCGCCGGATACGATAACGCGCGTGGCATAGTTAACATCATTCATGGAAAGAACGACAATGGATTCCGTCGCCGCCTGTACTTCGGCAGAATCGTCTTCCGATGAAACGCCGACATACACGGTTTCCAGCACATGTCCCATCGGCAGTTCTATCGTAATAACCGCCGAACCCGCCTGAACCGCTTTCACGGCGCGTTTATAATTGTCAGTCTCAGGTTCAAAGGTAACAATGTCCGGGTTGTGGTTATGCCAGTACAATCCTTCCGGCGCCTGCGGCTGGTTGGCGTTCAACGTAATCCGCGCGGTTTTATTTTGCTCAAGCAAATAATGGGTTTTGGGGGCAAAGAGTATAAAGCCGGGTTCTTCAGGCACGTCTCCGTCATACACCATGACCAAAATACGCGCGTCATCCCTGATAAGCGGATGGGACAGCGTTATAACCGTACTGCCCGGATAACCGGCCGTAATACGCACCTGTGCGCCTGAAAAGCCGGCGGTCGCTACAATGGGATTGTCCGACGTAACGGTAAAATCATACAGGCCGGTCAGCGGCTGCCCGTGGGTAATGCCGCCCGCCTCATCCTGATAATACGCGCTGCCATAATAAATGGATACGCCGACAAAACCGGCGGTGTGCCGCGTCATCTGGTGGATGGGATCGTACATGAACCAGTAATAATCACTGCCGGCTGTTGTTTCAGTCACCTCAACCGTTATTAAAACAGGCATTAACGCGTCCGCGTGGCTTGCTTTAATGACCGCGATGCCGACATTGCGGCCGGTTACCGTAATCATGGGCCCGTGTTCGGTTGACAGCGACACCGCGTTTCCGGACACCGTGTTTTCCCAGTATATTGATTGATTATAAAGCTCGAACTTATACTGGTTATCGCCGAACCTGAGTTTCAAATCAGCCTGCTCCCCTTTCTTGATACGAACCAGCGGCTTTTCCGCCGTAAAGTAATACAGGTTTTCAAGTTCCGCTTCGGCGCTGACGCATATAATCAAAATTTTCTTGACATATCCCAAATTGGCGCAGCTGACGTTCAGATACGTCTGCCCTTTTTCATCGCCCTGTATGGTAACGTCAAGCCCGTTAGGGGTAATACGCGCGACGGACGAATTTTCCAGACTGTACTGAATGGCGCCTATCTGACCGGGGAACGTGTTGACCGCGTTGCCCTTGATAACTTTGCTTTGATTCTTAACCACAACCACGCTGTCGGGATAACCCAGTTCCGGCTGTAAATTGTTATATTCCGTTACCGTTATAAAAATGTCCAAATCCATGAGATGAATGCCGCCGGCGGTTGATACGGTAATTTTGGCGCTGCCGGCCTTCAGCGCGGTGACCATTGCCGTGTCGTAATTGGTGTCATAGCCGACCACCGTGTCACTGTCGCGTTTCCAGGTAAAGGTTTTCTTTTGCGCCTCCGTCGCGTTGGTTATTAAACGCAGAAAAATGCTTTGGGTAGGATACATGACATAATTGGGCTTTTCTATGCCGATAATGACGGTATCTTTGACATCGGCGGCTTTTGCCACGACAAAAACGACTACCGTCTTTTCGTTCACGCTCTTGCCGTGGTTGACGCGCAGCGTCGTCTGTCCCGCCTTCACGCCCTTTATGACCACCTGATTTTCACTTGAACGCACAACCGCCGCGACACCGGGATCATCTATGGTATAGAATATTTTGGCAAGTTCGCTCCGGTCGGCGCCGGCCATCATGACGGTGTACGTTTTATCGGATTCATCAAGGCCGATGCCGAAGAAATTATCGCCGGACAATGAATAGGGATGATCAACATCCACCTCATTATCCACCACGTTAATGGTAATCGTCAGCGTGTTGCAGCCGGGATTGCCCTGATCGCTGACGGTCAGCGCGCACTGGCCGGCGGCGGCGCCGTTCACCAGAATTATGTTGTTCTGTTTAACCAGAAATACTGAATTATCATTGACCGGGCTTTTTTGTACGTCAAGAATAAAATTTTCGTTGGGCGTATTGGGATGGTATATCGCTATCCGCTGTGTCGCGCCAAGCGGCACGTCGCAGCGGAGATGGTCGGCGTATATATACGGCATATACTCTTCCTGACCGGGACTATACACCATGATCACCCCTTCGTAGGGATTGACCACGCCGTCGCCGTCCACCCTGATCTGCGTAATTCCCTGCCTGATACCCCTGACCACCCCGTGCAAGCCGGAACCGTCAACTTGCGCCACCTCAGCGTTGCCGCTTGACCACGCCGTACTGCCCATGAGGTTGGCATTGCCGCCGACCACGGGAGTATAGACTTCTTTTTCATCGCCGGTTTGCACTTTGATAATGCCCGGCCCCGACAGGCTGACCGCCTTGCCGTAAAAGGTTCCGGAGGGATACACCTTCACCAGCACCGATATGTCGTTCTGAACGCCGGCCGCGGGGTTACTCACGATAATCCGCGTTGTGCCCACTTTATGGGCGGTAATTAACGCCTCGACAACGCCGGAAACCACGGCCATAGCGCGGTGATTGACATGGCCGGGGGCCTGCGCGGTAATAATCGAAGAATCTTCGACTATCCACTCAAAACTGTTATGGTCGGCCTGCGTGCCGCCCACCAGTTCAATAAGCAGCCGGGCGTCCGGGCCGCCTTTTTCCATCTGAATAACCTGCTGGCTGGCGCGGATAAATTTTTCTTCCCCCTCAATAACCGTACCCTGATGCACAACAAACAAAATTTCACACGGGTAGTCTGAGTATTTGTTGGTCACCGTTACTTTGGCCGTGCCGTTTTTGAGCGCTCTGACGACGAGCGTATTGTTAATATTATTAACTTCAATAACATCTTCGGTATCGACTGTCCAATGGTAATTGCTGTCGGCGTCAAAATTATCCGCATTGATCGACAAATTAACCGTGGCGACAGCGCCGCCGGATAACAGAAAAAAATTCCGGTCGGCGGTGATATAACGCGCCTCGTTGTTCTTGTTGACGACAACCTGAAATTCAAAAGGATACTCGGCGCCCTGATGGGACACCTGCACTTTGGCGACGCCCTCGCTTTTGGCTTCAATCGTGCATGAGCCGCCCGATCCCTTGACGCTGACAATATCAGGCCCCTGGACAATTTTATAGGAACAATAATTCAGTTCGTTTTCATCAAATCCCACCATGCGGATACTGTACTCGCGGCTGGAACTTCCCAGCGTCATAAACACCACGTTTTCCCCGGTAATGTAGCGGGCGGTTTCTCCCTCGACAACGACAAAGGCGATAATGTCTGCCGCGTACTGCGCTTTGGGATGGCTGACCGTAATCCGCGAGGAACCCGGCGCGATACCCTCAAGCACGGCGGTATTGTTGGCGTACTCAAGCGTTACGATTCTGTCGTTTTCATTGGAAAACATAAAATTGCTGTAGTCGGCCATTGTGCCGCCCTGTAAAGAAGCGACCGCGTGTTTTTTCTTCCCTAAAGATATTTCCAGAACGGAGTCGGTCAGCGCTATGTAGGGAATGGACACTTCATTGCCGCCAAGTACCGTAATATCGCAGTAATCCACTATGCCGGAAGCTTTTGCCATAATCACCACATTGCCCGGCCCCAGCGCCTCAAACACCACCCCGTCGCTGCCGGAATGCGCGCTGTCTATGGCAATAATGTCTTTACCTGATACCGTATACTCAACCTTAACGTTGTCTTTCGCCGCCGCGGGATTGACGGTCAGCCCGATGGATTTGAAATCTCCGGCCATTAACTCAACTTTGCTTTCCGCAAATTTAAGACTCTCCAAAGCAGGGCCGGGATCAGGTGAATCCTTGCGGCAGGATGCCCAACCTAACGCCATAACGAAACAAAATGCCATTAACAAATTTGAAAACCCGCGCCTGACCATAACAACCCTCCTTGAGATTCCTTTTTACTGTTTGGCCGCCCAATAGGTGCCCGACGGCAGGGCGGCGTAACCGGCCATGATGGGAGATACTTCTATCCGGTTGCGGCTGTATCCGTACAGCGGCACGCAGACGGCAATGTCGGGTATCGCGTAACCTGAAAATGATTGGCCGTCAACCAGCAGCGTCGCTTTCCTTTTATCGCCCACTTTGATATACAAACAGCTTTCATCCGCCGCCTGCACCTCAAACAAATATTTGGCGTACATATTGCGCCCGTCCTTGCCGTCAAAATACGCGTTGTCGCTTGATAAGCTTATCGTGCCTTCCTGACGGTTAATGGTAATGGTTGAATTACCCCCCGCGATTTTGTAAGTACCTCCCAGCTCAAACAAGATGTCGGCTTTGGTATACTTTCCCGTATTCGTCGCTTTGGCGGTAAAGTCAACATACCTGGCGCCGTCCATAACGGTGCGCTGGCTGCGGTCAACGCGGCCGTTTTGAACTTGTCCGACTGACGAACCGGAAAGCCCGTTGTTGCATGACAGCGTCAATGCCGCCGCCAGGAAAACCAATACGATTAATTTGTTCACCATATCATGCTCCTTAAAAAGTTTTATTTAACCTTTTCATAGATTAAAAATTTGCGGGTAAAATCAGTTCTCTTAGCATTGCCGTCGTATAACCAATATTCAACTTCCAAAACGCCGGCAAATGAAATGGAACTTGTGCCGCCTTTGGTTGTTGATACTTTAAATTGATAAGAGTTTGTTGTGCCATTTTCTGAAGGTTTATCTATTGAAATATAGCTATTCGGAAAACTCGGAGAACCACTTATCGGAAGACCATTTTGTTTTAGATTAATAGCAGAAATACCGCATCGTTCTATTGGTTTATTAGCCGGCGTTTTCAATTCTATAGTAACCGGAAATCCATTCGTTACAATAATGGCGTAATTGACATTGTCATATACACTCAAAGTACCACCGTTATCACCGCCATCAACGCGCTGCCATGTTATAACCTCATTTAACCGTTCATAATAAATACTCCACGGTAAAGAAATAAGATAAGCGCTGTTCTTTGCCATAAATGGAATAGATTTACCTTCTTCCACCGCAACATAAGGTTCAAAATAATTTTTACCATTTACCCATGACAATTCAACATATTTTGTCCCATCCTCTTCATGGAGCGGATCGCCTTTGGCATCAACCGTCTTAACGGTAACTTTAGTAAATACGGGGGTTGAAGGATTGATTGTTACTAAATAATCGCTTTCAGGATTGATAGTGTAATGCCACCGTATCGGGTTTGTGGTATCCGGAGTGCCTTTGAAATACGGCAGTTTTTTCCAGCGCACATACTGGTTTATGTTGTTGGATACGTTAATAACCATCTTTTTGTTGTCCTGCGGCAATTCCAAAGTCAAAACTACATACCCCGTTGTCGCGGTTCCTTCAACTTTTATCCAATAACCAAAATCACCACATTCAAACGACGGCGGCATCCTGCCGAAATTTCCCTGATTGTTCTTATCTTGCGCCCAATTTATTTTCTGCTGCTCTTTTGTCTGCGCCCGACACCCGAAAATTTCTATGCCAACATTGGTATCCATGGAGAAACTTACTTTTCTGGCGCCCGGACTACATTCCACCAGCGTATAAGCAACCGAACCCGGCTGCACGGTCAGCGACGTAGGATTTGCCGTAAGCGTTATCAAGGGATCAACAATAATGGGTATGTACTGGGCGCTGCCGCCGTAGGTAAGGACGGCGTTACACGGCGCCTCGTTTTCCGACAGCGGCCTTAAAGGTATAACCCGCGCAATGCTGCCGCCGTCTTTCGTTCCTCCCGCGTATTCCACCCGCGCCACATTTGTGTTACTGCTGGAAAATTTAATCTCGCCTTCCGCCAGCGGGCTGGTTGTACCATAATTAATATCCGCCCGCCCTTCAATGCGCGCCGTAATCTGCTCTTCAGCGCCTTTCTCCATAACCCGTATCACGGTATGAGACAATATCCATTGGAAGTCAGGCATTTTTACCTGCACATAAATACTTTTCTCAACGCCGGCAAGGCCCAGCGGAGACGCGGGGTTGTCATATTTAAACATTATCTCCGCCGTTCCGGCGACTTTGCCCGGCGCGTAAACCTGAATCTGGCCCTCGACATTTTTCTCATAGAGCTTGCCTTTGTTCGGCAGATTTTCCAAAACAATAATTTGGGCGTTGGTATTGGTAACATCACCGGTGAAATTGCCGATCTTCCAGCTGATATTTCCCTTGGCGCCCGGCACCTCTTCCCCGGTTTTCATATTGCGGACAAAACCCCTGACAACCACCCTCTTTCCCGCGTCCAGACTTAACAGCGAGGAATTGACCCCGTTTATCTGAACGTCCAGATAATACTGATCCGTTTCATTGGCGATAACGGTAACCAACAGCTGATCGCTTTTGGTCTTGCCCACATTGAAAGCGGTAACGGTAAAACTGCCGACTTTTAACGCGTCAATGACGCATACTTTATTGGTGCCTGAAACTATACCCATGCGCGGGTCGGAAGATTCATAGATAATGTCGCCTGACGGCCCGCTGATATTAACCCGCGCCTGCGCGCGCTGGTTTAAGGTAATATACGCCTGAGAAAACTGAATAGGGGTGTTATCCCGGACAATGATTTTAAGGTCGAGCCGGTAATTGGTTTTGGGATGCGATACGGTTACCGTCGCCTCCCCCTCGTAAAAATCCTGTCCGCTTTTATAGGGGGTAATATAGCACATGTCGGCGTTGGCGCTCATGGTGATAACCGGGTAACTGCCGCCTCCACCGGTTTTTCTGACGCTGACATAATTGGTAATTTCCCAGCGGAAGCCGTACACGTCTTCGGGAGCGCCGCCGACAAGGCGGGCCCTGACAAGCCGGTTGGTTTCCTTCACGTCCATTTCCACCAAAATGCTGTCGGCGGCAATATATATCCCGTTATTGGTTTCCTGCGGCTCGACAATGCAGATGATGGTGACCGCGTTAAACGCCGCGTCATGATCGATAGTAATGCCCGCCGTTCCCGGCTTCAAACCTTTAACGCTGGCGGTATTCCCCGCGTAATTTAATTCTATAATCGCGCCGTCCAGCGTTGACCAGCGCAGCCGTGAAAGCTCCTGAGCGCCCGCGTTGACCAGATTTGCCTTGATCTGCATACTGGCCCCTTCCTTGATGCTTATGATGTTATTTTGGGTCGTAATATACGTCGGATTTTCCGTAAACTGATCGGTTATCCGCACATAAATGGTGAGCTTGTACTCAGAACACAAGCTATTCCAGACGGTCACTTTGGCCGTTCCCGTACTATTTTTACTGGAAACCACGGCCTGTTTGCCCGACGGGTTAATACTGATAAGGTTAACGTCATCGGTTTCCCAGTGATAATTGGCGTTATTAATATCCTCAAAACCCACCATACTCACCTCAAGGGCGGTATAGCTGTTACGTTCCAGCATGACGAAGTTCTGGCGGGTGGTCAGGTATACCAGCGAAGTGTCATCCGCCATCACCATGACGATAATGTGTTTGGCGACATCGGACGCGGTATGGCGGACCGTAATTAATGACTGGCCGAATTTATTTCCCGTTATCCGCAGCTGGCTGCCGGATAATGACAGCGATACCCGGTCGTTGTCCGCCTGCGCGGTAAATTGATTGATGTCGTAACTCTTGTTGATGTTTTCAACCGTTACATTAACGGCTGCCGTTTCATACAATTTAACCCGCACCACTTCCTGACTGGCCGCAATATACGGCAGCGGATTGGCAAGGGCGGCCTGCGCGTCGCAGATAATCGTAAAGTCAACTTCGTTGATACTCTGCGGATGGCTGGCCCGCACCACTGCCGTTCCTTTTTTTCCTTTCGGGGAAAGTTCGCAGAACGAGCCGGAACGGCTGCCGTATAAGTCTACAATTTGGGGCTTATCACTGCCGGAAAGTATTTTGACAGCCCCGTTTATTTCCTCCGAGTAGACCCTCCAGTTAATCAACGGTATTTGCGTTTCAGGGAATTTAACGGGCATGACCATAAGCCGCGTTACGTCGCCGGTTTTGGTTTCATCCAGGGCATAGACGGTTTTAACCGCCGTCATATACCAGTCGGCGGGATTGGTTTCTACCAAAGGCGCGGTATTGTTGACCTCGACCATAAACTGCACGTCGGCATACTGGCCTGAATTAACATCGGTATTGTGTAAAATAATGGTCGCGATACCTTCGTTTATTCCCCGTACCCGTATTTTATCTTTAGCCAACGGAGTCTTGCCGTCCGCTTCAGTCGTGAACAATTCAACCACCCGGTTGTCAAACGGATCGTTTTTGGGATAAAAAACCCAGTTGTCGCCTGAATCGCAGGGCCTGGCCGCGTGAAACGCCTGCAAAACCATATCGTCGTTGCGGCGCAGCTGGTAATACCGGTTGTCCAAATTGAGCGCTTTATATGAAGAAACTTCGGATTCTTCGGCAGCATACACCTTGATATAACGGACTATCTGGCCGTAGCTTACCGTTACTTCCGTCATGCCGGATGAAACGGCGTTTAAATAACATTTGGATTTATCGTTGGGAAAAGGGGTAACGGATACAATAGCCGGGTTGGAAGAATTCCACACCAGCCCCGCGTTGTCGACCGTGCCTTCAATCTCCGCGGGCGTCAGATTCGTACCCACGCCGGTCAGCCGGTCTTTTTCCCCTACCTTAAGACCGATAATGCTTTCGGTCACCATACGCTTGCTGAAATCAAGAGCGGTTTTGGCTTTAACCGATATGAACGCTTTCTCCACCGGCTGGCCGTTGTACCTGATGGTATACGCGCCGTTGCCCGCCGCAATGCCCGACACCTGCCGGACGGTATAATCATAGATTGATTTGCCGGCGCCCGGTATTTTGGGCGCGTCCTGACCGGGGTTGTTAATATCTTTCACCGGAATTGATCCTGAAAACACCGTTTCATTTTCCGGCCCCCAGGTTATTCTTTGTACTTTGTCGCTAAAGCCGGGAGTGGTTTCAGGGGGGACGGTAATCTGGATATACTGCGCGCCATCGCCTATGGTTAACAGATAATTGGTTTTGTTTAAGGCTATCGGAAACATTTCGTTCAGGGCCGCTTCCGTCGCCGCCGCGTAGATCAATACGCGCAAATCCTCCCCGACCTGCGGATGCTTGATTCTCAGATACGACTGGCCCGGATTCTTGCCGGTAATCATCAATTCATTACCGGATTGTTTGAAGTTAAACACGGCGTCGGAATTCTGACTGCCGCTGCTCCCGGTATTCTCCGGAAAATTTTCATCATAGGCGGTAATAAGCCCGTAGGATACGCCCTGCGGATAAATGGAAACGGTCAGCTTCTTTTCATTTTTGGCCGCTGCGGTTTCCGCCGCTTTGCTGGTAACCAAACCTATCATAAGCGCGTCGGCGTTAAAGGCGTAGTTAACGCCGTTAATGGATTCGGTATACGTTTCTACCGTAATCGTTACCGGTTTTAATATGATGGAATTGCCCGTGTCATCCCGATGAGTGACGGTCACCGTCGTAATGCCCAATCCCACCGCTTCTATCTGCGCGTAATCGCCGCCTTCGTAAATCTTCACCACATGGTTGCCGGATTCGCTCCAGCGAATGAAGGGGATCTCCCCCGGCGGGAACCCCGCCGATCCGAATACCAGGCGTATGGTTCTGGTTTCCCCCACTTTGAAGCGGTAATAACTTTCCTCGCTGGCGATGACAAACGTGCTGGCCAACTCATCATACGTTCTCGCGCACACCACCAGAATGCGTTTGATGTAACCAAAATCATCCTGCCTGACGGTAATCCACGCCTGCCCGCGCTCGCGTCCCAGCACAAACAGTTTGTCGCCTTTAATGGGGTTGGACGAGTTGCCGGTAATGCTGACCGGGTCGGGGTCGTCGATTTCCCACGTGATATTGTTGATTTCGGACGGCGATAAGCCGCTTGTCACCGCCGTAATAATTTTATTCTCCCCAACGATAAGTTCAAAAATGGAAGGCAGCGTAATGGATTTCTCCAGCGGATCCTTGTCGGTCACCGACACATAAATTTTAAGGGGAATGAGTTCTTTGGCGTTTCCCGTTTCCTTGTCCGTGCAGCGCACGGTAATGACCGCGCTCCCGCCCGCTTTGGCTTTAACGCGCGCTTTATCGCCGTTGCCGTCAAGATCAATGACGTTGTCGCTGTCGCGCGTCCAGACCAAATCAGGCGCCCATTCAGGTTTGCTCACCATTAACTGAAGCATAATTTCATCGCCGGGCTTCAGAAGCCAATGTTCCCGCGCGACGCCGATGATCATAATCTCTTCCGGACTGCGTCCCAGCGGGTCAACATACGCGACAACAACCTTGTCGTTGACGCTCTTGCTATGGCTGGCGGTGATATTTGTCTGCGCGGTGCCGGCTCCGGCGGTGAGCTTCGCCTGCGGGCCGGAACCGGTTACGGATACAATTTGCGCGTTTTCTGATTTCCAGTTTATCTTCTGCGATTCCACATCGGGAGCGCCGGTAAGGTTGACTTCAATATCCTTACGCTCGCCGGGTTTAAGCCCGATAAAATTGGGGCCGGTCAGGGTATAGGGTTTGTCAATGGTCACATTGTCGGGCACCACCATGACTTTCACCGTCGCCGGGGTGACAATGCCGTCGGAGTTGCCAACGGTTATCTCCACCCAGCCGGATTCGGTAACGGCCAGCCCCTGTAATAACAGGCGGCTTTTGATCATTGTCGCGATAACTTTTGAAGGATCTCCGTTAGAAACGGTGTAATTTTTGGAATCGTATAACGCGTTGGGCTGCAAAATGCCGCCGGGCCCCGGTTCCATATTGGAATTCAAAATGGCAACCGACACGCTCTGTCCCGCCGCGACGGTCTGGTAGACCTGATCCACATACAACACCGCCATTGTTTTCAACTGGTCGGTTGTTCCCACCATGACCGTAGCTTCATAGGGACTGCGTAAATTGTCGTTACTAACGGTTAATTTGGTCACACCGGAAGAGCCGACCACGCCCTGTATTTCATTTTCCAAACCTTTGGAAATATCGTAAATATTCGCAATGGTTTTATTATCGCCGGTTTTGGCAATTTCCCAGTCCAGGGGCCCCACCGACAGAGGATCGCCCGATATAACTTCCAGTTTGACATGTTTATACGTATTCGTTGCCTGCTGGACGGTGGTATCAACTTTAATAAGCCCGCCTTCAGGGTTGCTTAAAACATAGGGAAGATTGGCAAAGGTGCCGCGCGGATAAACTTTACATATAACAACAGCGTTAGAGAAGGGACTCTTGGGATGCGCGATAATAATTTTAGTGGTTCCCGTCTTTTTGGGAGTCACCAGCGCCAACGTATTGGCGACGCTCTTGATCTCCGCCTGCGCGCGGGCAAGGTAATTGACCTTCTTGCCTTCCGGAAGATCAAGCGCGTCAACTTCAACAATGCGCCCGTCCTCTACCGTCCACTCAAAACCGGCCCTGTCGCCTTCTACCCCGTTGATCAACTGAATATTTAACTGGGTCGCGGTTGTCTGCCCGATTTCCATCTGAATGACATTCTGAGAAGTCGTAATATAAAATTCATCGGGAATGATGACGGCGGGATCTCTGACGATGACCAGCGCCTCACGATGGTAATCAATATGATCATTACTTACATCGATAACGCACCGTCCCGGCGCTTTGGGCTGGATGTACGCGGAAAAATTGGTCTGCGTCAATTCTATGCAATCCGGCTCTTCAGGCCGTACTTTCTTGATGGTAAAATGAAAATTGTCATACCAGTTTTCCTGAAAGCCCCCTTTAAGCGCCGCGGTCAAACTTTGACCTAAACCCATCTCCATCTGCTTAAACGTCCAGTCCAGTTCAATCCACGATTCTTCGGCTTCATAGGCAATAACCCGCACGTCAAGCGGATATTCTACGCCTTCATACACCGCCAGCGGGTGACGCACGCGGATAACCGCCGTCCCCTTGCGCCGCGCCGTTATATTGCAGGTGTTGTTGCTCGAAAGAATGGAAATACACGGATTCTCTTCCAAAATTTCATACGACCACCCGGAGATGTTTTCAGCGGGAAGGCCGTTAACCAGCGTTACATCAAACATTTTGTTCGGGCCGTTGGCGATCATCGTGATGACGTTGCTTTGCGTCGTAATATACTTCACCGTCTCCTGCGCGCCCAAAACAAAAACCAATATTTCAGCTTTGTATTCGCTTTTGTCATGCCCCACAATTATTTTTTGCGCGCCGCGTTTCTCGCCCTGCACCACAACTACGTTGCCGGTCGGCAAAATGGTAATATTGTCCTTGCCGGGTTCTACCGACCAGTTAAACCGCTGCTGGTCAATCGCGTTGCCGTTGAACAATGATACCTGCACGCTTTTGCGGGAACCTTCGTTTACCTCGATTACTTGCGTCGGAATTAAAATGTAGGGAACCTGAAGGATCTCTTCGCCGTCAATCGTAACTTCCAGATACGCGGTAAAGCCGTCCGCTTTGGCGACGACCACAACCGTGCCGCCTTTTTCCGCCGTCAGCACACAGCCGTCATTGCTCGTCTCGCTGATAGCCACATATCCCTCAACCGACGCGGCATACTCAACCGTGTAATGCCGGCGCGCCTCATTGGGCTTCACGTCAACCTTAACCGCCAGCCGCTCGCCGATCTTCATATCAAGCTGGGGAACGGTAAACTGAAGGGACTCCACGCGCGGCTTTTCCGCTTCAGAATCGTGATGGCAGCCCGCCCCGCACATAAGGCTTCCCAGCGCGATACACGCAAGCAGGGTAAACCGCGCAAATACGCTTTGCGCGCCGCCGCCGTTATTCATATATCTTTTATTTAAAAACATTTATCACTGCCTTCGCTTCCGCGTTTCCGATTTTTGCCGTTATTACCGTTGAGCCTTCTTTCCTTCCGGAAAAAACCACTCCCCTCCTGTCCGCCCGGAATATTACCGCTATTTCTTCATTCAAAATTCCATAATCAACCGTGTAATACGGCAATCTGTCCGGCGGTTCTATCCGCAATGAAAGGGAACCGAGTCCCCCCTCATATACCGAGACGTTGCTTTCATTGAAATACACCGCGACATTTTCCGTTTCATCGACCTTCTCAAACAAATGACATGATCCTGAAAATAACGCGCAGAATATTAACAGCGTTATGATTACCTTCGCACCCATTTTTCCTCCGCTCTTATGGCCGGAAACGGCCTTAAATTAACAACGGCATTTACCGCAACGCTTACCGCGGTGCCGTTTGCCACCCGTACCGTGGGCTGAATATCCAGCGCGCGTTCCATGAGTCTGTTTCCGAATCTGTTTGCAATTCCCTGATTAACGTCCATTAATTCCCGAAGCTGAGGGTTGCTTTGGTTTTTTGTCTGATAGGTAACTTCGGAATTCATCATGGTAAACAAGCTGACTATTCCCGCCGCCTTAAGCCACTCAAAGTAATGATCATCCAGGGTGCCGGCTATTCCCGCCCTCCCCCGCTTGTCCACTCCGGCCATGCCGCCCAGCGACACCTGATAGGCAACTCCCCCATAATTCACCACCATTGATTCCCACGCGATCTGAACTTTTGACACGCCAATGGAAGAGCTTGAATAATTTCCCTGCAAAATGGTTCCCTGCGGTATGAGCAGATTTTTTCCGGTCATCGAATCGTAGACATTTTCAGTAACCCGCGCGTGAATGGGGCCGGGATAATCCGTGTCTATCCTGCTGACCAGAATTGCGTGGATTATTGTCCCCGGAAACAGGCAATTATTATTCAGATACAATAAATCCGATCCCTGCTGCGGATTATTCGGGTTATATTTCCCCGCGTCCGTATAGCGCACGCTGTCCCGTCCCTGACTGCCGGCTGATCCGCCGGTCATTTGCGCAAGTATCGCAATGTCGTCCATTCTTTGCCGGGTGTATTCTTCCCGCGAGGGAAGTTGATTTATTGTCCCCGCCGGATCCAATACCATCGGGTCCGGTGAATTATAACTGACAGTTCTGGCCGCCAAGCCATATCCGTTTTCTTTTCCTATCTGCGCCTTTATGGCCAGAAGATCGCTGTCGGAATAATAAGCGCCGGACGGGCGGTAAACGGCGCCTCCTCCCGTCGGCGCTGACACGGCCTTCTGCGCCGGATCCGGCGTATATGAAGGGGGCGTCTTAAAATAATATTCATCGCTTTCCGCCGTTTCAATTCTTTCAATCTCTGTCCGCCGCGGCCTTTTCTCCAAATCTCCGAGCGAAAAATCGTTTCCTGTCGCGACAACATTTTTTTGCTGATCAAAATATTTTCTTTGTTCTTCTTTCTTTTTGACGAGTAAATTCACCATTATCAGAAAAACGAATATTCCTCCGGTTATTATGGCCAAAACCATTGATTTTCTGAGCCTGGGAATCTTTCTTCCCTGCCGCAATTCGGCAAATGAAACTTTTCCCGCCTTATCCGTCATTTTGCCGGGATCTTCCCGCGCTTCGGCAAAGCCTGACTGTTCGGCGAAGCCTAATTGTTCGGCAAAGCCGAACATGTCTTTTGATACCTGTTCATCTGACATATACACCGCCTATTTCCTTGTTATAACCAAAATCTGATTGTTATACGCAAGCTGAACCTTTTTGATTACCCGCGGAATGGTTATGACATTTCCCATTCTGCGGTATTCCACCGCGCCGCGTTTTTCATCGATTATCTGCAAAACACCGTCGTTAAACACCCCATCATTGAAGAAAATATGGGTTTCCCCGTCATACTCGATAACTTTTTCCGGAACCCAGGGAACATCCCCCTGTATTTCAAAATGAACGCCGTTTTTCAGGGGCGGTTTGCCGCCGATTACTTCGGCTTCTCGTTTCACATAACGGTGTAAATCTTCCGCTTCTCCCTTTTTCTTTATGACTCTGACCCGCTTGCCGTCCAGCCGCAGGGTGACATTGGTTATGAGTTTGTCCAATATCATGATATTTTCATTTACCCGGTAATTGATGATATAATTTGATTTCTCAAATACCGTGGGATACTCCCTTTGCAAAACGCCCCGAGGAAGCCGCAGGTAGGTCTTGTGTCCGTCATCCCACGCCTCTATGGGCTGCCAGTCGGGTTTGAACCAGCCTGTCAGAACCCAGCCTGATTTTATTTTGTAGTTATATGAAAGGTAGTATCCTCCTTCTTCACTTTCCCCCTGTTCCGGTTCCCGCCGCAATGTTTCGGCCGTTATAAATTTGGCACGCGAAAGCGGATAGCGGAATTTTATCATCGGCATATAACTGTCCCGCGTGCTGGTCAGCACAAACTGATAGATCCTTTGATTGGTCACCAGAATCATGTTAGTCGTCAGTCCCGGCTCAAGCGGCTTTATTATTATTAACTGCACCGAAAGGCCGTCAATCGTTCTCCACACATCGCCGGTTAATTCCCAGCGCATGGTATCGGACAGATAGGGAACCCCTATCGGCACTTCGCCGTTTTCAAGCTGAATCACCGAAAGGCTCAGCACTTTACACACCACGGGGTATTGTTTGTATTCGTTGTAATCGTAAAACTGCGTCCCGCCGATAAAATTCTGCGGCGTTACCATCGCTTCCTGCATGGATCGCTGCACCACCTGATCTTTGGACAGGGGCTTGTGCGTCTGAACGTCAACCGGAACAAACACCTCGTCTTTCATGACAATGACATTTGTATCGGCCTCGCGCCGTTCCATTTCCCTTTTTTCCGCTTCTTCATCGCTTACATAAACTACGGGAGTTGAATTTCCCAGTTTTTTATTGTCCTCGCGAATCTCTTTTATTTTTTTTGACTGCACATCAACGGTTCCGCATGAAGCGGTTATTATCACACAGATTGCACATAACGGAATTATGTATTTCCTCATCTCAAAACCTCGTTTATTTTCGATATATTGTAGTCAATGATGTAAATTCCCAGCGGGTTGTTGAACCGCTCATTCTCGGTCTGCGGTTCTTTTATCGCGACGGTAAACATTCCCCGGTAACGCAGTTTTGATATTTCCTTTCCGTAAATGTCGCTGGTAACGTCAAACCAGTCATACTGCCATGTAGCGTTGGTTATTTTTATGCCGCTCTCTATGGAAACGGTTCTTTTTACCCTGCCGATCAGGGAAAAAGGGTCTTCCGCCACCAGATCATCGCGGAGTTTTAATTTAAGCTCATTGCTGCACCAGGCCGCCGCCTGCTGGTAATTTTTTGACATTACCTCCTGATCAACGTAAATATTCCTTGAATAGGCGATAAAATCGCGCAGAACCGACTCTATCATGTAGTCTTTTACCGTATAGCCCTGAAGGTAAGCATTGCTTCCGATGTCGCCGATGTACTTCGCCCTTCCCAGTTCATTAACCTCAATCACTATGGGGATTTCTTTTTGAATGCTGAGTACGCGGAACCAGCCGATTATCGTTCCCAGAATCATGATTACCGAACAAAGCCCCACCAGCTGCCAGGTCCGGTTATCTTTAATCAATTTATTAATGTATTGATCGTACTGGTTTATAACGCGGTTAAACCGCGTCTCAACCGGACCGGAGGCGCTTTTGAAGATTTCCTTTGGCTGTATCCTCATTTTTTTCCCCCGTGAATGACAAAAAGGGTAAGCGACGGATCCGGCTCAGGCGGTTTATGCTGTTTGGTAATGCCCGGAGCGGCTTTTTTGTTTGCCTCATGGAATTCCCCCACCGAGCTTTTTAACGCCTTAACCCTTCCGCCCAGGCCGGAATATTCGCCGCCCTGCCCTCTCTTTTCCCGGTACAGTTCGCCCATACCCTTTACCCTCTCCGATATATTTTTTGACCGCATAAGACGCTCCCCTTCGGTAAGATCGTTTTGGCCTGTTCCGGTACCGCCGGCTGTCCCGCCTTTGTTTCCCGTTCCCTCCGGCGCGGACCGTCCCCCCTCTCCTCCCTGCGATAAGGGATTTGAGGGATCGATACCGTGTTTCATCAGCTGTCCCAGGTTTTGCGCCGACCGCGGCGCGTTTGCCGCCGCGGTTATACCTTTGTCCAAAATATTCGCCCCTCCCTGCCGGGCGCTCTGCCCGATACTTTTTCCGAAACTTGCCAGTCCCGCCCCCAAACTGCCGCCGGCGCTTCCTCCCTGCGCCTTTTCAGCCGCGGCCGCTGTCCGCGCCGCTCCGCCGGCGGCACCAACCGCTCCGGCGACAGCCGCTCCCGTCGCCGCCGCCCCCTTGACCATTGACCCTCCGGCGCTTAACGCCGCTGTTCCGGCAGCCGCGCCGGACGCCGCCGCCCGCGCGAATTCCGCGAACCCCAGACTCGGCTGGCCGCCGCAGAGAAAGTCCGCTATCGCGGGCGCCTGATCGACAAACAATTTTATAAATATCACCATAAACGCGATGGAAAGATAAAATTCGAGTCCCTGCATAAAATCAGTTTTTCCGGAAGATAAAATGTACATGTTTTTTAATATGTCTATATTCGCCATAACCGCCAGATACAATGTAGTCTGCACTACCAGCAGTTTTACCCCGATATTGAAAATTGAACCGCATAACTTTTCAAAGGCGTGCTTGCTTCCTTCCCACAACATCAGCGGAATAAACAACACCCCCATCCCGTATAAAAATGTGTATTGCACTATTACCATCGCGTACTGAACAATCGCCATGGAAAGCGCCCACAGGTAGGCCAGGCCTATGACTATGACCATTAAAAAGTCGGGAAAGTGCTTGAAAAAATCGAAAACATTATTAACATCAAGTGATTTCCATAACGCCTTGAATGTCACAATGATCATCTGAAAAACCTTGTTTAACGAGATAATTCCCGTTTCCCTGTGCGTTATCTGCAAATTTAACGCCTTTTTGGCGTCCTCCCCTTCTCCCTTTACCGTCCATATCGTATTGCCGTTTTTGTCTGTGCCAATATCATTTAAATACTTAAAATAATCATCTTCTTTCCCGTATTTATTTTCCAGCTTTACGCTGAAACCCTGCGAAAATACCGCGCCATAGGCCAATTCAGACACTATTTTTTGCATGGTTATCATGATATGGGGGAACAGAAATATCATGATAAAATAAGTCGCTATCGACATGAACGCCTGCGTCAATACCTTGTTAAGCTCCGTCGCGCCCATTACCATTTTTACGCAGGAAATTCCGAAGGAAAGGGCAAAACATATCATGGCGAGAATACGCACCTGTTTCATAAAATACAGATGCATACCGTCAACGTATCCGAGTACATTGAAGAACGCCCCGTCAAGCCATGATCCGCTGATATTGCCGAACATATTTCCTACCGGTAAATGTTTGATGACTGCATTTCATTGAGCATTTTTATAAACCCATCCGATAAGCCCAAATCGTTTATATTTAATTCATCCTGCATAGCCTGTTTTTCCAGCTGCGCCCGCGATGAATTTACCGCAAGCTGCCCGGCGATATTCCCCAGCAGTTTTGCCTGCGTTTTCATGTCCTGCGCCATAACCGTCAGCACCGCGTTATTTATCTGCTGCTGCTGTACCGTGCTTTCACTTCCGAATAAGTCACCGGATATGTTGTCAAGCCTTTTCCGGTCTTCCGTCAGATTTTCCTGTAAACCATTGCTGTACCCGACCACTTCCGCGGACTTTTTTTTCAGCATTTCTCCCATCTCATTAATCCTCATGTAATTGCCGAAACTCATGCCGAATTTCCGGCGAAACGCCGCTCTTTCTTCCGCGCTTAATTTTTTTTCAAACGGATCAATCGCCGCAAAACTCAACCCGTCCATCGGCATGTTTTGCATGGTCGCTGTCGGAGGCGTTGTGAATATATCTCCCAATGAGTATGAGCTGTTTCCTATTTTGATATCCTTCCTGTTGATGATTGATTCAATGTTCTGTTCATACGTCATCATCCTGTTTGCGTAGGTATTGATTGATTTCCATGATCCCGAGGGGTCTCTCGCGTTCAGGTTCTTGAAATCAAACGATTCAAAACTTTTTATCTGCTGCTGCAGCTGGTCGTAAGCTGTTTTAAGGCTGTTGTGCATGGTTTGAAGCTGCTGCGCCATGGTGTAACCGTTCTCCACGGCCTTGACATAATTGGTCATGTCTATAACCGGATACCCCTGGGCCGATAAACCCATGTTTGCCATAATGGTGAATACCATTACCAAAATAATAATTTTCTTGTTCATACCGCCTCCGTTTCATCAACCCGCGTTCCCGCGAGGTAGTTTTTATATTTAATTCCCTGTATATCCAGGATTTCTTCCACAAACCCTTTTTTAATTTCCCGGTCTTTTTTTATATCAAGCAGATGATGACAGTAATCATTCCAGCGTATCTGTTCCCCTTTCGCCGTTTTTACCGTTTGATCCTGCTGCCGCATCAGCGCCAGGGTCAGCGGCCCCAGTGAAAGCTGGAACAGCCGCGTCCCCGACGGGCTTTTGTAGTAATAATCCTGTTTCTTTCTCGCGAGCGAGAGCATTTGAATTTCCTCCTCGGTGAGTCCGAATTTCCGGTAAGCGTCCTGATTGTTGAACGCCTCCGGATCCGCAAGGTAAATTTTGGTCGGGCAGTTCTGAATCAAGGTTGAAGCAATGGCGCTGTTCGCCCCGTCGGCGACTTCCTGCGTCGCGAAAACGCAAAAAACGTGTTTTTTCCGCAGTTCTTTCAGCCATTGCCGCATTTTATTTCTGAAAACCTCATGGTCCAAAAACCGCCACGCCTCATCGATAATCAGCAGAGTCATCTGTCCTTTAAATTTTTTCTCCAGAAAATGAAAGATAAACATTATCGCCGGCGCGACCACTTTTTCCTTGAGTTCCATTAATTCGCTCATTTCAAACAGCACCCAGGGGCTGTCGTTTATCTTTGTCTCGTCCCCGTCAAAAATAGCGCCGTAGGGGCCGTCGAGGGTGTAGGGCTGTACCGCGTCATCAATCGGGTTTCCACCGGTAATATCGTCGCGGTACATGCAGGTCTGCCTGAATGTCGTCAGCGTCCTGCGTTTTTTTTCCATGGTGGACATAAGATCAACGGTCACACGTATCTGCACCAGCATTTTCGGCAGCACGGGTATCCCCTGTAACTCAAGCAGGGTTTCCATAAATTCACACGCCCATGCCCTGTCGCCGGGAGTATCCAGGTCTCCCAGCGGCTGAAAACATTTGCCCGTCATCGCCGGATCAACATATTCTCCCCCTACCGCCAGAGTCATGGTCAGCGCGCTGGAACCCTTGTCGATAATAAACACCTGCCCCAGCGGATACTTCAGATGGCTTATCGCCAGCAGGCCCAGCAGCGTTGATTTACCCGCCCCCGTCGGCCCGAATATCAGCGAATGGCCCACATCGCCGTCATTCAGATTCAGGAAGAAGGGCGTTCCGTAATTGGTGGAACAGGTCACCAGCGGGGCATCTACCCCGCACACTTCATTGGTAAACCGGTTTTGAATCATCCCCGCCCAAACCGCCGAAAGCGGCAGCACATGGGCATAGTTCCCCGAAGAAATCATCGGCCTGCGTATATTCCGGTACACGTCCCCGGCGCTCATGCCCAAAAACGCGTTATACGCGTTAAACGTCTCTTCTTTGCAGGTAAAACCGGCACTTTCAATAACCGCCCGTAACGTCATAAGTTTCGCCATTGCCTTTTCATAATCCAGATCCCAGACCATGATGCAGGAGTTGTAATAGCCAAGCCCCACAAAATCCATGGTCAACTCCTTCATCGCCTCGCCCACGTCCCGTTCAAGCTCGCCCGCCCCGATATTTTCCTTGTGGGTTTCCACGTTCATCGCCATCTCAGCCATTAACTGCTTCGTGCTTTTCCGCGCGCCGTGGTGCTTGCCCTGCCATTTGTCCAGTTCCTTCATCGCCTCCGTTTTTTCCAGCGGGAAAAACCGCGATACCCAGCGGTACTCAACATAGCTTTTGTTCAGTTCATGCAAAATGGACGGATAGGTTTCCATCGGAAAATCATTCACGCCCAGTATGGGGATATAAAAATCATCCAGTTTGAGCGTCTGGCCTATGTGCAGGTTCATATCCGAAATAAAAGTGTCCAGAAACAAAAAATGTTCCGGCAAAATACACTCATGCCGGCGCAGCGAAACGGTTGAATGAAGATACTCCACGGTCTCGCGGTAATTAAGCGGCCTGATCAATAACTTCGTTTCCAGCACATTGGTCAGCCGTTTGGTTTCCTTCAAAAAATCCGTAATTATCTCATCCTGGGCTTTCTCATACTCCACCTCGGTAAAAAACACCCTGGTCATTTTGCGTTTAAGTTCCATTTCCGGTTTGAATACAAAGGTCAAATAATATGAAGAATCAAAATGCTCGCCGTAATTCTGAAAACTTTCTTTCCGTTCCTGTTCAACCAGATAACCGGCCTCAATCTCAAAATCGCTTTCAGGATAATCGCTGGTTATATAACGCTGGGCCTCGATTGAAACCATCCAGCCGTCGCCCAGCCTCTTGACCGCCTCATTAAAATACGCGCTGACCGAATTGATGTATGAGGCGCTGAAACTGTCAATATCGTTCCCGCGGAACCCGTAACTTTGCTGGACACAGCCGTCCTTGTGCACTACCACGCAGTTTTCTATTTTGAGGGTATCGGTAACATACTCGTCGCGTTTAACGCAGTATGCCCAGGGCAGCGCGTTTACCAACTCCGCCACCCTGGGTTTCCCCGCGAATTTCTTAAAAATATTCTGCACCGCCATTTTTTGTCTCTCTTTTGTCTTGCATTATTTATTATGTTAAGCATGTTGTTTTATAAAAAATGTTATACACTCTATAGGGTGAGAAGTTGAAAAAAGCTTTAGTGTTTTGGAAAAAAAATTAAAAAATTTTTAGTGGCAGTCAGTGGGGGGTGTCCAGGAAGAATATTTACCACGGAGTACTGCTGTCCTGCGGACAGCTTGGAGTTTCACGGAGGAAAAGATGATTTTCGTACCAAAACTCCGTGGTACTCCGTGTACTCCGTGGTTAATTCTTACTTCTTAGACAGATCAGGGATTGCGAATGAAAGAGAAAAGTTGTGTTTGTTCTAATGGAAATCAAATACGATTTTGTGTAATATAGGACTTACTAAAATGACAAATTGGCAGGAGGGAACATGAAAATTATCGGATTTATCGCAAGTTCACGGAAAGAGGGCAATACCGCCTGGGTGGTAAATAAAATACTGGAAGGCGCAAAAGCGCGGGGCGCCGAAACACAATCCTGGAGTTTCAGCGACATTGATATTAAACCTTGCCGTGGATGTTCGTGCTGCAAAAAGGGCGACACGGGGTGTGTTGTTAATGACGATATGCAGGATATTTATACCGCCTTTGTAAATGCCGACGTTCTGGTTCTTGGATCGCCGGTTTACATGGGGCAGATGAGCGCCCAGGCGAAAATATTTACCGACAGGCTGTACGCGTGTACTTCCCCCCGGTTTTCCCCTTATTTTAAGGAAAATACCAGGAAAAAGAAGATGGTTCTTGTATTTACCCAGGGCAATCCTGATACCGCTTTATTCCAATCGTATTTTGATTATACGAAAAATATGTTTCAGCTCCTTGAATTTGACGTTCAAAGCGTACAGGTCATTGCCGGTATGCGCAGCAAACAAGCGCATGAAATAAATGATCTGCAAACTTCAATGAATAATATAGGCGCATCGTTAGTTTAGACCGCGCCGCCTGAAATGAGGAGTTGACATCATAAAAAAGGGATACGGTTTCGCTTACAACACAAATTTTGAGTGATAAGTGAAATTTTTTATTCGCTTATATAACGTTATGCGAAATTGGGGAAAAAGGTGTATAAAAAAGTATACAGAAACATGGTTGACATAATAATAAGAATAGTATAAAATGCTAATATGGAACTTAATATTCCCTTAAAATATCAAAAAGATATAGAAAGTGTTACAAAATTACTTAAAAATGAAGGGTGTGAGTCAATTTTTTTGTTTGGCTCGCTGGTTACAGGAAATATTCGTGATAATTCTGATATAGATATAGGTATAAAAGGGCTTCCGAAGGGCAAATTTCTTGAAGTATATTCAAGACTATATTTTGACATGGAAAATAATATAGATTTAATGGATTTTGATACAAATCCTGATTTTTTTTCAATGCTCAATAGTATAGGTGAGGTTGTTCAGATTGGATGAAAAAATAAGAATAAAGATTGAGCATGAAATTTCTCGGATAGATAAATCGTTGGATTCTGTAATGCCTTTGTTAGATTTATGTAAACTAAAAGAACCTGACATAATAGAAATGACAGCGGCTGCTCAAGTATTACATTCATTCTATAACGGTGTGGAAAGCATTATTGTGTTATTTTTCAAGTACATGAATGAAAAATTGCCTAATGATTTAAAATGGCATAAAACTTTATTTGAAATGGCATTTGGAATGAATTCAAAAAATACAAAAATTATGAGAGATGATATAAAAAAGAAACTGGAAAAATACTTATTGTTTAGACATTTAATAAGACATTCATATGGTTCAGAGTTAGACTGGTCTGAAATGGCGCCATTAATAAAAGAAATTTTGGATATATGGAAAACTATAAAAAATGATTTTGAAATATTTATGAAAAATAATTAAAAATGCCCCAACTTGCAAGCCCTGCAAACCTGCGGTTTGCTTTTTCGGGCTTGCAAAAGGTTTTAAGATTGGCTTTTCAATAGCTTTATTCTTTTCGGGCTTGCGGCGAACCGAAGGTTCGAAGGCAAGCCCACCAGCCCCATAAGGACTGGCTTTTTCCCCAAAAAATTCGTATATTATTATATGATGCTGGAAAATCTATCCCCTCGTGAAAGGGAAATTTTTGACTTATTGCTTGAAGGCGTCTCGCCCAAAGAAATAGCCCATAAGCTTAATATTACCCTTCATACGGTTGCTTTTCACCGTACCAAATTGTATAACAAGCTGGGTGTTCAGAGTATACAGGAACTTTTTGCTCAATACTCAACCAATGGCAAAGCGCCGCCCACCGAAGCCATTGAATCGGAGGCAGCCGCCCCTGTTTCCCCGGCAAAAAAGAAGAAACTCAAGATATTATTGCCTGTTGGAATTGCGCTTGTTGCTCTTTCCGTGTTGCTTTTATCGATCATGACTCTGGACAGAAAACCAACGGCCGAGACAAAGCCAAAAGGGGAAATAATACCAATTAATCATCTTGGGTTTTTTTCAACATCTGACATAACAATAGGTGGGAGTTCTACCTCAGAAGTTTTTATAACACAGGAAAAAATTGACGGAAAGATCATTGATGGTGTTCTAAATCTTAAAACAAACTTGGCAAGAAATGGAGACAGTACAGTGATTTACGCAATGGCATATACACACAAAAAGGATATAATTCAACGATTGAGACAGGCAAACGGAATAAGATTTAAGGCTTTGGGAGACGGAAAAGTATGGGATGTAGAATTTCAAACAGTGGAATCAACACCTGAAAGAGAAAACGCTTGTTATACCTATATGTTAGGAACTGCCCATGATCAGGTTGTTGTTGTTGATATACCGTATTCAAGTTTATTTCTGCCTGATTGGTGGGAACAATACCAGTTCGATTTTAACAAAGAAAATATAAAAAGCTTGGCTATTACCGCAACTTTCGGACAAGGATACGGTTCATCTTCATTACAAATATTCGATTTTGAAATTTACTGATTTTTCATTTGATGTTCACTTGAAAGTCCAACATAGAGCAGCCAATCTTCACCTGAAAGCCCACTATATAAGACCTGGATAACAACTAGATAAATATCTAGGTTTTAAGTTTCCCTATAACCTGTACCCTGATTATCAGGGAGTATTTTATGAAAAACATGATTAATTTAAAATCTATCCGGAGGATAGTATGGCTTATTGCCCTTGCGGCAATAATCGGGTTCTCTTTCGCCGCTTGCGGTGATGGTGGGGGCGGCGGCGGCGAGGATCCTGTAGTCCTTACCATGAAATTTAATGAAAATACAGGCTGGAATGAGGCTGGGCATGAAGACTGGTGCAGGTGGCATTATAAGTATACAGGCGCAAACACCAAGACTTTAGATTCAAACAAGACCTATGTCCTTGCCGCTTCATTTACATCAAACGTAGCTATTGATAAATTAATCGTTCTATTTATCAAAGAAGATGGCTGGGTAGAAGTTTCAGATTATACGGATATTCATATTCCCGGTCCTATTCCTAAAAATACCAGGTATAACTTTAGTATACCTCTGTTTCCCAAAAGTAACGCAAGTGATTTTCTGTACGTTATGATTGGTAATAGAGAAAATAATACCAATAATAGCACTGCGCCGGTTTTATCCTTTTATGAATTTTCACTGGAACCGGTTAATAAAGAAACAGCAGGTTTAACTAAATGGACTGTTTCAGGCAAAGATATTGACGTTATTGATACAAGAAGGACATTTGCGGAAACCGTCACTTATCAAGGTAAAAGTAACGTGTTCCACATTAAGCCAACCTATAACGCAACCACTTACGATCATAACGTAATGTGGTATGATTTAAGCGCTTACGCGGGGAAAAAAATCGGCGTTGAAATGTCTTTTGACGCTTGGATAAATAAAGAAGCAAGAATAGCGTGGCAAATGCTTATTGCTCCTGATTACCCGTTAGTGTGCGGTTATCTTGATTCAACTTATTTCCTGCCCGCAAATACATGGCAAAACATATCGGGAAATACTATAGTTAGCGTTCCAGGCAGCGGCGGTAAATTATATCTTTCGGGAATGCAAATTAACGGAGCGGAAGCGTATTTTGCCAACGCGACACTTGTAATAAATGAAGGCACAAGCACACCAGATACCGCGGTTACCTTAAACAGCGTAACAGCGGACGGTTCTTCTTCATCGAAAACAACACAGTTGACACTTACTTTTAGTCAGGCGATTACCGGTCTTACAGCCGCCAACATCAATCTTGGAAGCAGTATATCGGGACTGACAAAGGGAACGCTCAGCGGTTCGGGACCGACCTACACTCTGCCAATCACAGGTTTTACCGCGGGCGGAAGTTTGAGCGTATCGGTAACAAAATTGGGTTATAACATAACACCGTCAAAAACGGTAACCATTTACGGCGGCAGCGGAAGCGGAAGCGGCGGCGACGGTGGAAACGAAGGCGAATTTAGCAACCTTGACGGCTTAAAAGATTGGCTGAACGGAAAAGGCAACAATACCAAAGACAATCCCTATAATATTAAAATAAAGTTTGGCAATCTTTCAGGGCTTCGGGACTTCCTCAAAGGCTTGTCAGGAAAATACGTCAATCTTGACTTTTCCGACAGTAACATGACCGGCATTGGCGCTGACGCATTTAAGGATCTCGCCAACCTTATCCGTATAACCTTACCAAGCACTATTAACAGCATTGGGGCTAACGCTTTTAACGGTTGTACCAATCTTATCAGCGTAACATTTAGAGGTACGATTCCTTCCGGCTCGTTTGATACTAACGCCTTCAGCGGACTCGGCGACCTGCGTGACAAATATCTGGTCGGAGGCGCGGGAACATATACGAGACAAAGCGGCGGCACAACATGGACGAAAGACGGCGGCGGCGGTACCGCTGTTACTCTAAACAGTGTAACCGCCAACGGTTCAAACACACAGACCACAACGCAGTTGACGCTTACATTTAGCCAAGCGATTACCGGGCTTTCAGCCGATAACATCACCTTGAGCGGCGTATCCGTAACCAAAGGAACGCTCAGCGGCTCAGGGCCGACATACACATTGCCAATCACTGTTACTACGGGCGGAACATTGAACATTGCGGCAGCAAAATCGGGATATACAATCAGTGGTTCGCCGAAGACAGCAACGATTTATTACTACAGCGGCGGCGGCGGCGATACCGCAGTTACACTGAGCGAAGTAACCGCCAACGGTTCTGCTTCCTCGACCACCACGCAGTTAACGTTAACTTTTAGTCAGGCGATTACTGGGCTTTCAGCCGATAACATCACCTTGAGCGGCGTATCCGTAACCAAAGGAACGCTCAGCGGCTCAGGGCCGACATACACATTGCCAATCAGCGGATTTACCGAAGGCGGGACTTTGAACGTAGCGGTGGCAAAATCCGGCTATACCATAAGCGGTTCGCCGAAAACGGCAACGATTTACTTTGTCTTTACATTAAGCGGCGTAATCGCCAACGGCCATAGTTCCCAAACCACCACGCAGTTGACGCTGACCTTTAACGGGGCAATCACCGGGCTTTCAGCCGATGACATCACCTTGAGCGGAGTAACAGGCGTAAATAAGGGTACACTCAGCGGTTCAGGACCGACATACACTCTGCCGATAAGCGGATTTACCGAGGGCGGAACATTGACTGTAGCTGTCGCAAAATCGGGCTATACCATAAGCGGTTCGCCGAAAACGGCAACGATTTACTATTCCTGGAAATGGACAAAAGTAACGACTACCGCTTTTGGTACCGGCGTTACTGTCTATGACATCGCTTATGGTAACGACAAGTTTGTCGCCGTGGGAAGCTCCGGTAAAATTGCGTATTCATCGGATGGCATAACATGGACGGCAGCATCAAACCCTACCTTCGGTTCCAGTGATATTATCTATGGCATTGCCTGGGGTAATGACAAATTTGTCGCTGTGGGAGCAAACCAAATGGTGTATTCATCGGATGGTATAACATGGACAAAAGTAACAAGCAGTTCATTCAACACATCATCATTCGATGGAGGGGTTATAGGGATAAGAAGTATTACTTGGGGGAATAATAAGTTTGTTGCCGTTGCAGCTCAAGGCCAAATAGCGTATTCATCAGACGGTATGACATGGACAAGAGCAACCAGCCCATTTGATAATACTGAACATCTCTACAGTATCGTCTGGGGTAACGACAAGTTTGTCGCAGTAGGTGCAAATACTACTTATTCCGGAATAATGGCGTATTCATCGGACGGTATAACATGGACAAAAGTAACATATTACAACCAAACTTATTATGGCGTTGCATGGGGTAACGACAAGTTTGTTGTTGTAGGAGTTAATGGCAATATATCGTATTCATCAAACGGTATATCATGGACAAAAGCTACCGGCAACGTATTCAATTCTAATGATATCAATGGCATCGCCTGGGGTAACAACAGGTTTGTAGCCGTAGGAAATCTCGCTACAGCGGCTTATTCCTCGAATGGAATAAACTGGACAATAGCAACTACAAGCGGCACTTTTGATGACAGACCAGCAGGCGACAACACCAACAACAATTCTGTTATCAGAGGCGTCGCTTATGGTAACAACAAGTTTGTCGCAGTCGGAGCAAGAGGCCAAATAGCATACGCACCGGGCAATTAAGACGAATTAAGATTGGTGTAACGGCGCTTAAAACCGTTACACCAATCAAACAAGGAGTCACACGGAGCAGCATGAACTATATATACAAAAATCTTAAAACTCCGTGTCCGCGTACCGAAGGTACGACGTGTACCTCCGAATTCCCCTCCGTGGTTAATATTCTTCTTCCCTCTTCCCTTGTAAGGAACCCATGAGTACAAAACCAAAAAAAACAGACACCCCCGAAGCGCCGCAAGCGACAATCGATCATATCAACACATTATTAAACGAAATCAAAAAAATACTTGATGATTATTCACAGTTCATAAACACCGTTGAACACATGAAGCTGAACGAAGAAGGAAACAACAAATTAAGTTTCCTGGACTGCGCCCAAAAATTAGCGGCGCAAAGCGGAGAGTTTTTTCCTCACTTTCTTACACTCGAAAGATTTGAAACAGATACGCAATACTTTACGGACTTCCGCAGTTTGATAGACTTGACAAGCCAGATACAGGAAAAACTGTGGAACATGACCATTAAATCAGCCGACATTGCGCGCAAGGAAATGATTGCGTAAAAATGGAAAATACAGCATACTCTAAACATGGAGCTTGATTTTGAAATAGACAAAATCACCGAATCAATCGAAAACACCGAGACAGGCGAAACACTTGATACCCTTGTCTTGCCCGTAACAAAAGCCGATTTGGAGGAAATAACCAAAAAAAACGGCTGGCTTTTTGATTGGAAACAGGAGTTTTCCGAATCTGAAAAACAAGTGTATAAACTTGTTACCGAACAGGAACCGAAAACTATACACGGCTTGGCGTCGTTTGAAAAACTGAAAGATCATGTTTTTATGCATCTGATAGAAAACGCTCCGATTAACAGAGGAAAAAGCAAGAAATATCTGGGGGTGTGCGGAAACTTAACCGCTTACGGCTGTAAGTTATCGAAAGAATTAGGTTTTAACGGAGTTGTCGCTTTCGAGCCGAAGACTGCCCTTATCCCACATTATCAAAAAACGTTGGGGGCGGTACTGATAAGCGACCGAAGAATGGCTATTTTTGAAGAAGACTCACAGGTATTGCTGGATAAATACTTTCCCGAAGCGGAGGCAAAATTATGATGTGGTTAGACACGAAAGAAGAAGTAGACTTTGACTGGTTTATGGAAGTCTTGGACAACGACGAACTGCAAGTTGTCAGCAGGAAACTGACAGAAGAAGATAAAAAAGAACTGTCAAGGCAAATCGCCGAGTGTAGAGCAATGCGAAAAGGCGCACCGCCGTGAAAAGCCATACTTCGCACAGCGTTTTCTATTTGGTAATTGAAATCATCGTATTAAAAATAATTTTAAAACATTATATTGTAAGTGCACAAACGTCGCTTAACATACGGTAACGGAAACTTTCTTTCGCTTACAATATCACTGTATGCCGCCTGTATGTTCTTCCCAGCCGCCTGAAACGCCGTATTTATCCGGTGTTTGCCTCGATATTTCGGGATACCCCATAGGCCATTCGTTTTAACCAAAATAGTGTTTTTTTCTTGACAGACCGGAAAACCGGTTTTATACTGACATAATAATCTATCATGAGGAGGATATTATGAAGAGATTATTTCTTGCAATGGTTCTTTTAACGGCTGTAATGGGAACCTCTCTTTTCGCGCAAACAAGAACCCCGGTCCAATTACCGGCTACCTTAAGAGACGGTTTTGGAAAGTCTATCAGGTACGCGGTAACCGCGCCCAATATTTTGGAAGTGCGCGGTATGGTTCAGGACATGGGAGCGGTATGGCTGAGAGATATTCCCTACAAGGGACAAAAAACCCTGGTTATCAAGATTCGTTCCATGGAGGGTAAATTCCGCTGGGATCATGGTAAAATGTTTGGTGTTACTCTGGGTAACCCGAGCGACGGAAAAAGTTTTTTAACGACACCGGGAAGAAAACTTATGGACAAAATGATAGACGGTCCTTTTGAAGTTGGTGATGAGGTGGTATTTACCCTGCCCGATGAGGTTACCAGTAAACCCGGCACTATTACTTTCGCGATGACAACCTATGGCGGAGCCACTTTTCAAATAGAGCTTTATTTCGAGTAAAACAAACACAGAAGAATCTTTTACCACGGAGTTTCACGGAGAAAAAGATAATTTTCGTATCAAAACTCCGTGGTACTCCGTGTACTCCGTGGTTAATTCTTATTTTATCCCGTTAAAAGAACAATACCTTACTCACCCAACTGCGAAAGGGGAATAGCGCCGGGGTTGTCGTTTTGGCCTTCGGCGCGGGCAAATTCTTCCAGCAGTTCTTTGCCCCGGCGGGAAAGTTTTTCCGGTATGCGTACCATGAATTTAATGTAGAGGTTGCCCCGATGGCCCCCTGAGGGAACGCCTTCGTCGCGGATGCGGAGCATTTTGCCGCTTTGGGTTCCGGCGGGCACTTTTACCTTGATTATTTTGCCGTCCAGGGTGGTTACCTGAATTTCCGCACCCAAACTTGCCTGGCTGATGGAAATGGGAACGGCGCAGTACAGGTCAAGGTCCTGCCGCTCAAAATATTCGTGGGGCTTTACGCGGATTATTACATACAGGTCGCCCGCCGGACCGCCGTTGGGGCCCGCGTCGCCCTGCCGGGGGATCACCAGCCGCTTGCCGTTTTCAACACCCTGCGGAATGGTTACGGAAAGTTTCTGCCGCTTCTTTTGGGTGCCGGAGCCGCCGCATTCCATACAGGGTTTTTCGATTATGGAGCCTTCGCCGCCGCAGTTGTGGCAGGTGGACGCCAGCGAGAAAAAGCCCTGGCTGTGCCGTATCTGGCCGGAGCCCTGGCAGACAGGACAGGTTTTTCTGCCTGAACCGGCGGCGGCCCCGGAACCTTTACAGGCGGGACAGGACTCGTTATGTGAAAACTGAATTTCTACCTTTGTGCCGTAAACCGCGTCCTTAAAGGGAATTTCAATATCGTAACGGAGATTGGCGCCTTGCCGCACCCCGCCGTGACCGCCGCCTCCCCGGCGGAAGCCGCCGCCCAGGCCGCCAAAGATACTGTCAAAAATACTGCCAAAATCGCCGCCGCCAAAAATATCCTCAAAGCCCCGGAAGTTGCTCCAGTTATGGGTCTGCCCCATGCCGTCAACGCCGGCAAAACCAAACTGATCGTAGGCGGCTTTTTTCTGGTCATCGGCAAGTATCTCGTAGGCTTCGGTCGCTTCCTTAAATTTTTCTTCCGCTTCTTTATTGCCGGGGTTCTTGTCCGGATGATACTGAATGGCCAGTTTACGATACGCCTTTTTTATATCATCTTTTGAGGCGTTTTTTTGTACACCAAGAACTTCGTAATAATCGCGTTTTGCCATTACTTATCGTCTACCACTTCGTAGTCGGCGTCTTCGGCGCTTTTGGTGTTGTTGCCCATGGAGCCGCTGTCGCCGCCGGAACCGCCCATGTTGGGGTTAAAACCGCCCGCGCCGGGCCCGCCGCCGGGTTGCTGGTCCGCGCCGCCGCCGGAACCGGCTTGCTGCGACGCCTGCTGTTTGTAAATCTCCTCGGCGATTTTATACGACGCCTGTTTGAGCGCCTCGGTCTTGTCCTTGATCGCCTGAATATCGCCGCTTTCCAGGGCTTTGCGGAGATCAGCTATCGCTTGCTCTGTTTTGCCCTTGTCCTCCGCGCTGACCTTGTCGCCCAAATCTTTGATATTTTTTTCGGTGCTGTAGATCATGCTGTCCGCTTCGTTGCGAACCTCGGCTTTTTCCCGCTCTTTTTTGTCTTCCTCGGCGTGAAGTTCCGCCTCTTTTACCATGCGGTCAATATCCTGATCGTTGAGACCGCTGGAGCTTTCAATCCGAATCTTCTGCTCCTTGCCCGTGCCCAGGTCTTTCGCGCTGACGTGGACAATGCCGTTCGCGTCAATGTCGAAGGCAACCTCAATTTGAGGAACGCCGCGGGGGGCGGGAGGAATGCCGACCAGATCAAAACGTCCCAGCACGCGGTTCTGGTTTGCCATTTCCCGCTCGCCCTGCAAAACCTGAATGGAGACCGCGGTCTGCCCGTCGGCGGCGGTGGAGAAGATCTGGCTTTTTTTGGTCGGGATGGTGGTGTTACGCGTAATGAGTTTTGTCATCACGCCGCCCAGGGTTTCAATGCCCAGCGAAAGGGGAGTTACGTCTAACAGCAGCACGTCTTTAACGTCGCCGCCCAGAATACCGCCCTGAATTGCCGCGCCAACGGCGACGGCTTCATCGGGGTTCACGCCCTTGTTGGGTTCTTTCTTAAACAGGTCTTTGACAATCTGCTGTACCGCCGGAATGCGGGTGGAACCGCCGACAAGGATAACTTCGTCAATTTTATCGGCGGTAAGTCCCGCGTCTTTCAGCGCTTTAAGGCAGGGCTCTTTGGAACGCTCAAGAAGATCGGAAACCATCTGCTCGAATTTCGCCCTGGTCAGGGATTTTTGCAGATGTTTGGGGCCGCTCTGATCGGCGGTAATAAAGGGCAGGTTGATTTCGGTGGTCTGCATGGCGGAAAGCTCGATCTTCGCCTTTTCCGAGGCTTCCCGTAAACGCTGCAGGGCCATTCTGTCCTGACCCAGATCAATGCCGGTATCGCTTTTAAATTCACCGATAAGCCATTCAAGAATTTTAAGATCAAAATCATCGCCGCCCAGGTGGGTGTCGCCGTTGGTGGACTTTACCTCGAAAACGCCGTCGCCCAGTTCCAGAATGGAAATGTCAAACGTGCCGCCGCCCAAATCGTACACGGCAATGGTCTTGTCTTTTTTCTGATCTTTATTAAAACCAAAAGCCAGGGACGCGGCGGTCGGCTCGTTGATGATTCGCTTTACCTCAAGGCCGGCGATTTTTCCCGCGTCCTTGGTCGCCTGACGCTGGGCATCGTTAAAGTAAGCCGGCACGGTAATGACCGCTTCGGTAACGGTTTCGCCCAGATAGTCCTCGGCGGTCTGTTTCATTTTCTGCAAAATAAAAGCGGAGATTTCCTGCGGTGAATATTTTTTTCCGCCAATGTCAACGCGCACATCGTCGCCCTGCTCTACCACATGGTAGGGGACGCGCTTCATCTCGCTTCCAACCTCGGAGTAACGGCGGCCCATAAAACGCTTTATCGAGTAGACCGTGTTCTCCGGGTTCGTGATCATCTGGTTCTTGGCGGGCTGGCCGGAAATACGGTCGCCCTTGTTGGTAAAGCCAACGATGGAAGGCGTTGTTCTGCCCCCCTCTGAATTCTGAATGACTACCGGCTCGCCCCCTTCAAGAACGGCCACGCATGAATTGGTAGTTCCCAGATCGATGCCAATTATTTTACCCATTTTTCTTTCTCCTCCTATAAATATATAGT
>Ga0268262_10000641_pt1 | contig 45355 bp, 46 predicted proteins | sample TergutNc150P3_FD_190354 | JGI IMG/M metagenome (GOLD analysis project Ga0268262, IMG submission 190354) | Nasutitermes corniger P3 segment gut microbial community from laboratory colony in Florida, USA - Nc150 P3 (SPAdes) (version 2) | ecosystem: Host-associated > Arthropoda: Insects >... | reverse complement strand
AGCATGGCCTGAGACGCTTGCTGGAGAATGTTGTTCTTCGTGAACTCCATGATCTCCCTCGCCATATCCACGTCGCGAATGCGGCTCTCGGCGGCTTGCAAGTTCTCGGCGGCCGTGTCCAGATTCTTGATCGTGTGCTCGAGACGGTTTTGTATCGCGCCGAGAGAGCTGCGCTGATGCGAAACCTTCTGCAACGCGTTGTTCACCGTCTCTATGGCGGTGGCGGCGCCCCACTTGCTGCCTACGTCAACATCGGCGACGCCCAGCGCTTTGGCGCGCATATCGCCTATGGAGACGAATGCCGTCTGGCCGCTGTTGGCGCCTATTTGGGCCATTACGGAGTCGTTCAGTTTGGACGACGGGGCTTGGTAGTTCGAGAAGATGAACGTTATGCTGTCGCCCACCGCGGCGTCTTTGTACTTCCCTTCGAGTTTAGTGCCGGTGTTCTTAGAAAACGCGATGGACTGCGTCCCGGTTGTGTCGTATGTAAATAATATGCTGCCGGCGGAGATGGTTTTGGCGTCGTTGATTATGGTACCGGCATCAAGTTTGAGCGTTGCGGTAGCAGCCGCGACTGTCGTACCTTTGGTTAAAGTACTGTCCACCGCCGCGCTAAATGTATTAATCCCCGGATCACCGGCTGTCCCCGGAACTGTGAAACCATCAACCAGCTTCAAACTGCCCTGTTTTACGCTTATCTTTCCGGCAGTAGTACCATCATGTTCGAGAATCGTACCGTCTTCCAGGGTTATGCTTTTACCCTTTGCGACCAACTCACCGCCCACGGTCAGATTTTCATTTTCGTCAAAGGAAATTACAACCTCCTTACCGCTCACTTCAACTTTTAAAGTGATCGGATCATCACCAGCAGCGGGTTTTGTAATCGTAAACGTACTATCCTTTGCCAAAATACTCCCCGCGCCAAGCGTAGCAACCGAAGTTTGGGTAACCGCCGTCGAACCAATTGTGACATTGTTCAGCAGCACCTCGCCCGAAGCTATATTATAGAAAGACCCGGAAGCAATAATCGTCCCAGCCTCTTTCGCCAACGTCGCCGCAGATATCGTGGCAGTAGCGCTATCCCCCACATCCTTAAACTTATACTGCGTCCCGTCCGGCCCCACAAGCATAAAATCGCTTGGATTATAATTCGGCGTGGCTCCCGTCCCTTCGTCCGTCTTCCCAGTCCTAACCAGCATATAAGCGCCGTCAAACACCCAGCTCTTGTCCGCCGCCACAGCGTCGCCCATAGCCGTTATCTTCCCGGAGTCAAGGACAAGGCTGCTGTTGTTATTAATCCGCGAAGTCCCCTTGATCTCGTCGGCCACGCCCTTCGCGCTGCCCTCAAGCAGTTTCTTCGTGTTGAATTCCGTGGTATTTCCGATACGGTCAATCTCAGCTTTAAGCTGTTTGACCTCGGACTGGAGCTCCGTCCTATCAGAGTCGGTATTCGTGTCGTTGGCCGATTGCACAGCCAGCTCGCGAATCCTCTGCAATATCGAGTGGGTTTCAGCCAGCGCGCCTTCCGCCGTCTGAATAAGGGAGATGGTGTCCGAGGAGTTCTTGGACGCCATGTTCAAGCCCCGAATCTGGCCTCTCATCTTTTCGGATATGGCCAACCCCGCGGCGTCGTCGCCCGCGCGGTTGATTCTGTACCCGCTGGAGAGTTTTTCCATCGATTTCGAGCCGTCTAGCTCGCTGATCCCCATCTGGCGATGGGTGTTAAGGGCGGCAATATTGTGGCTGATACGCATACTACATCCTCCTTGTAACAGGTTATGCTAAGGGCTGCGTCAATGCCGCCCCGGTTTATTCTCAATCCTGCACTGCGATTACAGCTGAAACACGCAACCCCACGGATTAGCAGGCTAACGTATTTAGCTCGCCGTTCGGCAATCCCGCGCTCGCGGTGTGTTTCGTCGCCGAGGACGCTATTCGGGCGTCGGCGTAAACACGCGTTGGCGCGGCGATTTTCGCGCTTTTCCGAGGGCGGTTTCTCAGGTCTCCCTCTTGCGCTTTTTCAGCCGTTTTCAGCGTATTCCGACGGGCTGCTAGGCAATTTTTGCCTGCCCGTCTCAGGTTTCTCTAGTTTGTTTATCGGGGAAAAAGAAATTATCTTTAAAATTATTTTCAATTTTTTGAAAAAAGTGCTCAAGTACCCGGAAAAAAATACCGATAGGGCCTTTTTTCGGGGTTTTGCGAAAAAAGCTCAAGGGTTTTGGGGGCGTAGCCGATAGGTATTTTTTGGGGGTTTCGTCAAAAAAAGCTCAAGCGGTCGAAAAAAAATACCGATGGCGGGGTTTTGGGGGCGATTCGCGGCGGCGGGTATTATATTTATAGATATAGGTTGATCAAACCCTTTATAAATAAGGAGCGCAATATGACCACTTTAGTAGTTGACCGTCAGGCGTTGCCGGAGAAGATCATGTCCCTTATAGGCGACGCTCCGCGTATATTGGTATCGCATGGGGGGAAGTACGGCGGCGGGGATATCGTGTTAACGCCGGGGACCGAGGAAGACGAGCCGGGCGACGAGTACATAGACCCTAACGACTACGAAGACGAGACGGCCTACATAAACGCCGTCCCGGGCTTGGCCGAAAGCCTTCTTGCCTCCCGGAATTTGCCGGACAGCGAGTTTAAGGACTGGAACTAAATGTACAAAATACGAGGTACAAAACAAGCCGAAAAAGATAAAGATATCTGCGAACGGGCCGGATTTAAGGCAAAGTTGGATGAGATAATAAAAACCATCGAAAAAGACCCTTACGACCCGTCTCAAAATTTCGAACGTCTTAAAGGCAACTTAAAGGGGTTCTGCTCACGCCGTATAAACTTTGATAATCGTTTTTGTTATGAGGTATTACCCAACTCCGAAAATGCGCGCGACAAAGACGGCAATCTATACGACGGCATTGTCCGCGTCCATAGAGCGTGGGGGCACAACTACACAAAACCGAAAAAAGGGCGGTCGAAACCTAAATAGCATCACCCCCCGCCATCCGACGCCAGTTCTTCGCCGCCGCCTTTGCCGCCGGCTTTTTTCTTTATGGCGTTGGCTTCGGACAGATCCGAGTCTAGGCGTTTTTTTATGTCTTTGGAGAGCTGGTAGGCGATAACGGCGTTCGCTTGTTCCAGGGCTTCGCTATTTTTGCCGAGCGCCAGGTATGCTTTGGCCATGCCAACACGTGCTTTTACGGCGTTGTAGTGGTTTGTGTTAGGGTCGTTCTCGCACTTCGCGTATATGGCTTTGTAGACGGCGGCGGCCTCGTCATACCGTTTGAGGCCGTGCAGGGCGGCGGCGCGGCCCCACATGAAGGACAGCGCTTTGGGGTACTTCTTGCCCATATCGGTCGCGACGTTCAGGGCGTCATCGTAGCGTTTTTCGTTGATAAAAACGTCTATCAGGACGCAGCCGGCTGCGGCGCGGGAGTAGACGCCGTCCTTTATAACACCTTTTAGCTTATCTATACCTATCTCGCGTTTGTCATCCACGCCGGGCATCCACCAGAGCATCTTCATCAGGGCGCTGCGCCAGTAGTCGTATGTGCCTATGCCGAAGTTTATGTCCGGGTTTTTGCTGCCGCCGGCGGCCATCTTCATGAATATGGAGACGCCCTTCCAGCCGTAGCGGAAGGCGGTGATGTAGCGCTCGTAGCGCGCCTCGAAGGTGCCTTTATAGCCCTCGGCGCCGCCCATGAAGAACCGCGCCCAATCGTCGTTAGGGTCGGAGGCTAGTATCTTATCGGCCTTTTCCACGGATTGGTCGCAGTACCGGTAGAACTCGGCCTCCCGCTTGTTGGATTGGTAGCGCTGCATCCACGCCTCGGACACGGCGGCCATGAAGAAGTAGCCGGCGGGGTGTTCGGGGTAGGCGCGCAGTATCTTTTTGGCCTCCTCCTCGGCGCCCTTGTAGTCTTCCCGAAAGACGCACTCTATGCTGGCCGACGCCCACCCGTGCATATCGGCGGGCAGCTGCTGCGGCTGGGCAAACGCGGCGCCGAACCGCAAGAGGGTCAGCGCCGCAACAATAAATGCGCCCCTGATCACCGGCCGCCCCCGCTTTCCGCGGCGACCGTGTCGGGCGCAACCGTGTAGTACATGTTGTGGTACCTGTCCCACATCCCGAAACGGCGGTGGTAGCGGTACTTACGCCTGATCTTCTTCTCCAAACCGGCCATGGGTTTAAGGAAGAAAAAGTCCGCGACCGCCATACGCGAGTACGCCCCCTCGTCGTACTCATTGTAGGAGACAAGGTCGTAGTAAGGCTTATCTATGAGCGCCGCCGCCGCCACGCTGTCGACGATAGCCGCCAGATCGTCGGCAAGGATGACGTCAAGCTTGCCGCGAATCACAGCGTCGCTCTCGTCGCAGGAGGCAAATATGAGGGTGAGAACGGCGCACAGCGGCAATATAATATGTTTAGCGATTGTAATCATGATATTAAGAAAATAATATATGGAAATCTTGAATAGTAGAATAACATCATCATCCAAAAAAAAGGGGCGACCGATTTGGCCGCCCTCAATTTTTTTAATCCTATAATCCTTTAAATCCTACCAATCCTAATTCAGACATCCTTTAGAACCTGTACGTCGCGCTCACCCTGTTGAACAAGTGGTACGAAGAGCCCGATATCAGGTTGGTCAGCGTGTACGGCAGATCCTCCGAGGCCACGAAGTCGATCCTCAGTCGGTTGTCTATGTTTATGCCGAAACCCAGGCCGACCAAGTCGCCGTCGGTTCCGTCGGACGACGGATTCTCAACCCACCTGCTGGCCTTCTCTCCGCCGATCGTCATATACTGGAACTCTTTCTGCCCGCCCACGCGAATCAGGAACCAATCCCACACTATGTTGCGCTCTATGCCGAAACTCAGGCGCGCGCCGATCTTCTGGAAGTCGTCGGAGTCGGATTTTTTGTTGTTCGACTGACTGTAAATTCCCTGAAGGCCGGTCCAAAAGAAACCGCGGTCTATGTTCATGTTTATACCCACGCCGCCGGCGAGGTCTACTATGTCTATTTCATTCAGCGACATCAGGGTGAGCGAAACTTGCGGCACAAAGGAACCGTTGATCGCGGGAACGGCTGTGAAGAAGCGCACGTCGCCGCGCACAAAGTAGTCGTTGTCTGAGATGGTGTCCTTTTCGAGATCGACATTTGCCGGTTGATACATGGCGTTCGTCAAGCCGCCGTTCACCGAGGCCTCCAAGTCTAGACCCTGCTCTATATTGTAGTTTATACCGGCCGTGGCCTTGTAAATCGCGGTCTGGTTCTGTATAAAGGTATTCCTTCTTTCGCACTGATACGCCGTGTAAAAACCGAGACCCATCGCAAATCCGTTACCGATATCGTAGCCCACCATTAAGTCAAATTTGCCGACCGGGTCAACGAGATTATTCGCGTCGGGAACAAGCGTCTGGCCGTCGGATGTAAGCTGTCTGCGTCCCGTTCCTCCAGCCGCGATAAGCTTATCCAGCATATAGTCTCTCCTATTCACATACGCGCCTATTGAGAGCATAGGGCCGCTCTCCTCGTCGCTGAATCCGTAGGAGATCATACCGCCGAAAAGCGGGTCTGACGGATTCATATTCTGCAGCGTTCCGTTGTCCAATCCCCTATTATTCGGGTCCATCCACCCAAATGATCCGTAAATCAAGTTGGGGTACAAACTCATGTCCGCCGGATTGATAAAGACGCTGACTTCGTCACGATAGAAATAAGGCATACCCGGCTGCCTGCCCATGACCGCGACACGCGCGTCCGTAGCGTAAACACCAACCGCAAACCCCGCCGCGAGAATAACCGCAAGCGCTCTCTTCATCATAATGCCTCCTAATTAGTATTAGTAGTTTGTATTGGGTATTGATTTTTTTGCTTTTTTATTTCTGTATTTATCTGAAAATAAGGAAATTGATTTCGAATTTAAAAGCAGGGGTCAAAACTTGTCTGTTTCAGCGAAGTCAACAATTTCAACCCCTGCGAACGTCACAACCTACATCAAACTTAACTTTTTTACTTAAAGCGCAGGGGTGCGGCGTCCGCGCCCCCGCGTACAAATCCCATGCTGTCGGCCAAACTCATAACTCTCGGAAGCCCCGAATAGGGGCGCGATCGAGATCGCGCCCCGGGGACACGCGATAATCACTGCGAGAAGACGAACGGGTATGTGACCTCGGTCACGTCTCCCGGTTTGTCGATCTTCTCAAAGTTCCAGCTCTTCACGCGGGAGAGCACCGTCGACTCGAGTTCGGAATCGGACATGGTCGATTCCACCAAGTTGGCGAATATCACTCTGCCGAACTCGTCGATTGCGAACTTGACCGTGATCTTGCCGGTCAAGCCGGGTTTCTCGCGCAGACGCTTGTTGTAGGCGTAACGCAGAGCGGCCATGTTCTGCATAACCACGCGCTGTATGCTGGCGCGGCTGCGACCGCCCGTCAGGGCGCCGCCCTTCAGGAAGTCGGGGGAGGATACTTTCAACTCGCCCTTTTTCTTCAGTTCGAGACCGCCCCCGCCGCCGCCCATAAGGCCGCCGAGCAGGTCGTCAACGCCGCCGCCGCCCCCGCCGAAGCCGGAGCCGTAACCAGAACCGTAACCTATACCCGCGACGCCCTTACGGCCTACGCCGCCGTCGCCGCCCGATTTCAAACCGCCTACGCCGGAGAGAATGGCGTCAATGTCTGTAGCGAAACCGCCCTTGCCGAAGATGTCGGCGCTCGCCACGCTCTTGCCCTTGATCTGACCGGAGACGATACCGAGAACGCCCATCTGCGTAACGCGGGCTCTGGGGTCGCCGCCGCCCTTGTTGCTGCTGACGCCTTGGCTGTTAGTGGGCTTGAGCTTCTTCTGGTCGGTCTTGACCTCTTCCTTCTTCTTCTCCTCTTCCTTCTTCTTCTCCAGAGTAGCCGCTACCTCTTCGGCCTTGACCAGTTTCGCGGTGCGCTCTTCGGGGAGTTTCTCAAAGAAGTCGACGGCCACCTCGACGGGGTGCTGCAGCGTCAGGAAAACGCCTACGCCGATAGCCAAAGCCATGCACACGGACTCGATCTTGTTCAGACGGTTGCTCTTCTCAATGATGAAGATATCCCCGCGCTGGTTGAGCATCTCTTTGTACTCGGCGTCGGAGAGTATTCTACCCGGTTCTTCGTCTTCGTCGTCGTCGTCGACGCGCCTCGGCTGCTGCGGAGGCATCTGCGCGGCGGCCGGACGGGCGGGCGCGGCGGCAGGATGCGGCGCGGCAGGGTATTGGGGCTGGGGCGGCGGCATGTGAGCGGCCGCCGGTCTCTGCGGCGGCGCGTACGCCGCGGCAGCTACGGGCGCTGCCGCGACGGCGGCAGCCATTGGGGGCACCGCGGCGGCTGCATTGGCCAGCGGCACCAATTCTACCTCGGCTCCGATTGCGCCGAATTCGGCGCGAAGCCTTAAGGACTCCTCCTCGTCCGCCTCTTTGCGGATGCAGATCGCCTTCTGGGTGACAGCGTTGTACACCACGTCAGGCGTGCTGCCCGACCATTGGGCGACCTTCGCGGCAATCGCCGACGCCCTGGGCGGATCCAGACACTGTTTAATAAGGACTTTGTATTTCATGATTAGTCTTCCCTTTCCATGACGGCAAAGTTCATGTTGTTGTAACCCGCTTTGCCGCAAGTGTTCATAATTTTGAAAAGAACGTCAAAATCGATGTTCTTATCGACTTGAACTATGATCTTTCCCTGAACCGCGTTGAGCGCGCCTGTAAGCACCATCTCTTCTTCGGCTTTGTAGCAGGCTTTGAGACGCTCCTCGAGCTTCGTGATAATAGGGTCGTTAGCCTCCGGCGGGATGTTCCTCGCGTCCTCTGTGGGGACGACCGCCTGATTATCAAGAAGTATCATGTCCTGAGTCACCGCCAACTGGAGACTCACCTCGGACGGTTTCTTTTTGGACGCGGAGTTCGGCAGCACAAGGTTGTCGGCGTTCGTCAGCAGGGACCCCTCCGCCGAAAAACTCTTGAGCAAGAACACGAGAATGATTGTGAACATGTCCATCATAGACGTGATGTTCAGGCTGGCGTTCTCTTTCTTCTTCTTAAAGCGGCCGGCCATAATTACCCCCTCAGCTTAGCGATGGAAATGTTGGGGAACTCGGCGGTGCGCGCCGCGTCCATGATCTGCACGATTTTATCGTAGATCACCTCGTTTTCGGCCGCGATGATGATATCATCGGCGTCCACTGCTTCACGATAACGCTCTTTGACCTTCATAAGCCTGTTCTTGAGTTCGTCATACGCGGACAACGGCTTGCTCTCAAACTTGCCCGGATCAGCCACTATGATCCTGCGGCGCGGGTTTGTCAGCGCATAGACCGTATCGCCGGATTTGACCTCTCTGACGGGGACCCCGTCCACGTCCGTCAGCATCTCTCCGAACTCGGTGTAAAGAGACTTCATGATGTTACGGTTCTCGTCGCAAGTGTACAAGTAGATTTCGTAACGCTCATGCACGGTGAACTCCTTACCCGTCCTCGGATTCATCGGCTGGTTGCCGCCGGGCACGTACTCTATCAAGGTATCGTAGTTATCCTTGGTGAGATAACGGTGATACTCCTTGTAGAAGAGGCTGGGCATAAACCCGCCCTTCGCGCCCAAGGTCACGACAGAATCGGTGATGATAGCAGTGAGAAGGAGCTTCTCGTCCTTGTTCTCCTGCGGCTGCTCGGTTACCGCGGTGTTCGTCTGCGAACCGCGCGCCTCGGGCAGCTTGATGTCGATGACCGCGACCTTCGCGAACTCCGCCGAAATGAGGAGCATGGGGATAAGCACCACCATGAGATTCATGAAGCACTTTAAATCCATCTCCTGCGGCTCAATGTCAGGTCTTTTAAGTTTGCTCATTTTGTTCCTCCCGGTAAAATTGTTTTTAAGAATCAGGCCTCTACCAGGTTAATGAGCTTGGTCGACTTTTCGTCAAGCTCCTGCATAACGCCGTCGGACTTCGCACCGACCACGCCGTGAAGGAGAAGCATGGGTACAGCGACAATCAGCCCCCACAATGTGGAGGACATGGCAACGGAAATACCGGTCGCGAGAGCCTGGGCTCTCTGCGCCGCCGGCACGTTCGCGATAGCGTCGAAGGCCAGCATCAGTCCGTAGATCGTTCCCATCAGGCCCATCAGCGTCGCTAAGTTGGCTAGCGTCGGGATGATACCGATGAATCGGGTGATCTTGGGCGATTCCGTAAGGAATACCTCGTCAACGGCCTTTTGCACCGCCTTGGCTCCGCGCCCGCGGTTCTGCAGGATAGCTGTCACGCCCTTGGCGAGCGGCGTGTTCTGCGTAGAAGAGAACTTTATCGCCTTCTCGTACTCGCCCGCCTTCAGGTACTTGGAGACGTTGCTCATAAACAGCCCGCTGCCCGAACCGCACTTCACGAAGAGGTACCACAACCTCTCGATAACCAACCCCATTCCGCCGAAAAACAGGAATAGAATGATCCACATACACCAGCTACCGCTCGTAAGAAAGCCGTCTAACACGAACTTGTAAAGCTGCATTTTGAAACTCCTTTCACTTAATGATAAGTGATGTTTAGTTGTTATTGTTAAAAATTCTCCGCTTACCCCGGGCTGCCCCCTATGGATGGCCCCTCTTTAATAAAATTATATCATACCGCAAGCGATAATGCACGATATTTTACATTTTTTTTGCGCCGCCCCCTCTTACGACCCGGACTTGGCCTTCAGGTCGCTTATTCTCTGCTCCTCAAGCTGGATATTCCGCTCCGCTTCCATCTGGATGCGGTTCAGCTGCTTGATCTTTTCGTCGACGTTTATGTCCCTGTTCACGATGTCGCTGATACGGCGCATGCCGCGGTCATACTCCGGGTCGCGGCCTTTCGCCATGATCTCCTTGCCCTCGGCGTCGAACTGCTTGGCCCTCTCTTTGGGCTTCCACTCCACAATCTGGATGTCCTTCCACTCGGATTCGGGGTTGATGGCGGCAAGGCGCTCGCGGATGCGGTCGATCCACGGGCTGTTCGCTATGCCTATCTCCTTAGCCATCTTCATGCCGTTCTCGTACACGGGCATGGCGGCGTCCTGCGCCTTCAGGTAGCGCTCCTCGAGCTCCATCACGTAGAACTCGCGCTCCTCGCCCTGCAGTTCCTTGGGCACCGGCGAATTCTTGAAGAGAAGGCCTACCTGCTCCAATATGTCGCCCTTCTTATAGGCCATCTCCATCATAGCCTGCATGGACATCTCGATATACTCACCCTTCAGGTTCTGCTCCTTGGCCCAAGCTATGTTCTGGCCGAAATACTCCATAGCCTTGTCGTAGTATTTGTCGAGACTGGACAAGACCTTGATCTTGCCGCCCATCTTTTCGACCTCGTTGCCGAAGAGCGTCTGGTTGGCCACCGCCTCCGCCATATCGTAGAAGCCCTTTCCGATCATGTACGTGGCCCTCATCGTCCACTCCTCAACCCCCAGCTCAATGGCCTTGGCGAAGTACTTGGCAGGCTCCTCGAGCGCCTTGGTCTTCTGCTTCAAAACGCCGGCCATCTCCTTCTCGTTCTTGGCGGTCAGCTTTATGTCCTCGAACTTCTTGTAGAATATCTCGCCGACCCTGAAGTACGCCTCCGCCACGTTGGCCACGTCTATGTCGCTCGTCTTGCTGTACTGCTCGTATATCTTGACGGCCTTGTCGTAGTTGTTCTTCGAATCCGTGAAGTTCTGCATATTAAAGTACGCGTTACCGGCTTTTACAAGCGCCTGCACCTGCTTGTAGCGGTCGGCGGTGTACTTATCGGCGTAGTCGGAGAAGGAGTTGGCCATCTTGCCGAACTCCTCCAACTTCTCCCAGCACAAGCCTATCGAGAAGAACGCCTCGGCGGCGAACTCGCTGCTCGGATAGCGGCTGGCCATAGTCTCATAGACGTTGATGGCGTTGTGGTAGTGCTTGCCCTTTTCGAAGATAAGACCCGCGTTGTAGAGCGCCTGCGGCGTCTTGGGATCGTTGGCGTAGCGCTCGTAGATGAGCTCGAACATCTTGCCGGCCATATCGTACTGGTTCATCTTCTGATAGCACTCGGAAGCCGACGACAAGCTCGGTATGGCGAACTCCGCCTTGGGTATCTGGTTGGCCGCGGTCAGGTAAATCTGCGCGGCGCGGTCGAACTTGCCGCCCTTCTTGTAATTCTCGGCGGCGCGGATATACGCGCTCTCGCGCAGCGTGCCCTTGGGGAAGCGGTCCGGCAGCTGCTGAAAGACCGCCGCCGCTTGTTCGAAGTCCTTCATCTCCTCAAAGCATACGCCAGCCTCAAACCACCCCTTCTCCGCGACCTTGCCCTGCTGGAACTCGGCCGCTATGGCCTGGAACGCGGTAGCGGCGGCGGCGAGGTTGCCGTTCTTCTTCAAATTTTCGGCCTCCTTGTACTTCGCGCCGGCGGCGAGCTCGTTTATCTCCTCGTACTCCTTGGTATCGCGCGGGGTTCTGGACAACAGCGCTTTGAACGTCTGCATCGCCATATCGAACTGGTTGTTGCTCGAATAGGCGGTACCCAGCATTCTGGCGGCGTTATTGTGGATCTTCGATTTCGGGTACTGATCCACCACCATCTTAAACGCGTTGATCGCCTCGTTGAAATTCTTACCGCCGAAGTGGATATTACCGGCAAGGTACAGAGCGTCGGCGGCGTTGTTGCTCTGCGGGAAGCGCCTTTGGAAAATCATACTGTAGTCAAGCAGCTTCTTGGTGGAGGGCAGCGCGTAAGACTTATCCTCGCTTATCCCCTCTTTGGCCATCTCCTTCTTACGGCACATATCCAAAGCCACAATAACGTTGTATCCGGCGTCTTCCTGAGAGATGGCTATCGGGTTCGTTTTGTCGCCCTTCGTCGCCTTCAGCTTCTCAAGGTCTTCGGCGTCCATGCCCAAAGTATCCACGTCGTTGACATACGCGGGATACTTTGACACATCCTCCTCGGCCACGAACCTGTAGTTATCGGCGGCCTTTTCGCAGTCGCCCATAGAGCTGTATATCTCGGCCACGTTGTACTTGTACTCGAACACACGCCATTTGTCGTCCGGGAACTTGCTGAAGAACTCGTTGTAACGCTTCATCGCCTTGTCGAAAGAGGCCTTATCCTTCTTCTTTTGGCCCTCGCCGTGGTAGAACAGGGCGATATCGCCGAGCGCGCGACGGACCTGGCCTCTGGCCACGTCTATGACCTTGCGCTCCTTGGAGTTAGCAGTGTACCACTTGCTGCCCTCGCCGTAGTCGTCGACGAGGCTCTCGCGCTCTTTGTTGGCCTTCTCGTGCTCCTTTTTAACCACGAAGCACTCGATGAGCTTCTGCCGGGCGAGGGGGGCCTCCTTGTACATGGGATACTTTTTGAGAGCGCCCTCAAGCGCCGAAATAGCCGCGTCCCATTGGCCGTGGTCGCGGTTTTTCGAGCCTACCATATATATCACCTGCGCCTCGTAGGGCCTGCCCGAATTCTTCTTGAAGAATTTTATCGCCTCGTCCACGCCGTTGGGCATATCGGAGAAAGCGATTGCCATATACTCCAGCGCCATTTCGCGGAACTCTTTCTTCTGGTATTTGTTGGCGTCGCAAGCCTCAACGTAGCTGTTGAAGTACTCGACCGCCTTGTCGAAATCGCCGGTATTGTAGGCGCACTCGGCCAGCCGGTAGTGGTTCATCTCCCAGGACACGATGTCTATCTCGTTCTGCTTCACCTTCTTGAAATGCTCGTAGGCTTTGGTGAAGTTGTTGTCCATAAACGCGAGCTCGCCCAAGCGGAACTGCGCCGAGGAGACGCGCGGGCTGTTCGGGAAACGCTGGCACAGCTGTTCGAGGATAATACGCGTCGTATCGAGGTGCCCCGCCACGAGGTAGTTCTGGCTCATTTGGAAGTAGGCCTCGGGCAATTTGGGGAAGTTCGGGTACTCTCTGGAGAGCTGCCAGTACATTTTAAGCGATTTCGAGTAGTCGGGGATGGGCGGCGTGGGCGGGGTGCCGCGGCCGGTGCGGTCGTACTGCTTCATAGCGTCGGCGTGCTGTTCCGACGCCCTGCCGAAATTGTCGCGCCCCTGATCGTAGTAGAGCGAACCGAGCGTGTACATAACGTCGGCGCAACGGTCGCTCTTCTTGACGGCGCATCCGTCGAGAAGCCTCTCGTACTTCGTGATGATCGCCTCCAAGTCCGCCCCCTGCGGCCTGTTGGCGTCGGCGGCCTTCATCCGGTTGGCCTGCTCCTGCTGCTTCTTCTTCTCTAGCTCGCGAATCTTAGCCTCGATCTCCTCCTTAGACTTCGCCTTCTGCGCGAACGCGGGAAGCGCCGCGCCGCAGAACAACGTGCCGAATACGGCAACCATCAAAACAACCTTCAACCTCAACCCGAAAACCTTTTTCATAACGACCGCTCCTTTTTTGGCTTATTTCCAAAAAATACATTGTTTACATTACACTAATCCCCCGACTCCTCCAACTGCCTTCTCAGCTTCTCTATCTCCGCGTCCAGCTTGCCCTCCTGCCCGGCGCTCTTATGCATCTCCTCCTGCACCCTGCGGCTCTTTATCATGTTCGTAGTCTTGGCCAGCGCGAAGGTCGCGTCTTCTATGATCTGCTCCTTCTGCATAAAGAAGTTCCGGTGAGACTTCTCAAGCATCCTATAGTCGAAGAACTCTTTGTGCTCCTTGGCGAACCTCTCGTACCCCTTCTGCAGTTCCGGCCTCTCCTCGACCGAGCGCGGCGTGGGCTTCCTCATAGCGTTCTTCCTGATCCTGTCGGCCGTAGGCGCGAAGGTCTCCATTTCGCTGTCGTACTGCACCCTGCGCGTCGCCACGTCGTCGGCGGTGAGAAACTTTCCGCTGGAGGCGGCCTCCAAGCACTTCTCGAACGCCGGGATAGCGTCGGAGTAGCGCTTCTGCTGCATAAGCGTGTAACCCTTGACCAAGAGCGCCTCGGGAACGAACGGGGACTTTGGATGCAGCGAAGTTATCTTGTCGGCCTTTTCGTACGCCATTTTCGGCTGGCCGGCCTTGATCCACGCCCACGCGGCGCCCAAGAGGGCCTCGTCGCCGGACGGCACGGCGCCATCCGGCACCATGCTGTAGGACTCCACCGCCTCGCGCAGCCTGCCCCTGCCGTCCGCGCCTTGCGACTCGTAGTAGACGTGCCCCAATTTCACAGCCGCCGCGTTCTGCAGGAGGTCGTCGGCCTTCCTTGTAGTGGTGTCTTCCACTATGCGGCGCAAATTCCTGATGGCGGCCTGCTCGTCGTCGGAATGGTAGTAGATGACCGACAGGGTGTACAGAGCGTACAGATACGACTTGTCGGTCGGCTTAACCTTTTCAAAGTGCTCCCTCGCCGCCTCCTCGTGGCCGCGGGCGAACTCTATCTCGCCGGCAAGGTACTCCGCCTCGCCCACTATCGGACTCTCCGGGTAGAGGTTGATGATGAACGAGTGGTTCCTCATAGCCTCGTCGTAGTTATCCTCGCGGTAATCCAAGCTCATCACGCCGTAGAGGTAGTAGGCCCGCATATCGGAGGTCGTATACTCCTCAAGCGCGTCTTTGAACACCTCGCGGGCTGTGTTGTTCATGTACAGCTCTTTGTAGCAGTCGCCCATGTAGTAGATGGCTTTGTCGTTGAGATAGAACGTGGGGTAGAGCGACATCAGCTTGCCGTATGCGAACGCGGCCTCCCAATACTTGCCGGCCGTATAGAGGCGCATAGCCTGCTGGTAGACGTCCATGGGGGCTACGACCAGCCTGTCGTAGAGCCTCTTGGACTCTTTCTGCTCGCGCGTGCGGCCGAAATCGGCTGAGGCGCGGAGCATCATAACAAGCCCGCGCTCGTCGTCCATGCTCGCGGAACTCGCGTAGTTCTCTATGAAGCTGTAACCGAAGTTGTAATCTACATTAATATAATTGATCATCTCCGGAAGCGGGTAGAGGAAGTTGTAGTTGAAGCCCACATACGGGATATTGTTGTTCGTCCAGCCGCCCTTGAACCATATCTGGGGGATGAACATGTACTTGACGTGAAACCCCCAGCGCACGGCGGTCGGGAACATGCTCGCTATCTCCTTCGCGTCAGGAACGTTGCTGGCGTCGCCGGACAGCAGCGCCTTTTTGAACTCGTTCCAAGGCAGGTTGGCGAAGATGTCCCTGAACGCGTTATCGATCAGTATCTCGAAACTCGCCACCAAGTTGTCATTGAGCCCGCTGTAGCGCACCCCCATACGGGCGCGCGACACCGTAATAAGATCGGAGGGCGCCGAAAATCCCGGATTATCGGCGTCATACGCAAACTCCCACGGCGTTTGCGTGGGCAGTATGTCTTGGGCGTTCAGGCTTATGCCTAAGTCGCCGTACTGATAATGGTCAAGCGGATTGATGTACACGCCTACGTCTAGGCCCGGTACCTTGGAGATCGCGTTATTGCCGAACTGCGTCTGCGTGCGCAGCTTCACGTTGGCGCCGAGCATAAGCCACGGCCTCACCCTTACGCCGTAGTTCCCGATCACCCACAAATCTTGGTAAGAGACCGTGCCGGCCGCGCTGTCCACCGCCGTCACCTTCTCCACTGAGTTGCGCGCGTGGAGCAGCGTGAGGCCCACGGTGTGGTTAAGACGCACCGGATAAAAGAAACTGAAATCTTGGTAGCCGATATTGCCGCGGTCTAGCCCCCAGCGGTAGAAGGCCATGCTCGCGTGCATCTGGTTCACCCTGTATAGGAGCGCCGGATTGACAAGCGCCGACGTCCAGCTGTTCAGATCCTGCGTGAAGTCCGCCTGAAAGTAGGGCGCGTCATAGCCGCCCTCGCCGTCCTGCCCGAAGGCAAAGACCGCGCCAAGCAACACGACCGCCGACAATACGCGGATCGAACACGCCGCTCTCTTCATTTTCATAATATACGCAACCCTTCCGCAATGTAATTCACCGCACCGGGATAATCTCTATCCTTCTGTTAGCGGCCCGCCCGTCCTCCGTGCCGTTGGACGCCACCGGCCGTTCCATACCGTATCCGCGGGCGGTCATCCGGTTTTTGGGAATGCCCTTGGAAACCAAATAGTTAAGCACCGCTCTGGCCCTCTTCATCGAAAGCGCCTTATTGGCGTCCTCGTCGCCGACATTGTCGGTATGGCCGGCTATCTCAACCCGCAAATCTGAATAGTAAGCCAAACTCGTGTAGATTTGGTCTAAAGCGGAGTACGACTCCGACGTGAACTGGTCGCTGCCCTCCCAGAAATTCACGCCCTGCAGGAGTATCGGCCCGGTAATGGGCGGCGGCGCGCCGGCGGAAGATGTCTGCGGGGCGCTGCTGTAACTCGGCTCGGAGTACGACGAACCGCCGGAGTATGACGAACCGCTAGAATACGATGATCCGCCGGAGTAGGATGAACTTCCGGATGATGACGAGGACGACGAACCGAAATACTTATCCAGCTCGCTGGACGCCTTCTCTTTCTCCGGCAGCGGCGCCACCGCGATCACGTCGTCGGAGAGGCCTATGTCCGCCCCGTCCTCGCCCTTGCCTTTGCACGGCGAATTCGATTTCACGGCGTAGTTGTGGCGCGGGAAGCCGGCCCCCACAAACTGCGGGTCGGCGGAGATATTCTGCTGGCGCGTCGTTTCGTTGTCCATATTCATGCTGAACGGCAACCGGTTGGTGTAGATATTGTTGCCGACGAGCCGCGACTTAACCGCGTTAGGCCCGGCGAAAACCCCGTACTGCTTGTTGCCGTAGATTATGTTGTTGCGGATAAGCACTTCCGTATAATTGGCGCAGAAGATACCGCTGTAGCCGTTCTCCATTATTACGTTGTGCGCTATGGAGGTGCGCGTCCCGCGCACGGATTCGAGGAAAATCCCCGTCCATTCGTTCCGGTAGACCACGTTGTTGGTGATGTCGGGCAGCGATACCAAGGCGTGGATGCCCGTGCCCTTGTTATCAATAAATATGTTATTCGTGATGATGGGCCTCGTGTTCTTGCATAGTATCCCGGTACGCCCGTTGCGGATCGTGAAGTTGGCAAGAACCGCCCCGTCCGCCCCCGTGACCGCGGGCCCCTTGCGCCGACCGTCGATGATCGTCGACTTTTTGTCCTGCCCCATCAGCACGACGTCGTCGACCATGACGACGTTCTCGTAGTACACGCCGTTGCGCACGTAAACCGTGTCCCCCTCCTCGGCCTCGGTAAGCGCCGCCTGGATGGTCGGAAAGTCTTTGGGGACACTTATCCTCTTCTGCGCGGAGGCGCAAACGATAGCCGCGGCAAGGAACAAACAAGCCGCCCGCACCCGCCGTTTAGTTAAAGATATAGCCATAAACACGCCGCCCCGTCGCTCTTTCCGTATCGGTTTTGACACAAACAAGCACCCGTCCCCCCAAAAAAGGAGGGACAATCACACTCTATAAATCTAATTCACGCGCAACATTAAGTCAATAGCAAATAAAAACTCTTCTAATTAATAATATCTTTTTTTTTCAAAATATGCAAATTTTTTTTTATTTATCGCTTTTTTTCTTTTTTTTACCCGTTATTTTATGCTGATTTTATACCGATTCGATATCGATTTCGCGCTGATTTTAAAAGATTTTGATTTTAACCCCCGAAAATGTATATTAATGTGACTATGAAACCCTTAATCCTACTGTCAGCAGCTATATTCCTGATATTGTTGATCCCCGCCGCCGCCGGCGCCGACTTCGGAAAGAACAAGGTCCAATACCAATATATGGACTGGCGCTACCTTAAAGCCCCGCACTACACCCTCTACTACCACCAAGGGGCGGGCGACCTCCCGGAGCTCTCCTACCTCTGGCTCGACGACGTCTACCGCGACCTGAGCGGCCGCTTCCGCTTCCGCCACCCCGCCCCCGTACCCGTAGTCCTATACGGTTCGACGGCGCTCTTCGAGCAGACGAACATCATCACCGAGCTCCTCCCGGAGGAGGTCGGCGGGTTCACGGAGATATTCAAAAACCGCGTGGTCATCCCGCACAACGGGTCGCCCGCCGACCTGCGGCACGTCCTCCACCACGAGTTCGTCCACGCCTTCATCTTCGGCATGATCTACGGCGGCGGCATCTTCCGGGCCGCCGGGGCGCAGGTGCCGCTGTGGTTCAACGAGGGGCTCGCCGAGCTGCTCTCCTCCGGCTGGGAGCGTCAGGCCGACATGTTCATGCTCGACAGGATGATCAGCTCGACCGTCCCGCCGCCCTCTCCGGCGCTTGACGGGTATCTGGCCTACAAGGGCGGCCAATCCTTCCTATACTACTTGCACAGCACCGGCGGCGACAGCCTGTTCAATAATATGCTGCTGGAGTTCAAACTCACCCGCTCGGCGGAGGCCGCGATCGAACGGGTCTACGCAAGCAATATGGAGGATCTAGGCAAGGATTGGCTCGGCGAGCTGCGCCGCCTCTACTGGCCGGAGGTCGGCCGCCGCGTAAACCCGGAGACGCAGGCGGTCTCTATAACCGCAAAGAGCCGCGGCCGCGCCAACGTACGCCCCAGGGTCTCGCCGGACGGCAAGCGCGTCGCCTTTTTAAGCGACAGGCACGACTATACTAGGATAATCATCACCGACACCGCCGGCAAGGAGCTGCGCCGGATAGGCGGGGAGCACAGCCTCGGCAGTTCCTTCGAGTCTTTCCGCCACATGAACGGCGCGATCGCCTGGTCGCCTGACGGCAAGAGTCTGGCATTCATCGCCAAGAACGGCGGACAGGACGAGGTGCGCGTGGTCAGCGCGTCGAACGGGAGGGCGTTGCGCGCCGTCCGGCCGCCGCTGTCGTCAATCGGCGGGCTAGACTGGTCAAAAGACGGGAACCTGCTTACATTCACCGGAATATCCAACGGGAAAACGGATCTATACCTATATAATATGGCCTCCGACGAACTAACGATCATAGCCGACACCCGCGAGTATAAAGATTCGCCCAGGTTCAGCCCGGACGGAAACATGATCATCTTCGCCACGACGGATACCGCCGGACTGGGATCGGGCCCCTTCTCCGGGGCGGCGAAATCGACGTCGGACATAGCCGTATACGACCTCCGCGACAGCACTTACCGCCTTCTTACCGCTACGGAATGGAACGACAAGCAGCCCGCCTTTTCGCCAGACGGGTCGCAGTTCGTCTTCGTCTCGGACAGGAACGGGGTTGATAATCTATATATAGACAGCGTGGACAACCCCGGCGCTCCGCGCCCGCTCACCGATTACACCGGCAAGTGCGCGAACCCGGACTGGGCGGCGGACGGGTCGGCCATCGTCTTCGACCTCTTCATGAACCAATCTTGGCATATCTGGAGGCTGGCGAAACCCTTGGAGAAGACCCTCGGCGACACCGCTCTGGCGCCGACGGCGTGGGCCCGGCATGAGGCTGATACGTCAATACCATTCTTCAAAAGGGTCGTTGCCGCCGGGAACGGCGCCGCTGTAGGCGATTCGGCCAAATCAGGAGGCGGTACTGGCGACAGCGTCAAAATCAAAAAGAAGAACGCCGTTGAGATTGATAAGGCGGACGGCTCGGATAGGCGCCAAGGCGCCAGAGCCGGCAGGCGGCGCGGCGATACCAACGATTCCGCGGATATTTTCAAACCCTTCGCCGTCGATCCGCCCAACGACTCAATCCCGCCCTCCGGACGCTACACGCTGCGCTTTACGCCCGATTTTGTGATCTTCGGACTCGGCGTGAGCACCTACAGCGGCGCCTCCGGCCAAGCTCTCGCCGCGTTCAGCGACATCATGGGCGACCACCGCGTCACCGTCGCCGGCGACTTGCAGGTGGACATCGACGACTACGCCCAGATATTCGCCTCCTACGAGTACCTCAAGCGCCGCGTCAACATGATGGCCGGCGGCTTTTACTACAAGTATTACAGCTACGACGGGCTTTTCAAACGCTACTTCCACGACTTGGAGACGGGCGGCATACTAGGGCTCAGCTACCCGTTCTCCATGTTCTCGCGCGCCGACCTGGGCCTCTCCGGCCGCTACATCAAACGCGAATCGCTCTCCGGCGACACCGCTATCGAGAAAAACGCGCTCTTGGCGAGCCTCGGCTACTCGTTCGACAACATCCTCTGGGGGATAACGGGCCCGCTTACCGGACTGCGCGCCTCCGCATCCGCGCAGCTCGCCCCGCCGCTGCCGTTCACAAACGAGGCATACCTGTCCGGCGACATAGACATACGCCACTACACCCACATATTCCGGCGCTACGTCTGGGCGAACCGCTTGGTTCTCGGCGCGAGCGCCGGCCTAGGCGGCAGCGCGAAAGCGGCGAGAAGGTACTTTTTGGGCGGCGACGAAAATTGGTTCAACTACGGCGTCAATGTAGAAAACTACAACAACAACATCGGCTACAGCTACTACTCAAGCATCGTCTCCCCGCTGCGCGGCTGGAACTACTTCGACCTGACCGGGGACCGGGCGCTGCTGATGAACTCGGAGTTCCGCTTCCCCTTCATACGGGAGGTATCGACAGTCTGGCCGATCCCCATGCAGATCCGCTACATAAACGGCGCCTTGTTCATGGACGCCGGATACGCGTGGGCGGGCGGCGACGAGGCGCTTCCGCCCAAATTAGCCGCCGGATACGGCTTCGGAATGCGGGCCAACTTGGGGATTTTTGTTTTGCGATACGATCGCGGCTGGCCGATAGACTTCAGGGGGTTATCGCGCGGGCCGATTAATTACTTCTCATTAGGCGCGGAGTTTTGAAAAATAGATACCCGAATCCTTAACCGTCCTCTTCCCCGTCTCAAAGTCCACATGCACCAGCCCGAACCGATACTTGTACCCCCAATGCCACTCGAAATTGTCCAGCAAGCTCCAATAGAAGTAACCCTTATAAGGAATACCCTCCCCTATCGCCCTCTCGACCTGCTCCAAGTGGTCGGCGATAAACTCCGTCCTCTGCGGATCATGAACCCGCCCGTCCTTTGACAGGCACTCGGTTATGCACGTCCCGTTCTCCGTTATGACCAACGGCTTTTTGTAGCGTTCGTAAAAGAACTTCCCGGCCCAATAAAGCACATCCGGGACGATAGGCCAATCGTAACTGTTCATCCTATAGCCGATTTGATTAGGAACCAATTCAGCCCGTCCGTCCGCGCCCGCTTTAACGGCGGCGCCCGTGTAGATGTTGACGCCGAAGAAGTCCAGCTCCTGCGAGATGATCGACATATCCTCATCCGTATATTTCGGAACATCTTTGCCGTAAGCCTCGATCCCCTGCTGCGGGTACCTGCCCAGATAGACCGGGTCAAGCCACCAAGCGCTGTTCCACAGATTCGCGGGATCAACTTCGAAAGAGGCGGTTCGCGCCGCGTCAATGTCGCGAGGATCGCCGCTTGCCGGACGGCGCAGCCAGCCCACCGGCGCGAAGCCCACCGACGCCGGTCTCTTGGTCTTATCCCTTATAACCGAAACCGCGCGACCGTGCGCTAAAAGCAGATTATGGCCGGCGGCAAGCGCCTCGGCCATCGTGAGCTTGTAACCAGGGGCGTGGACACCGGTAAACATACCGTGGTTGATAATCACCTGCGGTTCGTTAATCGTCATCCAATTAGTCACACGATCAGAAAACTTGTCAATGACGACGGACGCGAAATCACCGAACCATTTGGGAGAATCGGGATTCATCCACCCGCCGCGCTGCTGCAACGCCTGCGGCAAATTCCAATGATACAAGGTGACCCACGGGTCTATGCCTGCGGCGAGCAACGCGTCGATAAGTTTGTCGTAGAAATCAATACCCTTTGGGTTGACGGCGCCGGTTCCTTCCGGGATGACACGCGGCCAAGCGATTTCCATCCTATAGGCGCTGATACCGAGTTCTTTCATTATCCCTACATCTTCGAGATAGCGGCGGTAGTGGTCGCAAGCGGTGTCGCCGGTATGACCTTGCCAGATAGTGTTGGGGCGGTGACAAAAGACATCCCAAATTCCCAAACCCTTGCCGTCCTCAAAAGCGGCGCCTTCTACTTGATAGGCGGCTGTGGCGGTACCCCAAATGAAATCTTTCGGAAATGGCATGGATGCCGCGCCTTTCTTTGATTGATCAATATAATACAATCATTAATATCAATATTAACATCGCCGTCAGCAAATATCAATATTAACAAAAAAGGGCGGCCACACGGGGCCGCCCCTACATTATCGAATCAATACCGTCCGCATATACAACATCAAGCCTTGCCCGCGCTGCCCAAGACGTGTTCGTTCTTGTCCATCATCATCTTGACGAGTTCTTCTCTGGCCGGGCCGAGGTATTTTCTCGGGTCGAATTCCGCCGGAGACTCTTTGAAGACTTTGCGGATTATCGCGGTCAGCACCAAGCGTCCGTCCGAATCGACATTTATCTTGCAGACCGCCGACTTGGCGGCTTTGCGGAGCTGGTTGGCGGGGATGCCCACCGCGGATTTCAGGTGCCCGCCGCAATCCTCTATAATCCTCACGTATTCGGGCAGCACGGAGCTTGCGCCGTGCAGCACGATGGGGAAGCCGGGGATGCGCTTTTCGATCTCTTCCAGAATGTCAAAACGCAGAGGGGGCGGGACTAAAACGCCTTCCGCGTTTTTCGTGCACTGCTCGGGCTTGAACTTGAACGCGCCGTGAGAGGTGCCTATGGAGATGGCGAGAGAATCAACGCCGGTCTTCTTGACGAAGTCTTCGACCTGTTCGGGCTGCGTGTAATGCGACACCGCGGACGACACTTCGTCCTCGATGCCGGCCAGCACGCCGAGCTCGCCCTCGACCGTGACGTCGTACTTGTGGGCGTAATCGACGACCTTTTTCGTCAGCTCGACATTCTTGTCGTAGGGGTGGTGCGAACCGTCGATCATCACCGAAGAGAAGCCGGTCTCTATACATTGGACGCAGAGTTCGAATGTGTCGCCGTGGTCGAGGTGCAGCGCGATGGGTATATTGAAACCCTGCTCGCGGGCCATCGCTACGGCGCCTTGGCCCATGTAGCGCAGAAGCGTCGCGTTGGCGTACTTGCGGGCGCCGCTCGACACCTGCATAATCACGGGGGAATTCGACTTCCCGCATGCCGTGACTATAGCCTGTATTTGCTCCATGTTGTTGAAGTTGTAGGCGGGAATGGCGTAGCCGCCTTTAAACGCCTTCGCGAACATGTCCTTTGTGTTGACTAAACCGAGGTCTTTGTAGCTTACGGCCATGATACGGGTCCTTTCGTGCGGTGGATATGTTAAAAGGGCGACCGATGACAGTCGCCCCCTCTACTAATCTTAATCTTTCGTCTCGCCGGTTTCCGGCGCTTGCGGCTCGGCGGACTCTTCCGGTTTGGCGGCCGAATGCGGCGCGGTTTTGGGCTTCGCCGACTTTTTCTTGGCCCCGCCCTTCTTCCTCACGGCGTCGTTGTGGCCGCGGCCCACCAGCTCTATGATCGCCATGGGGGCGCAGTCGCCTTTGCGGTCTTCTGTTTTGAGCACCCGCGTGTACCCGCCGTTGCGCTCTTTGTAACCGGGCGCAATGTCGTCGAAGAGCTTTTTCAGCACGGTATTGTCGTTGATCCGGCAGGCGGCCAAGCGTCTCGCGTGGAGATCGCCCTTCTTGCCGTAGGTGATCATACGCTCCACAACGCCGCGCACCTCTTTAGCCTTCGCAAGCGTAGTGGTGACCCGCTCCTTGTCTAAAATAGACACGGCCAAATTGGAGAGCATCGCCCTGCGATGGGAGGCGCTGCGATTGAGCTTTCGCCCTGATACTAAATGACGCATGATACTGCCTTTTTCTTTTTATTGTTTGTATTAATATTTACGAAAACGCATCTATGGACAACAATCCAACCTACTCTCCGTCGCCCATGATCTTTTCAACGTCCATCCCGAATGTCAAGCCCATATTTGTCAGCACCTGATTGAGTTCGACAAGCGACTTTCTGCCGAAGTTCTTGTACTTCAGCATATCGGCCTCCTGATTCTTCACCAAGTCCGCCAGATAAACTATGTTCGCGGCGCGCAGACAGTTGTTCGAGCGGACGGACAGCTCCAACTCGTCGACCTTCATCTTCAGCAGCTGCTTGAGCTTCTCCGCCTTCTCGTCGCGCACCTTCTCTTCGACCGGCAGGAAGTCGCCCTCGATGTTAATGAGCACCTGGAGGTGGTCGTACAGCAGCTTAGCGGCGTAGCCGATGGCGTCTTCCACAGATATGCTGCCGTCTGTCCAGATGTCAAATATAATCTTGTCGAAATCCGTGCGCTGACCCACGCGGGTGTTTTCCACCACGTAGTTGACCTTTGTGACGGGCGAGAAGATCGAGTCTATGGGAATAGTCCCCACCGGATCGTCTTCGCGCTTGTTCTGCTCGGCTGGCACGTACCCGCGGCCGTCCGAGACGTGCATCTCGATCTTGAGCTTCGCGTCGGCGTTTATGGTCGCGATATGCAAATCCGGGTTCAGTATCTCCACGCCGGAGTTCTTCTCTATATCGGAGGCTTTCACGTCCCCCTTGCCGGTAACCTCCAGCCGGAGGTTCACGTCCTCGTCGGCCAAGAGCTTCAAGCGCAGCTGCTTGATGTTCAGGATGATGTCCGTGACATCTTCCGCCACGCCCTCAAGCGTCGAGTACTCGTGGGGCGCGCCGTCTATCCGCACCGACGTCACCGCGCCTCCCTGCAACGACGAGAGGAGTATTCTGCGCAGCGAATTTCCCACCGTGTGGCCCCAACCGCGTTCAAGCGGCTCCACCGTCACGCGCGAATAGTTGGGGATACCCTCAGGATTGTCCAGCTTAATGCCCTTAGGCATCAATAAACTTTTCCACTTCATATCGTATCAGGTCTCCCCTTTGTTATCTGGAGTACAATTCAACTACAAGCTGCTCCTGAATGTCGGCGGGAATCGACGAACGCTCAGGAACTCTCACGACTTGCCCTGTCAGCTTCACCTTGTCCACGGTCAACCAATCCGGCGTCTCTTTCATCGCCTTCAGGGAAGAGTGTATGAGCGCGAGGTTAGCGCTCTTGGGCTTAACAACCACCAAATCGCCCGCTTTAAGCCGGTAAGAGGGTATGTTCACCTTCTTGCCGTTCACGGTGAAGTGGTTGTGCAGCACGAGCTGGCGCGCGCTGCTTCTTGACGGCGCGAAACCCAAACGGTAAACGACGTTGTCGAGCCGCGTCTCCAGCAGACGAAGCAGATTCTCGCCCGTCACGCCGCTCTGCCGAGAGGCGATCTCGAAGTAGAGGCTGAACTGCTTCTCAAGAATGCCGTAGATCCTGCGGATCTTCTGCTTTTCCCTCAACTGATTATTGTACTCAGTCGCGGAGCGCCTGCGTTTGGTCGTGCGCATTCCGGGGGGAAAAGGCCTGCGTTCCACGGCGCACTTCTCAGTAGCGCACCGCTCGCCCTTCAGCATCAACTTGACGCCCTCCCTGCGGCACTGACGGCACCGCGGACCATGATAAACTGCCATTCGCGTTCTCCTCTTAACTCTTTATTCTTTCGGACGGTTTTCAGGCGTCCGAATGTTTTTGTTCACATACCCGGCAAGCGGACAGCTCTATTGCCGTCCCGGCTTTCTTTCGGATGATTTTAAGCACCCGAAACGAACAAGCGCCCGGCAGTTTAACCTTGGCGCTGCTTGTGCTTTGGATTCTTCGAACAGATAACGCGGACGATACCCTTGCGGCGTATCACCTTGCATCCGTTGCACATCGGTTTAACCGAAGCCCTGACTTTCACTTTTCACTCTCCTTATATCTAAAAAGGGAACGCGCTCTCGCGAGCTCCCCTACTTCGTTACTTCGCCGGCGCCTTCTTCTTGTTGGCTATCGTCTTACGCGGCCCTTTGCGGGTGCGGCTGTTGGTGCGCGTGCGCTGCCCGCGGCAAGGCAGCCCGCGGCGGTGACGGAGGCCGCGGTAGCAGCCTATATCCATCAAGCGCTTGATGTTCATCCTGATATCCGACCGCAGGTTACCCTCGGTCTGGTACTCGGCGTCAATCACGCTGCGGATACGGTTGAGTTCATCCTCGTTCATATCCTTGACCTTCTTGTTCTCGTCTATCCCGGCCTTAGCCAAAATAGCGGACGAGGAGGCGCGGCCTATGCCGAACACGTATGTCAGCGCGATAACGACGCGCTTATTATTCGGAATATCGACTCCAGCTACACGAGCCACACAAAACCCCTTTCGTTAAAAATCAAACCCTGCGCCTCTTGGGCGGCCTGCACCCGTTATGCGGCACCGCCGTAAAATCCTTTATGCACACGACTTTCAACCCCGCGGCCGCAAGCGACCTGATCGCGCTCTCGCGCCCGTTCCCCGCGCCGCGCAGGTGCACCTCGACTTTCCGCACCCCGGCGTCATACGCGGCCTTGCCCACAACCTCGGCGGCCACGCCGGCGGCGTAGGGCGTGCTCTTGCGGGATCCTTTGAAACCGGCCTTGCCGGGCGTATGCCACGCCACGACATTGCCCTTGACGTCGGTCACGTTTACTATCGTATTGTTGAACGTGGCGCGAACATGAGCCACCCCTTCGGCCGGCGCCTTCTTTTTAACCTTCTTCGCGCTCGCGCTTGAAGCTTCTTTGTTCATCTGTTACCCTTTTTGTTATGTAAAATCAAAGTCATTTATATCGGTATACTATACGTCCCCGCGATAAATCGTATGGCGAAAGTTCCACTAAAACCTTATCGCCGGGTAAAATTTTTATATAATTCATCCTCATCTTACCTGAAATATACGCCAGCACCTCGTGCTTATTTTCCAGAAGCACCTTGAAGGCCGCGTTGGGCAGCGATTCCGTTATGGTGCCCTCTACTTGTATCGAATCATTTTTTCCCATATTCTCCGAATCCGCACGCCAAAATCACCCGTGCGTGAAAAAAGCTACCGCCTTCCCCGTAAACTCCCCTTCTTCATAAAGCCCTCGTAATTACGCGCCTGCAGATGCGACTCCAGCTGCTGCAGCGTATCCAGGGCCACGCCCACCACAATCAGAATGCTCGTGCCGCCAAAGTAAAACGCGCTGCCGAACCCGCGCATAATTATCATGGGCAGCACCGCTATAAGCGCCAAAAACACCGAACCGGGCAGCGTGATCCTCGCGAGCACGTTCTCCAAGAACTGCGCCGTATTCTTTCCCGGACGGATACCCGGTATAAAACCGCCCTGTTTTTTCAAATTGTCGGCTATATCCACCGGATTGAAAACTATAGCCGTATAGAAATATGTAAAGAATATAATCAACAACCCGAAGAGAATGGAATAAATAGCCCCGTCGGGCCCGAACCACCGGAAGATCTCGTCCAAAAACTGGGACTCGCTGGCGGCGCCGGCAAAGCTCTTTATTATCATGCCCGGAAACGTCATGATGGACGACGCGAAGATAATGGGTATCACGCCGGCCATGTTAAGACGCAACGGCAGCACCGTGTTCTGCCCCGCGTACATCTTAGCCCCCACGACCTTCTTAGGCGTCTGTATGGGAATGCGTCTCATGGCCTGCGTCATTATCACAACCGCGACCGTGGCGGCCACGATCACCGCTATAATGGCAAGCGACTTGACCAAGTGCATCCTGTCAACCATAACCTGCTGAATCTCGGTGAGAATCTGATTAGGTATCCTCGCCACGATACCTATAAATATCAACAAGGATATGCCGTTTCCGATACCGCGCGCGGTGATCTGCTCGCCCAGCCACATCGTAATCACGGTTCCGGTGGTCAGCGACACAACGGTCGTGAACATGAACAAAAAGCCCTTCATCTGCGGGATAACCGCCGATACCCCGTTGTCTTGTATGCTTGATATGAAGATCGATATGCCCGCGGCCTGAATGGCGCCGAATATAACCGTGCCGTAACGCGTGTACTGCGTCAGCTTCTTACGCCCCTCGGCCCCCTCTCGCTGCAGCTTGTGGAAGTACGGGAAGATCGTCCCCATGAGCTGGAGTATAATGGAAGCCGTGATGTAGGGCATGATACCGAGCGCGAATACCGTGAAACGGCCGAAGTTTCCGCCCACAAACATATCGTACAAGCCGAAAAGCCCGTTAGCGTTATTGCTCATAAACGCCGAAAGCACGTCGGCGTTGACGCCGGGCGTGGGCACGTGCCCGCCGAGCCTGTAAATAAAAACAATCGCAAGCGTGAAGAAGATCTTCTTCCTCAGCTCCGCGATTTTGAACATATTGCGTACGGTTTCAAGCACGATTAGACGACCTCTGCTTTCCCTTTTGCTTTCTCGATCTTATCTTTCGCCGACTTCGAATAAGCGTTTACCCGAAACACCAGCGCCTTCGTTAACTCCCCGGTTCCTAAAATCTTCACCGGCTTGCCGGCCTCGTGTATGAGCCCCAGCTTGCGGAGCGTCTCAGCCGTAACTTCGGAACCGCCCAGATCGGCTTCCTCAAGCGCGCCGACGTTGACGATTTGATACTCTTTCTTAAACGGGCTGTGGAACCCGACCTTGGGGATACGGCGCGTGAGCGGCGTCTGGCCGCCCTCAAAGTAAAACTTTTGATAGGCGCCGCTGCGGGCCTTGTCGCCGTTGCTGCCGTGCCCGCCGGTTTTACCCTGCCCGCTGCCCGTACCGCGCCCCAGCCTCTTGGTCTCGCGGTGAGAACCCGGCGCCGGTCTTAAATTATTCATTTTAAGCATTTTTTATCAGCCTCTTCCCCGATTAGATCTCTTCTACGGTTACTAAGTGTTTGACGGCGTATATCATCCCGCGTATCGTGGGATTGTCGTCGTGCTCGACCGTGTGATTCATTTTGCGAATGCCCAAGGCCTTAATCGTCGCCTTCTGATTCTTGAGGCGGCCGATCGCGCTTCTTACCTGGGTTATCCTCAATTTCTTAGCCATATTCAACACACCCTTTTTATTGTTTTTAATCCTATAATCTTTTTTTCAATCCTATAAATCCTAGTTCGGACATTGTTTACATACGCCAACCGCGTCATTCAGCGGCGATCTGCCTGAGCGCCCTGATCTGTTCTCTCGTTTTCAACTGCTTTAACCCGTCAAGCGTAGCCTTAACCACGTTATGCGCGTTGGTTGTCCCCAAGCATTTGGTCAGGATGTTATGGACACCCGCCAATTCCAACACCGCCCGCGCCGGGCCTCCCGCTATAACGCCTGTCCCCGGAGCCGCCGGTTTCAGGATGATCCTGCCGGCGCCGAAGCGGCCGATGACGTCGTGCGGTATTGTGCCGTCCACGACGCTGACCGTCACCATATTCTTCTTGGCGCTCTCGCCCGCCTTGCGTATAGCCTCGGTGACATCGTTCGCCTTGCCCATGCCGATACCCACCGTGCCGCCGCCGTCGCCCACCGCGACGAGCGCGTTGAAACCGAAACGGCGGCCGCCTTTGACCACCTTCGCCACACGGCTGACCGCGACAAGCCTCTCAGCAAACGGCGAATCTCCGCCGCCAGATACCAATTCTTCGTTGCTCAAAGATACTACCCCTCCGTTTAAAATTCAAGCCCTTTGCCGCGCGCCGCCTCAGCCAGCGCCTTCACACGACCGTGGTAAAGGTAACCTTTCCTATCAAACACGACCGCCTTAACGCCCTTGCCCATCGCCATCTCGGCCACCATCTCGCCGACGACCTTGGAAACCTCCGTTTTGCTGAGCTTCTTGCCGGAAACCCGCTGGGCGAAATCCTTGCCCACGCTGCCGGCGTGAGCGAGCGTCTTGCCCTGCTCGTCGTCGATGATCTGCGCGTAGATGTGGCTGATGCTGCGCCTCACGCACAAACGCGGACGCTCGGCGGTACCGCTGACCGACTTGCGGACACGCGCAGCGCGACGCGAACGTTCGAGGCTCCTTCTTTTTGCACTGTTCATACAGACAATATCCCTTAAAAAAGTCAAAATCAACGTCAAAGTCAAATAATTAAAATCAAAGTCAAATTCGTTTAAGGGGAGGGCTGCGCCCTCCCTACGCTCCAACCAAAAATGGCTTCGCCATTTTTGTTTTCCGCTACCCACCCTGCGGGGCCATGCCCCGCAACGCCCCGTTAGATAAACATGCGCCGCTTCGCGTCGCAAAGTCAACACACTCGGTGTTTTTATCCTATAATCCTTTTAATCCTGCTAATCCTAGTTCAGACAGTGTTTTAATACTTATTTGCCTGCTGTCTTACCGGCCTTACGACGTACCTGCTCGCCTGCATAGCGTATGCCCTTGCCCTTATAGGGTTCGGGGGGACGGATATGGCGGATGTCGGCGGCGGCTTGGCCTACTTTCTCTTTATCTATGCCTTCCACTATGATCTTGTTCGGGCCGTCTATCTTATAATCAAGACCGGGACGCGCTTTAAACAATACTGTCTCGGATAAGCCGGCGGCGATCAATAAATCTTTGCCTTTCAGTTCCACTTTGTAGCCGACGCCGACTATCTCAAGCTCGATCTTGTAACCGGTTGTAACGCCTACGACCATGTTGTTGATCAGAACCCTGTAAAGACCCCACAGAGCCTTCGTGTTCTCCGCCTCTACGGCGGGGGTAAGCGTAATGGCTCCGTCGGCAAATTCGACCTTAACTTCCGGCGGCACTTCTCTGCTCAGCGTCCCCTTGCCGCCTTTGACCTCCACCTTACGGCCGCTGACCGTAACGGTAACGCCGACGGGAACCTTGACAGGTAATTTTCCTATGCGTGACACTTAACCGCTCCTTTTATTTAATTCGCTTACGATCAATCAAACTTACCAAATCAAACCGATAACTTCGCCGCCCACATTCATCTTCCGGCAATCGCCGTCCGTCATCACTCCCTTGGATGTGCTGACTATGGCTATGCCCATGCCGCTCAATACCTTCGGAACACCGGAGACGCCGGAGTACTTCTTACGCCCCGGGGTCGACACGCGCTTGAGCCCCTGAATGGCGTTGCGCATATTCTCATCATACTTGAGGAGAATCTTGATAGTCCCCTGCTTCTCGTCCTCAACGAAAGCGTACTTCGAGATGAAGTGGTTCTCAAAGAGAATCCGCGTAATCTCCTTTTTGAGCTTGTTCGCAGGAACATCAACAGTACGCTTCCGAGCTTGGATAGCGTTCCTGATCCTGTTGAACATGTCGGCAATCTGGTCTGTTAACATCCTTTACTACCCCTTATATTGTTTTAGATATTTCTCTACCAACTGGCCTTGATAACGCCGGGAATCTCCCCGCGCAACGCCATCTCCCTGAAACAGAGCCTGCAAAGGCCGAAATCGCGGATAAACGCCCGCGGACGGCCGCAACGCTTGCAACGCGTGTAAGCGCGCGCCTTAAACTTAGGCTTTTTCCTGCTCTTCTCAATTAACGCCTTACGAGCCACTGTACTACTCCTTTTATTTATAAAGTAACAGGCAGCCGAACCACGCCGAAGCTACCTCCTAAACGGCATCCCCAGCTCCTCCAACAACCCCATGCCCTCTTCGTTATTTTCCGCTGTAGTGTTTATGCATATATCCATGCCGGAGATCTTCGCGATTTTGTCGCGGTCGACTTCCAAAAACACTATCTGCTCTTTTATCCCCATAGTATAATTTCCGAAACCGTCAAACGACTTGCGCGGCAGACCGCGGAAGTCGCGGATACGGGGGATCGTTATCGCCACCAAGCGATCGAAAAACTCCCACATGCGCACCCCGCGCAACGTCACTTTCGCGCCTATAGCTATGCCTTCGCGCAATTTAAAGTTCGAAATCGCCTTTTTGGCCCGCGTCACAACCGGCTTCTGACCGCTGATGTCGCGCAGGCAATTCACGGCCTCGTCTATGAGCTTGGCGTCCGCGGTAGCCCCGCCGACACCCATGTTGATCACGATCTTGTCGAGACGCGGGACCTGGTTGACGTTCTTGTACCCGAACCTCTTCATCAGCGCCGGAACGACCGTGCTCTTGTACTTCTCCCGCATACGGGGCTTCTGTTTAGCGTCCTTAGCCACTTATATCGTCTCCTTCGCCTTCTTTGAATACCTCGCCCTGCTCCCGTCCTCAAGCACTTTCACGCCGAGACGCGTGGGCTTGCCTGTCTTGGGACACTTGAGCATCACATTGGAGATATGAAGCGACGCCTCTTTCTCCATAATGCCGCCCTGCTGATTTTTCACGCTGGGCTTCGTGTGACGCCTGACGATGTTTATCCCCTCGACGATGACCCTGTCTTTCTCCGGGACGACCTTGAGGATCTTACCGCTCTTCCCCTTGTACTCGCCGGATATAACCACGACCACATCGTCTTTACGCAAACCTAATGACATACCTCTTCTCCTATATTATATCGATACTTAAAAAGTCAATTTAATAACACTACAACACTTCGGGCGCCAGCGACACGATGCGCGTAAACTTCTTTTCGCGCAGCTCGCGGGCGACCGGGCCGAAGATTCGCGTGCCCTTGGGCTCGCCGGCGTCGTTTATTATCACCGCCGCGTTGTCGCTGAAACGGATGTACGTGCCGTCTTTGCGGCCGTACTCCTTGGCCGTGCGGACGACGACCGCCTTGGCGACCGAACCTTTTTTAACGGCTCCGTTGGGAATAGCGTCCTTAACCGCCACGACGATCACATCGCCGACGCGCGCGTAACGCTTGCGGGTGCCGCCCAGCACCCTTATGCACTGCACCTTCTTCGCGCCGGAATTGTCGGCAACGTTCAACCTTGTCTCTACCTGTATCATAACCGCCCGCACCTTGCTTAAAACCGATAATGTTTATTTTTTCGTTGATAATACGCCGCCATCAACGCTTGGCCTTTGCATTGACGGCGGCGGTATTTATCAACACCGCAAAACCACCGACCATACGTACCGAATTTATTTATCAATCTCCCGTACAATCTTCCGTCAATAACGCGCAGACATCCCGCCTACTGCGCGCGTTCCAATATCTCGCCCACGCGCCAGCGCTTCGTCTTCGACAACGGGCGCGTCTCCACAATCTTCACCCTGTCGCCCACCTTGCATTCGTTCTTCTCGTCGTGAGCGATGTAACGCTTCTTCATCTTGACGGTACGGCCGTAGATAGGGTGCATGAGCTGACGCTCAACCTCCACCACGACGCTCTTGTCCATCTTGTCGCTGACGACATCGCCCTCGCGCTCTTTCCTGTAATTTCTCTCCGACATCCCTATTCCTCCGTCAGGCCTTAGCGGCCGTCCTCTTCTTTTCGTTAAGAATGGTCTTCGCCCGCGCAATATCTTTCTTGATACCGCGCAACTGAATCGGGTTCGTGAGCTGACCCATCTTCGCCTGAAACCTCAAATTGAAAAACTCCTCTTCGAGGCTGTCGACTTTCTTCACGATCTCCTCGTGGGAGAGCTCCCTGATTTCGTTAGCCTTAACCATTATATCTGTTTCTCCAATTCAATGAAACGCGTGAGCACGGGCAGCTTATGCGCGGCGAGCCTCATGGCCTCTTTCGCGATGTCGGCCTTGATCCCGCCGATCTCGAACATCACCGTGCCGGGCCTCACCACGGCCACCCACCCTTCCGGCGCGCCCTTTCCCGAACCCATGCGGGACTCGGCGGGGTGCTTGGTAATGGGCTTGTCCGGAAATATACGGATCCACACCTTGCCGCCGCGCTTGATGAAACGGGTCATAGCTATACGAGCCGCCTCGATCTGACGGTTGTTGACCCATCCCGGTTCCGTAGACTGCAACCCGAACTCCCCGAAAGACACCTCGTTGCACCGCTGGGCCACCCCGCCCATACTGCCGCGCTGCGTCTTTCTCCACTTTACCTTTTTAGGCGATAACATTCTTCTTACCCTTTCACAAAAAAACTATCACTTATTGGCCGCTTCGGCGTTGGCCTTAGCCATCGCCATTGCCCGCGACATGACCTCGCCTTTGCATATCCACACCTTGATCCCTATGCAGCCGTAGGTCGTGTGCGACGTCGCCGTCGCGTAGTCTATATCGGCGCGGAGGGTATGCAACGGAATGCGCCCCTCCTTAAAAGTCTCGGTACGGGCGATCTCGGCGCCGTTCAGCCGGCCCGACACCATTATCTTTATGCCCTCGGCGCCCATACGCATAGCGGTGGAGATCGCCTTCTTTATCGCTTTCTTGTACGACACGCGCTTCTCGACCTGGCGCGCTATATTGTCCGCGACGAGCTGGGAATCCATCTCCGGCTTCTTGACCTCGCGGATGTTTATCTGTATCTCTTTCTGGGTGAGATGCTGAAGCTCGCCCTTGAGCCTCTCGACCTCCTCGCCCTTCTTCCCTATCACTATGCCCGGGCGCGACGTGTGTATGCCCACCGTCACGCGCTTCGCCGTGCGCTCTATGTCTATGGCGCTGATGCCGCCGTGCTCGAGGCGCTTGCGGAGGTAATTCCTTAAAAGGATATCCTCGTATAAGTAATCGGCGAACCGCTCTTTGGCGTACCAATTCGAGCACCACGACCTGGTGATGCCCAACCGCAAACCGACCGGATTAGTCTTCTGACCCACAAACCCTCCCGTTAGCTCGATAATGTGACGGAAATGTGACACGTGCGCTTGAGAATCGCCGCCGCGCTGCCCTTGGCGCGCGGACGGAAGCGCTTCATAACAGGCCCGTCGTCCACACGGATCTCTTTGACGCGAAGCGCGTCGACCTCTATGTTCGCGTCGCCGCCGTTATTCGAAAGATTGGCCGCCGCCGAACCGATCAGCTTGGCCACGTCTTCCGCCACTTCTTTCTTTATGCCGAATCTGAGCAAATTCAAGGCCTCGCTGACGTTCTTGCCCCTGACAGCGTCGGCCACAAGACGCGCCTTGCGGGGCGTCGACCTCAAATTCCGTAATACCGCCTTTGACTCCATGACCATATTCTCCTAAAATTTATACAGACTACCGCTTTGCCGACTTATCCGTCTTGGCGCCGCTGTGCCCGCGGAAGTTGCGCGTGGGCGCGAACTCGCCCAAGCGGTGGCCGACCATATTCTCGGTGACGTAGACCGGCAGGAACTTGTTCCCGTTGTGCACGGAAAACGTCTGCCCGACAAACTCCGGCAAAATCACCGAACGGCGCGACCATGTCTTTATGATCTTCTTCTGACCGGTCTTATTCGAATCGTCGACCTTCTTAACCAAATGGCCGTCTACAAACGGCCCCTTCTTAACGGAACGTGCCATAGTTTACTTAGACCTCCGCCTTACGATATATTTGCCGGACGGCTTCTTACGATCTCTAGTCTTGAGCCCCTTTGACTTCTGACCCCAAGGCGACACGGGATGGCCGCCGCCGGAGGTTTTGCCCTCGCCGCCGCCCATCGGGTGGTCGACCGGGTTCATGGCCACGCCGCGCACCGTGGGGCGTATGCCCATGTGGCGCTTGCGGCCCGCCGAACCTATACAGATATCTATGTGGTCGGCGTTGCTTACGCGGCCTATAGTGGCGACGCAACCCTCGCGAACGTTGCGAACTTCGCTGGAGGGGAACTTTATCTGGACCAAGTTATTTTCTTTCGCTACAATCTCCGCGTAGGCGCCCGCGCTGCGGGCTATCTGGCCGCCCTTCTTTTCGCGCAATTCGATGTTGTGAACCTGGGTGCCGAGAGGGATGTTCGCCAACGGCATACAGTTCCCCTCCGCGATCTCCGCTTCCGCCCCGGACAATATCCTCTGGCCGACTTTCATGTTGACAGTGGCCAAAATGTAACGGCGCTCGCCGTCTACATACTTGATCAGCGCGATAAACGCCGAACGGTTGGGATCGTACTCGATTGTTTCGACTATCCCCGGAACATTGATCTTGTCGCGCTTGAAATCGATAATACGGATAAAACGCTTGTTTCCGCCGCCGCGATGGCGCACCGTGATGACACCCCTGTTGTTGCGGCCGTTGGTACGGCTCTTGGCGACAAGGAGCGGTTTATGGGGCTCGTCGGTCGTGATCTGGTCGTAGACGGTAGTCGTCTTATACCTGAGCGTCGGCGTCAGCGGCCTGTACTTTTTTAATGCCATAACTCACCTTTTTCTTTAAATAGACTTGGGAAAGCAATCAACCCGCCCAGTATCTATACGTTTTGCGGACGGCTGATTTCCGCCCATAACTACGTTTAGCCCTGCGACTACACTTCTCCGAACTTCTCTATATTTTGCCCCGCCTTTACCTTGACGATGGCTTTCTTTCTATCGCTCCTATACCCCACGTTACGCCCGGTACGCTTCTTCTTACCCTTCACTACCATAGTATTGACAGCCACAACGTCTACATTAAAAATCTTTTGGACGGCCTCTTTGATTTCGGCCTTGTCCGCGTCCAAAGCGACCTCGAAAACGTACTTGTTCTGGTCGGTGCGCAACGTCGTGTTCTTCTCCGTTATGGAGGGGTACTTTATTATCGAATGGTATTTGCTCACTTCGCCACCGCCCCTTCCGCTTTAGTTTTCAGGCTCTCTTCTACTTTAGTTATCAAGCCTTCCCCGCCGAAAATGATATTGTCGGAGCTTATTATATCGAGAGCGTTGATCTCCGCCACCGGGCGGATGTTCAGGTCTCGAATGTTACGGCTCGATAAATATACATTATTTACGCCCTCATTATCAAGAATTAACAAATTTTTTTTCCCGGCAAGATTCATAGCCTCAAGCATTCCTACTATAACCTTGGTCTTTGGCTCATTGCAAGTGATGGAATCGACGACCGAAATCAGCCCGTCGCCCGCCCTGGACGAAAGCGCCGACACTAGGGCTAACTTCTTGAGTTTACGGGGGATAACCGTGTAGTAATCACGCGGAGACGGCCCGAAAGCCTTACCGCCGCGAGCCCACAACGGAGACGTATTCGACCCCGCGCGGGCGCGACCCGTCCCCTTCTGGCGCCACGGCTTCTTGCCGCCGCCGGAGACCTCGCCGCGGCTTTTGGTCTTCGCCGTACCCTGGCGCAGGTTCGCCTGATACGATTTTATGACCTGATGAAGGAGGCTCTCGTTGACCTCCGCGGCAAAGACGGAGTCGGGGAGATCCACGTCCCCTTTTACCGAGCCGTCTTGCTGATAAAGTTTTGCTTTCATGAACTTTCTGTCCTTTATTTATACAGATTACTTCTCAATAAATTTCCTTATGTAGACAATCCCCGTCCTACAACCTGGAACAGAGCCTTTAACGAATACCAGACCGGCTTCTTTATCTATACCGACAACTTCTAATCTGCGAGTAGTCACCTGCTCGGCTCCCATGTGACCGGACATCTTCAATCCGGGGGGGACACGCGCCGGATATGAACCGGCTCCGGATGATCCGCGTTCACGCAGGTTAGTATTACCGTGCGTCTCGCGGCCGCGTTGGAAGTTGTACTTCTTGATCGTACCGGCGTGGCCCCTGCCCTTAGATACGCCCGTCACGTTCACGAACTTCACGTTCTCAAAGACCTCTACCCCCAACGTCTGCCCGGGCTTGAGCTCCTTATCGGCGTCGCAGTCCGGCTCGAACTCCTTGAGCACCTTCATAGGGGCGGTACCCAGCTTCTTGAAGTGCCCCTCCTGCGGCTTGCGCACTTTTCTGGACGCGACCTCCTGGAAACCGAGCTGCACGGCGCTGTAACCGTCGTTCTCCTCGGTCTTGATCTGCTCGACGACGTTGTTGCCGGCAAGGATGACCGTCACCCCGACCACGCGGCCGGTCTCGTTAAAGATCCGCGTCATTCCAACCTTTTTACCTATCAGACCCCGCATAACGCACCTATCTCTTTTTGATGATTTCAGATTAATACATCATTAATATATCAAATCAAACCTTAATCTCGACATCGACGCCCGCCGGCAAATCAAGCTTCATCAGCGAATCGACCGTCTGCGGCGTGGACTCCAAAATATCTATCAGCCTCTTGTGCACACGGGTCTCGAACTGCTCGCGCGACTTCTTGTTCACGTGGGGCGAGCGGAGCACCGTGTAGATAGTCTTCTCCGTGGGCAAGGGTATAGGCCCGGAGATACGGGCGCCCGTGCCTTTGGCCGTACGCACGATATCCGACGCGGACTTGTCGAGGATATTGTGATCAAACGACTTCAACCTGATACGAATTCTTTCACCCGGCATTTTCGCTATACTCCTTATATTATAATAAAAGAATAAAAATCAAAATCATCAAAATCTTTATCAATACTTATAATCGTCCTATCCTCTTTAAAATGCTCTCTTGCACTGCTTTACTAGCAACCTCATATTTATCGAGCTGCATAGTATAAGACGCCCGCCCTTGGCTCTGCGATCTCAGCGCGGTCGCGTACCCGAACATCTCGGAGAGCGGGGCGAAGCCGCTGACCGCCTGAACATCCTTACGGGCTTCTATCCCCAGAACCTTCCCGCGCCGGCTGTTGAAGTCGTTTATCACCGCGCCCAGATACTCGGGCGGCACGACTATTTCCACAGACATCACCGGCTCCATCACCGCGGGCGACGCTTTCGCGCACGCTTCCTTGAAGGCCATGCTTCCGGCTATCTTGAAACCTATCTCGGTAGAATCGGCTTCGCTATATACTGAAGATAATAATTTGACACGCACTCCCGCAACCGGAAACCCGGAAAGCGCCCCGCCCCCGGCGGCTTCCAGCACTCCTTGCCTCACCGCGCCGGCAAATCCCGCCGGCAGCGCGCCGGCCGCTACTTCATTTATAAACTCCACGCCGGTCTCGGCATCCATCGGCTCCACACCCAAAGTAATGTGGCCGTGATGTGTCTTGCCTCCGACCAGCTGATTAAATTCATATTCCTGAACCGCCGCCGCCGTTACCGTCTCCTTATAGGAGACTTGCGGTTTGCCGACATGCACGTCGACATTAAACTCCTTGACCAAACGGTCAACCAATATCTCTACGTGAAGCTCCCCCATCCCGGAGATAAGCCTCTGCCCCGTCTCGCCGTCCACCCGCACCCTGCAGGTCGGGTCTTCGTCCACCAATCTCTCAAGAGCCAGATTCAACTTTTCTTCATCAGCGGTGCTCTTCGGCTCTATCGACCTCGACAATACCGAGTCGGGAAAGGTCATCCGCTCAAAGATTATCGGAAAATCCGGGTCGCAAATCGTGTCTCCGGTGGTTGTGTCTTTCAGACCCACCAAACCGACTATGTCCCCCGCTTCCATACCATTTTCGGCATGCCTCTTGTTTGAGTGCATCCTGAAAATCCTAGCGGCCTTCTCCCTCGACTTTATCCGGGGATTGTAGAGGACGCTCTTAAATCCCGCTTTGCCCGAATAAACTCTGGCGTACGCCAGCCGCCCCACATGCTGATCCGCCGCGATCTTGAAAACAAGCGCCGAAAACGGCTGTCTCTCTATATCCGGCAATCTCTCTTTCGCCTCCAAGGTAACGGGTTCGACCCCGGCTACCGCCCCCCTGTCTATAGGAGAGGGCAAGTAAGAGACCACCGCGTCGAGCAACTGCTGTATTCCTTTATTTTTAAAGGATGATCCGCAAAGCACCGGGCAAATTTTGTTTTGCAAAACCCCGCGCCTCAAAGCAACCTTTATCAACTCCTCGTCGACCGCGCCGCCTTCCAGCACCATCGCCATCAACTCGTCGCTGAAATCGGCCGCCGCCTCAAGCATCTCCTCGCGCCGCGACGCCGCCTCTTCGGCGAACTTCGCGGGTATCTCCCCCGCTGTCACCTTGGCGCCCAGCGTCTCTTCATCGTACCGGTAAGACTTCATGGACACGAGGTCTATCAAACCCTCGAATTTGTCCTCAGCCCCCATCGGCATCTGCACCGCGACAGCTTTCATGGAAGAAAACTTGCGCGCCATAGCGCCGACGCAACCGTCGAAATCCGCTCCGATACGGTCCATCTTATTCACATAGGCTATCCGGGGAACGTGGTATTTGTCGGCCTGTCTCCAGACAGTCTCCGACTGAGGTTCTACGCCTCCCACGGAATCAAATACGGCAACCGCGCCGTCCAAGACTCTCAAAGAACGCTCCACCTCTATCGTGAAATCCACGTGGCCGGGCGTATCTATAATATTGATACGGTAACCGTTCCACATGCACGTGGTGGCCGCGGAGGTGATCGTAATCCCCCGCTCTCTCTCCTGCACCATCCAGTCCATGACCGTATTGCCGTCGTGAACCTCGCCCATACGGTGCAAAATGCCCGTATAAAACAGTATACGCTCCGTGGTGGTCGTCTTCCCGGCGTCTATATGGGCCATGATGCCGATATTCCGTACGGCCGCCAGCTCGATCTTCTTCTCTTGAGGCGCGCCGCTCATATCGAAACTCCCCGCGGCATACGCCTACTATTATTCAACGAACTATCATCGTCAACGCTATCGCTATCCACGATAAACCCCGCAGTCAGCCTTATTTTAATAACGGAAGTGAGCAAACGCCTTGTTCGCTTCCGCCATCTTGTGCGTGTCTATCTTCTTGCGTACGGCCCCGCCCTCATTCTTGAACGCCTGAACGAACTCGTTGGCCAGCTTCTCGGCCATATTCTTCTCAGAGCGCTCCCGCGCGTAATTGATGAGCCAGCGGATGGCCAGAGAGGTACGCCTCTCCGGCGACACCTCGATGGGCACCTGGTAGTTCGCGCCGCCGATACGGCGGGACTTCACCTCGAGCACCGGCTTAACGTTGTCCACGGCCTTCTTAAAGACCGACAGCCCGTCCTGCCCCGCGCGCTGACCGGCCATTTCGACCGCGCTGTAAAAAATGTTTTCCGCCAGACGTTTCTTCCCGCTGCGCGTGACGCTGTTGATAAACTGCGTCACAAGCGTGCTGTTGAACCTGGGGTCCGCCGTAACCTCCCGCTTTTCCGCGTTTCTTCTTCTAGACATTGTATATACCCTACTTGGCCTTGGGCCGTTTTACGCCGTACTTTGAACGGCTGCGTTTACGGTTCTGGACGCCCTGCGTATCGAGCGCGCCGCGGATAATGTGGTAGCGCACGCCCGGAACATCCTTGACGCGGCCGCCCCTGATGAGGACGATCGAGTGCTCCTGGAGGTTGTGCCCCTCGCCCGGTATATACGCGTTGACCTCCATGTGGTTGGTCAGCCGCACACGGGCCACCTTGCGAAGCGCGGAGTTGGGCTTCTTTGGAGTGGTCGTGAAGACGCGGGTACACACGCCGCGACGTTGCGGACAGCTGTGCAGAGCCGGAGACTTGCTCCGATTCTCCAGCTGCTCCCGCCCTTTCCGTATTAATTGACTTATCGTCGGCACTGAAATCCTCCAAAATATTAAAAAATTTCGATAGTGACTAAAAATAATATTTGCGCAAATAAATATTGCAAATTTTTTTTTATTTTTTTATTTACGGGTTAAAATCAAAGTCAAAATCTTTAAATTCAAAGTCAAATTCATTTAAGGGGAGGGCTGCGCCCTCCCTACGCTCCAACCAAAAATGGCTTCGCCATTTTTGTTTTCCGCTACCCACCCTGCGGGAGGATGCGCCCCAGTGGGGCGCGGTTATCCCGCCCCGCAACGCCCCGTCGAATAAACATGCGCCGCTTCGCGTCGCGGTACGTCAAAACATTATCACAATTCCATAAAATCGTCATTTTCGGCGTGTTCTTGTATATCCACCATGTCTGTCTCTAGGTCCTTGACTTTGAACTTCCTATACATCCTCGATCCTGTACCAGCCGGGATCAGGTTGCCCATGATCAGGTTCTCCTTCAATCCGCTCAGCATATCCGTCCTGCCCTCTACAGCCGCTTTGGAGAGGACTTTGGTAGTCTCTTGGAAGGACGCGGCGCTCAGGAAGGACTCGGTGGTCAGCGAAGCCTTGGTTATCCCCAAGAGTAACGGCTTGAAAGTCGCCGGCTCGCCGCCTTCAGCCAAGACCTTTTCGTTAGCCTTACGAAGTTCTTTACGATCAACCTCGTCACCCTCAAGAAAATCCGTATTACCCAACCGCTCTATCCTTACTTTCCTCAACATCTGCGACACTATGACTTCTACGTGCTTGTCGTTGATCGTGACGCCCTGCAGGCGGTAAACAGCTTGTATCTCGTTCAGCATATACTCTTGAACGGCGTTTTCCCCCATGATCCTCAGAATGTCGTGCGGGTCTATGGCGCCCTCGCACAAGCGGTCGCCGGCTTTGACGCGGTCGCCCTCGTGGACGCGCAGATGCTTGCCCATCGGTATGGGGTACTCCCTGACATCGCTCTCGTTGCTGATCTTGACCTTGCGGTTGCCGCGCTCGTTGTCGCCGAAGGATACCGACCCGTCGATCTCGGAGACGACCGCCGGATCCTTGGGGCGGCGCGCCTCGAACAGCTCCGCGACCCTGGGCAGACCGCCGGTGATGTCGCGGCTCTTCGCGCTTTCGCGCGGCATCTTGGCCAAAATATCGCCGGCCACAACCTTGTCGCCCTCCTTAACCTGTATGTAGCAACCCGTGGGCATGGCCATATTCGCGACGCGCGTCTCGCCGTCGTACACCTGGATATGCGGCTGCAGCTTCCTGTCGCGGCGGTGCTCGGTCACCACTATATTGGTTACGCCGGAACGCTCGTCGTACAACTCCTGAAACGTCTCGCCGTCTATAAGGTCGGAATAACTTACGACACCGCCTTTAGGGGCCAGAATCACGTTGTTGTAAGGATCCCACGTAAAGAGATCCTGACCCTTCGCCACCTTCTCGCCGTCGGTCACCTTGACGAAAGAGCCGTAGGGTATATTGTACCTGTAACGCTCGCGCTCGGCGTCATCCAAGACCATCACCTCGCCGATGCGGTTCATCACCACCTTGCCGGTGCTGTGCTCGACCGTCTCCACGTCCTTCAGCTTAACGACGCCGGCGATCTTAGCGACCTCCTTGGACTGGGCGATGAGGCGCGAGGCCGTTCCGCCGATGTGGAACGTGCGCAGCGTGAGCTGGGTGCCAGGCTCGCCGATGCTCTGCGCCGCCATGATACCTACAGCCTCGCCTATATCAACAAGTTTGCCTGTGGCAAGGTTTCTGCCGTAGCAGTATTGGCAAATCCCGAAATCGGCGTCGCAGGTGAAAACCGATCTTATAAAGACCGACTCTATACCGGAGCTCTCGATCTTGTCGGCAAGCTCGCCGTCAATAAGGGTGTTGACCGGGCAAATCAGCTCTTCCGTTACGGGATGATAGATATCCTCCTGCGTAACACGCCCCAAAAGCCGCGCCGAAAGGGTCTCCATGACCTCGTCGCCCTCTTTGAGCGCCTCTATATAAATACCCTTGGGCGTCCCGCAATCCTCTTCGTACACTACGACGTCCTGCACGACGTCGACCAAACGCCGCGTGAGATACCCGGCGTCGGCGGTCTTTAGAGCGGTATCGGCCAAGCCCTTGCGCGCTCCGTGCGTCGATATAAAGTATTCAAGAACGGTCAGCCCGTCTTTGAAGTTGGAAATGATCGGGTTCTCGATGATCTCGCCCACCGCGCCGGTGATCTTCTTCTGCGGCTTCTGCATCAAACCGCGCATACCGGCGAGCTGCTTGATCTGGTCTTTGCTGCCGCGCGCCTGCGAGTCCATCATAATATAGACGGGATTGAACCCGTTCTTATCCCCCGCGAGCCTCTCGTGCATCTTGTCCGCGATCTGGCTTGTGGTATGCGTCCACAAGTCAATCAGTTTATTGTAACGCTCGCCCTCGGTAATGATACCGCGGTCGTACTGCTTCCTTATGCGCGTCACCTCTTCCTGAGACTTGTCGATAATATCTTTTTTCTCATCGGGAATAACAAGGTCTTCCGCCCCGAATGTTATACCCGCCCTGGTGGCGTACTCGTAACCCAGCGCCTTGATCTCATCCAAAAACTTGCAAGCCGTCTTCGTGCCGGCGGCGTTGTAGACTCGCTCGACAAGCTGCTGCACGCGCTTTTTGTTGAGCAGCTCGTTGACAAATTCCATCTCTTTGGGGACGACCGTATTGAACACGACGCGCCCCGGCGTGGTCTCTATCAATTTCCCGTTGTGACGCACCTTGATCTTCGCGTGGATGTCCACCTGCCTGTCGGCCATGGCGAGCAGCACTTCGTCCGTATCGCTGAACGCCCGCCCCTGCCCCAACCTGTCAGGCGACATCTTCGTCAAATAGTATATGCCGAGAACAATATCCTGCGTGGGCGTCATAACCGGATGCCCCGACGCCGGGCTCAAAAGGTTGTTCGCCGAGAGCATCAGGAAGCGGCACTCGAGCTGCGACTCTACGGAGAGCGGCACGTGAACGGCCATCTGGTCGCCGTCGAAGTCGGCGTTGAAAGCGGAACACACGAGCGGGTGGAGGCGTATCGCCTTTCCCTCCACAAGCACCGGGAAGAACGCCTGTATTCCCAGCCTGTGCAGCGTGGGGGCGCGGTTCAACAACACCGGGTGATCCTTTATAACCTCTTCCAAAATATCCCAAACTTCCGGGCGCTCCTTCTCCACAAACTTCTTGGCGCTCTTAACCGTCTGCACCAGCCCCTTCTCCTCCAGCTTCTGTATCACAAACGGCTTGAAAAGTTCAAGCGCCATCAACTTAGGCAATCCGCACTGATGTATCTTCAATTCCGGCCCGACCACAATAACGCTGCGGCCAGAATAGTCAACACGCTTACCCAGCAAGTTCTGACGGAACCGCCCCTGTTTCCCTTTCAGCAGATCGCTAAGAGATTTGAGCGGACGTTTCCCCTCGCCCTTCACAGAGAATGTCCGGCGCCCGTTATCAAACAAGGTATCGACCGCCTCCTGCAGCATCCTCTTCTCATTGCGGAGGATGACCTCCGGAGCCTTGATCTCTAATAATTTCTTCAACCGGTTATTCCTGTTTATCACACGGCGGTAAAGATCGTTCAAATCCGAGGTCGCGAAACGCCCGCCCTCGAGCGGCACAAGCGGCCGCAAATCCGGCGGCAGCACCGGCAGGACTTTCAACACCATGTTCTGCGGATCGTTCTTAGACCTGTTGAAAGCCTCGGCGACGCGCAGACGCTTCAAATGCTCCAAACGGCGCTGCTCCGAAGTCTCGCATTTCACCAAGTGACGCAATTCTATCACCAATTTCTCAACCTCGACCTTGGCCAAAAGCTCCAATACCGCCTGACCGCCCATCTTCGCGTCGAACTTCTTGCCTTGCTCCGTGAGTTCGGAGAACTGCTCCTCGGTGAGAAGCTGGTCCTTGCGCAGATTCGTGTCGCCCGGATCGATAACAACGTAAGACTCGTAGTAGATGATCCTCTCCAGATTGCTGTTTGTAATGCCGAGAAGATAGCTGATGTGGGAGGGGACGCTCTTTAAGAACCATATATGGACGACCGGTTCGGCCAGCTCTATGTGCCCCATACGCTCGCGCCTCACCTTGGAGTGCATAACCTCCACGCCGCAACGGTCGCAGACGACGCCGCGGTAGCGGATGCGCTTGTACTTGCCGCAGTTGCACTCCCAGTTGCGGACCGGGCCGAATATCTTTTCGCAGAAG